>Ga0187769_10002545_pt1 | contig 10703 bp, 9 predicted proteins | sample 0116_SJ02_MP02_1_FD_133140 | JGI IMG/M metagenome (GOLD analysis project Ga0187769, IMG submission 133140) | Tropical peat soil microbial communities from peatlands in Department of Meta, Colombia - 0116_SJ02_MP02_10_MG | ecosystem: Environmental > Terrestrial > Soil > Wetlands > Peat | place... | reverse complement strand
CCGCTTAAACCCGGTGAGACGCTGCACTAGCCGGCCGCTGGGCTAGGTCGGGCAACCGACAGCAGCGCCATTTTCAGTGGCTGGATGCGTGCGGAGTCACGACGCCCGCCTCGAGATAAAGTGACTGGTCGCATGTCGGCCTTCCGACTGGCTAAGCATGCGATGAGACAAAAATAGGTCGGATATGCACGTAGAGCCGTCTGCGGACCATTCGCGGACGCGGGTTCGATTCCCGCCGCCTCCACCATCAATCGAAACTGGCCGCGTACGCGGCCTTTTATTTTTGCTCCCTGGATATTTGCCTCGGTTTGCCTTGGCTCGATTTTCACGGAGCACGTACGAGTTTGATAGCCCGAGGCCCAGTCGTCCCCAAGCGCCATGTCAACTCACGCAACACTGTTGATAGCCCCTATGCCGCGTTCGAGCAATCGCTATCGTGGCAGCTGCCAGCATCGATGAGTTCCCCGTTGGCGGGGTTGCGCCGCCTCGCGCAGCAACCAGCGAATTAGCCGCGCCTGACGCAGAGCACGCAAAGCGCTGTAGCAGACGGGACCGCGTCTGGTTTTCGTCCAATAGCGGGCGCACGAGTTCATGAACGCCGCCAAACTCACGCCCAACGAAATAACCCACAGGCTGGGTGCCGAAGCTACTGCTACGCGACCAGGAGCCTAAGTGAGCCGGATTCCATGCCGTAGTCGACTTGCGCTCCATTGTTGGATGAGCTCCGATGCATGGCGGCTCACATTGGCGTGGTCCTCGCCCAGCCAAGGTGTCTGCCGCCTGGCAATGATCCAAATTCCGAGGAGCGCAAATCGTTATAGGTCTGATGGCCCAATAGCTAGACAGCCGTTTGTGCAACAAGACCACTTGATATTTATTGTCTTTGTGACCTAACTGCGGTAATGTCCATCGCGTATCGACGGTAGGCCACAACTAGCAGCTCTGGTTGGCCCGCTGGAGCGATTCAAAACGACTGACTTTCTACTATCGCTTTGATTTTCAGGGGAGAATTTCTCGTCATGCTCAGCAGCAATTGCGTCAGCAGTTCGGTTCGAATCATGCTAATGGCGGCTTTGCTACTTGCCTCGTCCGTAACCTTTGCATCCAAGGGCGAGGATCACGATCTTGGGCAATTGAGGAACACCGGTCCCGGGTCGCATTCAACATTGCCGGTGCCAGCGGCACCGATTTTTGGCGCATTTGCGCTTGCGGCGGCTGGAGCCGTTGCACACAGCCGGCGGCGCTCCAAGAAAGTTGCCGATTGCGCTAGCGCCAAGAACGACGCTGGGGAAGAACAGCGGTAACACTGAAGTACGCGAAACACATTTCGCGTACTCAAAACTAGCTCGGATAAGTGGTTGCATTGCGTGACCAGCTAGCGCTGCGCAAACGCGGCGTGCTCGGGGCTCTGGTCGATGTCATTGCTCTTCGCGATACATCGCAGACCGCAGGCCGGAGAGTTCATCTTGTAATAGTTCTGGCCGCGCTCGCCGCGATGCTTTTGATCGACGCATCGACGGTGGCCTCGCTCTTATTGGATGACCAGGGAGATTTGAAAGTTGCCGTCCTGGCACCCTTTGGCGCCGCGTGGCTAGCTTGGAATCGGCGCGACCGGGCAAGAGGTTCGCCAATTCGAGTATGGTGGCCAGGGTTGGTAGTGATCGCCTTGACGTCGGCGGCCTGGATTTTGGGTCAGCTAGCGGAAATCAACCTTTTGTGCCATGTAGCTTTTTTGGCGACCTCGTGCGCTTTGGTGGCAACTGTGCTTGGGGTAGCAATGGTGCGCGTGTTTGCGGTTCCTTTGCTCTTTTTGCTGCTTGCTGCCAATGTGTTCTTTCCGCTTATTCCGCTCTTGATGCAGTTGAGCGCTCAAATCAGCGTTCATATCTTGCAACTGACGAACACGCCAGCCGAGCTAAACGGACTTTTCATCGTCACGCCGATCGGCCATTGGCAGGTAATCGAGGGATGCAGCGGCTTGGACTATGTGCTCATTTTCGCCATGGCTGCTTGCCTGTATTCCTCCCTGGCTTTTCACTCAACGTTGCGCAAGGCACTTTTTGTCATTGCGGCGGCCGCCGCAGCACTGTTGGCAAACGGGTTGCGATTCTGGGGAATTGTGTATATGGCGTACCTGCGAGACGGCGTCGAGACCGACCACTCGCTCGTCGGGTATGTAGTTTTCGCACTCGTTTTTGTTCTGGTCTTCGCCATTGGTTATCTGCTCGGCCAGCCACCACTTGATCGGCGCGAGAATCAAGCGGCGCGTAGTGCCGCTGCAACGTCCCCGGTGGGCATTACCGTCATGGCCGCAGTGGCCGCATTGGCGATTACAGGCAGCGCATCAGCGAGCGTATCCGTGATGCAGGAGCATTCCCGACGGCAAACGGCCTTTGACGGCTGTCGCCAGCTTGGACAGATCATCGCACTACGCGATGGTGCGTCAGTTGTTCAAGCGCGCACGCAGTGCAGTGGCCCCTTGGGAACCCAACAGCTGCGCTCGATTGCAGAACAGACCATGAAAAAAGCCGCGCCCAACGCGGAATTTTCGACTGGGACACGCTCCATCGAGCTGGCTCGAGGCTCCAGAATCATCAACGCCGCGACATTGACAACGCTAGATGGGCGAGCCGTATATCGGCTGACGTACTGGTTCGAGGTGGCCGATACAGCAACTGGAAGCTGGGTCGAGATGAAATGGAATCGCGCGCTCGCCCTGCTGGCAAATCGCGATGCGTCCGTAACGGTTGTAAGCGAACTCGAAACGCTTGGTAACTCTGGCTCCGGAGCACAATGAAACGTCGAGAGCTGGCGCACAACCATTTACTATCCGTTTGCAAAATTGCGGCGCATCTGGCCTAAGGCGAGAAATACTTATCTATATAGTAAATAGAGCCCCCGCCATGTCGCCAACTCTGCCGCGAAGATGGGTTAGGCGGGCAATTCGTACGCGGGCGCGGATTTCTCGCGCAATGCCGAGCGCAAATGAAAGTTGCTTCGCTCTGAAGTGCCTGCTGACAAATGGATGCAGTTCCGCTAAGTCGAGATCCGGCTCTGCCAATCGACGCTACAGCGAAGCGGCTAAGCGTTGCCCGCGCGAGTGTCTTGACGTAACACCATAGTCGTCGCCCTCATCGTCCTCAGATCGATTAAGAGAAAAGACGAAAGCTCGCGCCCATCCGATCGTCTCTCAGGACTCGTGCGGCCGCCAGACCAGAGCACCAACCAAAACGCTTTATCGTCCGCGGCACGCGGCGACAGAGCTTGGAAGAGCGTCAATCAAAGATGAACACTCCGCTTCGGTGTGCTGGATCTCGTAGGGCCTTCTCGCTCCCAACGGCAAGGCGCGTACCGTCAGCGTGCCACATACCGCGCAAAATACCTCTGAAGGAAGTGGCAGCGTTACCTTCGAGTGCAATAGTGCCAAACCACCTTGACAGCCGGTGAAACCCCCTCTTATCTGCGTTGACACCGTGATCCGCCAATTTCATTCAGGTGCATAATGACCATGTCGATTGCTCGGCTCCTTAGACGAGATTTCGTCTTCAGCTTGACGCGACGATTTGCAACGCGGTAGTGGCTTGGACACGAGAGAAGCTACGTGGATTCTGGCAGTGCCAGTTGCGCAACGGCCACATTTGGTTCCTTCACCTGCGGGATGGATGAACCAAGCCAAGCAAGCTAGTCTGCGATCGCAACGCTGCCACACGCAATCTTGCAGATGGCCAAAGATAAAGCCCGCGTTTTCTCCTTGATCGGGTTTTTCCGGAAATGAGCACAGCAGATCTTAAAAGCTCACGGCACTTCCGAAATGCGCTTGGCGCCTTCGCGACCGGTGTCACAATCGTGACGACACGAGATGCAACCGGACGCGACGTCGGTCTAACCTGCAACAGCTTTAACTCCGTCTCACTCGATCCGCCCATGGTGCTTTGGAGTCTGGCACGACAGTCGCCCAGTCTGCCCGCCTTTCTTGCGGCAGAGCACTTTGCCGTCCATGTCCTTGCTTCGAACCAGGATGAGCTGGCCCAGCGCTTTGCCACTCGCGGCATCGATAAGTTTGCGGCGTTAGAAGTCCAACGCGGGCCGTCGGATGTTCCGCTTCTTGAACACTGCGCCGCGCGCTTTCAGTGCCGTACCGCGTATCGGTACGAAGGCGGCGATCACGTGATTTTTGTTGGCGAAGTCGTTGCTTTTGACCATACCGAGCGGGCACCGCTCGTATTTCACGCGGGCAAGTATGCGATCGCAACCCACAAGACCGCTAAGACAAGTGAGGCGGTGCCGGCCGATACGGAAAGCAGCTTTAGCCGGGCGTTTTTGATCTACCTGCTCGGCCGCGCGCACTACCAATTACTGCTGCGTCTGCGTCGAAACCTGGAGCATCACGGGCTCGCGGAAGGCGATTGGTTCATGTTAACTATGCTAAGCGCAAGCGAGGATTGCAGCGTCGCGGCGCTTGACGAACAGCTCTCATACACGGGCACCCAGGTGAGCTACGACCAGATCGCAGGACTTGCCTCAAGAGGTCTTATCAGCATGAGCGGCGCTTTTTACCCCGCGATGCGAGTTAGTCTCACCGATAAGGGACGCCAGACCGTCATCGAACTCTTGGCCGCAGCCAAAGCCGCGGAAGAAGATGCGGAAAGCCACCTGGGTCAAGACCAGACAAGGTTGCTAAAACAGTGGCTGCTTCGAATCATTGATGACTTGGAACCGGGTTCACCTGCGGGCCACACAAGCGCACCGAACTCGTAAAAGCCGTGATTGTCTTGGGCAATCCGCAGCGCCTATCTTGTCAAAAACAACAGGAGCCAAGGCATAATAGGCGCTCGGCGAAAGCAACTCGTCAGCATCAAGGAGCCTGGCATGTCGGTCAGATCCACAATCGTGGAACAATTCGAAGAAGTCGCGAAAGAACAAAAAAGAAAACTCGCGCCGCTGACTGACAATCTTCAGTTGCTTGATTCGGGACTGGACTCATTGAGTTTTGCCATCGTCGTCGCCCGGCTGGAGGAGTCACTTGGCTTTGATCCGTTTAACGCAGCCGAGGTGGTGGACTTTCCCCTGACCTTTGGCGACTTCGTCCGCCTGTACGAAACCACATCTGCTACACGCTGAATGCAAGTTGAATGCGCTCTGGACATCATTGACGGCCACGGGGAAACTACCCGGCAGCTCTTTTTACGGCGCTGAAGCAACTGTTGCGCTGGCCGATCTGGCACAAGCATCCAGTCTTGGTGGACGACTCGAGCAATTGCGCGGCGCTTCGGTTGTGCTCGCGACCGAAGATCAACTAACTGCGGCGCTGCTGCTCATTGAGCTCGATGGCGTTGCACGCAGGATGGTCTTGTGTCCGCCGGATCTACCCCAGCAGCATCTTTCGGAAGTAGTTCGGGTCGCCGAAGCCGGTGTCATTGTTCGCGATATTGCAGATGCACAGGCAATGCCGTTTGGCACAACGACGCAAATCACGGCCACAGCAAGCCTTACGCCGATTCAGACCCCACGACGCCAATCGCAACAGACCGAATGGGTTTTACTGACCTCTGGAACCACGGGGGCGCCAAAACTTGTGGCGCACACACTCGCGAGTCTCGCCGGTCCCTCCCGTGCGCCGATGCGGGCCGACAAAACCATCTGGAGCACGTTCTACGACATACGTCGTTATGGTGGCCTGCAAATATATCTGCGCGCCGTACTTGGCGGCGTATCACTCGTGTTGTCCAGTGCAAAGGAGGCAGCGGCAGATTTTCTGGCTCGTGCGGGAGCCATTGGCGTTACGCATATTTCGGGCACGCCAACGCACTGGCGACGGGTCCTCATGAGTGGTGTGGCGCAGCGCATTTCGCCACAGTACGTGCGTCTGTCCGGGGAGATTGCTGATCAAGCGCTGCTTGATAGTTTGCGCGCCGTCTACTCTAAGGCCCGCATCGTGCATGCGTTTGCCTCCACGGAAGCTGGTGTTGCCTTCGACATTGAGGACGGTAAGGCTGGTTTTGCTGCAGAATTGCTCGAGCGCCCGGCATCTGGCGTCGAACTCAAAATTCAAGATGGAACGCTGCGCATCCGTGGCGTTCGCAACGCCAGCCGGTACCTGGGCGATGCCGCCTCGGCACTTGCCCAAAGCGACGGTTTTGTGGACACCGGCGACATGGTCGAGTTGCGTTCGGGTCGCTACTACTTCGTCGGCCGCAAGGGCGGGGTCATCAATGTCGGCGGCCTGAAGGTGCATCCCGAAGAAGTCGAGGCGGTAATTAACACGCACCCTCGCGTGCGCATGTCGCTCGTCAAATCGCGCAAGAACCCGATCACCGGAGCCATTGTCGTGGCCGAGGTGGTCATGAACGGCGACAAAAGTCAGGCATCGGATTTTTTGGACACGCAGGCTCTTACGAAAGAGATCATCGACACGTGCCGGCGCGCTCTACCGGCACATAAGGTCCCAGCGATGATCCGTTTTGTGCCCGCGCTGGAAGTCTCGGCTTCCGGAAAACTGGTGCGTCCTGGTGCGTAACGTAATCGTCACAGGTGGCAGTCGCGGATTGGGACTGGAAATCGCCTCCCGTCTGGCCGCCTGCGGCTATGGCGTGACGGCCATTGCCCGATCCGAATCACCAACGCTGTCGGCAGCGATCCAAAAAGCGAAGGAAGAAAAGCGCGGCGCGCTGCAGTTTCGTGCCTGCGATTTGAGCAACATCGCCGGCTTTCCGCAGCTTGTCAAGAGTTTGCGCAAAGACTGCGGCGCGATCTACGGTCTGATCAATAACGCCGGGCTGGGAACTCCCGGGGTGCTCGCGAACATGCGCGAAGAGCAGATGGAAGCGCTCTTGCGCTTAAACGTCATGGCGCCCATGGCGCTGACCAAGTACGTTCTTCGCTCGATGATGGTCGAACAAAAAGGCGGTCGAATTATCAATATCTCTTCGGTGGTGAGCCTCACCGGCTTCAGCGGACTGTCGGTCTACAGCGCCACCAAATCGGCGCTGGTGGGATTTACACGCTCGCTGGCCCGCGAAGTCGGCCAACTCGGTATCACCGTAAATGCGATCGCGCCGGGATTTGCCGAAACGGAAATGACCGGTGGCATAAGCGAAGTCGACATGGGTCGCATCGCACAGCGCAGTGCCCTGCGCCGCCTGATCGATGCGGGCGATGTGGCGCATGCGGTGGAATTTCTGCTCAGCGATGGCGCAAAAAACATCACGGGGACGCTACTTACCGTAGACGCCGGCAGCACGGCGTAATGGGCCGTACGGGTGCGCGTTAAAGACGAACGGCGCTAGCCTGAAGCTTCGCAAATAACGCGGTATCCAGGGGCACATACGCCTGGCGGTTGCGATCGTCAAAATACAGCCCATCGGAAACGACGGAAGGATCGTAGCCCTGCACTGCGAGTTCCTGCGTCTTGGGTTTGAACGTACCCGTCGCCTCGATCGCCGTCAGAATTCGCACAAATAGCGGACGCGCGTACTCGGGCAGGCGCGCACCCAGCTCCTGGCGGAATATTCCCAAATCAAAGTCGGCGCCCGTGACCAGCGCCGCCATGCCCGCACGACCATCGCTGCCTGGGACCGAAACACCGTACACCACCGCTTCTTGGACGTTCGTGCACGACAAGAGCTCGCCAGCAACCTCGGCGCTGGAGACGTTTTCGCCCTTCCAGCGAAACGTGTCACCGATGCGGTCGACAAAGTAAAAAAACCCTTGGGCATCCTTGCGCATGAGATCGCCCGTCCGAAACCAGGCGTCCCCCGGCACAAAGACATCGTGCAAGATCTTCTTGGCCGAGGCCTCCGCATCGGCATAGCCCTCAAAGCGGCTTGCCGTGCGGCCGTCGGCCTCAAGAATCTGGCCGATGGCTTCACCGGCTTCTCCCGTCTCGCAACGCACGCAGCGACCCGTGTCATCGCGAAGCGGTGCGCCCGATGTAACGTCAAAGCGCACCAGCGCGACGGAAACTCGGTGCCGCAAAAAAGGTGGAATGCGCCCGATCGCACCCTCGCGTCCCTCGCAGTTGTACAGCGAAAAGTTGCCTTCCGTCGATGCGTAGTACTCAAGGATTTTTGGAATCCGAAATCGCGTCTTAAATTGCTTCCAGACGTCCGGGCGCAGTCCGTTGCCACAGCAAAGACGCAGACGGTGCCGAGTCTCCAAGGGCTGCGGCGGCGTGTTTACCAGATAGCGACAAAGCTCGCCGATATATTGAAAGAGCGTGCAACCTTCCTCGACGACGTCGCTCCAAAACTCTCGCGCGGAAAAGCGCTTGCGCAAAACGACAGACCCACCACCAATCAGTGGCGCGCAGGTTGCGACCACGCCGCCGACACTGTGGTACATCGGCAGACAGTTATACATGCGGTCCTTAGTTTCCACATCGATCAAGCCAGCAAACCAGTGACTCCATTGCATCAGCCGATAGTGGCTCACGTTGGCGGCCTTAGGCAGTCCTGTCGTTCCCGAGGTGTAGATAAGCAGCGCACGGTCCTCAAGAGACGGCGTTCGGCACTCGCTGTCTAAGAGCGGTGCTGCAGGAAACGCTGCGATCCGCTGTTCGAGCGACTCCAACTGGTGATCACCTGGGCCCCAGGCGCGCCAGAGCAAGTTACCGGGCAATTGCCCGCGCACGGCCTCAAGTCCGCCAGCAAGATCCGCACTGACAATGATCAGGCGCGGTGCGACGATATTGATCGAATGCGCGAGCACGGCGCCACTTAGATTAGTGTTTAGAAGGGAGACGACGGCGCCGATGCGTGTGAGTCCGATCCAGGTGGCCAGGTACTGCGGGCAATTGGGCATCAGCAGGCAAACGACGTCGCCTGCGCCAACACCTTGTGCAAGGGCCCAACGCGCGATGCGGTTGGACGCCTCGGACAGTTCCCGGTAACTGAAGTTGCCTTCTTTGGAGACCAGCGCCGGCGCCGCGTCGTAGCGGTCGGCAAGTTCGTCCATGACAATTGGCAAGATGCGCCGAGGACCGCGTCCAATCGGTGCAGTAAGTTCGAGCGCACGCGTCCACGCCTTGAGCGCTGAGCTAGAGTCAGTTGACATGTTGCAAAAGCCGCGCAAGTCGCGGTAAGAACAGCGTTCAAGGTTACACTAAACCGAAACTGGACCGAGGATCGATGCGATGAGAAGTGAGACGATTGCTTTGCACGCTGGCTATGAGGCCGACCCAACCACCAAAGCCGTTGCCGTCCCGATCTATCAGACGGTGGCCTATGCCTTTGATAGCGCGGCGCACGGCGCAGCGCTTTTTGACTTAGAAGTCGAAGGTTATCGCTACACGCGCATCGCCAATCCGACCAACACGGTTTTGGAGCGGCGCGTCGCGGAACTCGAAGGCGGCGTAGATGCAATCACCGTGGGTTCGGGGCAGACCGCGCTGTATTACGCGGCCCTGAATGTTGCCGAATCGGGCCAAAACATCGTCTCGGTGCCGCAGCTCTATGGCACCTCGCACACCTTATTTGCGCATGTGCTGCCTAAGCTGGGCACGCAAGTGCGGTTTGCCAAATCCGATCGCCCGCAAGATATGGAGGTGCTGATCGACAAAGATACGCGCGCCCTCTTTTGTGAAACTGTCGGCAACCCCGCAGGCAACATCTGCGACGTTGAGGCGCTTGCGGCGGTTGCCCACCGGGCCGGCGTACCACTTATCGTCGATAACACGGTTCCGACTCCGATATTGATCCGTCCGATCGATTATGGCGCGGACATCGTTTTGCATTCGCTGACTAAGTTCATGGGCGGACACGGTACGAGTCTTGGCGGCATCATCGTCGACAGCGGCAAATTCCCTTGGGAGCAGTACGCGGAGCGCTATCCGATGTTCACGAAGCCCGATCCGTCGTATCACGGGCTGGTCTACACGGAACACTACGGAGCCGCAGCGTTCGTCGGGCGCTGTCGCAGCGTTTTTCAGCGGACCATGGGTGCGGTCTTGTCGCCGTTTAATGCGTTTTTACTACTGCAAGGCATCGAGACCGTATCTTTGCGTGTCGAGCGCCATGTCGAAAACGGGCGGCGCGTGGCCGAGTTCTTGCGCGACGACAGCAGAGTTGAATGGGTCAACTACCCGGGATTTGCCGACAGCCCGTACTACGCGTTGGCGCAAAAATACCTGGGCGGCCGCGCCTGCTCGCTGATGACCTTTGCCATACGCGGCGGCTACGATTCGGGAGCGCGTTTTTACGACGCGCTCAAACTCTTTAAGCGCCTGGTGAATCTGGGTGACGCCAAGTCTCTTGCCTGCCACCCCGCATCCACAACACATCGGCAGATGACCGCCGAAGAGCAACGCCAGGCCGGCGTAGGTCCGGAGACGATTCGAATCAGTGTGGGTATCGAACACATTGACGACATCCTGGCGGATCTGGACCAGGCACTGGACGCGGCGACCAAACACTGATGCTGCATCCATGAGTCACGACGATTTGCCGGCGCCCGCCCCGGCGCTATTTCCACCGCAAGCAACGCGCCAACGCATCGAGGACCTGTTGACGCAGGAGCTGTTGCGTGCCAACGATCGCGTTGTGCGCGGTCCGGTCATGCCGACGCTAGATCGGGCGGCCTTGCGTCAAGAGTTAGCACGTTTTGATTTTCACGAGCCGCGTCCGCTGGAAGACCTGCTTGCATGGGCCATCGCGAAGATGGAAGTCGGTGTGGTGCACATGAACCACCCGCGATATTTCGGGCTCTTT
>Ga0187769_10002543_pt1 | contig 10704 bp, 8 predicted proteins | sample 0116_SJ02_MP02_1_FD_133140 | JGI IMG/M metagenome (GOLD analysis project Ga0187769, IMG submission 133140) | Tropical peat soil microbial communities from peatlands in Department of Meta, Colombia - 0116_SJ02_MP02_10_MG | ecosystem: Environmental > Terrestrial > Soil > Wetlands > Peat | place... | reverse complement strand
TTCTACGCGCCGCGCGCGGCCCGGCTCTCCCCCCCAGCCGGGCCGCCAACTCTCCCAACCTCTTAGGACTCATGCACAACAACCCAGCAAGGGGGATACGATGAACCCTTCCAATTCCACGGATGGCCGGGAATTGACTCGGAGCCCTGTCGCCGGTAATGTCCTAATTTGAATTTCTCGCTAGCCGATTGCGGCATTCAGCGTGCTCCGTACCCAATCCGAAACTGTCTTTTTGCTCGCCCTAGCTTTCGCGGCGAACGCTTGCAACTCGGCACGCGTGACCCGCGGTACAGTATTACAATCCCAATAGGCGGACGCCACATGATTGATGATCTTCCAAGCGGCCATGAACAAAATGACAGCAATGACAAAAAGCCAGAGACCGTGCAGCCTGCAGTGGTCACACATGCATCGGGAACCAACTCCGATCGCTACAAATCCGCCGAATATGAGAAGACCGCTCAAGACTATTTCGGCGTAGCCTACCAATGGGTGAGACTTACAGCCTGGGGAAAATGGCTCAAGCCCACGATTAAGAGTTCCGGGTTTTGGACGGCGCTCGCCACTGTCACTATGGCGGTCACGACTGGGATTTACACCTATTACGCCAGAAAACAGTGGCAAGCAATGGATTCGCAACTTAAACAGAACACCCAGTCTTTCAGGATGGATGAACGAGCATGGGTCGAGATTGGCAACATCGAAAAGACCGTTTTCCCTCCACGCCCTCCGTTTGGTACTTTTTTCAGCTTCGCAATCTATGCGAAGAATGTTGGGAAAACCGTTGCTACCGATGTCAGAATCCACATCGACGAGACTCAGGGCGATCCTTCTCTCTCAGATAATGAAAAGGCTATCCGCATGTTTCAGGATCAGCTTTTCCTTAAGCAAGGAACGAATGAGAGGTCTGTAACACCCAATAAGCCCGGCCCACAGACGCTCGCTCCCGAAGCAACGTCTGCCGTCCCCATCTATGCTGGAGGGCAGGAGCCGAGGAAATGGCCCAACGGCACCTTTACATATAGCTTTATCCTCGGACGAATTGACTATGTGGATGCGTTCAGGACCCCCCATTGGAAACATCTCTGCTTCATCATCACAGATCGGCGTGGCGACCTTGCCCACTGCCAATACGGAAACGACGAGGATAATAATCTTGAGAATCCAAATTAGGAAACCACCTTGTCGCCCGATCCATTGACGGGACGGCGGGACGCAAGTAATCTTGGAAAGTTAGGGGTCCATGACAATTGAAGCGCCCCATTGCCATCCTCGCGGTACTCGTCCTATTCGCCAGCGCTGCGCTGCCTGAACTGAATGCGGGGCAAGCGCAGGGGAATTTGCCTGCCTGCTGCCTGAGAAATGGCAGGCACATGTGCATGGCGATGCGGAGCCGCCGGCTGGGTTCCCGGAACGCTCCAGAGGCGCCCGGACTTTCCGCCCGGTGCCCATTCTGGGGGCAAACCCGGCAAGTCGCAGTTACGCAGCGGCCGGCGCCGAACCTGATTCGGTCTACAGAGTTTTCCCCTCTGCAGCAGCAAACCCGTGCATTCGCCTGCGCGCATCCCGCTGCATCTCCCGCGCCATCCCGCAACATTTCGCAGCGCGGCCCTCCTTCGCTTTCCTAGCCATCGTCTGACCTGAATCGCGGCTCGTTTCAAAACAATCGGTCGCCGGCGGGATTGGGAAAGTTGTTGAATGCCGGCCCGCGCGATATCGATTCCGGCAAATGCCGCCACGTCGCAATTGCCGGGTGTCACAAGCGGAAAAGACCAAGAAGGACCAAGAGAAATGAGAATCATGAGCGCTGGAAAAGCATTCATCGGGATTTCGGTTGCATTCGCCGTGCTGGGGCTGGGCGGATGCGGAATGACGACCAAGCATTACAAATTGGTCGGTACGGTCATGTCCAAAAGCGTCGAAGACGGCCAGATCGTCGTTGATCATGAGGAAATCCCCGGATTCATGATGGCGATGACGATGCCGTACGCCGTGCACGACGCCGCAGGTCTGCAGAGTGTTCAGCCGGGGGACAAGATCACGGCGGATGTGGTCGTGGAAGCGAGCAATCACTACTGGCTCGAGCACATCGTCATCACGGATTCGAGCGGGCGCGCCGAGGCGGCGGCCAATGCACCGCACGAACTTCAGATCGGCGAGCCTGCGCCACCCGTACCTTTCGTGAATCAGGACGGCAAACCCCTGCAATTGAGCGATCTCAAGGGCAAGGCAGTGCTGCTGACGTTCATCTATACGCGGTGCCCGAATCCCGATTTTTGTCCGTGGATCACTGGGCATTTTGCGGCTGTGGAGAACGAACTGGCGAAGTCGCCAGCCGATTACGCCCGCACGCACTTGCTGAGCATCACGCTCGATCCGGCCTACGACACGCCGGCCGTTCTTCGGAAATACGGCCTCGCGTACTTGAACAACAATGCCGCGGCGTTTGCGCATTGGGAATTCGTGGCGACATCGCCGGGCGACTTGAAGCCGCTGGCCACGGTGTTCGGATTGGAGTATTCGGTGCAGGACAATCAAATCGCGCACAGCATGAACACGATCCTGGTTGGTGCCGATGGAAAAGTCGTAAAGATGTGGCCGGGCAACGATTGGAAGATTCCGGACGTGGTGGCGGCAATGCGGCAGGCGGAAATCTCGCGGTGACTCATCAAGGAGGAAAAGAACCATGAATCGGTATCGCGCCCTTTTGGCGGCAGTGCTCGCAGTAACTCTCGGTTTGGCGGTAGGACGGCTGTCGGCGCAGGGCAACAGCGATGACAGCGTGAAACACTACGTGCTTACGGGCACGGTGCAATCCATCGATGTGAAGAATCACCAGGTGGTAGTGGACAGCGACGATGTGCCCGGTTACATGGACGCCATGTCGATGCCTTATAGCGTTCCAGACGAGAAGGCGCTGAAGGCGCTGGCCGTGGGCGACAAGATTCATGCCGATTTGATCGTGAAGGGCGATGACGCGCATCTGGAAAATATCAAAGTGACGGCACATGCGAAGAACAAGTAGGCAAAGCTATCAGAGAAGTCTGGCATTAGGCATCGTTGTGGCGGCGATGTGGTTGGGTGGCTGCTCCAAATTCGGCCATCATGCGCCCGGAGAGCTGACGCAGCAGGAGATGCAAGGCAAGCAGCTCTATGGCTCTTACTGCAGCGAGTGCCACGAAACGAACGATATTCAGCTTCCGGCCAAACCACCGAAGCTCGACGGGCTCTTTCATAAGCCGACGCTCCCAAGCGGCGCGCCCGCGACCGACGATCAGGTGCGCAAAACCATTATGGGAGGCCGCGGGGTGATGCCGCCGTTCGAGGCGGCGTTGAAGAGCGACGACATCGACGCGATCGTCGCTTATCTGCACACTCGTTAGGAATTCATGCCGCGGATTTCATGTGTGCGGGAATGTGGCTTCATCGGAGTCTCTTGTTTCGCTGGCTGAAGTGATGTGAGCGATAGAGGAGTGAAACGCAAAACCCTATCAGCGATTGCTCTTCTCGCGCTGGCAATCGGCTATTTGCCAGTGCTGGCGGCCTCATTGAGCGCGTCGCCGGCGGCGTGCCCTTGCTGCAGCGCGGGACTCTGCCCGATGCGCCACCAGGCTAAGCCTCTTTGCAAATTCCATGGAACCGCGCGCGAACCGGGCAGCATGCGATGCTGCCGGCCGCAAACACCGCGTGGCGTGGGTGCGACACCTATCGTGCTCGGACTCGCGATTGCGATTGCTCGACCCGCAAATTCCACTTCAAACCAGACGACATCCGCTTCGCGCGCAATCTTCGCTCTCCGCGAGGTTTCTCTACCCCCTCCTCGAATCAGCCCCGGCTGAATCCCGGCCATTGAATTGAACGTGCACTCTGGCCCAGCGGTGCTGGAGCAGCGAGAGGCGTTTTTTCTGCTTCGAAAGGAGAGAAAGATTGAAGAGGGGAATCTATATTGGGCTGGTGATCGCGAGCCTATTTGCTCTTGCAACCTGGGTTCGCGCCGAGATTTTCGGCATGGTGCGCGGAATCGTGCACGATCCGCAACACCGGCCGATTCCAAATGCGAAAGTCGAATTGAAATCCTCAACTTCGAGTTGGACGCAGACAACGCAAACGAATCAGGACGGCGAATTCACCTTCAATCCTGTGCCGCTTGGAGACTACCAGGTCACCGTCAACCAGCCCGGCTTTGAGACTGCGCGCGAAACTCTTACGGTCGCTTCTTCATCGTCGCCGGTTCTCCATTTTCTCCTGAACATCGCTTCCGTCAAACAGACCGCCACCGTGACCGCCCAGGCGGCGACTGCCGACGTTCAGTCGGTTACACCCACGACACTGGTGGATCGCGCCGACATCGCGCAAACTCCCGGCGCTGACCGGACGAATAGCCCCGCGATGATCACCGACTATGTGCCGGCCGCCTACGTGGCTCATGACATGCTGCACATGCGTGGAGGCCACCAGGTGGATTGGCTGATCGACGGCGTCCCCATACCCAACACGAACATCGCCACCAATCTGGGCCCTGTGATCGACCCGAAGGACATCGATTATCTTGAGATGCAGCGCGGCAGCTACGACGCCGAATATGGAGATCGAACGTACGGAATCTTCAATATCGTGCCCCGAAACGGCTTCGAGCGAGACAACGACGCCGAACTCGTCACGACTTTTGGGAACTGGTTTCAGACCAACGACCAGTTCAATTTCGGAGGGCACACCGAGCGCTTGGCCTACTATGCGAGCATCAACGGAAATCGCAGCAATTACGGTCTCCAGACGCCCATCGGGCAGGTCTTTCACGACGCGGAAAACGGCGGCGGGGGATTCGGGTCCTTCATCTTCAATCCAGACCCGAAAAACCAACTTCGACTTGTCGCCTCAATCCGGAAGGATTATTACCAGATTCCCTATGATCCGGATCCCAGCTCATCCGGGAATCAAGTTTACGATACCAGTCAGCTTCGAGACGGCGAACATGAAAGCGATGGCTATATTGCCTTCACTTGGGTTCACACATTTAATCCCGATCTGCTGCTGACCGTTTCGCCCTTCTATCACTACAACGCGGCCGACTATAAAGGCTCGCCGAACGATTTCCCGGTCATCACGGACGTGAATCAGACGGCCAATTATGGAGGTTTGCAGGCGACCTTTGACGCAAACGCCGCGAAAAATGAGCTCCAGGTCGGGGTATACGGATTTGAGCAACACCAGAACAACTATTTCGACAACACATTTACCGACGGCAGCGAGAACTTCGCCGCCTCTTCGTCGTCCGTGACCGGAGGGCTCTGGGAAGAGTTTATCAGTGATAAATTCAAAGTGACCTCGTGGCTGACGCTGATCGGGGGCCTTCGCGAAGCGCACTTTGATTCGCCCGCATCAACAACTCAACCGGCCGTAGTGGAAAATGCGACCGATCCCCGCATTGGCGTAGCATTGAGAGTCCCGCGCTTGAACTGGGTCTTTCACGCGTTCTATGGTGATTTCTATCAGGCTCCTCCGTTAGTGACCGCGACCGGACCGCTGCTTGCACTGGCCAGCAGTCAGAATCTCGCATTCGGCCCACTGTACGGCGAGCGCGATGAGGAACACCAATTCGGCGTCACGATTCCCTTTCGCGGCTGGTCTCTCGATGCCGACACATTCCAGACGCGGGCAAAGAACTGGCTCGATCACAGTAACATCGGTGAATCGAATCTCTTCTGGCCCCTCACCTGGGACGGGGCGTTGATTCAATCTTGGGAACTTACTCTAAGCTCCCCGCGCCTCTGGCATCGCGGCCAATTCCACCTGGCCTATTCGAATCAAATCGCACAAGCCCGCGGACCCTTCTCCGGCGGCTTGATCTGCGCCGATCCGACGGATCCCGATTGCCAACCGCCTTCGACCTATTCCCCCGTCGATCACGACCAGAGGAACACGCTGAATGTCGGCTTCAATGCCACGCTGCCTTGGCATGTGTTCGCCGCGACGAATGTGTATTACGGCTCGGGGTTCACGAACGGCATGCCGGACGCGCAGTATCCCGGGGATTATCTGCCGCAACACACGACGTTCGACATCTCGCTCGGCAAGGATTTTGGAGAGAGCTTTGCGGTTTCCGTCACTGGAATCAACGTTGCCAATCGCCGCGTGTTGCTCGACAACAGCCTGACGTTCGGCGGCTTCCACTACAACGATCCGCGGCAGATCTACGTCGAGTTCCGCTACCGCTTCCATTATTAGTTCTGGGCAACGGCCTGAGCTGCCGGCCGGGCCGGCGGCCAGCGCTCACATCCTGGATCGTCGGCCGCGCCCGCGGCGAAAGCTGCGGCTGAAAAGGTCTTGCTCCGCCCCGCGCCGCGTGGTAGCGTGAGCGAATAAAAAGCGAATTACGCGGAGGCGAAATATGGCCGAATCCTTGGCGGTGCGCGCGGCGCGAACCAGTTCTTTGGCGCGCGTAGAAGAAATCGTGGCCCATCTGGCCGCGCGCGACCGCACGGGCGAAGTGCTAACGGCGGTGCGCCACATCCCGGCTCGCGAAGCGCAGTACGCGCCGATGCCCGAATGGGTGCGGCCCGAACTGATTGCCGCGTACGCGGCGAAAGGCGTCGCGCAACTCTACACGCACCAGGCCGCAGCGGCGCAGGCCGTGCGCGAAGGGCGAAACGCCGTCGTTGTGACGCCCACCGCATCGGGGAAGACCATTTGCTACAACTTGCCTGTGTTGAACGCGGTGCTGGAAAATCCCGATACGCGCGCGCTGTATCTCTTCCCCACCAAGGCGCTGGCGCAGGACCAGCTCGCGGAATTGCAGGACCTCGCGGCGCGCCTCGACGACTGCTTTGGCGTGTTCACGTACGACGGCGACACGCCGACCGACGCCCGCCGCGCGATCCGCGAGCGCGGCCACATCGTGCTCAGCAATCCGGACATGCTGCACACTGGCATCCTGCCGCACCACACGCGCTGGACGCGCCTGTTCGAGAATTTGCGCTACGTCGTGCTCGACGAGCTGCACACCTATCGCGGCGTGTTCGGCAGCCATCTCGCCAATGTGCTGCGGCGTCTCCGGCGAATCGCGGAGTTTTACGGTTCTCACATTCAATTCGTTTGTTCGTCGGCGACGATTGCGAACCCGCGAGAACTCGCCGAGCGATTGACCGAGGCGCCGTTCGAGGCGATCGAGGAAAACGGCGCGCCGTCTGCGGCGAAATGTTTCCTCTTCTACAATCCGCCGGTCGTGAATCGCAATCTTGGGATTCGCCGGAGCTACATCAACGAAACTTCGCGCGTGGCGCAGGAATTCCTGAAGCGCGATTTGCAGACCATCGTCTTCGCGAACAGCCGGTTGCACACCGAAGTGCTGCTCACGTACCTGCAACAGGCGCATCCCGCTGCCATCGGGCAGCCGCAGCCGATTCGCGGTTATCGCGGCGGCTACCTGCCCGGCGAGCGCCGAGAAATCGAGCGCGGTCTGCGCGACGGCCGAATTCGCGGCGTCGTTTCCACGAACGCGCTCGAGCTTGGAATCGACATCGGTTCTCTCGATGCGGCGGTGATGGCCGGCTATCCAGGCACGATTGCGTCCACCTGGCAACGCACGGGACGCGCCGGGCGGCGCGCCGGCAGTTCGTGCGCGGTTCTGGTGGCGTCTTCGGCGCCGCTCGATCAATTCATCGTGAAGCATCCCGATTATTTTTTCGGCCGCGCGCCCGAACATGCTTACGTTCAGCCGGACAATCTCGAGATTCTCGTAAATCACTTGAAATGCGCCGCGTTCGAATTGCCGCTCTCGCCGGAAGAGCGCTTCGGCGGCGTGGATTTGCCGGCCCTATGCGAACGCCTGGCGCAGGCGGGCTTTCTGCACAGTGCGGGGTCGCACTGGCACTGGACCCAGGAGGCCTATCCGGCCGACGCCGTCAGCCTGCGCGCCGTGACCTCGGACAATTTCGTGATCGTGGATATCACCGAGGAGCCGGAAGTCATCGGTGAAGTGGATTTCTCGAGCGCGCTGACGGCCGTGCATCCCAAGGCGATCTATTTGCACCAGGGGCAGCAATATCACGTCGAGCGGCTGGATTTCGATGAGCGCAAGGCTTACGTCAAGCGCGTGGACGTGGACTATTTCACGGACGCGATTCGCTACACGCAAGTGCGCGTCCTCGAATCTGTGCGCGAAGACCGGATCCTCGAAGACGCGACAGGCGCAGACCGCCAAGCCACCCGCTCGCATGGCGACGTGCAGGTTCGCTCGCAGGTGATCGGCTTCAAGAAAATAAAATTCTTCACGAACGAAAACGTCGGCGCGGGAAACCTCGAGTTGCCGGAAAACGAAATGCACACGACTTCGTTCTGGCTGACGCTCGAACGGCCGCTTGTCGAATCGCTTCCCTTCTCTATCAGCGAGCGGCAGAGCGGCATGTTCGGCCTGCTGTACGCGCTCGAATCGATTGCCACGCTGCTCCTGATGTGCGATAGGCGCGATCTCGGCACCGCCATCGGCGAGCGCCCGCCTTCGCCCGGCCTCGATCTCCCCGCCGATGAGGCGATCCCGCTGGAAGAGGCCGCCGCGATGGAAAAGGAATTTTTCGAGCCGAACCTCTATCTCTACGACGCCTATCCCGGCGGCATCGGATTCTCCGAGCCGCTGTTCCGCGCCTGTAGCCTGTTGCTCTCTCGCACGCACGCTCTCATCGAGAGTTGTGATTGCGAAAACGGCTGCCCTTCCTGCGTGGGCCCCGCGGGCGAGCGCAGTGAACGCGCCAAGGAAGCCGCGCTCGCGATCCTGAGCAGGCTGGGCGCGTGAGGACTCGCTGGTGACCCATTCACTCGACGAAAGGCTGGCGCGGCTTGCGGCTCTGCGGGCCGCCCCCGCGAGCGCGCGAAGCCGCGCTCACGGTGAGGAGGAACACGAAGCTGCATCGCAGCTCCCGGCCGAAGCCGCGGGTCTGGCCAATTTGCTCGGCGCGCAAATCGAGCGCAACCGTTACGGCGATCATCTCGTCCTGCGGCAATGGCATTCTTCGCCCGAAGCCTGCGAGCCGAACGCCAAGGCGCTGGAGCTCCTCTTGCCCGCCAAGAGTCCCGGGAAAGTCACGCCGGATAGCGCAAGGAAGGATGCCGCGCGCGCCGCAAGCGACCCAAGCAAATGGCTGTTCCTCGATACGGAGACCACAGGCCTCGCCGGCGGCACCGGCACCTATGCATTCTTGGTCGGCCTCGCCTGGTGGGACGCGGGCGGACTGCAAATCGAGCAGTTCTTCATGCGCGACTACAGCGAAGAGCATGCCGTCCTGCTCGCGGTTGCCGAGCGCGTGGCCGAGCGAAGCGTGCTCGTCACGTTCAACGGCAAGAGTTTCGATTGGCCGCTGCTCGAAACGCGCTATCGCATGACGCGCGCGATTCGCCCGCCGGTGCTCGCGGCGCATCTGGATTTGCTTCATCCTGCGCGGCAATTGTGGAAGCTGCGCCTGAATTCCGTGCGACTGACCGATCTCGAACGTCACGTTCTCTCGCAGGATTCCCCGCTCGCGTGGTCTCGCCGCGACGATCTCGATTCTTCGCTCATCCCGCAGATGTATTTCGACTACTTGCGCGGCAGCTCGCCTCATCCGCTCGCGGGAGTCTTCCGCCACAATCAAATGGATCTGCGCGCGCTGGCGACTCTCGCGGGCCGGATCTTGTCGCTCCTCGGAAATTCGGCCGCGCCCGCCGCGCCTAACTCTCCCGAGCAGGCGATCGATCTCTATGGACTCTCCCGATTGCTCGGCCGCCGCGGTGAAATTTCCCGCGCGCGCGCCGCCTGCGAAGGCGCAATCGCGGGCGAACTTCCGCTCGGTTTCGCGCGCATGGCCCAGCGCGAATTGGCCCAGATGGCCAAACGCCAGCGCGACTATGGACGAGCCACCGAGTTGTGGCGGCAGTTGGCGCGTTCTTGCAGCGCGAAAACCCCTGAAGTGGCGATCGAAGCCTGCGAGCAGCTAGCCATCTACTACGAGCATCACGCCTGCGATCCCCTCCGCGCCGCCCATCTCGCACAAGCCGCAATGCAACAAGTTCGCGCCGCCTCGGCCGCAAACCCCGCCGCACAGCCCAATCTTGCCCACTCCCGCCGCATCCAGGCGCGCCTCGAACGCCGTCTCGCCCGCCTCGCCCGCAAAGTGGGCACAGCAGACTCATCTGAGCCCCGCAGGTGCGACACCGGCCGGAATAGTGCTTAGGACTCGCACGACTCAACGCGAAAAGTATTTACGATGGGTGCGAATTAGAAACGAGGGGGCCCAGGTCGAACCTTGCGGATGACGGCGGGTTGCCGCACATCCGGATTGGCGGACCAGCCGATGGCATGGGTGATGCGATCGAAGACGACGCGATCCGTTCCCTCGACGTCCAAGCATTCGCTGGCGACGCAGCGAAAGAAGACGTCTCCATCCTGTGTATCGAAGGAAAAGAAATTTGGGCCGCGAAGCGGGTTCGTGCGTGTCGTGTCCTTCAACTCGAGCAGCTCACTGTACGCGCCGAAGAAGCGGTCCGCGTCGGCCTCGTTGTCCAGGTCAAGGAGAAACACGAGTAGGATTTGTTTGGTGCTCTGATTTTCAAAAATGGCGTAGCGGTCTCCCGCCCAGGCCGGCGCTATAGCGTGGGCGCGTTCTTTGCCCAGGAACGTCAACAGAACCTCCTGGACGCCAAACTCGCCCATCAGGTTTTCATCGAGCTTCTTCC
>Ga0187769_10002542_pt1 | contig 10705 bp, 15 predicted proteins | sample 0116_SJ02_MP02_1_FD_133140 | JGI IMG/M metagenome (GOLD analysis project Ga0187769, IMG submission 133140) | Tropical peat soil microbial communities from peatlands in Department of Meta, Colombia - 0116_SJ02_MP02_10_MG | ecosystem: Environmental > Terrestrial > Soil > Wetlands > Peat | place... | reverse complement strand
GAGGTCGCGATGAACGACCTCGGGGGGCACGCCCTCTACATGTCCTCGAAGGACCTCCAACTCGGACGCGGCGAAACCATCGCCGACACCGCCCGCGTCCTCTCCCGGTTCGTGGACGCGGTCTGCTACCGGGCGTTCCACCACACCGACATGGTCGAGCTCGCGCGCTGGGCGTCCGTGCCGGTGATCAATGCGCTCGACGACCTCGAGCACCCGTGCCAGATCGCCGCCGACCTGCTCACGATGCGCGAGCGTTGGCGCGGAAAGTTTCCGGGCCATCGTCTCGCCTGGGTCGGGGACGGTAACAACGTCCTCCACTCGCTCCTGCTCGGCGCTGCGGCCGTTGGCGTCGACCTCGCGGTCGCCACCCCGCCCGGCTATCGACCCCAGCCCGAGTACGTCCGGGCCGCCGAGGTGACGGCGCGGAAATCGCACGCCTCGGTTCGGCTGACCACGGATCCCAAGGAGGCGGTCCGCGGCGCCGACGCGGTCTACACGGACGTCTGGGTCTCGATGGGCGAAGAGGCCGAGACGGCCGCTCGGGAGGCGGCGTTCCGAGGGTTCCAGCTGAACGACGCCCTCCTCGCCCTCGCGAAACCGTCCGCGTTCGTCCTTCACGACCTCCCGGCGCATCGGGGCCAGGAGATCACCGACTCGGTCCTCGACGGTCCGCAGTCGGCCGCCTGGGACCAGGCGGAGAACCGGTTGCACGCGCAGAAGGCCATCCTGAGCATCTCGTCGCCCCGTCGCGGAGCGCGCGCCGACCGAAGTAGCGCCCGGGGTCGATCGTAAAGGCGGTTCCGTCCGTGGTCGATTTCACGCACCGGGACCGCCGGGCCCATCGGGATGTCGACCGCGCCGTCTGGACGGTCCTCGGCGCCTCGGTCGGCGTGATCGTGCTCGCGATGGCGCTGCCGACCCCGTTCGTCGGGATCTCCGCCGTCGTCGCGCTCTCGGTGCTCGGGGCGGTCTATGTCGGCTGGTCCGATCGGCTCCTCGACGACTATGCGAGCGACCTGCGCCACGCCCAGGAAGGCTCGGTCGACCACGGTTTCGCGCGCGCCGAGGCGGGTTCGACGGTCGGCCTCGACCGTGACCACACGGCTCCTCCGTCACCCTCCCCGCACGTGCGACGGCGACCCCGGGCGGGTCGGAACGAGGAGCGCGAGCCGCCGCCTTCGAGCGGTTCGGATTCCGATCAGGCCTGACCCGCGGGTTCCGGCTCGGCCCGCAGGCGCACTTTGAGGAGGTGCTCGATCTTGCGGATCAGCGCGTCGGGAGGACGGAAGCTGCCCGACTCGATCTTGAGCACGATCGACTTCTTCTCGTTCAGCTTCTTCCCGAGCAGTTCCGGGGTCCACTGGAGGGCCTCGCGCGCGACCCGGATCCGCTTGTTCCAGTCCGGGACCAGCTCCATTTCCCCGATCTCCTGGTAGAGGTCCCGCTCCTCGAGACGACGGCGGGTGCCCGTGGCTCGGGAGACCGCGAGACCCGGCCGGAATCCGCCCCCGGAGGTCGGCGCCGCGGCGGCGGGAGCCGGGGGTGGGTCGACCGGGGTTCCGAAGCGGGCACAGTCCGGGCACAGGGTGAGGATCGAGTGTTCGAGCCGCACCCGGCTCGTGAGCGGAACGTCCTTCCCGCACATCTCGCAGAGCATGTTAGCCTCCTACGACCCCTTCGGGGGCCGAGTCCGCCGGCGCTCTTCCATCCTTCGCCGCCCCTCTTCGAAGCGGAGCCGCTCCTCGACCGTCTCGAGCAACAGCGGCGGGACGGGAGTCGGCCGTCCCTCGGCGTCGACCGCGACCATCGTCACGAACGCCTGTCCGACCGGGCGGCCATCGCCCCCGTGGGTCGATTCCGCCCGGACCCGGACCCAGACCTCCATCGAGGAGGTGCCCACGTAGGTGAGCTCGGCGTCGAAGTCGACCACGTCCCCGACGTGGACCGGCGAGAGGAAGTCGACGCGGTCGAACGACGCGGTCACGACGCTCGCCTTGGAATGGCGCACCGCCGTGATGTAGGCCACCCGGTCGATCTCGCTCAGGATCTGCCCGCCGAAGACGTTCCCGGCGAAGTTCACGTCGGTCGGCAACATCAACCGGACCGTCGAGGCCCGGGACGCCGCTACCGTAGAGGCCACGAGGTCCGGCACGTGCTCCGCCCCGAACGAGAACCGGCGGCGGACGACGGAGGGTCGCTAAAGCGGTTTCGCCGCCCCGGAGAGGGCTATCGCTCGCCGACGACGAACGAGCCCGAGCGGTACGATTCTCGGCGCACGTCGTGGAACCCGGCGTTCCCGAGCTTCTGCGCGAGCTCTTCGGCGTTCGCGAACCCGCCGGGCGAGTGCCCGTGGTGGCGGACGAAGAGCGACAGCCATCGGGCCGCGAGCGACGACCGGTGGATGTCGTAGACCGTGAAGCGGCCCCCCGGGGAGAGCACCCGGGCCGCCTCTCGACAGGCCCGGTCTCCGTCCGAGAAGTGGTGGAACGACATCAGCGAGACGACCCGGTCGAAGCGGCCGTCCTCGAACGGGATCGCTTCTGCGACTCCGGTGACGAACGTCACCGGAGCGCCGGCCCGAAGCCCCCGCTCGGTCTTGCGTGCGTCCGGTTCGATCACGTAGAGCTCCCGGGCCCCCTCGCCGAACTCGACCGTCGTCACTCCGCTCCCGCCCCCGAGGTCGAGCAGCCGGGAACCGTCGGGCGCGACGATCGAGCGCAGGCGCTCGAGCAAGCGGCGTCGCGTCCACCGCCGAAGACGATCTCCCCACGAGGGGTGGTACTCACCGTCCATGCGTGTCCTCCGGGGCGAGGTACGACCCGGTCGAGCACCTCAGGGAAAGTCGTCGTACCAGAAGGCCCGGTGGAATTTACGGGCGGCCGAGAAGCCCCAGACGACCCACATCACCACCACGATCGTCGGGACCAGAATCAGGGTCACCAGCACGACCGCGAGATTCTGATACCACGGGAACCGCCCCGCGAGGAACGCGAGGTAGAGGACGATCCCGGCGAGTCCGCCCACGAGGAGCGCCACGGTCGCGACGATCCGCCGCTTCAACCGCCGGAAGAACGGGACCATGTGGGCCGGTCCGAACGGGAACATCTCCCCGTTCATCGGCTACCTCCCGAGGATCGGTCGGCGAGCGAATCGAGCCGCTTGGCCGCAGCCTTGAGCCGCCCTCCGAGAGCCCCGAGCTCGCCCTTCCCGCCGCCCCCGACGTCCTCGAGGTAGGCGATGTACGACTCCATCTCCGAGACCGCGTCCTGGGGGGTTCGCGGGCCGCGACCCATCCACTCCCGCGTCCACTCCGGTCCGCGGCGCGCGGTGTCGGTCACCTCGTAGCGCCCATCGTCGCGCTTGCGGACGAGCTTCTCCTCAACCAGCTGGTCGAGAAGGGGATAGATCGACCCCGGCGACGGCCGCCACCATCCCATCGTCATGCGGTCCATCTGCTCCATGATCTCGGCGCCGTTCATCGGCCCCCGCTCGAGGAGCTGAAGCACCCACACCCGGAGTCCGCGCCGATGCTTGGACCCCCACCCGTATGTCCACATACTCGAAATTCCGATATCGCTTATTCGATATAGCCTTTTCCTCGAAGAGCGTTGAGCGGCCGGACCGTTTCATCACCCCACCGGGGACTTCATGGGCGGCTCCGTGCTGCCCCGTTCGGGGAAGTTTGCATGCCGGCGAAAAGCAAGGGCTCGAGCAGGACGGCCGCGGGCGGCCGCGCCGCGCTCCCCAAGGCGCACGTTGCGACGATCGCGGTCATCGTGTCGGACCGGAAGAAAGCGACCGACTGGTACACCACCAAGCTCGGCCTCGACCTCCTCGAAAGCATGGACCACTGGGTCGCGGTCGGCCGAAAAGGGAAGGGCGGGATGCTCCACCTCTGCCAGATCTCGGAGTTCGAGCCGACGGCTCCGCTCGAACCCGGCAACTCGGGGATCACGCTCCGGATTCCCGGAACGGATTTCGCGGCCGAGTGCGCCGCGCTGAAGGCGAACGGGGTCGAGTTCGCCGAGGAACCGAAGAAAGAGCCGTGGGGCTGGTACGCGACGGTTCGCGACCCGGACGGAAACGAGCTGTTTCTGATGCCGGACCTTTAGACGTCGGCCCGAGGGTTCGGCCGTCGCGCCCCCCGGCGGGCCGGCGGCCGCTCGTACGGCCCGTCGGCGCGAGCCGGACGCGACCGGACTCTCCCTCGGTGGTGCGGTGAGACAACGCCTATATAGGGGGACCAACTGGGCGCGCCCGGAGCCTTCAGAAATGGCGCAGAAGCCCCACCTCAACATCGTCTTCATCGGGCACGTCGACCACGGCAAGTCCACGACCGTCGGCCGCCTCCTCCTCGATACCGGCTACATCCGCCAGGAAGAGATCGACAAGTACCGCCAGGAGGCCGAGGCGAAGGGCAAGGCGACGTTCGAGTTCGCCTGGGTGATGGACGACCTCAAGGAGGAGCGGGAGCGCGGCGTCACGATCGACATCGCGCACCGGCGCTTTGACACGCAGAAGTACTACTTCACCATCATCGACGCCCCCGGCCACCGTGACTTCGTGAAGAACATGATCACGGGGACGAGCCAGGCCGACGCGGCGGTGCTCGTTTGCTCCGCCGCGGAGGGAGTCCAGGAGCAGACCCGGGAGCACATCTTCCTCGCCCGGACGCTCGGCGTCTCGCAGATCATCTGCGCGATCAACAAGATGGACCGGCAGGAGGTCAACTACTCCGAGGCGAAGTACGAGGAGGTCAAGGAGGAGCTGACGAAGCTCCTCAAGAACATCGGCTTCAAGATCGCGGAGCAGGTCACTTTCCTCCCGATCTCGGCGTTCAAGGACGACAACATCAACAAGGCGAGCCCGAACATGCCCTGGTACAAGGGCCCGACGTTCCTCCAGGCGCTCGACAGCTTGAAGGTCCCCGAAAAGCCGACGACGAAGCCGCTCCGGCTCCCCGTCCAGGACGTCTACACGATCACCGGCATCGGGACCGTTCCGGTCGGACGCGTCGAGACCGGGACCCTCAAGGTCGGCGACAAGATCGTCTTCAAGCCCGGCGGGAAGGCGGGCGAAGTGAAGTCGATCGAGATGCACCACGAGGCGGTCACCGAGGCCGTCCCGGGTGACAACATCGGCTTCAACGTCCGCGGGATCGACAAGAACGACATCCACCGCGGTGAGGTGGCCGGCCCCGCGTCGAACCCCCCGACGGTCGTCGAGAGCTTCACGGCCAACATCCAGGTCCTGAACCACCCGAGCGTCATCACGGTCGGCTACACGCCGGTCTTCCACTGCCACACCGCCCAGGTCGCCTGCGAGTTCACGGAGCTTCTGAAGCGCCTCGACCCGAAGACCGGTCAGGTGGCGGAGGAGAACCCCCAGACGCTCAAGACCGGGGACGCGGCGGTCGTGAAGATCACCCCGAAGCGCCCGCTCGTCATCGAGAAGTACAAGGAGTTCCCGCAGCTCGGTCGGTTCGCCGTCCGCGACATGGGCCAGACGGTCGCCGCGGGCGTCGTGGTCGAGCTCAAGAAGCGCGAGTAGGCCTCGCGAGGCTCGGGGAGTCGCCGGAAGGGAGGGGCTATCGATGCCGCAGAAAGCGCGAATCTCGCTCTCCGGCACGGACTCCCGGAAGGTCGACTCGATCTGCAAGCAGATCCGCGAGATCTCCCAGAAGACCGGCGTCGCGATCGCCGGGCCGATCCCGCTCCCGACGAAGAAGCTCAAGGTGCCGGTCCGCAAAGGGCCGGACGGGGGCGGCACGAGCACGATCGACCACTGGGAGATGCGGATCCACAAGCGGTTGATCGACATCGACGCCGACGAGCGCGCCCTCCGCCAGGTGATGCGGATCCAGGTGCCCGACGGCGTCAACATCGAAATCGTCCTCACCGGTTGACGCGCGTGTTCGCGCCGGGGGCGGGTCGCTACCTCGGTGCCGGAGCGGCGGTCCTCCTCTTCCTCGCCCTGCTGCCCGTCCTGCACGCGGTCCCGCTATCGCCCGCGTTCGTGGCCGTCCTCGGAGCCGGTCTCGTCGTCTGGTTGTTCTTCGCCGTCTTCTTCCGGGACCCCGAACGGGCCCTAGGCGAGGGGGTCGTCTCCGCGGCCGACGGCCGGGTCCGCGCCGTGGAACGGGACGGCGACTCCTGGCGCATCTCGGTCTTCATGAACGTCACGAACGTCCACGTGAACCGGTTCCCGGTCGATGCGACCGTCCTCGAGGTCCAGGACGGCGGTGAGGGGTTCCGGCCGGCGTATCGGCCGGACGCGGACCGGAACGTCCAGCGGCGCTATCGCCTCACGACGCCGATCGGGCCGGTCGAGGTCGTCCAGGTCACCGGCATCCTCGCGCGCCGCCTCGTCTCGTTCGTCCGGGTCGGCTCGGTCCAGAAGAAGGGGGACCGCCTCGGCATGATCGTGCTCGGTTCCCGGGTCGACGTGATCCTGCCCGCCGACCGCGCGAGCCCCACCGTGAGGGAGGGGGACCGGGTCCTCGCCGGGACGAGCTCGATCGCCCGGGAGAATCCGTGACCGACCGCTGGCGCGTGTTCGCGAACCTCGCGACGCTCGCGAACGCGACCCTCGGCGTCGGCGCGATCCTCTACGTCCTCGCGGGGAACAAGCTCTGGGCGATGCTGCTCATCGCGTGCGCGATCGGCTTCGACGGCTGGGACGGCGTCCTCTCCCGTAGGAGCGCTGCTCCGCCGAGCGCGTTCGGCCGCGTCGCGGACTCGGTCGCAGACGCCGTCTCGTTCGGCGTCGCACCGGCGTTCCTGATCGCGGTCCACACGGGCGACACGGCGACGTGGCAGCCGTGGGAGCCGCTCGCGGTCGCCCTGGCGGTGGCCTACCTCGCCGCGGCGATCGCGCGGCTCACCTACTTCACCGCGCGGGCGTACCAGCGGCCGTACTTCCTCGGGGTGCCGACGCCCCAGAGCGCGCTCGCGCTCATCGTGGCTCTCCTGTTCCACGACACGCCCGCGTTCCAGACCGTCCAGCCGGTCGGCGTCCTGGTGGGGACCGCCGCGCTCGCGACGCTGATGGTCGTGCCGGTGCCGTTCCCGAAGATCCGACGCGGCTCGGTGCTGCGAATGCCGATGGCCGCGACCGCGGTCGCAGCGGCCCTCGCGCTCGTGCCGCTCCAGTTCCATCTCGCGAGCGGCTCGGCGCTCTACGCGTTCGCCTACGCCGCGTCCGTCGTGCTGCTCATCGGTGTGGCGAGCTACTATCTCCTCGGACCGTTCACCGTCCCCCGGACGGCCCCTTCGGAGGCGCCCAATCCATGACCCCGTCCGCGCGAGCGGGTCGAGCCCGGCTGTCGAGCCGCGAAGCGCTCCTCTTCGAAGCCGGCATCAAGCTCGGCGGCGTTTTCCACCAGTACCTCGGCATTCCCGTATCGAGCCGCACGTCGGCGTCGCTCGCGCGGGCAGTCGAGGCCGCAGTGGGGCTCCAGCCGTTCGTCCGGCGCGTCACGGTCCGGATCCACCCCGAGCGGGGCGGGCCGGTCGGGCGCGGCCGGTTCGCCTATCGCTACCTTGTCCCCGAGATGCTCGACGTCACCGTCGAGCTCACGGACGGGACGAGCGCGGTCGTCGCGAACCTCCGCCACCGGCCCGAACTACGGTATCCGCTCATGACGGTCGTGCGGGTCGGCCGTCCGGCGGCTCTTTCTCGGGAGCGGGCCCGCGCCCGGCCTACGGCGCGTTCGCGGCGGCCGCGGCGTCGGACTTCGCGCTGACCGACCCGTCGCGCGGCAGCTCTCCGGATCGGGGCGCGCCGAAGCGACGGCGCGTGTACGCGACCGACGCGGCGGTCCACAGCGGGAGGGAGACCAGGAGGAGACCGCCCGAGACCAGGAAGACGAGACGGAAGCTTCCGAAGACCGCGAGGAGCGCGGAGAGGGCGGCGCCGCCGACGGCGGCGGCGCCCCCGAGCGCGTTGTTCACGCCGATGAGGCTGCCCGCGTCCCGGCCGACGAGCCCGCGGTAGAGGATGAGCGTGCTCGCGGTGGAGTAGACCGCGATCGCGCCGCCGAGGAGCCCGTAGACGGCGATGTTCGCGTCGAACGCGCCGGGTTTCGAGAACACCACGAAGGTGAATCCGGCGGTGGCGAGGTAGCCGATTGCGCGGAGATACGTGGCCCGCTGGACGAGCCGGTCCGGACCCGAGCGGGTCGAGAGGCCCCCCGTGAACGGGAAGATGATCGTCTGCGCGACGTTGTTCGATAGGTTCACGAGGAAGATCGCGGAGGCCGCGAGGCCGGCCGAGTAGAGGTACGGTGTGTAGGAGATGTTGAACAGGTTCCCGGAGAGGTTGAACAGGAACGACGCGAACATGATCAGCGGGAGCTCGTGGTGGAGCTCGGCCCGCGCCCATTTCCGGAACCGGCTCCAGGCGCCGCGCCGGAACGACGGGCTCGAGGGGAAGAACGGGATCGAGAGCCGGTACGTGGTGAGCTCGCGGAGACGGGAGAGGAGGCTTTCGGGGTGTCTCGCGACGTGCTCGTGCTTGAGCTTGCGCGGTGCCTCCTGGATGCCGAACCAGATCGCCACCGCGCTCGCGAACGCGAGCGACGCGAGCACGAGGAGGAGCGTGAGCAGGGCGTCGGAGGCGAGCGTCCAGAAGTACCCGATCAGGAGCCCGATGAGCGAACCGAACATGCTCATCTCCTGGTACGACGCGTAGGCGTTCGGCCGTTCACCGTCCGAGAACTTCTCGAGGATAAGGAGGTTCGAAGCGCTCGCCCCCGCCGGAGCGATCGCGCCGATGACGGCGTAGATTCCGTAGAGGAAGGCGATCGAGTGGACGCCGGAGAGCAGGACGTAGAGCAGGCCGTAACCGGCGAAGTTGATGACGAGGAACGTCCGTCGGACCGGGTACTTGTCGGAGAGGCGGCCCCAGACCACCGACATCAGGATGACCGCCGCGTTGTACATCGTCGCGGCGAGCGCGACGTCTGCCCACGAGCCGTGGAGCGTGATCAGGATGAGCAGCGGAAGGACGACCCCGAAGCCGGAAGTGGCCGCGTTAATCGGGATGAACGCGAGAAGCCACGGCCGGGCCAGAAACCGGCTCGGCCAGGTACGCAGGGAGAGGGCCATCTACGCTCTGGACCTTACACGGGGGTTACTTAAGCCGCCCACATTCGAGTGGTTCGGGAGGTCGGTGGGCCGTTTCCTCCCGAAGGCGCGCCCTCTCGTTCCTCGACACGCTTATTAGCTGGATACCTTCTCGCCGCCCTTCGAAGGAGAGTCCCGGCGTGGCGATTGGCTTCGTCCTGATCAGCACGGCTCCGGCCAAGGAACACGAGGTCTACACCGAGCTCCTCCGGGTGAAGGGAATCGTCGAGCTTCACCCACTGTTCGGGGAGTACGACTTGATCGCGAAGGTCGAGGCGGAAGACTTCAACGCCCTCGGCCAGCTCGTCGTCGACAAGATCCGGTCGGTCCCTGGAGTCATCGACACGAAGACCCTCACGGGCATCAAATTCTGAACGGTGGAAAATGTTCGATCTAATCGGAACGTCGGTGCCGGACTTTACGAACTGGAACGCATTCCTGGTCGTCCTCCTGCTCGTCTTCGCGTTATTCCTGATCCTCGCGGGCATCTTCACCGCGTATTTCGGCAGCGGCAAGAGCCGCACGATCGGGGTCGCGCTCCTCGTGGTCGGCCTCGTGGTCGGTGTCCTCGTGGGGTATCTCTACGGCCTCGGCGACTTCGGCGACAAGCACGGTGTGACGCTCGGGACGCTGATCTTCCAGTCGTTCCTCGTGATCGTCGCGGCCGTGATCGGCGCGCTCGTCGCGATCGGGATCTTCCTGGTCGCGATCATGAAGTCGTAGGCGGCCCCCGCGTCGCTCTCGGGCCCCTTGGCGCCGCGGCGTAGGCGTCCCGGCCGTCGCCTCGTCACGCTGACGAGCGACGTCGGCTTTGCCTACGCCGCCCAGATGAAGGCGACGCTGATCGCGGGAGGCGTTGACCCGTCGCGGATCGTCGACCTCGCGCACGACCTCCCCGCCCACGCGGTCGGAGAGGCGGCGTTCCTCCTCCGAGCGATGGCGCGGTCGTTCCCGTCCGCGTCCGTGCACGTGGCGGTGGTCGACCCGGGCGTCGGGGGCCGGCGCTCGGCGATCGTGATCACGACGCGCTCGGGCCCGTGGCTCGTCGGACCGGATAACGGGCTCCTGATGCCCCTCGCGGAGGAACTCGGGGTAAGAGCGGCCTACCGGATCGACCCGGCGCGCGTGTCTTCCGGTTCGCGCGTCGGCACCACCTTCGACGGACGGGACGTGTTCGCACCGGCGGCGGCGCGGCTCGCGACCGGGTCGCAGCCCTCTGCCCTCGGACCCCGGATCGTCCCGACGTCCTACGGCCTCCCCGCACCGACCCGCGGCCGGTCGGAGGCTCGCGGGGTCGTCGCTCACGTCGACCGGTTCGGGAATCTCATCACGAACATTCCTTCCTCCTGGGTCGCGCGGACGACGCGCGGGCTCACGCTCCGGGTCGGTCGGTCGCGGCCCCGGACCGTGGCGTGGGTCACGAGCTACGAATCGCTCGGGCGGGGAAGGCTCGGCGCGCTCGGCTCGAGCTTCGGGCTCGTCGAGCTCGCCGTCGGGGAGGGACGCGCCGTCGATCGCCTCGGTGCCCGCGTGGGCACTCGGGTCGCGGCCTCGTGGCCCACCGGGCGGCCGGCGCGGGG
>Ga0187769_10002540_pt1 | contig 10705 bp, 13 predicted proteins | sample 0116_SJ02_MP02_1_FD_133140 | JGI IMG/M metagenome (GOLD analysis project Ga0187769, IMG submission 133140) | Tropical peat soil microbial communities from peatlands in Department of Meta, Colombia - 0116_SJ02_MP02_10_MG | ecosystem: Environmental > Terrestrial > Soil > Wetlands > Peat | place... | reverse complement strand
CTCTGTTCGTGTACTTTGTTAGTCCGAGGATTGTGCCTTCGTCGGGAGGTCTGTAGAAAGAAGAATTCAATTCCACTGTATCAAAGACCGAGGCATACTGCTGGAGCATGCTTCGGTCCGGATCGTACAGCGGTCCGATCCATTCCTTATACGACCAGCCCGCGCACCCCAAGTACAAGTGCCCAGGCGCCGTCGGCTTTGTGGCGAGCCCAGACACGTTTGATGAGCTCATGAATGAGAGTTACTCCGTTAGCCGTTTATTTCATCGTTGCGGGAGTTTTGGGACCAGCCGGGTGCAACTTCTGAACCGCGTCTCCCAGCATGCTCGAACCGCTAATATACGGCTTGGCACTTCAGCCCCATCAATCGAACCGAGGCGAACCCACACGGGAGGTACCACGGTTGAAGTTCCTTGAGCTTGTAAACGTCTTCGAGAAGATCGATGCGACGACGAAGAGGTTAGAGATGACCAGCCTACTGGTCGACCTGATCAAGAAGACGCCGGAGGATGAGGTGCGCAAGGTCGTCTACCTCCTTCAAGGCAAGCTGTATCCCGACTACGAAGGTGTGGAGCTCGGCCTCGCAGAGAAGCTCTTGATCAAGGCGGTTGCGGAAGTTACAGGGCGAAGCGAGAAGATTGTCGAGTCGGATTACAAGAAAACCGGCGACTTGGGAAGCACGATAGAAAAGCTAGTCGAAAAGAAATCGCAAACGACGCTTGTAAGGCGCCCATTGACCGTCAGTTCCGTGTACGGTACATTCGACAAGATTGCGCACGCTTCGGGTTCAGGGTCGGTAGAAACGAAGATCCGCCTTCTCACTAGCCTGCTGAACGATGCTAGCCCGTCCGAAGCCAAGTACATAGGCCGTATGGCCGTCGGGAAATTGCGATTGGGAGTTGCCGATATGACGGTCCTAGATGCCCTCGCGGTGGCGTATGGCGGAGACAAGGGCCAGAGAACCACTTGAGCGAGCTTACAACCTTTCATCCGACCTCGGGCACGTCGCCGAAGTGCTGGCGAGGGATGGAACAGACGGAATAGCGAAGTTCAAGATAACGGTGGGCCGACCAATCAGGCCAATGCTGTGCGAACGGCTGCCCGACCCCGCCAGTATCCTTGAGAAGATTGGCGGAGAAGGAGCGGCGGAATACAAGTACGATGGACTGAGAGTTCAAGCACACTTAGACAAGCGGAGCGTTCATCTCTTCTCTAGACGACTGGAGAATATTACCGCTCAGTTTCCCGATATTGCTCAAAATCTTAGGGAGAGCATCAACTCAACTGATGCCATTATCGAGGGTGAATGCGTTGCGGTCGATCCAAACACGGGCGATATGCTGCCCTTTCAGGTCATATCTCAACGGCGAGGAAGAAAATACGAACTTACCAGAGTCACGGAAGAGATACCTGTAACCGCCTTTCTATTCGATATCCTGTACGTGAACGGCCGCGATCTCACTCTATTACCCTACCTCGAGCGGCGCAAACAGCTGCTGAAAGTAGTGAAATCTACAGAACATGTGTCGCTCGCGAATCAGACTATAGTCAAGGAACCGGAGAAACTTGAACAGCTCATGGAGGAGGCTGTTGCTGCAGGCTGCGAAGGGCTGGTGGTCAAGAACATCTCGGAGCAGTCCATTTATCAGGCTGGTGCCCGCGGCTGGCTGTGGATAAAGTACAAGCGTTCCTACAAGTCCGAGGTTCAAGACACCTTCGACCTCGTCCCAGTCGGAGCGTTCGCGGGCAGAGGTAGACGCGCTGGTAGCTACGGTGCACTCTTGATGGCGGTCTACAATTCGAAAGACGACGTCTTCGAAACAATCTGCAAATTGGGCTCAGGATTTACGGACGAGGATCTTGCGAGCCTACCGCAGATTCTAGATCCTTATCGGTCCGCCCACCGAAACCCACGTGTGAATTCACTCCTGGAGCCAGACGTTTGGTTCACACCCTCGCTCGTGTTGGAGGTTACGGCAGACGAGATTACGTTGTCGCCGCTTCACACCTGCGCTCGAGGGGCCATTAGGGCGGTCAGTGGGCTTGCTCTTCGGTTTCCCCGCTTTACGGGAAAGTGGAGGAAGGACAAGTCAACTGAGGACGCGACTACATCTCAGGAAGCGTTGGAAATGTACAAGAAACAGCTCAAGCAGGTTGAAGCCGAAGCCTAGGTGGAGACGAACCCGTCAAGAAACGGCGAGAGTCCGCCTAAAGATGTACTATGCGTCTGCGTTTCGGCGATTTCATCTTCCAGAAGCCTGACGCGTCTCTATAGTATTCTGAAGTATCCAAGCCTGATAAGTCCTCAGGAGTACTAACAAGTATCCATAGTATATATAAGTTTCGTAATCCTCAGTAAGCCTAGGACACCTCCCCATGAGGGATTTTGCAGATGTCTCAAAACCTAGAAATCGTGCGGTTGCAGGGCTTTCGCGGGCAGTTCAGAATAACCATTCCGCGTGAAATGATCGAAAAACTGCGATGGCAGAAGGGCCAACCTCTCTTCATTTCATTGGAAGGAACGAAGATTATCGTGGAGCCAGTGGTCAAACGCTAACCGCTAGGACTAATCCGTTTACCGTCGGTCCCCAGAATACGTTATAGGTAACTTGCGACCCATCCTTCACCAGAAGAGTATGTTCTCCAGGATTCTTGTAGCTGTCGACGGATCCCAGGCAGCTGAAAGAGCACTGGAAAGCGCAATCGATTTGGCAAAGAAGTATGGAGGCAAGCTGATCATCCTCCATGTCGTACTTCAGAAACTCTATGCCGTTACCCCTACAGAAGCTGGCGTGTTAACTCCTACAGTCTTTGTAAGTGAGATGCAAGCCGAAGGTCAGAGCATCATCAAGAAGGCTGAAGAACACGCAAGCTCCATGGGCGTAGATTACGAATGCAAGATGGTGCAGGGCATCCCGGCGGATGAGATAATCAAATCCGTCCAAACCGAAAAGGCGGATCTCGTAATCCTCGGAAGCAGAGGTCTAAATGAAGTTCGTTCATTCCTCTTTGGCAGCGTGTCCGATCGAGTCTCACACCGGGTAAAATGCCCGACATTGATAGTCAAATGACGGAACCCCCTAAGTCAGAAACACGAAACCAGCCGCCCAGGGCTCCAGAAACTACGGATAGTCAATCGATTCTCTGAACCATGGTTTTGTCGGTATGTCCGCGTGAAAGGAAAAAGTTCGTCGATGGCTCCGCGTGGGCGCACGCGGGAAACGATCGAAAGACGGGATCTTAATTGGACGGTTGTCCCGTTTCTGACGTGCTTGATTCGCTTGGCTCCATGCTTGGCTGGGTTTCGGATGGAGCTGGAGGTTGAGGCTCAGGCATGGCCGGTGGAGGTGTCTCCGCCGGTTGTATCGGTTCGGGCGCCTTCATTGGCGCCGGGGTCGGAGCTTTCTTCTTCTTGGCTTTCGTCTTTTTCTTGATCGTTCGTTTCGCTTTCTTCTTCGCGCCTTTCTTCGCTTTACGTCTTGCAGGCAAACGGTCGCACCGCCCTAATGTCGAGGGGTGAAATGTAATAAAAGCTTGCATGAGATTTCCTGACATAACAACAAATCACTTCGATCAAGGAATCTTACCGCGACCATCAGACTCATCCTCAGTTTCGTTTGGCAGATGGTCACACGCCGAAGTGTTCAAAATGCTTTGAACATATGTTTCGTTCAATTTGGTGGCGCGATTGTTGCCGCATTGCGATTGGACGCTTTAAGCTAACTTGGGAGCGTTCTTTCGCTTGTATAGAGATCTGATGAGTTTTTCGACTCGCGCAATTCAGTCTGGCGGCAAAGAGGATGGGACTAGGCTGTAACCGTTCGGGTCTACTAAGCTTCTACACTTAGGCGGAAGAAACCGGGGTCGAGGGTGAGTATGTTGATGCTAGGACCGGAAAACCTGTTCAGAACCCCTTGGAGGCAGCGATCCTGTCGCCTGGTGAAGGCACGGGCTCGATTTTTCTGCTCGAGAATGGCCATCAAAATCAAGATAGCTCGAAGCCTTCTCAAAAAGCCGTCAAAGCAAGTCAAATCGTTTTGATTATGATAATTTCTGAGCTTGCCCGCGTACCGCGTTTGTTCGAAATACTGCATCTTGAAAGGCCAAAATCGAGCTTTTAAGCATGTAACCGGTGGGTGTGCAGTGCGAACGCATTATGCGATTTTCAACACGTGCTATACATGCGGGTGACGAGCTGTCGGATCCTGCCGGCGCTTACGTCGTACCAATCTATCAGGTTCAAACTTATCGCCAGCGTGAGCCAGGCGCCGGAGCCGAGTATACCTATTCTCGTACAGGTAACCCCACTCGCACTGCGCTTGAGAGAAACCTCGCATCACTGGAGAATGGCAAACACGGGTTGGCTTTTGCATCCGGCTTGGCTGCCGAAACCACAGTTACTCTCAGTCTCCTCAAGCAAGGAGACCATGTTTTAGCCATAGAAGACTTGTACGGCGGAACCAGACGTCTATTCAATCTGATCTTGCGTAACTTTGGCGTAAATTTCACATTCGTTGAAGGAACAAAACTGAGCGATTTCGAAGGCGCCATTAGACCTGAGACCAGATTGATTTGGCTGGAGACGCCCACAAATCCACTTCTAAGAGTGGCTGATATTGAAGGCGTGGCCAAGATCGCGCACGAGCACAAAGCCTTGCTCGTTGTTGACAATACCTTCGCGACTCCGTACCTCCAGCAGCCCCTCGACATGGGAGCCGACATTGTGATTCATAGCACTACGAAGTATCTGGGCGGGCACAGCGATCTCATCGGAGGAGGCGCCATCATGTCAAATGACGACCTCTATGAAAAAGTGCATTTTTCCCAAAACACTGCGGGAGGAATCCCTGGCCCTCTGGACTGCTGGCTTGTTCTACGGGGAATAAAGACCCTTCCCGTGAGAATGGAGAAACATTGCAGTAATGCTCAGAAAATAGCCGAATTCTTGAGCGGGCACAAAAAGGTCCAGAAGGTAATCTACCCGGGGCTAGCCTCTCACCCACAACATCAACTAGCCCGGAGGCAGATGAAAGGCTTTGGCGGGGGCATGGTCTGCTTTCTACTCGAGGGCGGTCTCGGATCCTGCCAAAGATTTCTCAAAAATGTAAGTATCTTCGCAGCGGCTGAAGGCCTCGGAGGAGTCGAATCAATGGTCGAGCACCCTGCATCGATGACCCACGTCTCAGTTCCCAAGGAAGAACGCGAAAGGATGGGCATAACCGACTCGCTGATTCGAGTCTCGGTTGGAATAGAAGATGTCGAAGACCTGATAACCGATTTATCTCAAGGACTGGAACATGTGTGAGGAGTTCGGACAGATGAGTGCAACTCCTTCAGCAGAAGTTACGTTTGATGAATTCAAGAAGATCGATGCTAGAGTAGGAACTATTACGCAAGTTGAACGCGTGCCTAGGACTGAGAAACTGTACCGAATACTTGTTGACCTGGGCGGTTTGGGTGTGCGGCAAACACTCTCAAGCCTTGTGGGTTACTACGAGCCGAATGAACTGGTGGGACAGCGAATCATCTTCCTCTACAACTTGAAGCCAACAAAATTCTCTGGAGAGGTCTCGCAGGGAATGCTACTGGCGGCGGAAGAGGGGAACAAACTCGCTCTCCTTACGACGGATCGCGAGATGCCAAACGGCACTAGGATCACTTAGCAAAGTCCTAGGCCATCGACAACGACGACTCAATTTTGGGAATGGCCTTGAACCTTTAAATGGAATGGCGTACAAATCTGACTGAATTCTGAGTATTAGACCTCTGGAAGTTCTTGATTTGCCGAGGAAAGGCCCCACAGAACAGGACGTATTGCGCATAGTGATGGAACTCGGCGATATGGGCATACTACAATCTGAACTTTGGAGGAAGCTAACGGCTGATAGCCGGGAAGGTTCTAGAGCTATTCTTCGACTTGAGAGGAAGGGCCTCATCGCCCGAAAGAAGGAGCTTCATGAGGGTAGGTGGACCTATCGGGTTTTCGCCAAGAGGCGGTATTCCACAATCGATTCCATCGTGGACATCCCATGCGCCTTCTGCGACTTGATTGGAAACTGTCCTCAGTCTTGGATTATGAACCCGAACAAGTGTGAGAACCTGACGAAGTGGATGCAAGGCCTCGCAGAGTCTGCTAAAGCGGTAGCGAAAAGTGCCGAGTGAATGGCTGAGGCAGCGTAAGAAGGACCAATATCACCGCCTCGCGAAAGCCAGAGGCTTGCGTAGCCGAGCCTCATTCAAACTGCTTCAAATCACGAGACGGTACCATTTCATCCGCGCAGGCCAACGGGTGTTGGATTTCGGTGCCGCTCCCGGCGGTTGGTTGCAGGCTGCTCGCCAGACGGTTGGCGAAAAGGGATTCGTGCTTGGGGTCGACAAACAGGCAATAGCGCCCCTTCAGTACAAGAATGTGATGACGATGGTCGGCGACATTACCCAACCAGAACTTGTCGGCGAAATCACGAGTCGAACTAGCGAACGATATGACGTGATCCTCTCCGATCTTGCACCCAACGTGTCAGGAATTTGGGAAGTAGATCACGCCCGGCAGATTGAATTGGCTAGGTGCGCCGTTAGGTTAGGTCGCCAGCTCCTCCGTCCATCAGGGAATATGCTGGTTAAGGTGTTTCAAGGTTCGGAGACCAAAGAGTTTGAGACGGAGATGCGTGCTCTCTTTCGGGATTTCCGTATTGTTAAACCGCCGGCTAGCAGGCCGGAGAGTGCCGAGCTCTACTTCCTAGGCCTAGGATTTCTTGGTTTTAGCCTCGAATGAGGCTACTACCGTTTGCAGCGGCGCATCGGTGCGAAAGCCGGTCGGACTAAAATGGGTCCGCGACGCACGATAGCCGTCATTCCGCAAGGATTGCAGAAGCCACGGAACCGAAGGCGGTTTCAGGCGGTACACGGAGGATATTGTGTCCGTAGTGTAGTAGAAGCTTGGAGAGTCAAGCTCCTCCCGAATGAGGTCAAGCATCCTCTGAATTTCCGAGAGTCTCGACGACTCTAACGAGGGCGTGCGTCGAACCATAGACTCGACAGTTAGCCGGTCCCAGAGATCGCCGAGCCAAAACGGGCCGCCAATCTTGGTCACGGCACCGCAGTTCACACATTCACCTCCAACCGCTGACATCGATCGGGCCTCGGATCGACACAGGCAGCTTGGGCAATAGGTAATGTAACCTAGCTTCGCTAGGGCGTGATTTGCTGCTTTCTTGCCCTTACCAACGACGGCGTATAATCTCGCGTAGTGATCGGTGGCATGCGAGAAAGCGATATCGATGCCAAGTTCAAGTCTAGAGGCAACGGATAGGAGACAGCTGGCAAGAGTGCGAATGGCTATCTCCTTCTCAAACTCAGTTCTTACCGTCGAGACACCGTACTTCCGCATGCAAGCAGTAGGCCTAGCACCCGAAAGCGGACCCATGTCGGTTGCTGTGGCAGCGATGACGCCTCCAGCCGCAGTCGCACGTAGCGCGGACTCAAAGAAGGGAGCTGGGGAACCAAATGGGTCCAGGTCAATGATGTCGAACCTATCCACAGCATGCTGGGAGAGTAGCGTGTGCGCGTCGACGTGAATTACCGTCGTCCGTTCTTTCAGTCCGTTCAACCTGATCGTTTGCTGACTCAGTTCTACTGCGTCCTGTCCGCTATCGGCAGCGACAACATGTTCAACGTTTGTGGTTTCAAGAAGGTACCTCGCCGCCCTAACCCCTGATCCAGCCATGGGGTCGCACAGTCGAAGTCGTCTGGCGTGCGAAAAGTGTGAGGCAACGAACAGAATTCCAAGGTCACGATTAACGCTCATTTTAGGGTTATAGAATACTTTCTGGGGCGGGGTTGGAAGTTGTACTTTCGTTCTTCCTTCGGTTATCTCAGTTGAGTCTTCATTCGCAGTCAAGGCAATCTCACTTCGCGCCTATGATGCTCTCAACGATCGTGGACGGCAAATTTCCGCGACTTTGTGCTGTAACCTCCAGAATGGCGAATTGTGGGTTTGACTTTACCTCTACGATGAACGGATGGTTTGCTCGTTTGTGTATGGTTCCGAGAACGTGTTTCTGTGTGCTCAATGCCAATCTGACTGACTCTATAAATCGCGGGGAGTGAAGTTCCATGGGGCCTAATTCGTCCACGATCACAACGTCCGCCGTCCGGATGGCCCTTTGAATAGCTCCAGCGCCAATCCTCTCGAGATCATGCAGGTTTACAGTGTACTTGCCGACGCGTGGTCCATGGCTTCGTCCTACGTCCGCGAGTACGCCGCGCTCATTTGTAATGATGTCTTGGACGCTGAATCCAACGCGCATGTCTCCTTCACGGACCTCACCCGACAGCATGCCGCCAACCTTCAAGCCGAGGAGCGCCAGCTTGTCTACTGTTCGCCTAAGGACTGTGGTCTTCCCGCAGCCAGGGTCACCGGTTAGGAATATTCGCTGTGGTTCGACGCTCTGGCTGAAACCTGTCATGACTATTAACCTGCGATGGTCCACTTTAGGCAGTGGGAGTTATTCAACGCCTTGGCCAATCTTATCGCTGGGGTTGACGACGCGGGGCGCGGCCCCATAATAGGGCCTTTGGTGATAGCGGGCATCCTAGTGGCGTCAGAGCAACAACAAGAGCTGAGGTCGTTTGGTGTGCGGGACTCGAAGCTCCTAACCCCAGAGCAGCGCAGCAGGTTAGAGCCCAAGATTCGAAGCACTGCGGTCAAGGTTAGCGTAGTTGAGGCGCAGCCGAAGGAGATAGATGAATTTGTGCTGCACGGCGGAAAGCTGAGGAAACTGAACTTCTTGGAGGCAAGAATGATGGCGGCTGTCTTGACCGATTTGGCTCCTCCAGAGGCGTACGTGGACGCGTCGGACGTTAACGAGGCCAGGTATGCTACCAGTATTCGTGAATTTCTGCCAGAGAATTTGAAGGGAATGAAGATTTTTTCTGAACATCACGCCGATAGGACATTTCCCGTTGTTTCCGGAGCGAGCATAGTCGCTAAGGTACGAAGGGACGCGCTTGTCGATCAATTGCGCAATCAGTACGGCGATTTCGGTTCGGGTTACATGACGGATCCGAAGACAATGAGCTTCCTTAGAGCATGGCGGCTGAGCCACGATGGGTACCCACCGATTGTCCGCATGTCATGGAAAACGATTAGGGAACTCGAGGCGGAGATTGGTCAAACACGGTTCGGCGCGTAGTCTGACAATTCTTTGGGTATTCCGAATCCTATGACCACTAGGCTGTGAAATCTTCGGACTAGCTCGCTGATGTCGGGCCTGTAGAGGAATAGGGGTTCATGGTCTGAGTATGGGGTGTGGAAATCTGCATTTGTCTTGCCCAAGATCTTCTTCACGGTGAATTCCTCAAGTCTGTCGCCGGAGACGGTGTAAACGGATTTCCCTAATTCCATCCGTCGTAGCACGATGATGGGCAGTTTCACAGAGTCGTGGTATTCTGGTGGGACGATCCGTGCAAGCTCCTCAATTTCTTCTTTCTTGAGGATGATGTTGGAACCGTCCATCGTGGGTAGCGTTGCGTTAGTCTCGGTTAGGAGCTCTTTCAAGGATCGTCGTTGTTTCGGTAGGTGCGTGTTGAGTTTTCTTAGTTCTCTGCCCAGTAGTGCGTCAAATGTTCTCTCTAGCGTGCTCTTGGAGTTGAACGTGCGATTCACTCTCTGGTTAGGTGGACGAGTGCGTGATCCTTCTCATAGGGTTCAAGCCTTACTGTTTGGATCTCGCGAAGATGCCTCTTGCGAAGGATCCCAATCTCTTGTCTGAAGACGTCACTTGGGTCCATGGTGACGTCCACGCTCCTGGACTTGATCGCCATCAGCGCCTGCCCGTTCGGTTTCAGGAACAGGTCGGCGTTATCTGCCAAGATCTTGGCCTGTTCAGGTTGTGCCACGTCCGCATAGATTACGTCAACCCGATCGACGGTCGATCGGTATTTTTCTGGCATCCGAGCGTCAGCGAGAATCGGATAAACATTCGTACGGTTTTCACAGAGCGTATCGATTAATTCACGCATGCTTCTCTGAGCGAACTCGACGCAGAAGACGCGTCCTTGATCTTCAACGATATCGCTTACATGGCTGGCCGTGGTCCCAGACGCTGAACCCAAGTACAGCACGCTGCTTCCTCGCCTAATCGGAAGGGCCCTCAGGTGGCGAAGAATGGCTGCGGCCAATTTACTTCTATAAGCGTCCCAGGTTCGATACTCATCTTCGCCGAAGGCAACGAGTGTTTCGCCGTAAACACTGATTTTGGGGGCGAGATTTTTCGTTGCCAAGCGTTTGCTGCGATCTTCTAGCTGGACCCAGTAGACGCCTTCGAACTTCTCATGCTTCTTTACGTCTTCGTGCGCGGGCATTTTCCTTCTTCTTCGTCGGCTGAGGAGCCGTCTTATACCGTTCCTTTATCTCTGCGATCTTCTGGTCAACATTCTTTCTCAATTTGTCACCTACGAAATCTCCCCGGAAAGCGTCGACTCGCGCGGCAATGCTGAGTTTGCCGGACAGCGCTCTCGCGATCTTGCCTCTCTGCCAGCGGGGTGATTGGTGGATGGCGGTGTGTTGGAAGATAACCCCATGCTTCGGCGGCCTAGCACCAGTCTTCAGTGAACGGAACAAGGCCTTTTCTGCGCCGAGCACCTGCAACGTGCTGGCAGGCATCTTGGCCAGATTCTCGAGGCTGCCCGCAATGGACATAAGCCTT
>Ga0187769_10002539_pt1 | contig 10707 bp, 7 predicted proteins | sample 0116_SJ02_MP02_1_FD_133140 | JGI IMG/M metagenome (GOLD analysis project Ga0187769, IMG submission 133140) | Tropical peat soil microbial communities from peatlands in Department of Meta, Colombia - 0116_SJ02_MP02_10_MG | ecosystem: Environmental > Terrestrial > Soil > Wetlands > Peat | place... | reverse complement strand
TATATAAATTAATTATTATGGATGTATCGAAATCAGTTTGCCCGGACTGCAACAAGCCTCTGAAGATCGCCCGCATGGTGTGCCCATCCTGCAATCTGGCAGTCGAGGGAGAGTTTGAACTGTCTCCCCTCGGCAAACTCAGCGTGGAGGATCAGGCGTTTGTGATTGCGTTCGTTCGCCATCACGGCTCGATCAAGAAAATGGAGAGCCTCTTCGGAATCAGCTATCCGACGGTCAAGAATCGGTTGAATGCAATCTCTGCTGCCCTGGACAAGAATTTCCACGCACCGTCGCCCAATCTCTATGTCCTGGAGCAGTTGTCGCGAGGTGATGTGAGCGTGGAGGAAGCGTTAGAACGGCTGGTGTAAAGAAAATGAATGGAGGAATAAGCCATGTCTGAAGAAACGAAGAAAGTGTTGGAGATGGTAGCGGAGGGAAAAATCTCAGCCAGCGATGCCGAAAAAATCCTTGAAAAGTTAGCGGGATCGGCCCAAGGTTCAGGCGCCCAAAAAGACGGTGGGCCGGCCGAATCTTCTGGCAAGAAACCGCGGTTTTTGCGCATCGTGGTTGATAAACCAGGACAAGATCAGATCAACATCCGCATGCCGCTTTCGTTCACGCGTAGCGGCAGGAGTTTGCTTGCGGTGCTTCCTTCGCGAGTCGGAGAGAGGCTGGCCGAGCTCGGGATCGATGTTTCTGCGTTAGGCGCGAAGAATGGCGAAGATTGGGTCCAGGCACTTGAAAATGCCGACATCAACGTGGAAAGAGGAGACAAGAAAGTACGGATTTTCTGCGAATAGCGCCTCACGGTTCGGTGAAAATTCGGTGAGGCCTTACCGAGCGCCGGTGGTCGCCTTCGTAGGTCTGCGCTTCAGGGCGCGCTCGAGAGTCTGATCCAACGCCGCTTTGGCTTTCTCGTATTCCTGCTGCGAGACGCGTCCCTGCTTGTGCTCAACTTCCAATTGAAAAAGCTCATCTTTCAAAGCGTCGAGCAGTATCGCCGACCGGTCCTCAGACCTGGATTCGGCTGAACGAGGAACTTGCGGGAGCTCAGTCTCCGAAGAAACCGAGCCGGAAACGGCAGCAGCCCGAGAACGGCCCAGGATGAATATCGCCCCGGCGGTCAGCACGCCGCCAAACCCCCCGAGGATATACCAGCGATATTTCTCCAGAGGATCGGGAGCATCGATCGGCGGTCCGAGTCCACCGCCTGGACGCGTATCACGGGGAGCGGCATTCGAGGTCTCGGTGCTGGCCTGACTTTCGCCTCCACTGTTGTCTGACAACACTCCGGTTCCGGCAATCGTGAAATCCAGCGGCTGGCCTACGGTTGTGTTGGACGCGACTTCGACCACGGCATCACTCTCGCGCGGGTCCTGCATCGATTGAAAAGCCGCGCCCTTTCCGGCAGTGAACTGCATGCTTTTCGGAAGCATTACCACGAAATGTTGCGAGCCATAAATCGCGCGCGGATTAATGCTGGCCTTCCCGCTGTATGGCAGGTGGAAAGCGAGCTGAAACTGCGTTTCTCCAGGGCGCAGGGGAAAGATGAACGCATAACGGTTTTTTTCTTTCTGCGGAACTGCCGAGGAGTTGATCGGTTGACCTCCGGCGGTCATGGCCATAGCCTGATCCACAGTCGCGCCGTCCGGCAAGTAGAACTCGAAGTTTTGATCGTTCATCTGGGTGCGCGGCGGATTCGACTTGTTATCCACGGCGAACAGTCGGATCCCCTGCAATTCATTGCCCTGTGCCTGGAAGCGCATGACATCGGCTGTCACGCTGATGCCAGCGACTTTCTTGGAAACGTCGTAGACCTGCACCTCCACCGAAGTCGTTCCCGGCGGCGCCATGCGATGATAAGTGACTCCCTGATGAATCGCACGGACTAGATGAGGACCACCGGCATCATCGAGTTTGAGCGTGAATTGGCCACGGGCATCGGTGGTGGCGCGACCGGATTCCTGCATGCCTTGCGAAAGGCTGAGGAGAACGACATCGTCGCCGGCTGCAGGCTTGTTGGTGGTGGCATCGGTCACGGTGCCGGTCAGAGTCTGGCCCAGGACAACAGCGGGCAGAAGCAAGAGGGCAGCGACGATTACCGACGCAAGAGGTCCGTCGAGCTTACGCTCGACCTGGACCCTTCGACTTCGCTCAGGGCAGGCTTGCGAGGGCGGCCGTCCCCACATGCAATGAACTGGGATCAAACTCGTACTCCCTTTTTATTCTCGAGTGGTAGGCTCTCGGCTTCTTCCAGCCGTGCGATTTCCGCTAACACCGCAGCCGCTTCTTCTTCTAAAGAATTCCTCATGGCCTGGTAGTCCGAGTCGGGGAACTTGCCGGCCTTGTATTCAAAATTCAAATCGCGCAGATTCTCGTAAATGACTTCACGTCGCTCACGCAGGTAGGAAAGCCGAGTTTTTCGCGGGCCTAGGTACAGCGTGCCCGGAAGATAGAAAACGTAAACCAGGGCGCCAAATGTGATGAACATGCAGGCCAGAAGCGCAAGCGTCATACGTCGGTTTCCCTCCGGGCTTGCTGCCGAAAATATTCCAGCTCGGCCCCTTCAACCGCGGTAGGAAGATCGGCTGGCTTGAGCAGTGGACGCGACCGCCAGGTACGCACGATGAATCCGACCAGCGTAAGCCCCAGAAGCAAGGCAACGTAAGGCGCAATCCAGGCCACGCGATCAAATCCAGTTTTCTTCGGTGCGGCCAGCACGGTGGGACCATACTTCTGCACGAAAGACTGCAGCGTCAGGTCATCGTTATCGCCGCGGTCCACCGCAGCCACTAATTCCGCGCGCATGCGGTCGGAGTACGAGCAGCCGACGTGATTGCACTCGAGCAGGATTTGCCGGCAGCCGCAGGCGCACATCAGGCGATGGCCGAGATCGTTGAAGCGGGCGGAATCGTCGCCAGCGCCAAGCAAAGCCAGCAGGGCGAGGGACAAAAATACTACTCGAATAGGCTGCCTTGAGAGCACCGATTTTAAAGAAAACACAAACATACCTAAAGGCGTTCTGAACCCCGCGTTTCAAGTCATCCTGAGCGGCTTCAGCCGCGAAGGATCTTACGAAAATTTCAACGGCCGATGGCGTCGACAGGATCCACATTCCCGCAATCGCCAGTGGTTCAGAGCGACCGACGTAAGATCCTTCGTGAGCTAACGGTCCCTCAGGATGACATTCGGGACACTTGCACCTAATCCCCTGCTCCCAGCGGCTCGGCATGCATGCGAACAGGAGCCGGCACGCGCACCGGAACGGCGTTGGGCACGAGCGCGAGCAGAGTCCCCGCGATCATGATCCATACCCCAACCCAGATCCACATCACCAGAGGATTCAAATGAGCTTTAATGATCGGGCGTCCCGTGTCCTGATTAATACCTTCATAAACCAAATACAAATCTTCCTGCGCAGTAGATCGAACCCGCGGCATGGTCGAGGTTTGCTGGCTCGCCTTATAGAAACGCCGCTCCGGATAAAGCGTGCCGATCTGCTTACCGCCTTTCCAGACGTTCATTACCGCCCATTCACTTTCATAATTCGGGTTATCGTCCTGCGTGTAGGACTGGCACACCAGCGTGTAGGGTCCAATCGTCATGCGGTCGCCAAATCCCATCTCCTGTTCTTTGTCTTTGTTGAAGGCCGAACCCGCGAAGCCGATCATGATCACGATCACGCCGAAATGGACGATGTAGCCGCCGTAGCGGCGGGTGTTGCGATGCGCGAGCTGCGCCATCGAGGTCAGCAGATTGTGCCCGGTATGGCGCGCGATGACGCGGCCTCCGCGCACGAATTCAGAGATCACCGTTAAGCCGACGAGCACGGACAGCATGATGGTCATCAAGGAATAGAAGTACGAACTGTCATTCCACGGCCGCATCCCAAGCGCCACCAGAAGCACGCCGACGAGCAATGCGCCAATCACGGGCCACAGGAAGTTGCGTTTTAAGCTTTCCACCGACGTCCGGCGCCAGGCGAGCAGCGGACCAACCGCGGTCAACAAGAGCAGCAGCAGGGCAACCGGGATATTTACCCGGTTGAAGAACGGCGGGCCGACCGTAACTTTATTTCCCTGCACCCACTCAGACAAAACCGGGAACAGCGTTCCCCACAAAACGGTGAAGCAGGCAACGACAAACAGCAGGTTATTAAACAGAAAGCTGGACTCTCGCGAGACCAGCGACTCCAGCTTGTGCTCGCTGCGCAGGTGAGACCGGTTTTTCACATAGAAGAAGACGCAGGTAGCGAAAATTAGAGCCAGAAAAATGACGAACCAGTCGCCGATTGAGGATTGAGCGAAGGCATGAACCGAACTGACCACGCCACTGCGGGTCAAGAACGTACCGAAGATGGAAAGCATGAAGGTGGAAAAGATCAGCCACATGTTCCACGTCTTTAGCATGCCGCGCTTTTCCTGCATCATGACCGAATGCAGAAAAGCCGTGCCGGTGAGCCAAGGCATGAGCGACGCATTCTCGACCGGATCCCATCCCCAGTAACCACCCCAGCCGAGAACGGAATAGGCCCAGTGCGCGCCCAGAAAAATCCCGCACGTGAGGAATCCCCACGTCACCATCGTCCATCGGCGAGTGATGTGGATCCATTTTTCGCCGGGATAGCGCATGATCAGCGCCGCGAGAGCGAAGGCAAACGGGACGGTGAAGCCAACGTAGCCCAGGTAAAGCATGGGCGGATGAATCACCATCTCGGGATACTGAAGGAGAGGATTCAATCCGTTGCCGTCAGCGGGAAGCGAGCCCTGCATGATGGCGAACGGATGCGCGGCAAAATTCAAAAGCAACAGAAAGAAAACCTGAACTGCCGCGATGATTACTGAAGCATAGGCGAACAGACGAGTGTCGGTCTTATATCGAAGCCGCAGCACCAAACCGTAAGAGGCCAGCAAAAGAGACCAGAAAAGCAGTGAACCCTCCTGCCCCGACCAGAGGGTTGCAAATTTGTAAGCAGCGGGAAGATCGCGATTGCTGTGGTGGAAAATGTAGGCGATGGAAAAGTCATTCTGAAAGGCTGCAATCACGAGCACAAACGCGGCAAGAAAGACCACGGCGAATGTGGCAATCCCAGCGCGTCTTGCCGTCTCGCTCAAGCGAGCGGAACTTGGCCCCTCACGAACCAATGCCAGCAACCCGGCAACAAAGCAATAAGCGCTCAGCGCCAGCGCGAGCAGGAGGGTAAAGCTGCCAATCTCTGACATGAGGGAGCCCCGAAGTATTTTTTCAGAAACGGAGTGGCGAGGCAACCCAAGAGCCCAATCTGTACTGGATCGTAGCACGACCACCATGCGGCATGGCTAGACCATCCGCACTTCGAGTATCCAAAGAGGCGCGAAACTCCGTAAGCGAAATCGCCGGCCAGGTTCGCGGCGAATTACGCGCTCTGCTGATGGTTACTGCGGGCGATCACTTCTCGTTCCGCTCTGAACCAGTCTTCCGTTTCTTGCCCGGGCGTGCGTCCGCGCTCTTCATATAGTTCGTAAGCGCGCTGGCGAATCTGGCCCTCAAGATCAATGGAATTTGTCGCGGCCGATGCACCGTTCTTTCGGATCGCCGGCACCGAGCTAGCCTCCGGCATCGGGATAACCTGTTTGTTCGATGGGGTGGTACGCGGGGTCTTTGCTCTTGGCATTTCTAATTACTCCTTACAGATACAGTCCATAAAAAGAACTGAATTATGAAGTACCCGGAATACACAAATGTCCGAACTGAGTTTAGGTCCAGTTTGTGTGACGGGTGTTGGTTCATAATAAACCGAGCGGCTGTGGATGTGGGAGTATTCTTGGAAAAAATTTAAGTCGAGTGAACACGAAAGGTCATAGTTAAGAAGAAGCGGTTGAGGTCAATAGAAATCATGCGATACGGTCTTGGCACGAGTAATGTCTAGAGGAAGAACACGTTCGGCCTTCACTGAAATAACGTTGTCCTGGTTTTGAAGAATTCCCTCCACCATTAAAAACTGCTCGGAACCTACCAGCAAACGATTTTGCTGAAACAAATCAGGGTTGATGATCGCATTGGCGACTCCAGTTTCATCTTCCAAGCTTAAGAAAACAAATCCCTTCGCTGTGCCGGGACGCTGCCGGGCGATGACGCATCCCCCGATTCGCAAATGCTGACCATTCGGAATGCTGCCAAGTTCGCTGGCCTTCCGAATGCCCATGGCGTTCATTCGGTGCCGGTGATAGGCCATGGGGTGCGGTCCAACTGTCATGCCCATGCCGCGGAAGTCAGCCACCAGACGTTCTTCTGCATTCATGGGACGCAGCGGCGAGTTGGTATCTGGCTCGGATAAACCATCAAGCAGCGGGCCTGGGAGCCGCACCGCTCGTTGCACCTGCCAGAGAGCATCTCTGCGATGGAATTTCCGGTTTCCAGTTTCTGGTTTCCAGTGATCAGTGGTCAGTATATCGTGCTCAGTGCTGTTGGCATTGTCATTCCGAGCGGGATTTATCCTGCGAGGGATCTGCTTTTCACTGGAAACTGGGCACTGGAAACTGGAAACTGAATTGAGTGCTCCGATTTCTGCCAAAGTATTCAATTCATCTTTGCGCAATTCCGGCACGCGATAGACCAGATCGTCAATTGACGTGAACGCAGCAAGGTTGCGCTGCCGTACCAATGCTTGCCCAGCTTCTTCGCGCAGCCCCTTTGCATAGCGGAGACCAAGGCGGAGGGCAAGAGGCGAGTTTCCAGTTTCTGGTTTCGAGTGGTCAGTGCTCAGTGAATAGCAGTCAGTATCATTGTCATTCCGAGCGGGATTTATCCCGCGAGGAGTCTGCTTTTCACTGAAAACTGGACACTGGAAACTGGAAACTTCTTCCAAACTGCAATTCCACTCTGATTTCGTGACATCAATCGGCAATACTTTCAGCCCGTGCCTTTGCGCATCCTTCACGATGGTCGCCGGACGATAGAAGCCCATGGGCTGATTATTCAGAAGAGCGGCGGTGAACGCGGCTAAATAATGACACTTCAAATAAGCGCTGGCGTAAGCGATGAGCGCGAAGCTGGCGGCATGCGACTCGGGAAATCCGTAGAGCGCGAATGAAGTAATCGAAAGCACAATTTGCTCCTGGGCCTCGCGCGAAATGCCATTTTGCTCCATGCCGGCGCGGAGTTTGGCTTCGATTTCCCGCATGCGTTTTTGCGAGCGCTTGAATCCCATGGCGCGCCGCAGTTCTTCCGCTTCGCCACCGCTGAAATTGGCCACTACCATTGCCATCCGCAGCAATTGTTCCTGAAAAAGCGGTACGCCCAAGGTGCGCTTCAGCACAGGTTCGAGCGAGGGATGCGCATAAGTCACAGCTGCGCGTCCCTGGCGGCGCTGCAAATACGGATTCACCATTTGCCCGACAATCGGTCCGGGCCGAATGATTGCAACCTGCACCACAATGTCATAAAACTTTTTTGGTTGGAGCCGCGGCAGGCAGGACATCTGCGCCCGGCTCTCAATCTGAAACATGCCGATGGTGTCGGCTTTCTGCAGCGTGGAATAAACGGCAGAGTCGTTCGCCGGCAGATGGGCAAGCTCGACTTCCTCTTTGTAATGATGGCGGATGAGCTGGAGAGAATCTTCGAGCACTGCCATCATGCCCAGCCCGAGCAAATCGACTTTGATAATGCCGAGATCGGCGCAGTCTTCTTTGTCCCACTGGACCACGACACGTCCTGGCATGGAAGCCGGTTCCAGCGGAACCACGGAATCGAGTTGGCCCTGGCAGATCACCATACCGCCGGAATGCTGGCCAAGATGGCGTGGTAAATCCTGCACGGCAACGCACAGCTCGAAATATTTGCGAAGACGAGGATGATTCAGGTCAAGACCGGCGTCGCGGAATCGATGGTCGAAGGTGTCGTTCTGATCGCGGTATTCCCAGGTGGAAACCGCGGCGGAAACTTTGTCGAGAGTTTCGGGATCAAAGCCAAGGGCCTTGCCCATCTCGCGGCCAGCCATGCGGCTGCGATAGGTAATCACATTGGCGGTCATCGCCGCGCCGCGTTCGCCATAGCGCTGGTACAAATATTGAATAACGCGCTCGCGCTGATCGCCACTAGGAAGGTCCAGATCGATATCGGGCATTTCGCCACGCTGTTCGGAAAGGAAGCGCTCGAAAAGCAGTTCCATGCCGACAGGATCCACCGCCGTAATGCCAAGCGAATAACAAACCGCGCTATTGGCCGCCGAGCCGCGTCCTTGCACTAGGATTTTTTCGTTTCGGCAAAAGCGGACCAGGTCCCAGACGATCAGGAAATATCCCGGAAGATCAAGTTTCTCGATCAGCTTCAATTCCCGCTCAATCTGCCAGCGCGCACGTTCCTGCAAATCGGCTGCGGCGCGGGCATAGCGCTGTTGAAAGCCTTCCAGAGTACGCTCTCGCAGGAATGACATCATCGTTTCTCCCGCGGGCACGGGATATTTAGGAAATTCGTATCCCAAATCTTCCAACGTAAATTCGAGCCGCGAAGAAAGTTCCGCCGTGTTGACGATCGCTTCAGGAAGATCGGCGAAGAGCGCTTGCATCTCCTGTGGTGATTTCAGAAAGCGTTCTGAATTGTGCGCCAACAAACGTCCGGCCGCGGCCAGCGTGCGATGGTTGTGGATGGCGGTGAAAACATCGCAAAGCTCGCGCTCGCGCGCGGTGGCATAGTAAACGCCGTTAGTGGCCAGCAATGGAAGATGCAGCGATCGCGCAATGTCGATAGCGGCGCGATTGCGCGCTTCCTGCTCGCGATGAAAGTGCCGCTGCAATTCCACGTAAACATTGCTGTGGCCAAAAATTCCAGTGAGATGCTCAACAGATTTTTTACCTTCCTGAATGCCGCCATGCCGAAGCGCATGCGCGAGTGGGCCATCCTCGCCGCCAGTCAGACAAATAAGTCCGGCGGCATGCTGCTGCAGCTCTTGCTCACGCGCGGCGCCTTCTCCCTTGCTTGCACGCAGTTTCATTTTTGTTATCAGGCGGCAAAGATTCTGATAGCCGAGGCGAGAAGCGACAAGGAGAGGAAGGCAGAAATTGTCATTCCGAGTGGACTTTAGTCCGCGAGGAATCCCTGCCTTCTGAATATATTGCTGAGGGTAGAGATCCTTCGACTCATCCTCCTCGCGCAAGCGTGAGCAAGAAACGCTCAGGATGACATGACTGAATAGATCGCATGTCACCTCGGCCCCAATATGCGCTTTCAATCCTGCTTTGCTTGCCGCCATATGGAAACGCGGCGACCCGTAGACACCATCGTGATCGAGCAGCGCCATAGCGGGCATATTCAGGCCGGCGCAGGTATCGATCAGCTTTTCCGGCAGAGAAGCGCCTTCGAGAAAACTGAATGCCGAACGGGAGTGAAGCTCGACGTACATTGCGAAGAGCCCTCAACATCAATTCACCACAGAGACACAAAGTCACAGAGAAAAGAATTCTCTATTCGATTGGTTAAAGGCTAGTCATATTCCCCTTCCAGCAGCCATCGTCCATTCAACAAATCGCGTACCAAACGATAAAGTGCGATGCCGTCCTCTCGTTGCACTGCAACGTCCCATTCATCGCGTGCCCATCCATCCTGCTCCCACCAATCTCCGGAAGAACGCCAGGGGCCGGCCGCCCAGAGAATTTCGCCGTGAATTTCTTTTTTCTTGGAACTCGCAATGCGGGTTGGCCGGCCATCTTGCATTGTGACGGTGACTGCGAGCGGCGGGCGGAACATGCGTAATGCAGTGACCAGGTCATCAGAATTTTGTCTTTGGGTGGAGCAGTGCTTCAGCCCTGCATTATCTTTCTTTGAGAGATGAACGGGCTTTAGCCCCTGAGGTTCGCATGACCCGAAGCGCTGCATGCAGAATCCCGCAGGGCGATGTGTATCGAGCAGTTGCAGGGATCCAACTTTGTCTTCCCCGACAATTCCCGCAATCCTGGCCAGGGTGAGTTCGAGTTTTTCCGGCTCCGGCGACGGTGGAAGAAAAAGTCCGTTCTGGGCTGCGCGCGGATGCGCCGGCTCTGCCGTCAAATGAATTTTGATAATGGGAGCGCCCGGTGGATGCGCTTTCAAATCCAGCTGCAGCAGCTTGAGAAAAGTTTTGCTATCAAGCAGGGGAACGGGGAGGCGAAGGATGCGGTGAAAATGCTGCCGCGATGGGCGAACTGCGATGCCCGCTCCCACCTCGCTCCATGGAATTCCATCATCATGCCATCCATTTTGCAATTCCAGTTCCAGCCGCAATTCCTGAGTTGCCAGAGCCCGCGCGCCCAGCCGTGCGCACAACTGCTCCAGCATTCCGCTGAGCAAAAATGCGAGAGGATCGAGCAGTACCAAGGGATGTTCCAACTCGACGATTTCTTCAAAAATCAGCGGAAGCTCGACTGGAACCAGGGTGCGGCAAGTTTCGCCACGCGCCAATTTTTGCAGAGAAACGCCTCGCTGCCCCAAACGCTCGCTCAACGCTACATCGGGCAAGGCAGCTAATTCGCGCAAATGGCGTATGCCCCAGCGCTGGAAAGTCTCTAAAAGCTGCGCCGACTCTTCATCGTCTTGTTTTTCTGCAAACAAAACATCCACCGGCAGACTGCCCAACTGTTCCGCTTCTTTTCCCTGGGGAATAACAGTTACGCCGGAAAACCCTCGAGCCGCCAGCATGGCGCTATCCGGATTGGCGGCCACGGCAACGCTGCACTCCAGTCCCAGTTCGGATGC
>Ga0187769_10002538_pt1 | contig 10709 bp, 10 predicted proteins | sample 0116_SJ02_MP02_1_FD_133140 | JGI IMG/M metagenome (GOLD analysis project Ga0187769, IMG submission 133140) | Tropical peat soil microbial communities from peatlands in Department of Meta, Colombia - 0116_SJ02_MP02_10_MG | ecosystem: Environmental > Terrestrial > Soil > Wetlands > Peat | place... | reverse complement strand
GCCGTAGCCACGCTTGATGTCCTCGATCGCATGGAAATAGTGCGCGTCGCCACTTTGCTGCGCGCGGGTGGCGGGCGGCCAGACGAGGGCCGCGCTGCTGAATGCTGCAATGAAGTCGCGCCGTCTCATGTCCCGCCATCCGCGCGCTAAGGCGGCAACCTAACACATCCCGGCACAACGAAAGCGCACTGCGACAAGACGGGAGCACGCCGGCCGTTGCGGCGTCGGCGAAGGTCGAAAATACCGCTTCGGCTTAATCCGTGCCCGCGGGCTTGCCGCCCAGAACCTCGGCGATCCAATCGCTGATGAGTTCGCGGGTCGGCGCCACGTTGTCGACGCCGCAATGCTCGGCGCCGCCGTCGGCGAGCGTCAGCACCTGCAGCTCGGCGCGCGGGCTATTGACGCAATCGGCGATCAGCTGTTCGCCTGACGCAACGGAATCTGGCGGTCGTTCTCGCCGTGCACGCACAGGATCGGGCATTTGATGCGGTCAAGGATGCCTTTGAGCGAGAGTCTCGCCGAGACTTCGATGACTTCCTCGACCGAGGATTTGCCGAACACCCAGGCGACATGGTCCCAATAATGCGGCACCGGTAACCGCTGTTCCTTGGCTTCGTAGCGCCGCCGCTGGGTCTCGCCCCAATCGTAATTGGCGCCCCAGGCGACGCAGCATTTAAAACGCGGCTCGAAGGCGGCGGCGCGCGGCGCGTGATAACCGCCCAGCGAGAGCGCCATGATGCCGATACGGTTGCGGTCGACGCCCGGCGTGGTTTGCAGGAAGCCGAGCGCGGCCTGGGCCGGCATTTCCGCCTCGGGCGAATTATGCAGCCCCTTCAGGCGGAGCGATTCGCCGACCCCGGGATTGTCGACGATCAGCGTCGCCACACCGCGCGCCGCAAGCGCGCCGGGAACGCCGAGGAGATAAATGATCTCCTTGGTGACATCGAGGCCGTCGAAATGCACCATGCATGGCGTATCGCCACCGCCTTCGGCGGCGACAAATAATGCGGGTAGCGCCGTGCCGAGATACGGCACCTCGACGCGCCGGCAGTTCTGCCGCGTCAGCGCGACAAAGCGCGAGAAGCAATCGAGCGCCTCGCGATAGGCCTCTTGCCGCGGCGCGAAGTCCGGCGCCTGCATGCGCTCAGCCTGGATGAAATAGACGAAGGCGCGCCGGTATTTGGCGCCGGCGCTCAAGCGTCTGCCGCGCGCCTCGTCCGCCGCCGCGAGCCGCTTGAGCTTGCCGCCCAGCCCGCTCCAGGCGGCAAAGAATTTTTCCGCCGCGGCCTGGTCGCGCGCCGCCGCCAGCGGTTTGAGTGCGCGCGAAGCATCGTCGATGTCGCCGATGCTGCCGCCCATCCCCAGAGCGAGATTGACGGCCATGTTCCACACATAGTTGTCCTCGAAATATTCGAACATTGTGCTTCCCGGGTGTTAGGGCGCGGGCATGGTGAACGAGTAGAGGCGGCCGCGCCAGAGCGCCGGCAACGCCGCGCGAGACATATAGAGAAACCGCGAGAAAGCGCCGCCCAGGGAGCGCGCGGTGATTTTTACCGGTTGACACCTCAGGTTGCTCAACTCAAAGTAACATCGGTCATCGCATCAGGCGCGTCGCGGCTTGTGGGGGTGCGTTGTGAGGGGCGTTCCGGCGTCGGCGTTTGTGTCGATGTGCGTCGCCTGCATTGTTCTGTCGTGCTGCGCGCGGCCGAAGGATGCAAATCTCACGGCGTTCGCAAATGCCACTTCGACGCTGGCGACGGCGGCAAAGAACGCTTCGTCTCTGGATGTCCAAATCGACGCCAAGCTGCGTGCCGCTGCGGCCGCCAGAAATTACGCCGCCGGCTCGCCGCTGAAATTCGACCCGAAGGGCGGCACCTTCATAACTGGAAAATCCGACGCTGACTGGAAGGCCGTCACCGCCTTCCTCGACGCCGTCAATGGCTATGCGACGGCGCTCTCGCAGGCCAACGACGCGAAGCTCGTGGGCGGAGTGACGGGCGGCATCACGAGCTTGGGTACCGCGCTCGCCAACGCCAACGCGGCCAGCGCCTTGGCGAATCCGAACAATCAACAGCGCATCAATTTGATCAGCGGCGCCGTGGCCGATCTCGTCGGCGTCGTCGGCAATGGCTACGCGGCGATCGAAATTCGCGCCGCGATGAACGAAGCGCAGCCGATTCTTCAAGCGGCGCGCGGTCCTTTGAAGGATTCGCTGAAGATCGTGTTCGCCGATGCCACGAGCAAACTCGAGGACTATAAGCAGGCCTTGCGCTGCCGCCTCAGCATCGCCGGCGCCCGCCCGGGCACGCAAGCAAGCTGCCCGCCGGGCAAAGACATTCACGTCGCCGATGCCGCCCCGCCGACGAGTTTGGAGAAATACGACGCCTATCTCGCCGCCTGGCAGGACTATCTGGCGATTCAGGCCAGCGTGCAGGCATTGGGCAATCTTCCCGCCGCCGTCGATGCAATGATCGCGGCACACGAAAAGCTCAAGGACGATCCGGATAATTCCGCGGCGCTTGCCGGTTTTCTCCAGGCGGTCGGCGATATTGCCGCGAAGGAGGGTCAGTTCGAGGCGCTCAACGGATAATCATCGGGCAGAGGAAATTCGGCACGGGGAAATGGCGTCGGCCACACTGCCAGGCAGGCGAATAATGAGGTGCAGTCATGAGTAGCACGTCGTCAAATCCCGCACCGAAGACGGTCGGCGACGTCGCCATATTGCTGAGCGATGCCTACGTGGCCTTTTCCGAGGCGCTGGACGATGCGCCGCCGGAGCTGGCGCCCCTTTTGCAATCCGCGGCGTCTCTCGTTCGCTGGACCCAAGATCAACTCGAAACGCAGGGCCTGCACGACGACGCCCAGGCGCTGCAAAAACTGACGGGCCAATTGAATGATCCGACCGGGAAACTGGCGCAATTGAAGAACGTATTGCAAGGGCTGCAACAGGCGGCCGAGGTCGCCGCAGCCGTGGTGGACTCGGCCGCGAGCCTCTTGCCGCTGTTGTGAGCGCGCTTCGCCAAAGATCGCCGTGCCGATCGTGCGCGCCAGCGACAGCGGTGAGTGACGTCCGCCAATCTCACGAATTATCTCACTCTTCTGCTGTTCGGCGGGCTGCTCGGCCTCGTCGGCCTGCTGCTGCTTGGGCGCCCCGGCGCCCGATCATCGCCGGCGCCCACCGACATGGCGAGCATCTTCCCGCGCCGCGGCATCCTGCGCGCTTGCCGGGGTGGCGATAAACGGGCAGGCTGCGGCGCGAAAAACACCGACGGGGAGGTAACCACATGGCCGTCCAACAGGCCGCCGGCGCGCCGGCGCGGGCGAGCGCCGGGCGCTGGTATGTCCTTTTGCTGATCAGCGTGATGTACCTCATCACCTATCTCGACCGGGTCAACATCTCGACCGCGGCGCCGCAGATCAGCAAGGAATTCGGCTTCGACAAGGTCACCATGGGCTTCATCTTCAGCGCCTTCGTGTGGGCCTATGCGATGTTCCAGGTGCCCGGCGGCTGGCTGTCGGACCGTTTCGGCGCGCGCAGCGTGCTCGCCGGCGTCGTCACCTACTGGTCGATCATGACGGCGGCGACTGCGGCCGCCTTCGGCAGCGTCTCCTTCATTATCGTGCGTTTCCTGTTCGGCGTCGGCGAAGCCGGCGCGTTTCCCGGCGCCACACGCGCCATGCAGCTGTGGTATCCGCGCCGCGAGCGCGGCCTGGTGCAGGGCGTCACCCACAGCGCGAGCCGGCTCGGTGCGGCGATCGCGCCGCCGATCGTGGTGCTGATCATGAGCACACTCGGCTGGCGCGCGGTGTTCTACATCTGCGGGGGAGTGGGATTGCTGTGGTCGCTGTGGTGGGCGCTGACCTACCGCAACCTGCCGGAGGAGCACGGCCTGGTAAATCGCGACGAGCTGGAAAAAATCCGCGGGCTGGACGCCAGCGGCGCCATCAAGCCGCCGCCGCTGGAAAAGCAGGTCAACGTGCCGTGGGGCACGCTGGTGCGGTCCGGCAACATGTGGGCGATCATGCTGGCCTATTTCACCTACGTGTACTGCCTGTGGATTTTCCTAAGCTGGCTGCCGTCTTACCTGATCGAGGCGCGGCATTTCACGCTGATCAAGGTCGGGCTGTTCGCGTCGCTGCCGCTGTTTGCCGGCGTGATCGGCGACACCGTGGGGGGACTGGCGACCGACTGGCTGTTGCACGTGTCCGGCAGCGCCAAGATCGGCCGCCGTGTTGTCGCCATCGTCGGCTTGCTCGGCTGCGCGGTCTGCATCGTGCCGGCGGCGTTGACCGAGGACGCCTATGTCGCCGTGTATGGCCTCACCGCCTCGATGTTCTTTCTGGAATTCACCATCGGGCCGTCTTGGGCGGTGCCGATGGACACCGGCGGCAAATATTCCGGCACGGTGTCCGGCATGATGAACATGGCCGGCAATATCGGCGGCGCGCTCTCGCCGATGGTGTTCGGCTTCCTCGCCGAGTACGGGTCCTGGGAAGCGCCGTTTATCGTCGCGGCGGGCCTCTTGGTCGCCGGCTCCGCGGTGTGGGCGTTCTGGCTCGACCCGGACAAGCAGATTCTGTCCGCCTGAGGCGGCGTTTAATTAACGGAACCTAAATTCCCCTCGGCTACCTAAGACCCAGGGTCGATCACCGCCTAGGCGAAGCCGACGATGTTCCGGGTCTTGACTGGTTCCGCGACGGAGCACGACTGGATTCTCGTCGCCGCCGCGTGCGCCCTCTGTTTATTGACCGTCGCGGCGGCAGCCATGCGCGATCGCTGGCGCAGCCGCAAAAGCCGCCTGCTGGCGCTCGCCCTCAATAACATGACCCAAGGCGTGGTGATGTTCGACGCCGGCGGTCGCCTCGTCGTCAGCAACGACAGTTTCCTGGAACTCTACGGGCTGTCGCGGGATATCGTGAAGCCCGGCGCCAGCGTCGTCGATATCGTGCGGCATCGTTTCGAGACCGGCAGCCTGTCGGGCGATCCCGTGCAATACTGCGCCGAGCTCATGGCGAGCATGGCGGCCGGCAAAGTCATCAATGTCGTCATCGAGACGCCGGACGGGCGCTCCATTGCCGTCGTCAATCGCGCCATCCCCGGCGGCGCTTATTGGCTCGGCACCCACCACGACATTACCGCGCGGCGGGCGGCGGAGCGAAAAAGCGCGTTGCTCGGCGAGCAGGCGACGCGGCGCGCCGCCATCGACGAGGCCATCGCCTGGTTTCGCAGCAATGTCGAAGGCGTGCTGACGACTGTCACCGACAGCGTGGCGGCCACCAAGGCGACCGCCGCGGCGCTCTCTGCGCGCTCCAACGAGAGCGCCACGCACACCGAGGGCGCGGTGCGCATCTCGAACAAGGCTTTCGAGGGCGTCGAAAGCGCCGCCGCGGCGGCGGACGAATTGTCGAAATCGATCGCCGAGATCAACCGCCAGCTCGCCAGCGCCGGCGAGATCGTGCGCGCCGCCACCGCCGAGGCGCAGTCGACCAACGACACCATCGGTGGCCTCGCCCAGGCGGCGCAGAAGATCGACGACGTCGTCAAGCTCATTCAAAGCGTCGCCGGACAGACCAATCTGCTCGCGCTCAACGCCACGATCGAAGCGGCGCGCGCCGGCCCCGCCGGCAAGGGCTTCGCCGTGGTTGCCTCCGAAGTGAAGGCGCTGGCGGTGCAGACCGGCAAGGCGACGCTGGACATCGGCGCGCAGATCGCGGCGGTGCAGTCGTGCACCGAAAGCGCGGTGCGCGCCATCGGCAGCATCGCCGCGCGCATGGAGGAAATCCGGCAATTCACGGCTGCGATCGCGACCTCGATCGAAGAACAACATGCCGCGACGTCGGAGATTTCCAACAACGTCGCGGCCGCGGCGATGGGTACCAAATCGGCGGTCGCGGTCCTCGAGCAAGTCTCCGGCGCCATCGCCGACATGCGCAGTTCCGCCGACACCGTGTTGACGGCGTCGACTGCGGTCGAGAAAGCCGCCGACAGCCTGCGCGGCAGCGTCGACGCCTTCCTGCACAAGGTGGCGCTGTAGCCGCTACGAGCTCCGTCCGCGCATCGGCTCGGCGGCGACGCGTGCGAAAGTCGCGACGATTTTCAGTCCGGCCTTGAGCGTACCGGAAAGCGAGCCGGCGACCTTGGATCGCCCGCCGAGGCGGCGCCGATAGCCGACCGGGATTTCCCGCACGCGCAAGCCGGAGCGCGCCGCGCGCATCTGCATCTCCAGATTCCAGCCATAGCTCATCTCGCGCATGCCGAGGGCGAGCAAGGTGTCGCGGCGGATCGCGCGGAACGCGCACATGTCGGTGTAGCGCACGCCGTAGAAGAGCTTCGTCATCGCGCCGGCGAGGAGCCCGGCGGCAAGCTGGTGCGCGGCCATGCTGCCCGGCTCGCGCTCGCCGCGCGCCCGCGAAGCGATCACGAAGTCGCAGGCGCCGGCGCGCAGCGGCGCGATCATCGCGGCAATGGCGGCGGGATCGTCGGCGCCGTCGCCGTCCATGAACACGACGATGTCGGCGTCCTCGGCCGCCTGCGCGCCGGCAAGACACGCCCGGCCGTAACCGCGGCCGACCGCGATCACTTCGGCGCCGGCCGCACGCGCACGGTCCTGCGTGCCGTCGCTCGATCCGCCGTCGACGACGATGACGCGGCCGACGACGTCGCGCGGCACTTCGCCAATGACTGCGGCGATGGCGTCCGCCTCGTTGAACGTCGGAATGACGACGGCGACGCGCTCTCCTTGCGGCGAGGGGTTGGGAATGGAGGCCGACAGCGGGGTCACTCGCGTTGCCAATCCTTGGAGCTCCCCAACAGCGAACTGCTACAGGCTCCAGCGCAATCCGCAATTGGCGCAGGCCTGTGGCGGCTCGTCCGACTTGAGCGCCTTGCGGAAGGCGACGTAAGCGGGGCCGCTCCAGATTTGCCGCAACGTCTGCTGGGTGGCGTCGCCGAGCGTGTAATTCTCATAGCCGCGCTGCGAGAACGGCGCGATACAGCACGGCAGCGCCCGGCCGTTGGCGGTGAAATACATCACCGTCCACGGTCGCCGGCACAGCGACCACGGCGAGCCGTCGTCGTTGCGCTTGAGGCTGACGCCGGGCTCCGACGCCCCGCCGGAGGCGCTGAACGTAATACCGAGCGTGCGGGCGAGCGCCGCGGCGCGATCGATATGCACCGCTTCATCGGCGGACAGCCGCTCGTACAGCGCCTGATCCGGCCGCGCCAGGCCGATGGCGTCCTCGTTGAAGAACACCAGCCGCTGCAGGTGCACTTCCCTGACGCCGGTCTCCGCCGCGACGCGCACGAAATCCGGCAACTCGACGATGGTTTCGCGCAGGCCGGTGAGCCAGGCCGACACCCGCGGCTTGAGGTGACCCTCGCGCTCCTGCAGGTCGCGGAAGGCACGCACGTTTTTCAGGATGCGATGGAAATAATTCTTGCCGCGAATGGCGAGATAGGATTTGGCGTTGGCGGCGTCGAACGAGACGCGCAGCTCGTCGAGTTCGGCCGCGATCAGCGCCCGGCCGTTCTTCTCGTTGAGCACGGTGCCGTTGGTGTTGAACAGCACATAAGTGCCGCGGTCCTTCAGATAACGCACCATGCGCGGCAGCGCTTTGACCAGCATCGGCTCGCCGACGCCGTGCAGCACGGCGCGTTGCAGGCGGGGAATTTGATCGACGATCGAGGTGAACAATCCCCAGCTCATGTCGGCGGGCGGCTCGAGCTCGGCATAAGTGCGCGGGCAGGTCGTGCACAACAGATTGCAGCGGTTGGTGGTTTCCAGATAAAGGCAAACCGGATCGTGCTCCGGGCGTTCGCTTTCCGCCGGCACCGCTTCGAAATAGCGCTTGGGGTCGATCGCCCGATTTGTCGCCGCCATTGCCATGACTAAATGCTCTCGCGGGTGACCGGCCGCACTGCGCCGGCGTTCAGGCGTGAACTTCGTCGACCGCGGCCGCGCGATCGCTGCCGCGGTCGAAGTCGCGATCCCGCCACAGCCGGCTCAGCAATTTCGCGGTTTGCACCGCATAGTGCGGCAGGTGGCCGCTGCCCTGTTGCGCAGCCTCGCCGGCGAGCTCGGCACTGAGCCGGCGCAGGCCGTCAACGTCGTCGACGTCGTACCAGAGCGGCAAAGTGTGAATTTCAAGACCGATCTCGCGGGCCCGTTCGCGCGTTTGTCCGGCGACATGCGCGGTGCTCCAGGCGATGTCCTCGAACATGCGGCGGTGCGCGGCTTTGAGCCCGAGCAGATAATAGCCGCCGTCGCTCGACGGCCCGAGCACGGCGCGGTCGCCGGGCAGCGCCAGCACCGCGGCGGTTTCGATCAGCAGCGCGGTCGGCAGCGTCGGGCTGTCGGAATTGAGCACGACCGCGGCGCGGTGGCCGCGCCGCAAAATCGTAGCGACGGTGTCAAACAGGCAATCGCCGAAATTGGCCTGCCAGGCGCCGATCAGACCGATCGAACCCGGCAGGATCGAGCGGAAGAAGGCCTCCGCGCCGGCCGGCCCATAGGCGGCGTAGCCGGCGATGCCGCCTGCGGCCGCGCTGTGGCGAACGGCCAACAGCAGGTTGTCGGCGACGTCCTGCAGGAAGGCGGTGTTGAGCGCCGCCGCCTCGTCGAAGGTGAGCGGCGGCACCAGCCGCGTCTTGGCCCGGCCCGGCGACGAGGCTTTGGCCATAAACGCGATCCCGCAGGCTGCCGGCGGCTCGGCCGGTGTACCCGCGGTCGAATGACCGTTGAACCGGGTCGCGCGGTTCATGCGATCCCCCCTGCAATCGTTCAGCAACGCAATAGATGCTGCTTGCCAAAGCCGGCGGCGAAGCGCCAATCACTTCCGCCTCAGTGCCACCAAGTCGCAAAACACCAAAAAGTTATCCGCGTCACAAAGTCGTGATCGGGCGGGCGCCGCGGGAGCGTGTCGTCCTCGGCAATGTACCGCTCACCGGTTGCCCGCCGCGCGGCTTGGCAAGCAACATTAATTGCCATTTCTCGATGCCGACGACCTGGTCCGATCAATCGCGCCGCGCGATTTTGTGAACCGGTGTTGCTTGCGAGCGAAACGGCGCAACCGTACTGTCCGACGGCTGTCTTCAATCGCAGCGCTGATCGCCAGAACTTCGATGTCAACGCAAGCTGTTGCATCGCTTCACCCACGGGCGCGGTTGCATCCCGTTCCGGTTCGCATCATGCATTGGATCAACGCCGTTGCCATTTTCATCATGATCGGCAGCGGCTGGAAGATCTATAACGACGACGTGATCTTCGGTTTTTTGCATTTTCCCGACGGCGTCGTCATCGGCAAGTGGGCGCAGTACGGCCTGCAATGGCACTTCTTCGGCATGTGGATATTTGTGCTCAACGGGCTCGCCTATTTCGCTTACGGCATCGCCGGCGGCCGGTTTCGGCGGAAATTGTTTCCGATTTCGCCGCGCGAAGTCTTCGCGACCGTCGGCGACGCCGTGCGATTTCGCCTGCGCCACGACGATCTGACGCATTACAACGCGGTGCAGAAAGTCCTCTATCTCGGCGTCATGGCGGTCGGCGTGCTGATCGTGCTCACCGGCTTGTGCCTGTGGAAGCCGGTGCAATTCTCCGAACTCGCCGACCTGTTCGGCAGCTTCCAGACCGTCCGGCTCATCCACTTCCTGTGCATGTCGGCGATCGTTGCCTTCATCGCCGTGCATGTAACGCTGGCCGTGCTGGTGCCGCAGAGCCTCGTCGCCATGCTCACCGGCGGCCCCGCCGTCGATGATGCCGCAACGTCGAACAAACTCGCCTCACGGTGATTTCCATGGCGAAGCGAATTTCCTCGCTGTTTCGGCCGCAACGGCCGGTCGATCAAGGCACGCTCGCCGAAGGCCGCCGCTTGGTCGAGGACATCAATCGGCGCGGCATTCTGCGCGGCGCGGTCAGTCTCGGCGCGCTCGCCATGCTGACGGGCTGCGACGTCAGCGAGAACGATTCGGTGCAGCAGGCCCTGCGCGCGGTGTCGTCGTGGAACGACCGCGTGCAGGCGGCACTGTTCCGCCCCGATCATCTGGCGCCGACATTTGCGCCGTCGCAGGTGGTCAAGCCGCCGCGCTTCAACGCCTATTACCCGATCGAGGACGTCAAGCCGGTCGACGGCGCCACCTGGACGCTGGAATTGTCCGGCCGCATCGCCGACAAGCGGCCGTGGACGGCGCAACGGATTTACGCGCTGCCCGAACAGGAGCTCATCATTCGCCACATCTGCGTTGAGGGCTGGGACTATATCGGACAATGGTCCGGCCCGAACCTGCGCGGCTTTCTTGAACGCATCGGTGCGGATCTGACGGCGAAATACGTCTATTTCATCTGCGCCGACGACTATACCGAAAGCATCGACATGGCGTGCGCGCTGCATCCGCAGACCATCCTCGCCACCAAATATGCCGGCGCGACCATCGCCGATCCGTTCGGCTATCCGCTGCGGCTGCGCACTTCGACCAAGCTCGGTTACAAGAACGCCAAGTGGATCAAGGCAATCGAGGTGAGCAACACTTTCACCGAGACGTTCTGGAGCAAGCAAGGCTTTAATTGGTTTGCGGGGATTTGACGTCGGTGCGCGTATAGATGCGCCAACGTTCGTCGCGCGCTTCAGCCAACCGGTAATCTGGACTCGCGGCGAACGGATCGTTGCTCCACGCTTTGTCCCACGCCGTGACGACCACCACGTCGCAGCCGTAG
>Ga0187769_10002536_pt1 | contig 10711 bp, 10 predicted proteins | sample 0116_SJ02_MP02_1_FD_133140 | JGI IMG/M metagenome (GOLD analysis project Ga0187769, IMG submission 133140) | Tropical peat soil microbial communities from peatlands in Department of Meta, Colombia - 0116_SJ02_MP02_10_MG | ecosystem: Environmental > Terrestrial > Soil > Wetlands > Peat | place... | reverse complement strand
GGCCGAATCGTCGGGCGGCCTCCTGGCCAAGAAACCAGAGATCGACTTCCTCCTTAGGCTTGCAGGAACAACCCAAATCTCAAGAGCCATAAGAGACGCAGGCGCGAAATCCGGAGAAGAGTTCGTCCTTGTGGTCGCCGGGAGAAGCGTCGTCAGGCGCCCCTCGGGGATTGACGGAAAAGAGCTGCCGAGGCTGGGACTCACGAATTCAGAGCTTGGGAGGATCGAGAAGGCAGCGCTGCTGAACGTAGAAAGGACCTAGGCGGCCCGCTTGAGCTTCTGGATGCTGATTACGTCGTGAGGAGAAATGACCGAGATCCCGGCGTACTCTCCGAAGATCTGCAGCAGAACTACCTTGTCCGGGGATTCGAGGTCAACCTTCCTATCCACCGCGTCTGCAATGGCGTCGATTAGCTCCCTGTCCTTGTAGGGGGAGTCCCTCGCCTCAATGGTAATCCTGAACGTCTCGCCCGGACCGATGGCAGGCGCGAGTTCTCTTACAACCCCGACTATGTCCTCGACCTTGGTGTCCACGACCCTGTCCACAGGGATGATACGCATGATGTACCTGACTTTGAACGGCTCGGAGCGCACGAACTCGGTGATGAATGACATCAGCGCCTTCGGATTCTCGACGTCGACTTCGATGACGCCATCGTAAGCTGATCGGTCGATGGTCAGCTTCCTTATGCCTGAAAGCAAGGCTATTTCCTTGAACTCGGCCGACGCCCTGGCTTCGAGACCCTTCGCCGAGGTGACTATGAGGTTCGTCTGCCCTCCCTCTCGTTCCCGACCCCGATGGGACCAGTTCTTAAGATTGTGACCTCGTCCCCGACCACTTTAACCACGGTTGACTCCTGGCCGTTGAGCCTGCCGCCGTCCAGCACGAAATCAACCGAGCCTCCCAGTTCGTCCAGCGCCTCGCCTGCGCTTCTAGCCGATGGCTTACCCGAACGGTTGGCGCTCGTCCCCGTGAGCCAGCCTCCGCAGGCAGCGAGCAATTCCAGGCAGCCGGAGTGGGCAGGGACCCTCACGCCGAGGTACTCCCCGCCCTGGGTCAGCTGAGGAGCTAGAGGCCGCCGCACGGTTGTCACGATGGTCAGTGCTCCAGGCCAATACTCCCTTGCGAGCTCTGCGGCGCGGCCCCTCAGCTTGACCAGTTCCTCTGCCTTTTCGGTGCTTGCACAAAGGACAGAGACGGGTTTCGACTCCCTCCCCTTGGCTTCAAAGAGGCGCCTAACCGCTGCATGGTTGAGCGGGTCGCAGCCGAGGCCGTAGACGGTGTCTGTCGGATAAACCACAAGAAGCCCTCTGCGGACTGCCTTGGCTGCCAAGCCGATGGAGTCGCTGTTCATCGCCAAGAGGCGCGCCCTCATCGGAGCCCCCCACCCAGACCGCGAGATTTAATAGTGCAATCAAAAGCGCGACGGCCCGTCATGTCTGAAGAGGACCAAGAGCTCGACGAGGACTTGGACGAAGACCTAGACGAAGACGGTTGGGAAGAGGACTCGGACGAGGACGGGTTCTAGAGAACCGGCCCTCGGGACGGGACACGGCCCACGCCCATGGCATCCCTTAAGAGAGCGAACTGAGCCATCGTAGATGCCATTTGAAGACTCTCATAGTCAACTTCAAGAACTATCCTGAAATCCTAGGCGAAGGATCCGTCAGGCTGGCGCAGGCCGTCCAGCAGGTGTCCGACACAGTCGGCATCGAAGCCATTGTGGCACCGCCGACCCCCATGCTAGCACTGATAGCTTCGAAGACAAGGATTAAGGTGTACAGTCAGACCGTAGGATCGAAGAGTGGTGACAAGACCACCGGGGAGATACTCCCGGAAGCCGTCAAGGCCGCGGGGGCGAGCGGAACGATACTCAATCACAGCGAGTCAAGGCGATCGCCCTCGGAGCTCCGGACACTGGTACCCCGCCTTGCAAGCATGGGGATGGGGGTGTGCCTTTGCTCCCAAACGGCAGGGGAGGCGGCAAGACTCGCTGCGCTGGAGCCGAAGTATCTGGCTATCGAGCCCCCCGAGCTCATCGGTTCGGGGATCGCGGTGTCAAAGGCGCGTCCGGAGCTGGTCCAGAGGACCGTTTCAGGCGTTAGGCGTGCGGGTTACAAGGGAGAAATCCTGTGCGGGGCAGGGATAGTAAGCGGTGAAGACGTATCCAAGGCGGTGGAGCTTGGCGTCGATGGCGTTCTCGTAGCGAGCAGCGTTGTAAAGGCGCACGACTGGGAGTCGAAGGTCACGGACCTCGCTCGTTCTCTATGTTGAGAAACAACGTCCTCCGTTAAATACAATATTTTAAGGGCGCAACTTATGGCTCAGAAGTACGAAGTGAAACATGTGGACCAACCAAAACCTAACCCATTCGAGAACGCACTTGAGCAGCTGAGGCTTGCTGCCGAGTACCTGAAGCTCGATGAAGGACTGCACCAGATTCTTGCACACCCTAAGAGACAACTGACCGTATCCCTTCCAGTAAAAATGGACAACGGGAAAATACAAGTCTTCACCGGGTACAGAGTACAGTACAACGACGCTAGAGGACCTTTCAAGGGCGGCATCAGGTATCACCCGGGCGTCACGCTTGACGAAGTCAAGGCGCTGTCGGCCTGGATGACCTGGAAGACAAGCGTCGCCAACATCCCATACGGAGGTGCCAAGGGAGGCATCATCTGCGACCCGAAGCACATGTCGCTGGGGGAGAATGAGCGGCTCACCCGCAGGTACGCCGCGGCGATCACCCCGATAATCGGGCCCTACAAGGACATCCCTGCTCCAGACGTGTACACAAACGGCCAGACCATGACCTGGATCATGGATACCTACAACACCCTCACGGGCGTCGTGTCACCCGCAGTGATTACAGGAAAGCCCATCAGCCTTGGAGGCTCTCTCGGAAGAGACAAGGCCACAGGTAGGGGTGCGGTGTTCTGCACCGTCGAAGCGGCCAAGGTCAGCAAAATTGACCTGAAGAAGGCAACGTTCGCAGTAGAAGGGTACGGCAACGCCGGCTCTTTCTACGCCGAAATCCTCGAGACCTATGGCGCCAAGATGATGGCTGCCAGCGACTCCAAGGGCGCAATCATGAGCAAGACACCCATCGACGCGGACAAGCTCATAGCCTACAAGGAGAAGACGGGCTCAGTGGTCGGCTACCCTGGAAGCCAGCCCATCTCTGACAAGGAGCTCCTTCAGATGGATGTCGACATACTCGCGCCATCAGCACTCGAGAACGCCATCCTTCCAGACACCGCAAAGGGAATCAAAGCGAAAATCATCGCGGAGTGCGCCAACGGGCCCACGACCCCGGAGGCTGATAAGGTACTCCACAAGAACAACGTCTTCATGATCCCCGACATCTTGGCCAACTCCGGGGGCGTCATCGTAAGCTACCTGGAGTGGGTCCAGAACCTGGAGAGGATCTCGTGGACCGAAGCCGAAGTCAACGGCATGCTGGAGAAGAAGATCACGAGCGCCTTCTATGACGTCCACGAAGCTGCACAGAAGTACAATGTGGACAACAGGACGGCGGCGATGATAGTCGGGGTCGCCAGGGTCGCTGACGCGGTCAAGACACTAGGTACATTCCCATAGACAAGGTTCAACGCACGAAACGGGCGCCCTCGGCGTGCGCCGGGGGCGCCTCTCCTACTGTTTTTGCGAAGAAGGGTGCGGCCATCCGCAAGACTGTTAAGTGGCGGAGGGGGAGGTGGGAACCATGAAGCAAGAGAGGATGTCAGCCTTTGTCAAGGATGGCAGGAGCATGCTGCTCGCCTATGACCAGGGGCTGGAACACGGGCCGTCTACCGACTTCAACGACAAGAACATCGACCCATCGTTCGTAATGGAACTGGCCGTCAAGGGAGGGTTTGACGGCATCATATTCCAAAAGGGAGTTGCAGAAAGATTCTACACTGGGGGAGTCCCGTTGCTTGTGAAGGTGAATGGGAAGAGCGCCCTAGTAAAGGGAGACCCGATCTCTCGCCAGGTCTGTTCGGTCGAGTACGCTGTCTCCCTGGGAGCGAAGGGGATAGGGTACACGATCTATCTGGGAAGCGAGCACGAAGCCGAAATGTTCGCCGAGTTCGGGCGAATCCAAGAGGAGGCCCACAAACGAGGCCTCCCTGCCATAGCCTGGGTATACCCCAGGGGGGCTGCTGTCGCTAATGACACCGCTAAGGAGATAGTGTCCTACGCGGCACGGGCAGCCCTGGAACTGGGAGCCGATGCGGCCAAGATCAAGTACACCGGGGACCCGATCAGCTTCTCGTGGGCAGTAAAGGCGGGGGCGGGGATGAAGGTCTTCATGTCAGGGGGACCAAAGGCCCCAACCGATGAGGCCTTTCTGCTACAAGTTCAGGGGGCAATGGATGCTGGTGCCACAGGACTTGCCGTCGGCAGGAACGCCTGGCAGAACGCGAATCCCTTGCAGATGGCCGCGGAGCTCAGGAAAGTAATCCACGAACGGCAGAGAGCTGAGAAACTGGTCCCGGCATCAGGGTAGCAAGCCCTATGGACGACCGCGGCTCCGAGTAGATTGCCTCTGCTTCCGCCTTGGCGTTGATCCGCTAGCCGGCTGACTAGTGAAACAGTCGGCCAACCGACAGGAGGTCTCTGTCTAGGGCCTTGGGCTTGATGGCGTCGCCCATCTTGACATCGACTATGGCGTTCCCCCTTAACGCGACCATTCTGTCGAACCTCCCCTCTGTGACCAGGTCCATGGCTGCGACCCCCAGACGTGTGCAGAGCACCCTGTCAAAGGCAAGGGGGGAGCCTCCCCTAAGGGTGTGTCCAAGTACCACATCCCTGCATTCCAAGTGCGTTATCCTTTCAATTTCTCCTGCCAAGAGGTGGCCAATCCCGCCCAATTTCGGGTGGCCGAACTCGTCAAGCTCCTGGGCGGAAGTGACTTGGCCGTGCTTGAGCTTGACCCTTGCACCCTCGGCCGCGACTATTAGAGTGAAGTTCTTTCCAGCCCGTCTTCTTGCAGCCACGGTTTCGCAGACATCTCCTATGTCGAACTCTTCTTCGGGGACCAAAATAATGTGCGCCCCACCTGCAATTCCCGCGTGAGTTGCAATCCACCCTGCGTCCCTCCCCATAACCTCCACCACCATGATTCTTTCGTGTGACATGCCTGTCGTACGAATCCTGTCGATGGCGTCCACTGCCACGTTGACGGCGGAGTCGAACCCGAATGTTACGTCTGTTTCTGAAAGGTCGTTGTCAATGGTCTTGGGGACGCCGACCGCTCGAAGGCCCAGATCCGCGAGTTTATGGGCGACTCCGAGCGTGTCCTCCCCTCCAATTGCGATGAGGGCGTCCAGTCCAGCGTCTTTGAAGTTCTTCATCACTAGTTCAGGACCTCCCTTCTTCTTGAATGGGTTCGTTCTCGAGGTCAGGAGGAAAGTCCCGCCGACGGAGACAAGGTCGGCCACCTGATCGTAGCTCAGGGGGACGTAGTCCGGCTCAAGCAGGCCTGCCCACCCTCTCCGGATGCCGACTACGACGGCACCTCTGTCCTCGGCGCGCCTTACGACTGCTCTTACTACGCCGTTGATCCCTGCGCAGTCCCCTCCCCCTGTGAGTACTCCAACCTTCATGGGACCATGCCAAGGTGGCTGCGCATTTAAGTCGAATAGACGGAGCGGAGAGAAGAACAATTTACAGGCCTCCTAGGACCCATCGCCATGGAAGAGAAGTTCGGAGCCGCCATAGATCTTGGCGCGACGCGGGTCAGGGCGTGTCTTGGCACCAGAACGGGGGGGTTTCTGCGAAGGGAGGTCAGGAAGATGGTCGTCAGTGAGTCCGCTGATGAGTACCTTGCGCAAATCAGCAACATAGTGGGCGAGGTCACGAAGGGGATTCTCCCGGACAGGATCCAGGGAGTCTGCCTTGCGAGCCCCGGCCCCCTTGACCTCAAGCGCGGCCTAATCGCTCACACAGCAAACCTCCCATACAGGAACCTTCCCGTCATTGCCTCGTTGAAAGAGTCACTGGGATTCGAGGCATATCTTGTGAACGACGCCAACGCGGCGGCCCTTGGTGAGAAGCAGTGGGGAGCGGGGAAGGGGTGCTCGAACATCTTCTACCTTACGATTAGCACAGGCATCGGAGGGGGCGCAATAGTGGACGAGAGACTCCTGCTTGGAAAGGATGGGAACGCAGCGGAGGTGGGGCACATCACCATTGACAGCTCAGGGAAGCTGACCTGCGGGTGCGGAGCGCGGGGGCACTGGGAGGCCTACTGCTCGGGCACAGGCATCCCTGCCCTGGCGCGCCTGACCTGGGAAGAGCTCGGAGAAGCGGAACGCGCTCCCCTCTCTGGGAGCAATCTGCTGACGAGGATGGAATCGGCCAACGCGGCCGATGTATTCAGGGAGGCTGAAAGGGGAGATTCATTCGCCCTCCGAGTGGTAGAAGAGGTCGGCAGACTCAACGCCATCGGAATTGCAAACATCGCGGACGCCTATGACCCGGAGCTCGTGACCATCGGGGGAGGAGTGGCGCTGAACAACCCCGAACGGGTTCTCTCGCCGATACGGAGGTTGGCAGGTGATTACGCCATCAACAGGGTCCCAGACGTGCGGATAACGCCCCTTGGCGACGACGCAGGCCTGCTTGGAGCCCTCTCCGTTACGTTCGACCCGAGACTTATCGGCCTCTGAGGGCACTTCTACTTCAGTGTGACCCAGAAGTCTGAACCCACGTCGGCTTTCTCTAGTCTAAAGGAAACAATCCCGTGAAAACTCGAGAGGTCGAGCCGGTTTCTCCCGGGCTTCAGTTCGAATACCTCTTGGCGTGCCGACGCTACCGGGAGAGAGAGGCGATATTCGTAGATGGTGAGCTTGTTTGCTATCGTCACATCACAGAAGAGTTCGGGGGACAAGTAGCCGTCGAGCGGTATCCCTCCCCAGACCTCGGTCCCTACCTGCGAACCCAGGCCGCGAAAGGTCACTGGGGGAGAAGCCTCCAAGAGTCGACCCAACTCAAGTGCTGCGAGTTCCCTGTACCCTGTGTCGATGGGGGTTGCGTCGCCGGATCCGAGATTCGCTTCGTTAGAGGCCGCCACGAAGAGCTCTCCCCCCACCTTTTCGAAACCAGTTATCCTCGCCCCAAAGGCACCGACGATGCGCACCTGAGGAGGGGTCAGATAGAGGAAAACAGATGGGCCAGCTATCGGGGATGAATCGGGTCCGCTCCCTGGGCGTCTGGAGCCATGAGAATAGGCGTTGAAGGCCACCATCACTCCTCCCAGCACGGACTTGGCCATGGTCCTTGAAGGGGCGTATGGTGTTCTGAAATCGAAGAGCCGTAGGAACCTCATCTCGTTTGGTGCGTCAACCGGGTCGCCAACGACAACTCCTCCGTGAACGAAGAAGAACAGGTTGGAATAAGCAGACGTTGCGCACCCAGGCAGGGGGCTTCGAACGGATCCGCCATCCACCGAAATCGACCGATAATCTAGAGGTGTGACCGCCCACTTGCCGGTCACAAGATCGAGAGTCTGTATACCTTCCATCCCTTTGGTCCAGTCCTTCTTGATGTCGAAACACATGTAATCGAGAAAGTGAGTTCCCTTGAGAGCAGGGAGTTCACTTATCCTGTCGACGGTCCCCTTCTGCCTGTCCGCCGCGAAGATCCCAAGATTCGCATGCCCGTCACCCCTGGCGATTATCAGCCGGTCGGACACTGGGTCATGGACAATCTCTGACACCTCGCCAGCCCATTCAGTCTCGCTCCTGATGCTGTCTGCCCAAAGCAGTCTGACCTTCTGCTCTCTAATGTCGTAGGCGTGTAGATGGCTGAACTTGTTCCTGAAGGAGATGGTCCCCCCTGCGTTCCTCCTACCGTTGTAGACAGCAGGGGAATGTACCCATCCGCCGAAATAGATCTGGTCGTCGATCGCCTCTACGGCATTGTAAGTGTCCCCGCCTGACCTGGGGCCCGCTCCCAAGAGGTCGAATGGATATGTTTCGTCCAGGTCATTGGTCACGAAATGAGCCTCGGCCTCGAACGCGAGATCGTAGAAGAGCACCCCCCGGTGGTGCTTCAGCCCGAATATCCCCCCTGAACCCCACTCGGGACCCAGGCGCGGGGGAAAGTTGTACTGAAATCCTCGGAGGGGGGTAAGCATCCTTGAAGTGATAGCGGTCCGAAAAGGTGCTATTAACCATGTCATTCTGAACACGTCTCATGGTCCATGCTCATGTGGAGCGCCGAGTGCGTCCCACTTCTGGTGCTCCCTAAGGTATTTGAGCTGCCGCGCGACCGACAGCAGATGAGATGAGGGGAATCCTCTTATATCCTCTGAATACCCATTAGGGTCGACGAATACGTGAAAAAAATAGCAAAAGAAAACACGCCTTTAAGGAGAGGCATTAGCACAGCAATGGTCGCAGTCGTAGTAGTCATCCTTGTGGTCGCCGTAGGTGCAGGGGTTTACTATTACGCAACTTCGACCGTAACTGGAACTACCACAACAGCGACTAGTACGGCAACAGCAACGACAACTGCAACCGTGACTGCGACTTCCTCTGAGACGCCAGTGACCATTACCGTGTGGGAGACGTACGCTCCCGCAACCTCACAGCAATCCGAGTTCGGCGCATTCAACAAGAGTCTGACAGCATTTGAAGCGGCATATCCATGGATCACTGTCAATGTGGAGACTCAGCCCTTCTCATCCGTAGTATCATCATTCACAGAGGCGTCGCTTGCTAACAAGGCTCCCGATGTGGTCAGACTGGCCAATGACCAGATAGGAGCGATGGTGTTAGCAGGATACTTGACCCCCATCAACGCCTACGGAAATACGTCCTTCTTCGGCCAGTACCTGCCCAACGCAATGAAGGGAGTACAATATGGTAAAGCGGGCGACTACTGGGCCCTGCCAGAGAACATCAACGGCCTGGCATTGTACTACAACAAGGCACTGGTGCCCACCCCACCAACGACAACCAATCAGATGATAACAGATGCCCAAGCCATCACAAAGACTAGCGCGAGTGGTCAGATCACAACCGCGGGCATCGTATGCGGATGCTCGGGCGGGTTCGGCGGCGGATACTGGTGGTGGCCGTTCCTCGATGGTTTCGGCGGCTCAGTATTCAACTCGACCGGCTACCCCGAGCTCAACAGCACCGCGGCGGTAGCTTCAGTCGAATTCCTCAACAGCCTGGTCACTCAGTACAAGGTCATGCCACCCACTCTAGGTTACGGCACCGCGGACACCATGTTCATCTCAGGGCACGCCGGAATGATGATCAACGGCCCCTGGGACTATGCAAACTATGAGACTTCGAACAAGACACTGAGCTTCGGCGTTGCAGCGCTTCCGACCGTCAGTTCGACCGGCCAGTCAATCGCACCATTCCTGGGTTCGCAAGACTGGGCCATCGCTTCGAACAAGCCAACGAACGAGGTAGCTGCCTCGTGGGACTTCATCACGTTCATCACCAACTACAACTCGCAGACTAACCTAGTGACCCTGGCAGGAGACCTTCCAAGCAACGCGGCTCTCTCGACCAGCTCAACCGTCACTGGCAGCCCGGTGCTAGCAGGGTTCATCGCCCAAGCAGCGACGAGCGTTCCAGCCTATAACACGCCCCAGATGTCGGTCGTCTATGATGACATTGGCGGTCCACTTGGCGGTATCCAACCCACTACGCCAACTTCAACCGTAACCGCAGCGCAGATCCAAGCAGCCCTGAACACAGCGGAAGCCAACGTCCTAAGAGACATTGCCGGCCTCGGGTAGCCTCTCCTTTTCTCTATTTTTTTCGTCGCAGGCGAAGGACGAATCGCTAACATCACCCGGCGGTGGGCGTCAACGATTAGAACGCACGCTTAAAGCACCTACGAACAGGTGCCGGGATGGGCAATTGCGCGTTGTGCCTCCGCGCATGGAGGGAGGAAAATCCTGACCACTAAGCGGTCTGTGTTCGGGCGAATAAAGGGGTCGGGGTATCTCATCATACTCCCCGCGCTCGCCGGTTTGGTTCTCATGGTCCTGTATCCGTTCGCTTACGATATCTTCGTCTCTTTTACGAACATGAGCGTATTCCATTTCAGAAATCCCACTTGGGTGGGACTGGCAAATTATGTCTTTGTCTTGACGACCCCAGACTTCCTTACTGTTCTCCGGAACTCCGTTGTATGGACCCTGGCCAACGTGGTGCCAACGGTATTGATAGGGCTAGTTCTTGCCTTCGTGCTCAACTCAAAGGTGAGGGGGAAGACCATCTATCGTCTTTTCATGATAGTCCCCTGGGCGATGCCTTCGTTCATCACCCTACTGATCTGGCAGAGCATGTACAGCTACCCGTTCGGTGTGATCGATACCCTCATAGGCCAGGTCGGGATAGCACCAATCAACTGGCTCAACGATTGCAACTGGGCATTCGTTGGAATCGTGATTGCTAACATATGGCTCGGCTACCCATTTATGATGATTATCTTCTCTGGTGCGCTTCAAAGTATCCCCAACGAGCTTTACGAAGCGGCTTCTATCGATGGTGCCGTCGGATTCCAACAGATGAGATACCTGTCAATCCCCCTCATTCGACCGACAATCCTGATTGCGGTCCTCCTCGGGTCCATTTGGACGTTCAACAATTTCAACGCAGCGTATCTGATAACTCAAGGAGGGCCGGGTATCTGCACGACAATCCTCATTACTCAGGCTTACAAGTTGGCATTCGG
>Ga0187769_10002535_pt1 | contig 10711 bp, 10 predicted proteins | sample 0116_SJ02_MP02_1_FD_133140 | JGI IMG/M metagenome (GOLD analysis project Ga0187769, IMG submission 133140) | Tropical peat soil microbial communities from peatlands in Department of Meta, Colombia - 0116_SJ02_MP02_10_MG | ecosystem: Environmental > Terrestrial > Soil > Wetlands > Peat | place... | reverse complement strand
GCCGTTGGGCTTGCCGATCTGTTGCTCGAAAACTGTGTCAGATCACATTGATGCCGCAAACAATACGCCCACTTGTTTCCCAACAAGTTCACTGAACTGGTCCCAGAAGGCGCAGCTATTGGCGGCACAGTTTTACGCTAATTTGACCGGGTGGACCTTCGGTTTTGGAGCAGGCTTAGATGCGGGAGCCGGAATCGGGCCGAAAGGCAGTAGTTGGAACTTCGGCGTGGGCGGTTCGGCCTCGACTCTGATAGTGGCGGATGGGGCCGGGAACTCTGGTTTTCTTAATTCGGCTTCCGGGGGGTTCTCAGCCGTCAAAATGAGCGGTGCAGGTTCATGGTGGGGGGCAGGCGCTGCCGCTGGCCCTAGTCTGCTAGTTTCGCCGAACCCGATCAGTACAATCGCGGGGCCAAGCGGATCATTCAGCGCAGGCGGCGGTGCAGTCCTTGGGGCAGGCATCAGCATCACAACGAGCGGAGCCGCGACAGTTACGTTTGGTGTCGGCGCGGGAGCGGAAGCAGGTGTTTCTCCACAGTTTGGGACAAGCCAGTTCGTCCCCTTCTGCCATAACTAGTGAGGTTATCAAAATGGAGCAACAGCAAATTAGTCCCGAAAACCATCGCAGGACAGTCTTGGCTTATCACGGACTCCCGGTCATAGCTGCCCTTACGCTAGTTGGTGTCTTCTTAGCAGTGTTCTTTCTTACAAGCAGTTTTGTTTTTTCTAGCATAGCTGCTGCTCTGCCATCGGTGTTCCTTATATGGCGCTGGATTCTGGCTGGAAGGCAAGTTGACCGATTGGGATGCCCGAAATGCGGGAAATCTTTCCCGAAGAAAATGTATTGGAGGTATCCGCCCAAGGTCTGCCCAACCTGTGGAGAACGAGTCGACCAGCCTAGTCATGGATCGTGATCTAACACCCGATCCACGCAACTATAGCCGCAAACAACGGGGCGACTATCAGTGCCGCTCCTCCTACTCCGTGGTACAAAAACCCATGTGTCACGAAAGCTATTGCCAAAGGTGCTTTGAGCACTGGGATTGATGCGATAGGACTGATTCCTGGGGGTGGCGCTGTTTCCGAAGGGCTTAGCCTTTTCCACGGAGCCGCAGCGATTTCGAATGGCACAGCAATCCTTGGGCGAGTGCAACTGGCGTCAGGAATAATCTCCACCGCAAACGGGGCGAGTGATACTTCTGCGCTGGGAGCAACCCAGACCGCCCTCGGCGTGGGGGGAATTGTGTTGGGCGTTGCTAAAGTTACGCCCGTTGCCGGACAGGTGATCTCCGGTATCTCAGTTGGTTTGGACCTCATCGGAACTGGATTGAACATTGCGAAGTGCTACTAGGCAACCGTATGGTAATGACCCAAGAAGATCGACAAATGCGCTTACCTTGGTGGGGAGTCCTGTGCGTCATAGTCGGTGCACTCCTACTGGGCTTGTTGTTTGTATATTTTGGGAGGTTTGATCTCGCGCGTCCGACTCTTATCTCGGTTGGAATGGTTGCCACTGCCATCGCAATGAGATGGAAACTGAAGCGGCATGGGTGGTTTTGGGGCACCATGACCATCCTCGCGGCTCTTCATGTTCCGTTGATTTTGTTTGTTCCGTGGACTACCAAGTGGGTTCCTGCCTTCGTGATCATCCCTATCGGCTTCGCGGATTTGTACGTGATGCTCTGGGTTCTTTCGGTTGTCGGGAAATTCATGGAAGTGTCGGAAACCACTGCCTCGCCATCCGGTCACTGAGGAGAGTGCCTGCCTTCGCGTTTCTGAGCGGCTGTAGCCTGCGATCTGTCAGCGGGTGAGGGTTAGGGTGCTCCGGTTCTCCGGCGCAAGGTGACTGGCGCGCGGGCTGGCCTCGACCGCGAGCCTTCATGGCGGCTCGCGCGCTGCGGGGAACCTGCTCACCAGCCGATGGAGTCGGCGAACAACTCGTCCCAGAGGGTGGGAGGTTCGACGTAGACGATGCCGTCCTCGATGGCGACGATGATCCAGAGATGCAAGCCGTCGCCCATGTTTTTGCGGAAGAGGTCGCCGACGCGGAGCTTGCCGTTGCGGACGGCTTCGATGCCGGACAGGGTCAGGGTGAAGCTCAGCCGTTCTTTCGTGAGCGTGGTCAGCATGGAAGAACCTTCTGCTTCTGGTTTCAGTAGTTGATGGACAAGGGCACTGGCGCTCGGAAGCTCTGCGCGCCTGGCCCGCGAAGCGGGCCGGCGCTGCATGATGCACGAGCGCACGCCACAGCCCGCAGCTAGTTCGGGTCGCGGTCGGCGGTGAGGCAATCCCAGCAGGGCGGTGTTCCGAGCGGTTGCATGGCGCAGGCGAGTCCGTCGGCGCGGAAGCGGTCGCGGTCGGCATGCCAGCGGTGGAAGTGGACGGGACAAATCCAGTGCGCGCCGGGGCTGCCGCTCGCGCCGATGTGGATCGTGGCTGGGCGCGGGCAGCGGTGGTAGCAGCATTCGTGCGGAGCGCTTCGCATCATTCCGCTTCCTCAACCGAGAAGCCCGCAGGCGCGTCTTTCTCATTCACTGGTCTGAGCAACGTGCCGTTTTCCAGCACCCAGCCGGTTGAGCCTGTGGGTTCGAGCCACGGATCGTGCTTGGGCTGCGCCTTCAGCGGATCGCGGAACAGGAGTTCGTTGCCGTACTTGCTGGGCGTGAGCGAGTCCGGGTTCTTGAGCGCGAGCGAGGCGTCGAACTGATCGCAGCACGCGCCGGATTCGATGTGCTTGGCAAGCTGGTCGATGGCGTGATGCCCGGCGTGCAGGCGCTTCGCCCAGAACGCCTTGTGTTCCTTCATCCACTTGACCATGAAGTAGAGCCAGCGCGCCGAGCGGTTGCGTGCGACGAGCACCTTCGCCATGCGCGTGAGGGCGTCGTTGTGCTGCTCGCCGAAGCGCGGCACGCCGAGCAGCATGGCGATGTTCTTCTCATCGACGATCTGGAAGTAGGCGTCGGTCTCTGCCTTGTCCTCTTCGGTCTGGTCGTCGCTCTCTCTCAGTTTGCCGTCCACCACCTCGTAGAGCTTTCCATCAATGGTGAAGACGGGCTGGGGTTCTATGCTTTCTGGTTGCGAACCATCGGGGTTTTGTTTTTGCTGTTCGAGCGAAGCGAGTGTCTCCTCCGTCAACGACGATGACGAGCGAAGCGAGTCATCGGAGCTAACCAACGAACTAACCAACCCCGCTGTGCTAACAGCGGAAGGGTCTGTTTGGATGGGGTCGGAGCCGCGAGGCGGAAATACTTCCTCGGGTCTGTGAGACAAACTGTCGGGATAGGTTTCCGCCAAAATGTCGGAGGGACTTTCCGCCAAAGTGTCGGGTGGGGTTTCCGCCATTTTGCTGCGGTTGCGGGCTGCCTTGGCGACCGCCTTGCGGCGCTTCTCGCTCAGCGCCTCGCGCTGGAAGTCGAATCCGGCGATGACTTCGGGCTTGAGCAGGGGCGCGATGTCGGCGTGATAGACGAACGCCCACACGCCGGGCTTGGGGTAGTTGTAAGTCTTGTAGGTTCCGTCCTCGTTGCGGTCGTGCACCAGCACGCCCAAGCCGACGAGCACGGGCGTGTAGCGCTCGACGGTGCGGCGCGAGCAACTGGCGCGCTCGCCGACCTTGGCTTGGGTGGGACGGATGTTGGTGCCGTCGGCGTTGCCGAACGACACGTAGGCTTCCAGCACGCGCTTGAGCGGGGCTGGCAGCTTGGACTTCTTGATGGCGTGGACGATCTTATAGCTCATGGTTGCACTCTTTCGGGCTGCACCAGTCCGCCTTGTCGAAGGGCGGTGTGCCGGGAGCCGGTATGGGCAGGCGGTGCAACCGTGCGGTTTCGACCTGCCCACGGCTTGGAATCGTTTCGCAACGACCCCGACATAAACGGTTCAGGAAGTCGGTTTGCTGGCGGAGGAATCGGACTGCGGAGCGGCGGGCGTTGCCTCGGCTCTGGGACTGGACGGCGGGCTTTCACTTGGGTTAGATGAGAAGGATGCCTGAAAGGGCGCACTGGATGCCGGGTTTCGCGCCTCGTGGGCAGGGCTGTCACGGAGGTAACCCCCACGTTCGGGTGGCCGCGCCGGAGGGCGCGGCGCACGTATAGTTAGGCAAGGAGAAACACCGTGGCTCTCGAAAAGAAGTTCATCCGCGACGGCAGGAACCGCTTGCTCGGCAGCGTCACCAGCGGCTACTCGGACACGACCGAGGTGGTGCGCGACGCGGAAGGCAAGCTGCTTGGCAAAACCAACCACCGGATGGCGACCACGCGGGATGCTCGCGGTCGGTTGGTGAGTCTCGACACACCGAATGCAGGCTTACTCTTCGGCAGGGATGGAGACGACGATTAGCTCACGCGGCAACATGGCGAGCGCCCGCAGCAGCGTGCCGCTGCTCTCGCAAGAAGCGGTGGCGATCCGCCGCGTATGCCTCTATGCGCGCGTGAGCACTATCGTCGCGCAAGACCCCGAGATGCAGTTGCGCGAACTGCGCGAGTACGCCGGGCGGCGGGGCTGGCAGGTGGTCGAAGAGTATGTTGACCACGGCGTCAGCGGGGCGAAGGAATCGCGACCGGCGCTGAACCGGCTGATGGCGGACGCACACCTGCGGCGCTTCGACGCCGTGGCGTGCTGGAAGATCGACCGCTTCGGGCGCTCGCTGAAGCATCTGGTGAACGCGCTGGCAGAGCTGGCGGCATACGGAGTGGCGTTCGTCTCGCTGCGCGACAACCTCGACTTGTCCACGCCGTCGGGTCGGCTGATGTTCCAAATCATCGGAGCGATGGGCGAGTTCGAGCGGGCGCTGATTCAGGAGCGCGTGCGCAGCGGTCTCAGAAACGCTCGCGCCCGTGGCAAGCGGCTGGGCAGACCGCGTGTGCTGGTGAATCCCGACAAGGTGGCGGCGCTGCGCGCCGAGGGCTTGTCGTGGGAGAAGGTGGCGGCGCGGCTGGGGATCGGCGTGGGCACCGCCTGCCGGGCGTGGCAGCGGCTCTCCAAAAACCTGCCGGAAACGGGCAGCGCAAGTCTCTGATGCGGCAGGGGCGCGAGCATGGCGTTCGCGCCTTCCTCATAGAAATCTTTTCGGAAGGCTGCCGCCGCGCGGCTACACACGGGCCTCGACGCCGCGCACGGTGCTGAGCGAGTTGATGAGGCGGATGACGGCGCGCTGATCCTTCTCGGGCAGTTCCGCCATCTGCTGGAAGCGCTTCCACAGCCGTCTGCTCTCCGGGTCGCGGTGCAGTTGCTCCAGCTTGGTCGCCTCGCGGGGCTGCGGTCTGATCCCCAGCAGTTCGTCGGTGCTGACGCGCAGCACCCGCGCCAAATCCATCACGGCGGGAGCGGGCGGGAACCCGGCTTCGTTCTCGTAGTAGGAAATGGCGCGCTGGGTCGTCCCGGCAGCCTTGGCGAGCTGCACTTGCGTGAAGCCGCGCGTCTTCCTCAACAGCGCCAGACGCTTTCCGAAGGAAGTCTCTTCGTATTTTTTCCGTGGCATGTCGAGAGCGATTGTAAGAGGCATGGCTGGGGTTCCCTCCGGCGGTTCCGGCAGAAAGGCTTTGACACGGTAACGCATTACGTATACTCTCATGACGACTTGCGAGCGTCAAAGAAAATCACCGGAAACGCATATTTCCTCTTGACAGGTTTTTGCGAAGAACCCGAAAAACGAGCGGAAGGAGCCGAGCGACGATGCCCTACGTTCCCCCGGAACTAAAGGAGCGCATCAAGCGGGAAGTCTCGATCCAGCGGTTGGCGGAGGCGCGCGGCATCAAGCTGCGGCGCAGCGGCAAGGAACTGATCGGGCTGTGCCCCTTCCATCATGACACCAGCCCCAGCCTCAACATCGACCCGGTGAAAAACGTCTGGAGCTGCAAGGGTGCCTGCGGCGCGGGCGGCGACGTGATCGAGTGGGTGAAGCGCGCCGAGGGCGTCAGCTTCCGGCATGCGGTGGAACTGCTGAAGCGCGACTATCTTCCGTCCACCGCTGCGAGCGCCGAGCCGCCGCCGAAAATCTGCACGGTTCCCAAGCTGCCGCCGCTCATCGAGCACACGGCGGACGACCGGAAGCTGCTTGCCATCGTGGTGAGCTACTACCACGAGACGCTGAAGCAGTCGCCCGAAGCGCAGCAGTATCTCCTCAAGCGCGGCTTGCAGTCGGCAGAGATGGTCGAGCGGTTCCGGCTGGGCTTCGCCAATCGCACACTTGGCTACCGCCTGCCGGACAGCAACCGCGTCGCCGGTGCGGAGCAGCGCGGACGGCTGCAAAGGCTCGGCATCTACCGCGAGAGCGGGCACGAGCACTTCAACGGCTCGGTGGTGATTCCGATCTTCGACCTGCAAGGCGACGTGGTCGGGATGTACGGGCGCAAGATTACACCGAATCTCCGCGCCGGGACGCCGGATCACTTGTACCTGCCGGGCGCGCATCGCGGCGTGTGGAACGAGCAGGCGCTCGCTGTCTCGAAAGACATCATCCTCTGCGAAGCGCTGATCGACGCGCTGACCTTCTGGTGTGCGGGCTATCGCAACGTGACAACGAGCTACGGCGTGAACGGGTTCACCGAGGAGATCAAAGCGGCGTTCGAGAAGCACGGCACCCAGAGAATTTTTATCGCTTACGACCGCGACGAAGCCGGAGAGCGCGCGGCAGAGGAACACGCGGCGCAACTGATGGCGATGGGTATCGAGTGTTTCCGGGTGCAGTTTCCGAAGGGCATGGATGCCAACGAGTTTGCGTTGAAAAACCAGCCAGCGGCAAAGTTTTTAGGCATGTACCTGAACCGCGCGGCGTGGCTGGGCAAAGGCGAGCGTCCCACGGTGGCAGTGATCGAATTAGCGAAGATCGAGCCGCCAGAGCCAGCGCCGCAGAAGATCGAAGCGCAACCACCCGCACCGATCATCGAAGAAGAGCCGGAAGAAAAAACCAACCCCACAGCTAAAGAAGAAAAAGCACTCGCACTGCCACTCATGCCGCCCGCTGTGGAGCCAGAGAAAGTTTTTTCCTTAGCTGCCGATCCGCAACCCGTGGGCGGCGAAGAATCTGCGCCGCTGGCGATGCCGCCGACCGCGCCGAACCGGATGCCCGCGCCCGATGCGCGCGTCGAGACCAACGGCGAAGAGATCGTCATCCATCAGGGCGACCGCCGTTACCGCGTGCGCGGACTCGGGAAGAACATGAGCTACGAGGTGCTGCGCATCAACCTGCTGGTGTCCGGCACAGACGCACGCAACCAGAGCGTGTTTCACGTGGATACCTTCGACCTGTACTCGGCGCGGCAGCGCACGGTGTTCCTCAAGCAAGCCGCCGAGGAGCTGGGCGTGAAGGAAGACGTGATCCGCCACGACCTCGGGCATGTGCTCCTGCAACTGGAAGCGATGCAGGACGAGCAGATCAAAAAGGCGTTGCAGCCGGAGGAAGAAAAAATCTCCATGCCCGAGGAGGAACGCGCGGCGGCGATGGAACTCTTGCGCGATCCGCGCCTGCTCGACCGCGTGCTCGCGGACTTCGAGAAGTGCGGCACGGTGGGCGAGGAGACGAACAAGACCGTCTGCTATCTGGCGGCGGTGTCGCGCCTGATGGAAACGCCGCTGGCGATCCTCGTGCAATCGAGTTCCGCAGCGGGCAAAACCTCGCTGATGGATTCGGTGCTCGCCTTCCTGCCGGAAGAGCAGCGCGTCGAATACTCGGCGATGACCGGGCAGGCGCTCTTCTACCTCGGCGAGACCGAGCTGAAGCACAAGGTGCTCGCCGTGGTGGAAGAGGAAGGCGCGCAGCGCGCCGCCTACGCCCTGAAGCTGCTCCAGTCCGAAGGCGTGCTCACCATCGCCTCCACCGGCAAAGACCCGAACACCGGGCGGCTGCTCACGCATCAGTACCGGGTCGAAGGCCCGGTGATGATCTTCCTCACCACCACCGCTATCGAGATGGATGAGGAGTTGCTGAACCGCTGCATCGTGCTCACGGTGAATGAAGACGCGGAGCAGACGCGGGCGATCCACCAGAAGCAACGCGAGGCGCAGACCCGCGCCGGGCTGTGGGCGCGCGAGGAGCGCCGGGAAATCCTCAAGCTGCATCGCAACGCGCAGCGCCTCCTGCGTCCGCTGCGGGTCGCCAACGAGCATGCGCCCTCGCTCAGCTTCCCCTTCAACCGCACGCGCACGCGCCGCGACCACACCAAGTTCCTCACCCTCATCAACGCCATCGCGCTGCTCCACCAGTACCAGCGCCCGATCAAGACCGACACGCGCAACGGGAAGACCATCGAGTACATCGAAGCCAGCGAGCAGGACGTGGAGCTGGCGCGGCGGCTGGTGAACCAAGTCCTGCCGCCTTCGCTCGACGAGGTGCCCGCGCAGACGCGGCGTCTGCTGGTCGAGATCGAGAAGATGGTCGGCGAGGAGTGCGCGCGGCAGAAGATCGAGCGTGCGGACTATCGCTTCTCGCGGCGTGCGGTGCGGCGCTACACGCAAGCCGGAGACTCGGCACTGAAGAAGCATCTGCACCGGCTGGAGGAGTTGGAGTACCTGATCGTGCATCGCGGCGGGCGCGGACAGAGCTTCGTCTACGAGCTGGACTTCGAGCTGGACGAGCAGGGCAACCCGGCGGTGCCCGGTCTCGCCTGCGGTTACGACGGAAAGAAGTCACGGCAAAACGGCGAGTGGTCACCCCCAAGTCACCCCCAAGTCGCGGGGATGGCGCGGGTGGTCACGCTGGGGGAACCCCGCATCAATACTGGCGGAAACGGCGATTTTAGCCGAAATCGCGAAAACATCACTGCTACGGGTACGGGAGAAAATCCCGTCGTAGGCGAACTCGTCGCCGCCAAGCCCAACGGCTCTGCGGCGAGGCGCGCAGCGGGAATCGAGTGATGGCGCGGGTCGCGAAGAAACGCGCAGCCGACGCTGCCCGCACGACGCCGCTGGAGGTGATGATGCGCGAGCACCTGCAAGCCTTGCGCGTGCGGAACTACTCCGAGCAGACGGTGCACTATCGCGAGTTCCATCTCAACTTCTTCATCCAGTGGTGCCGGGAGCGCGGCATCGAATCGCCCATCGAAGTGACGCGCCCCGTGATCGAGCGCTATCAGCGCTACCTATTCCACTACCGCAAGAAGAACGGCGAACCGCTGAGCTTCCGTTCGCAGCACTCGCGTCTGTCTCCCTTGCGCATGTGGTTCCGCTGGATGACGCGGCAGAATCACATCCTGCACAACCCGGCATCGGAGATCGAGCTGCCGCGCTTGGGGAGGGTGCTGCCGAAGAACATCCTCTCCGCCCAAGAAGTCGAAGCCATCCTGCTGTTGCCCGACATCCACGATCCCATCGGGCTGCGCGACCGCGCCATTCTGGAAACGCTGTACTCGACCGGCATCCGGCGCATGGAGGTCATCGGGTTGAAACTCTTCGATCTCTCGCTCGACCGGGGCGTGGTGATGATCCGGCAGGGCAAGGGCAAGAAAGACCGCTACGTGCCGATTGGAGAACGCGCGGCGGCGTGGCTGCAAAAATACATCCGCGAAGCGCGCCACAAGCTCGCTCTCGAACCCGACGACATGACGGTGTTCCTGACGGCGCAGGGCGAGCCGTTCAACCGCGATCACATGACCTCGACGGTGAAAGAGCGCATCGACGCAGCCAAGCTCGGCAAGACCGGAGCCTGCCACCTGTTCCGCCACACGATGGCAACGCTGATGCACGAGAACGGAGCCGACATCCGCTTCATCCAAGAAATGCTCGGACACGCGCGCCTCGAAACCACGCAAATCTACACGCAGGTCTCCATCCGCACCCTGCAACAAGTCCACACCGCCACGCATCCGGCAGCCACACTGGAGCACCACGCGGAAACGCCGCCCATGATCGCTCCGCAGCCTCAGCCCGGCGATCCCACTGCCGAGGACTTGTTCACCGCTCTGGACGCCGAAGCCACCGAGGAGGGAGATGAGCAGGAATGACGCAGCTCTGGCGCAGAAAAACCGCTTCGAGTGCGGTGTCTGTTCAGCGTACAATCCTGATGATGATCGGAGCAGCTAAAGAAGAAACGCTCTCTGGGTTCGCGCCGTGGTGCGCCGATCCTGCCTTAGCTGCGAGTGTGGAGTTAGCCGAAAACTCGCGTCTGGGGTTCGCGAGAAAAAATCCAGCCCTGCATCCGGGGCAGTGGGTTGCTAACTCCAGAACGCCGTTGGGCTTGCCGATCTGTTGCTCGAAAACTGTGTCAGATCACATTGATGCCGCAAACAACTGCGCGCCTTACTCACCGGGCTGCTCTAACGTGCCTACCCTGCAGCAGTGGCAACAGCATAATATCCAGCAATGTGTGAATAACTTCTACAATTCCACATTAGGGAAAGCCGTGCAGTTCGGCAGTCCTCTTGCACTACTACCCGGTTGGAATCCTCAGTGGGGAAGCAACTTGCAGGAGTGGGGCACCGCCATTCTTGGAAAGTTCGGTGGTCTGTTCGGATCGGGTGCGATGTCAGGGACAACTCAACTCACTACGCTCAGCGGAACGACTACCGTAGGTTCGACATTGGAACTTGGGTTCGGGACTGTGCTCGGAGCGGTTGAGAAGGCGGCTCCGCCAGCGATGCTCGCTGCGACTATCACAGATATCGGTGCTCATATGCAGTGTGACACATTGCCCGGCGGGGCACTTGTAACTCCAAGCGAAGGGATGTACGGGGCCTGTCAACGCTCATTTAGTTTTGACCCCATTGCGATCACTTAGAAT
>Ga0187769_10002534_pt1 | contig 10712 bp, 9 predicted proteins | sample 0116_SJ02_MP02_1_FD_133140 | JGI IMG/M metagenome (GOLD analysis project Ga0187769, IMG submission 133140) | Tropical peat soil microbial communities from peatlands in Department of Meta, Colombia - 0116_SJ02_MP02_10_MG | ecosystem: Environmental > Terrestrial > Soil > Wetlands > Peat | place... | reverse complement strand
GGAAAGAGCTACGATACATTCGGGGCGGGCAGACACACGCTCACAACACTAAACCTTCCGCTCCTAACCTCAGTCCTCTCCAGGATTGCGGGTTTCCAGAAGACGCCCTTCAAGGCGAACGTAATTTTCGTCTCCAACAAGCAATTTGCCGGAAAATTCGGCAACAGGGCTCAAACTACGGAACTTGCGCCCCTAATGACCTTCGGTTCGTTCTGGTTTAAGGTCGAAGACCCATCCATATTCGTGAACGAAGTGGTTGGAGGTCAAAATGCATACTCGACTATGGATGTGAACAACTTTCTGCGCGGTTTCATAAACGAGAAAATGATCGACGAACTCTCGAAATATGATTTACAGACGGTCTTCAGGAAATTAGATGATACGTCAAATCAGGTCAAGGCTAACCTGATGGATTATTTCAAAAGGTTAGGAGTACAAATGATTGACCTAAAGTTCGAGGGCATAGATACCACACCCGAATTCCGCGATCGCCTCTTCTGGTTGAAATCGGGAGGCATATCAGGGGATGAAGTGATCAGGATGGAGACGGTGAAGGATGCGGCAGCGTCCCTTGGTAAGTCAACTGGTGGAGGAGCCGCGTTCGGCGCCGGTATGGTACTCGTCCCGCCATTATTCCAGACAACGCCCTCTGGGGCAGGGATGTCCGTTGCACTCATCGTCTGCCCCAACTGCCAAGCACACATACCATCCACCTCTAAATTCTGTCCGAACTGTGGACAGAACATTACCGCAAGTCCAGCTCCACCAACTAACGCGCCAGTTCGAAAATGTCTCAAATGCGATACGGTCATCCCAGCCGGCGCGAAGTTCTGCCAAAACTGTGGTGCGAAAACCGAATAGAAGCTACTTCAACCGAGTATAACCGAGGAATACCAACCCGAAGAACACTAGCAACAACGCCAACAGATATTTCGCTATCTCTGCCTGAAGAGAAACCGAAAGCCACAACACACCTATGATGAGTGACAACAAACCATACGCCAAAGTCGTCCTCGCTGACATCTCATACTTCGCAGGCGTTCTAGCCTTGAAAATGGCCAAAAGGCAAAAAATTACGCCCACTCCAGCAAGGAATAGGGAAGGAATTTGTTTCGGTGAGCTCAGCCCAGACAAGTAACCCGCCAGAACAAGGCCTAGAAGAAGCATGACCGAGCCTGCAAGGTACGGCTCAAACCGCCTCGCCACCAAGACTCTTCCTTCACCGCTCATTTCACACCCGAATATGTAAGCTCTGGTCTCGCTCGAAGACAAACCGTACCTTATGAATCGTCCAACCTCTCGATTCTTACGTATCCCGCACTTCTGCGGCGATTAACTTAATTCACTATTCCGATCGTTTAGGGCAACAGTGCGGGGATACCAGAGCCAGGTCAAATGGGCGGGTCGCGTGCCCTATCGCGCCTACGCTTGGCCACGCGCGCTACACTCAAGATTCACGAACGCGCAGGCTTTGCGCGCGGGTGAGCTATCCCGTGGCGTAGGCCTTCGTGGGTTCGAATCCCACTCCCCGCACCACCGACCCCCACGAACGGATTAGTAGTGCCAGCTCGGTGTCGGTTAAAGAACGAGTATCTGTTCCCGCAATTCAGCAGGAACGCATTCAGTCTTACTCAGTCTTAATCGGTTAACTCAGCAGTTGTCAGATAGGTTTCCTACTCATGTCTGCGTGTGTGAGTACTCTATCTATAGGCAATGTCGGGAACGGTCTGTATCCTGTGATCATCAGGGCCTAGAACCTTTGAGAAAATGATGCCCGAAAGTTTCGAAGGGTCGAGAGCTCTTTCCGCTCTTGTGAGCGAGATGCCATACTCGTTCGCATGCTCCAACAGTAACGATTGACACTGTTTTTTGTCGGGACAGATCTTGCATCTGCCAAGATTATGTTGATACCATACGCGTAGGCCAATTCTTCGATTGACCATGATGATGGTGTCGGTCTGAAACTCTTTACTCCAGCCGAGAAGTATTCCCCTAGCACTGTCAACGATTCTTGGTTCCACTCCATTGAGCCTCGACGCGTCATATAGTGCGGCCTCGACTTTGTGTGGGATCGATTGAGCCAGTTGGCTTACCGCTTGACGACTTATGTGGAGTTTTCTTGCGATATCGCTCTGTGTGAAACCTTCGCGCATTAAATCCCAAACGTCTAGTTGGCGGGCGGTGAGGTAAGCACTGTGTAGACTCAAGCTAATCACCTTGCTTCATCAAGCAAGTAACGGGCACACGACGTTCGACTGACCGTATAAGCTTTCAGACAAACAATGGACACTAGTTTTTCCAAGACAAAACTTCTGTATGTCTGGGATTTGTACGCAACTATTATATTCTCGCTGTCAATGAATTACCTTGACACGTAAAGCCTCCAGCTTGACAGTGTCAAAATGACAAGACTCTTACGGTTGGCGCGCAAATGATAACACGAACAGGGTCAGGCAGGAACACTCGTGTCAGAATATTGTCCTATGACTTCTAAACAAGTTTTCGTTAGAGACGCGACGGGACTGGTTCGCCAGTTATCTGCCTCCGATGTAATGATGTTCAATCTGCTCAACATGGGATTGGGTTGGCCACTTCTCTACAGCTTCTTTGGAGCATCAAGCTATCCAGGAGTAAACCTTCCTCTGGCTGTGATAGTTGGTCTTATCCCTAACTTTTTCATAGCCCTCCTGTACTACTATCTAACAGTCGCCATGCCGCGTAGCGGCGGCGATTACGTCTGGGTAAGCCGACTTGTGCACCCCGCGTTGGGATTTATGATGAGCTTTGCCATTTTCGTCTTCTATCTGGGCTTCATTGGTCCGGTCTCAGGTTTCGCGATGACTTTCGGGCTCGGAACGATGTTCACAAACCTGGGCATTATCACTGCTAACCCTGCTTACGCGGGTCTAGCTACCGCTGTGGCAAGCCAGAATTCCATTCTAGTAGGGAGCCTGCTGATTCTCGTCGTGCTAATCGGCGCTGCAGTGTTTGGTTTGAAGAGTTCGTTTAGGCTTCAATGGGTAACTTTCGTGCTTATGGTGCTCGGCGTAGCGGTGTTTTTGATAGCTATAGCCACCTCATCGCCAACGACGTTCATAAATAATTTCAATAGTTTATCAGGAGCCAACTACAACAATTTAATTGACGCCGCCAATAAGGCTGGGCTAGTCACGGGATTTACGATCTCGGCTACGATTATAGGATCTTTCTGGATGTTCGTAAACTACCTTGGATATTTCACTTCAGTCTATGTCGGCGGGGAGGTCAAGCAAGCTGCGAAGTCTCAATTCATAGGCATTATCGGGGGGACACTTCTGTTTGCAGCCCTCGCATTGGTAATGTATGGAGCTCCCTACCTCATCTTTGGAGGTTCATTCTTCAGTGCTCTATCCCAGCTTTCGTTGTCCGGTAACGCAGCTTATACATTGCCTTCGCAACCGGTCTATAGCTTTCTAGTCATATTTGCAAGCCCTAACTGGATGGTGGCAGTACTCGTCCCCTTGGCGATAATTGCTACAGTTGTCGGCTCTCTCGAGACTATTGTCATAATGGCAGTTAGAATAGTCTTCGCGTGGAGCTTTGACGGAGTAACTCCAGCGAAGTTGGCTCAGGTTGATGAGAGAAGAGGTTCACCCAACTATGCTCTTGCTCTGGTAGCAGTTGTAGGCCTAATCTACGTCCTGCTTTCAATATTCGCCGCGAACGTTCTCACGTTCAACGCCTATGCAACTTCAGGCCTGTATTTGGCGTTTGCAATAGCTGGAGTGGCTGGAATTCTCTTCCCCTACAAACATAAGGAACTCTTTCAAACTGCTCCCGCAAATGTTCAGCGCAAACTGGCCGGGATCCCGGTTGTCGCAATTCTTGGCGTCATTACTCTCTTGACAGGCATCTTCGTAGCATACATAGCCGCAAGCCCAATATTCACGGGCGTACCGGTTAACCCCTACTACCTCGCGGGGATGGTAGGTGTCTTCGTAGTCGGACTTCTAATCTACGAAGTGTCTACAATGTACCAAAAGAGCAAAGGAATCGACATCTCAAAAAGATTCAGCATGATTCCACCCGAGTAGACATCTACCGGGAACTTTAATGGCTCGCGTCCCAGCGGAGCGAATAGGAAGCATGTTACTTGGCAGCGATGATTCCCGTTAGAACACTTACGGTTTTTTGCCACGAGGTACTAGTGAACGTAGGCGTTCCCAATGCTGACGCTGCGATAACTACGGAGATCATAATGCAGGCCGAACGGTTTGGAGTCTCTTCCCACGGTCTCGTGCGACTCCCCCACTACGTGAACAGAATTCTTCAGGGATCAATAAATGTCCATCCACAAGTGCAAGTGGTGAAGCAAGGAGAGGGCACAGCGCTAGTCGACGGCGACAATGGATTGGGGCAAGTCGTATCACATTTTGCGATGAAGAAAGCCATTGAACTCGGTAAACGAAGTCCAAGTTTCGTCGGTGTTAGACGCAGCAGCCACTTCGGCATTGCAGGGTATTACGCGTTAATGGCTGCTGCAGAAGGCATGATAGGGTTTTCATTCACGCACACCGATGTCATTCTCGCTCCTTATGGTGGGAGGGACCCGCGCCTGGGCTCAAACCCCTTTGCTGTGGCAATTCCTTGTGACGGCCCCCATCCTATTCTACTAGATATCTCGACGAGCTACGTCGCATGGGGGAAGATTATAGTTGCGAGAGAACGCGGAGAGTCAATAAGGCCGGAGTGGGCTATCGATTCGGAAGGTAACCCCACAAGCAACCCACATGAAGCACGTGTTCTCATGCCGTTTGGAGGCCACAAGGGTTACGGCCTCGCTCTGTTTGTTGAGATACTCTGCAGCATTCTAACGGGTGCCCCTTTCGGCCGCCATATTCCGCCTATGTATGGGGACCTAACCGTTCCCAGAAACCTTGGTCATCTCTTCGGAGCCTTTCGTGCCGACTCATTCGTAGGTTTAGATGAATTCAAAGCCCGCGCTGAAGAGTTGGCTGACGACATGAGGAAAACCACCCCAGCGCCGGGATTCGAAGAAGTACTAGTTCCGGGCGACATTGAATTCAGAACCCAGACCAAGAGGGATAGCGAAGGAATAGATCTAGGCGCCTCGCTCACTGAAGAGCTGAAATCGCTTGGCGATAAAGTAGGCGTTGCCTTTCCGGCACCTTAATCGTTAACCACTAATTCTCTAACTGCCGTACAATTACAGCAGTGCATTGATCGTCTGTGAGAATGACTCTAAAGATCGAGAGGCGATATGGCTTATGTCTCCAGCGGAATTGCAGCTCCAAATTATTTCAGGCACGGAGTGAATGTTCGATCTAACTTCGTATGAGAAGGAAGCGACAGACAGGGATATGGGTGGTTTAGACTTGGAATCATCAAGGCTCTTTGATTTGAGAGGGAACAAGGCGCTCGTAACAGGCGCATCTCGAGGGATAGGGTTCGCGGCGGCAATAGCCTTGGCTGAAGCTGGGGCTGACTTAATTGTTTGCTCCAGAAACCTCTCAACACTCGGAGAGGTTGTCAAAGCCATTGAAGTAACAGGCCGAAGAGCCCTAGCTTTTCCGGTCGATGTTTCGGAGCCGAAGAGCGTTCGAAACATGGTTGCAGAAGCATATCGAGCATTCGGGAATGTGGACATATTGGTGAATTCTGCCGGGCAGATCTCTCGAAAGGCGGCCACCGAATGGTCCGTCGAGGAATGGGCTGAATCAATCGACGTTAATCTGCGAGGCACTTTTCTTTGCTGTCAGGAGGTTGGTAAAAATATGATTCTTCGCAAGGATGGAGGGAAGATCATAAACGTTGCATCCTTACTTAGCGCGATCGGTGTGCCCAACATTGTACCGTACGCAAGCAGCAAGGGGGGCGTCGCTAGTCTAACTAGAAGTTTAGCGGTGGAATGGGCGAAGTATAGGATTAACGTCAACGCCGTGGGACCGGGTTATGTACGGACGGAATTGACACGTGCGCTGCAGGAAGATGCGACCAGATCATCCAGCATAGTGTCAAGAATTCCAATCGGTCGATGGGGAACACCACAGGATCTGAAAGGGGCTTTCATATTTCTGGCCTCTCACGCATCTGACTACATTACGGGACAAATTATCTATGTTGACGGAGGATGGACAGCAGGATAAGAACGCACGCAGCAAGCATCAAGCTTAGACGCGACCCTTCGGTATCGTTGACTCGTAACTCGTCTCTGAAAGCTGCAAGAAACCCGTTGATTACGGATGCAAGAAATTTACATTATGATTTGCCCATGATAGTAAATAGGAACCGATTAAGTAAGCTCGAATCGCTTGGTTAGATTTCGTGAAAAACCCATGTCTCATTCATCGGGTAGTCTCATCGAAGCTGAGGTAACACACGCGGGATCGCAGAGGTGAGTGATTGAAGGCAGGAAGGCTGTTCGAATTCAACGAACCGGTAAGAATTGTGGAGGTACCTGACCCAAAGATCGAAGGCCCGATGGAGGTAATTGTAAGAGTTGGAGGAGCCGGAGTATGTGGAACTGATAACAATATCCAAAGGGGACTCGCGAATCCGTCCCCAAAGCTACCCTACACACTTGGTCATGAGAATGCCGGATGGATAGAAGAAGTCGGTGCAGTTGCCGCATCCGCCGGAATGAAAAAAGGAGATCCCGTGATTCTACATCCTCTTATCAGCTGTGGGCTATGCAAAGCCTGCCGCGCTGGCAATGATATGCACTGTGTAGATAGCCGTTTTCCAGGACTTAACACCGACGGGGGCTACGCTCAGTTTCTGAAGACCTCTGTGAGGAGCGTAATTCGACTAGCAGCCGGAACGGATCCGGTCCCCTTAGCTCCTTACGCGGACGCGGGCATAACCTCTTACCACGCCGTTAAGAGAGTGGCGCCTCAACTTTATCCAGGTACCACAGCGGTCGTAATCGGCATAGGGGGTCTTGGCCACTTCGCAATTCAGTTGCTCAAGGCGTTGACGCCGGCTTCTGTAATAGGAATCGCTAGGTCAAATGCAAAAGTGGAATTCGCCAAACAGCTGGGAGCAGACGCCGCATTTCCTGCTGGTAAGGATGGTGGACTTAAGGAAGTTCTCGATTTCACTAATGGCCTAGGTGCTGACGCGGTGTTGGATTTTGTCGCTGATCAGGGAACTCCGGACACTGGTGTTAAGATGATTAAGAAGGGTGGAACTTACTGCGTTATCGGCGAGGGCGGGACTGTAAGCGATCCGACGATCGACATGATTGTCAGGGAACTCAATATCATCGGTAGTTTGGTGGGAACATACAACGAACTCAGCGAATTGATGGAGCTCAACCGTATGGGAAAGATAAAGATCACTTCCAAGGTATACCCGATGTCAGACGTCGTTCAGGTCATGAAAGACTTGAAGGACGGTAGAGTACTCGGAAGATCTGTCCTAGACCCTTGGAAGTGACTCATCCAAATACGCAATTGACGTGAACGAAATTTGATTACGAATCAGAACTTACCTTCCCTATTCGATCTACGCGGGAAAACTGCGGTCGTCACCGGCGCCTCACGTGGAATAGGACTAGTGGCCGCGACTACGTTAGCCGAGGCTGGTGCGGATCTCGTTCTTTTCGACTTGGCATCATTGGATGATGCTGCTAGGAGAATACAGTCATTGGGAAGAAGAACGTTACCTCTGAAAGTCGATGTTTCAAGTCAGGAAAACCTTCGGAAAGCAGTTGCCGAGGGAGTGCGCCTATTCGGAAAGTTAGACATAATTGTTAACGCTGCCGGCACGAACCTTCGCAAACCTGCAGAAGATTGGACCGAGCAAGAGTGGGGTCAGGTCGTTAACGTGAACCTGCGGGGTACCTTCTTCTGCTGCCAAGAAGCAGGCAAACAAATGATAGCTCAAAAAACCGGAGGAAAGATCATCAATATTGCCTCTCTCCTAAGCGCATTTGGCGTCCCGATTGCCGGCATTGTGCCATATGCTTGCAGTAAGGCTGGAGTCGGAGGCCTCACTAGGAGCCTCGCAATGGAATGGGCTAAGCACAAGATAAACGTAAACGCTGTGGGACCGGGATATATCAGTACAGAATTAACCCGAACAATCCATGAGGACCCAGCTCGGTCTTCTATGATCGAATCGCGAATACCAATCGGAAGATGGGGCGTTCCTGAAGACCTGAAAGGTACGTTTCTGTTTCTGGCTTCTCACGCTTCAGACTACATGACGGGACAAATACTATTCGTCGACGGTGGATGGACGGCAACTTGAAATCTCCGACGGACGATCCCCACCAGCAGACCGCCTCCTACAAATGCAACGGACTCGCTTCTTACCTTGTGAACTGCAAAATGAGTACTCATGCAAAACTCCTAAGAGCCTTAGATCCGAGAGCCCGCGAGCCGTGGTAACATATGGCTAGAGCAGTCTCCTTTGGAGAAATAATGTTAAGACTGAACCCGCCTGGCTTCGAGCGGTTTCTGCAAGCATCTAGTTTTGAAGCGAGCTATGGCGGCGCGGAAGCATCTGTCGCAGTGAGTCTTGTCAATTACGGTATTCCATCAGCGTTTGTAACTTGTTTACCGCCCGATGATATAGGGCAAGCCGCTGTAAACTACCTGAGACGCTTCGGGGTTGACACTTCACGCATAATCAGAAAGGGAGAGAGGATTGGCATTTACTTCGTCGAAATTGGCTCCAACCAGAGACCATCCAAAGTGATCTACGACCGGTCGCGTTCAGCGATGTCCGAAATTCAACCGAGGGAGTTTGCCTGGCGCGATATATTATCGGGAGCGGACTGGTTTCATTTCACCGGAATCACACCGGCCATTTCACAAAGGGCTGCTGACGCCACGCTTGATGCTCTCAAGTCCGCAAAAGAGATGAAGATGATGGTGAGCTGTGATCTCAACTATAGGTCGAAGTTATGGAAATATGGAAAACCTGCAACGGACGTTATGACGGCTCTGATGCCTTACGTTGACGTCATGATCGGGAACGAGGAAGATTGTGAGAAGATATTCGGCGTGAAAGGCGCTGACGTAAAATCAGCTGAACAGGTTTCTGCATCAGCCTACCTTAATGTTACCGAACAAATGAAGAGGCGTTTTCCAAGCATCAAGAAGATTGCCATAACCCTCCGTGGAAGTATAAGCGCAACTCACAACACATGGTCGGCCGTACTTTATGATGACGGCAAATTGTTCACCGCAAGGCAGTACAATATCGATAACGTTATAGATCGTATTGGAAGCGGCGACGCATTTACGGGCGCGTTAATCTATGGTCTACTTTCCGGAAAGAGCAATCAAGACGCGTTGGATTTCGCCACGGCCGCAAGTGCGCTAAAGCACACGATACCATTCGACCTAAACTTGGTAAGTGCAGAAGAGGTGGAAAGCCTCGTCAAAGAAGGTGGAGCAGGGAGGGTTCAGCGATGATCCGTAACCGCGACGTTCCGTCGGAGGAGGTTCTGTCTAGAATAGGGAAGGCAGGTGTGATCCCTGTTGTCGTACTGGAGGACCCGAATAAGGCTGCACGGTTAGGCAGAACTCTCCTAGATGCGGGGTTAGATCTTATTGAGATAACTCTGCGCACTGAAAAGGCGATGGAAGGAATACGATCGCTTCACACAGCCTTACCTCAACTGTTGATCGGTGCTGGTACAGTCTTCTCCGTCTCAGCGGCGAGAGAAGCCCTATCCTCTGGGGCGGATTTCATAGTCTCACCTCACTTGGATGAGCAAATCGTGACATTCTGCGCTAGGAGGGATGTTGTGTGCATTCCAGGCGCGTTCACTCCCTCAGAGGTTCAGAGGGCGATAAGTGCGGCTAAGAAGGGGGCAGGACGAGAGCGTGTTAAGGATTTACCACTCGTTGTCAAGATCTTTCCAGCATCAACCGGTGGGCCTTCCCACATAAGTGCGATGAGAGCCGTGTTCCCAGATGTACGGTTCATGCCGCTTGGAGGAGTCAACGCGACTAACGCCGCTGATTACGTGAAAGGCGGAGCGTGGGCTGTTGGAGGAACATGGATTTGCAAAAAAGAGTTGATAGACTCGGGTAATTTCGCCCAGATATCGCAGCTTGTCAAAGAAGCTCTAACTTTGCTCGAAGCTGCTCGCAAGTAGGCGAGTAGAGTGTGGTAGAAAACATCCGAGTTGGTCTCGTAGGAGCAGGATTCGCATCTAGGTTTCACTTTCAAGGATATAGGCGCGTCTACGGAGTTCCGGTCGAAGTCGTGGGGATTAACGATATTCATCCTGAAGCCAGAGAAGCGTTCGCTCGCAACCACCACATCAAAGCCTTCTCCACCCTCGAAGAGCTCTGCGATGTAGTTGACGTAATTGACATATGTACGCCAGCTTCGACACATGCACAGTTGGCGGTCAAGTCACTTGAGCTTGGCAAACATGTGGTGATCGAAAAACCGTTTACGGGCTATTACGGGCCTACGAATGAAGGTGGGCGGGTTTTTCGCGGCGATACGTTTCCGAAGGAGATTATGTTGCGTGAGGCTGTTGCGAGTTGCGACCGTGTGCTAGCTGCTGCCCGAAACGCGAAGAGAACAATTTGCTATGCAGAGAACTGGATTTACGCACCCGCGATGCAAAAGGAGAGAGAGATACTCAGAAAGAGCGGTGGCCAAATCCTTTGGATGATTGGGGATGAGTCGCACAGCGGATCGCACTCGCCTTTCTACGGTGACTGGAAATTCTCAGGCGGAGG
>Ga0187769_10002533_pt1 | contig 10713 bp, 9 predicted proteins | sample 0116_SJ02_MP02_1_FD_133140 | JGI IMG/M metagenome (GOLD analysis project Ga0187769, IMG submission 133140) | Tropical peat soil microbial communities from peatlands in Department of Meta, Colombia - 0116_SJ02_MP02_10_MG | ecosystem: Environmental > Terrestrial > Soil > Wetlands > Peat | place... | reverse complement strand
CCGCGTCCGCTTCGGCGATCATGGTCGAGCCGGCCACGACGGCAAGCCCGGCGAGCCCCGCCCGCGCCGCATTCTCGACGGTGCGCGGACCGATCGAGGGTAAATCGAAACGGCGGTCTTGGCCGGGCTTGGGGGCCTTGACCAGGACGCCGACGCCGCGCGGGGTGCTCACCCTGCCGAGACGGCGCAGCTCGGCAATGCGGCTCAAAAGATTGTCGGTGCCCTCGGCGGCTTCGACGCCGAGCACGTGATGATCGGCGACCACCGCGGCCTGGCCGACATCGAATGGCCCGAGCGCGGCGATGACTTCAAGCGCGCGCGCAATATCGGCGCTGTCGCGCTGCGAGGGCCGGTACCGGCCGAGCACGCCTTCGGGTACGAAAATTTCGGGCGCTACGTCCTTGACGCCGATGACCTTGAGCCCGCCGCTCTCGGCAACGCCGGCGACGCCGGACAACAATTTATCGTCGCCGCCGCGGAAGAAACGGATCACCCGCGGCAACAGCCGCACCGTCTGCCAGTCGAGGCGCAATTGCGTAAGCGGCGGCCGCAACACCGTGCCGATGAACAGGACTTCGCGACACCGCTCCGCCCGGGCCAGACGAAAAAACCGCCCCGCTTGCCCGATCGCGATCCAGTGATGCGCGTAGCGCTCGATCACCGCGGCGTCGGCCCAGCCTTTGATCCCGAACATCACCGGCCGGCGGCCGCGCCGCGCCACGGCGTCGGCGACCGCGCCGGGAAAGCCGCCGCCGCCGCAAATGATCGCCAGCGGTTCGCCGTCCGCTTGCCCTATGGTCGGCGCATCAGGCGGCATCGTCGGTGGGCGCATCCCGTGTTGCCCGCGGCCGCATCAGCGGGCGTTTGCCGCCGGCGCGGATAAAGGCGATGATCTTGCCGACCAGCGGATCGCCGGCAAATTCGCGCGCTAGCGCCTCGACCCGCTCCGCGATGCGGCCCTCGACGAAAAACAAGGAGCGATAGGCCCGCCGGATGCGGTGCATTTCCTCCTTGGTCGCGCCGCGCCGGCGCAAGCCGACGATGTTCAGTCCGACCAACGCCCCGGTCTGGCCCAGCGCGAATCCGAACGGAATGATGTCGTCGCGCGCGGCCGACATTCCCGCCATCATGACGCCCTCGCCGATGCGCACGAATTGATGGATGGCGACGTGGCCGCCGAGAAACGTGTAATCGCCGACGCTGACATGGCCGCCGAGCACGACATTATTGGCGAAAGTCACGTCGTTGCCGACCGCGCAATCGTGCCCGACATGGGATCCGACCATGAACATGCAACGGTCGCCGACGCGGGTTACTCCGCCGCCGTCCTCGGTTCCGGTATTCATGGTGACGGCCTCGCGCAGTTCGCAGCGCGCGCCGATGACCAGGCGGGTGGCGCCGCCGCGGTAATGGACAGACTGCGGCGGCGTGCCGAGCGACGAGAACGGATAGACCACGGTCGCTTCGCCGATGGTGGTCGCGCCTGTCACGCAAACATGGGCGATGAGCCGCACGCCGCGCTTAAGCTCGACCTCGGGGCCGACGATGCAATAGGGGCCGATCTCAACGGCGTCGGCAATGCGCGCACCTGCGGCGACGCGCGCGGTCGGATCGATCGCCATCTATGCCTCGGCGATGACCGCGCCGACTTCGGCCTCGGCGATGAGTGCGTCGCCGACCTTGGCTTCGGCCCGATACCACCACATGTTGCGGCGGTGCGCGATCTTGTTGACGTGATATTCGACCGTATCGCCCGGTACGGCGGGCTTGCGGAATTTGGCCTTGTCGATGGTGAGGAAATAGAAAACCGAGCGCTGCCGTGTGGCGGCGTCCATCTGCCGCAAACACAGGACGCCGGCGGTCTGCGCCATTCCCTCAATCAGAAGCACGCCGGGCATCACCGGGTTGTCGGGAAAATGGCCGGCAAATTGCGGCTCGTTGACCGTGACATTCTTGATCCCGATGCCGTGCTCCTCGCCGCGGATGTCGATGATGCGGTCGATCATGACGAACGGATAGCGGTGCGGCAGCAGCCGCAGGATCTCGCGGATGTCGGCGGCTTCGACGGTCTCGCCGGTCATTCTTGCTCCTCTTCGGACTTGCGGCCGCGCCGCGCCAGACGCCGCAGCGTGGCGATGCCCCGTTTCCATTGCAACGCCGGTTCGGCCGGAAAGCCAGCCCAGCGCGCGCCGGCAGGCACGTTGGACATGATGCCGGCACGGCCGCCGATGACGGCGCCGGCGCCGATTGTCAGATGGTCGGCGATGCCGACCTGGCCGGCCAGCACGGCAAAATCGCCCACGGTCACGCTGCCTGAGATGCCGACTTGCGCCACGATCAGGCAATGCCGCCCGATCGAACAGTTGTGTCCGATTTGTACAAGATTGTCGATTTTGGTGCCCTCGCCGATGACGGTATCGCGCGTCGCGCCGCGATCGATCGTGGTATTGGCGCCGATTTCCACGTCATCTTGAATGATTATGCGCCGCGTTTGCGGAATTTTTTGATGGCCTCGCGGCGACGGCAGATAGCCAAAGCCGTCCTGACCAAGCCGCGCACCGGGGTAAACGATCACCCGGTCGCCGATCAGGGCATGCAAGATCGAGACACCGGCTCCGATCGCGCAGTCGCGGCCGATGCAGACGCCCGGGCCGATCACCGCGCCGGCGGCGATCACGGTGCCCGTCCCGATTTCGGCGCGCGGTCCAATCAGCGCCAGCGGATCGACCGTTACGCCGGCTTCCAGCCGCGCCGTGGGGTGAATTTGGGCGCGCTCGGCGCGGCCGGTGGCGTCGAACAGCGAAGACGGGCGCAGCGCCGCGGGAAACAGTTTGCGCGCCACCGCGACAAAAGCGGCATAGGGCTGCGGCGTTTCCAGCACGACAACGCCGCGCGGCGCCGCGGCGGCGAAACGCGGCGCGATCAGGCAAGCGCCGGCCCGCGTGGCGGCGAGCTCTGCGAGATACTTCGAATTGTCGAGAAAGCCGATGTCGGACGCCGCGGCGGTGTCGAGCGGCGCAATATTGCAAATGCGCCGGTCCGGCGGATCGCCGTCACGCAGCCTCGCGCGCGTCAAGGCGGCGATCTCGCCGGTCGTCAATTCGCAATTCGGTCTAAGAAAATCGGGCATGACCGTCCGCAGCCGGGCTTAAGCCGCCATCAGAATTGGGCGCCGCCGCCGAAGGCAAACCATTGCGTCCGGTCGTAGCCCTGCTTGAGCAATGGATAGGCGAAATCGAACCGCAGCGGACCAAACGGCGAATTCCAGATGATGCTGGCGCCGACCGAGGCCCGCACCGCGGCGTTGTCGGCATAGATCATCCCGCATCCGCCGCCCTTTTGTCCGGGCGGCGGCGACCCCGTGCAGGCGAACGTGCCGCCGGCCGCGGGAATGGCTCCGTCGACCTCCCCGGTCGCGGGATTTTGCGTCTCGCCCCGGTAACCCCAAACCGACCCGCTGTCGACAAACAGCGCGCCGCGGAAGCCGCTGTCCTTGGGCAGGAAATAGAACGGGTATTGAAATTCGAGGCTCGCGCCCCAGTACATTGTACCGCCGATATTGTCGCCAGTCGTTCCGGGCGTCAGGTCGCGCGGGCCGATACCGGCCGGCTGAAAGCCGCGCACCAGCGTGGGACCCATCTTGAAGTCGTCGAGCATCCGAACCTGGCCGCTGCTGTTCAAACCGACGATGTCGCCGGCTTGCAAATGCAGGACGCTGACCAGATCGGTGACGATCTCGTAGTAGCTGCGCATGTCGAGGCTGGAACGCATATAGGCCACATCCCCGCCGGCGCCGGCGAAATCCTGTCCGAAATTGACCAGCAGGCCGCTGGTCGGATTTTTGTTGTTATCAAGCGTATTGTAGACCAGTCCGTAGCCGATCATCGACGTCAGATAGGTGCCGTAGGCAAGCTCGGTGCGCACCGGCAGCGAAGCCTGACCGCTCGCGAAGCAACTGATCCCGTTGTAGCCCGGCCAAGCCGGGAATCCGAAAGCCGCAGTGGCAGCGGCGATGGCGGACGGCGTCGGGAAAGTGTTGACGAAATCCGGATTGATATTGTTGCAGTTGTCCAAATCGGACGGCAGCGTGATCCGCTGCGTATAGGCCGAGTAGCGCAGCTGGAAACCCAAGTCTTCACGGATTGGCAAGCCCCATTTCAGCGTGCCGCCGATCGTCTCAGTCCCGTATGACAGATAGCTGCTGGGCAGCGTTTGCCTGGCGAACAAGTCGATGCCCATGCTCGATCGGCTATCGGCAAAATACGGCTCGGCATAACTGAACTCGACGCTGCGGATATATTCACCGTAGGTCCCCATGATTCTGGCGAAGCGGCCGGTGCCGAGCAGGTTGCGCTCCGCAACCGAGACCTGGGCCAGCCAGCCTTGCGCGGTCGAATAACCGCCCATGACGGAGAAGTCGCCGGTCGACTGCTCCTCGACGTCGATATTGATCACCACCCGGTCCGGCGCCGAGCCGGGCTCGTTGGTGATTTTCACCGTCTTGAAGTAATTCAAATTCTTGAGGCGCCGCTCGGCGCGGTCGAGCAGGGCGCGATTATAGGGATCGCCCTCGTCGATATCCAATTCGCGCCGGATAACATAATCGCGGGTCCGAAAATTGCCGCGAACATTGATGCGCTCGATGTAGGCGCGCGACCCTTCGTCAACGACAAAGGTGACGTTCACGGTTTTGGCCGCGGGATTGCGGTCGCCGCGCGGGCGCACAGTGCCGAACGGATAGCCGCGCCTGGCCAGCGAGATGGTCATGTTCTCGATCGACTTCTCGATCGCCTCGCCGTTATAGACCTGGCCCGGCGCCATCATCAGGTCGGGGCGCAGCGACTGCGGCACGATGGCGCGGACGTTGGATTGGATGTCGATCGTGCCGAAGTGGTAAACCGGGCCTTCTTCGATAGTGAAAGTAACGATGAAGCCTTTCTTGGCCGGATCGTATTCGCCGGTTGCGGACACCACTTGGATGTCGGCGAAGCCGTGCTTGAGGTAGAAACGCCGGATCAGGTCGCGGTCGGCCTCGATGCGGTCCGGATCGTAAACGTCGGTCGTCTGCAGGAAGCTCAGCCAGTTCGATTCCGTCGTCTTGATGACTTCCTTCAACCGGTAGTCCGGGTAAGATTTGTTGCCGACGAAGACGAGGGATTTGATTCCGGTCTTCTCGCCTTCGTCGATCTTGAAAATCAAGTCGACGCGATCGTTCGGCCGCCGGATGATTTCCGGTACGACCTTGACATTGAAGCGTCCGTTGCGCTGGTAGATCTCAATGATGCGCTGGGTATCGGCCTGGACCTTCGCGCGCGACAGCGCGCCGCGCTCCTTCGACTGGATTTCCTCCAGCATCTGCTCGTCCTTCAAGCGGCGGTTGCCCTCGAAGGCGATCTTGTTGATGACCGGCGCCTCCACCACCGTGACGATCAGCTTGCCGTCGGACTGCGCGATGCGGACGTCTTCGAACAGCCCGGTCGCGTACAGCGCTTTCAAGCCGGCATCGATCTTGGCGGCATCGAGGTGCTCGCCGGGCGCCAGCTTGAAATAGGAGCGCACCGTATCGGCATCGATCCGGCGATTGCCTTGAACCACGATCGAGTTGGCGGTGAGACCGGCCTCCGCCGGCGCCGCGACAGCCGACCCGACCGGACCGGCCGTAACCCCCAATAGACCCAAACCGAGGAGCAAGCCGGCCACGACAAGCCCTCGTTTTACCCGCACCCACATATCCATGCGCAAAGCGCCCTTACTACCCTCGTGGCCGCCCCCAGTGGCGGGTTACGCAGAATCTCCCTCAGTTCGCCTCGGGTTATTAAATTTATATTGATTTTTCAGTCACTTCCCGTCACCCCACGGTACCATCGCATGCCGGTGGGCGCGTTACCGGTACTCCCCTACGACGTCGTCAGGTGAACGATGTCATTGAAAGTTGCAAATATCATCAACATCACAACGATGGCCAAACCGATGCGAAAACCGACCTCTTGGGCCCGCTCCGACAGCGGCCGGCCGCGTATGGCTTCGATCGAATAGAACAAAAGGTGACCGCCATCGAGCAGGGGAATCGGAAACAGGTTGAGGAGCCCGATGGATACCGAAAGTACGGCGGCAAGATGGATAAGCGCCACAAAGCCGATAGTAGCGACCTCTCCCGAAATCTGCGCAATCCGGATCGGTCCGCCGAGTTGATCGGCCGCCTCGCGGCCGACGATGACGCCGCCGATATAGCTGAGCGTGCGATCGATCACGAACCAGGTTTCCTGCACACCCAGCCACACCGCCTGCGGCGGCGCCACCGGCTGGAATTTCAGCTCGTCGGCCGCCATCGAGCGGGTGATGCCGAGAATTCCGATGCGGTGCACATTGCCGAAATTGTCTTTGACCTCTTTAAGCTCCGGCGTCGCGGTGAGAACGATCGGGGCGCCCTTGCGGTCGACCTGGATTTTGAGGGTGTCGCCGGCGGCATCGCTGACGATACGCTGCATGTCGGTAAAGCTGTTGATGGCCTGCCCGTTGATGGCGACCACGACGTCGCCGGGGGCAAAGCCGGCGGCCGCAGCGGGACTGCCGGCTTGCACCGCATCGACCCGGGCGCTCATCGTCTGCTTGCCGTAGATCATGAAAATCACGGCAAAAACGGCGATCGCCAAAGCAAAATTTGCCAGCGGGCCGGCCACGACGATCGCCGCGCGCTTAAGCACAGGCTGAAAGAAGAAACTTTGCACGCGCTCGCCTTCGCTCATGGTTTCCAGGCGCGCGGTGTCCGGAACGCTGCCGGCATTCTCATCGCCGAAGAATTTCACATAGCCGCCGAGCGGGATGGCCGAGATTTTCCAGCGGGTGCGGTGGCGGTCGTAGAAGCCGATCAGTTCGGGACCGAAGCCGATCGAAAACACCAATATCCGCACTCCGCACAGGCGCGCGATCAGAAAATGACCGAGCTCGTGGACAAACACGACCAGGCTGAGAACGAACAAAAAAGGGACGAGATAGGCAACGACCCCTCCCCCAAGCGCATGTAAATGCGACAGAAAATACGACCCCATGACGCTCGCCTGAGCCCCCTGTTTGTCCCGTCCCCGAATGCTTAACGCTAGGATGCCATTGCGGCAATTTCGGGCAAGAGGTCGGCGGCCAACCTTCTCGCATTATGGTCAATGGCGAGCGCTTCATCGACGGATTGTGGCTCCGCCATGCCGCCGCGGCCTTCGGCGGCCTCCAGCGTCGCCTCGACCAGGGCGGCAATGCCGCAAAAACCGATGCGGCCGGCGACAAATTCGCGCACGGCAATCTCGTTGGCGGCATTGAGGATGGTCGGCGCCGCGCCGCCCGCCGCCAGCGCCCGCCGGGCGATGGCGAGTGCCGGAAACCGCGCGACGTCCGGTTCCTCGAAGGTCAGCGTCGCAATTTGCGCGAGATCGAGCCGCGGCGCCGGCGTCGCCATGCGCACCGGCCAAGCCAGGCAGTGCGAGATCGGAATGCGCATGTCAGGCAAGCCGAGCTGGGCGATCACCGAGCCGTCGCGAAATTCGACCAGGCCATGAATGATGGATTGCGGATGGACGACGACGTCGAGCTGTTCGGGCTTGAGCGCGAACAGATGGTGCGCCTCGATCAGTTCAAGACCCTTGTTCATCAAGGTGGCGGAATCGATGGTGATTTTCGGACCCATCGACCAAACCGGATGTTTGAGCGCCTGCTCCAGCGTGACCTTGCGGATTGCATCGAGCGGCCAGGTGCGGAACGGTCCGCCCGAGGCGGTAAGCACGATGCGCCGCAGATCGTCGCGACGGCCCGCGCTCAGCGCCTGGAAAATCGCGTTGTGCTCGGAATCGACCGGCAGCACCGTGGCCCCGGCGGCCGCCGCGTGCCGCATAAACAGCGCGCCGGCGCAGACCAGACATTCCTTATTGGCGAGCGCAACCGTGGCGCCGCGTTCGGCCGCAGCCAGCGTCGGCGCCAAGCTTGCCGCGCCGGTGATGGCCGCCATCACCCAATCGGCCGGACGTTGCGCGGCTTCTACCACGGCCGCCGGACCGGCCGCCGCTTCGATGCCGGAGCCGGACAGTTCCGACTTGAGCTCGGCATAGGCGGCCGCGTCGGCGACCGCCGCAAACCGCGCATTGAGCTCGCGGGCGAGCCGCGCCAAGGCGCCGGCATCGCGATGTGCGGTGACGGCTTCGATGCGGTAGCGCGCCGGCTCGCGGCGCAACAGGTCGGCCGTGCTCGAGCCGATCGAGCCGGTGGCGCCCAAAAGCGTGACCGTGCGCGGGACCGCCGCCAATTCGATTTTCGGCGCCGAGCGTTTGCGATTCACCGGACCGCTCATGACCGCCCTACCATAGCAATAATCCCGCGGCCGGCGCAGCCAGGCCCTGGTGCGCTGCCCCGATCAGCAGGGCGACAAAGGCGGCGGCCAAAAAGCCATCCAGCCGGTCCATGACCCCGCCATGGCCTGGAATGAGACGGCTCGCATCCTTGACGCCAAACCGGCGCTTGACCGCGGATTCGAATAGGTCACCGCCCTGCGCAACTATCGAAAGGACCAGCGCCAGAACGCCCGCCGCTGCCGGTCCGGTTCCCGCGCTCGCATAAGCGACCGTGGCCCCGGCGGCAACCCCCCCAGCGAGCCCGCCGATCGCTCCCGCCCAAGTCTTGTGCGGGCTTAATTGCGGGCACAGCAGCGGCCCCCCCAGAGCTCGCCCCGTCAAATAGGCAAAAATGTCTGTTGCCCAGACAGTTGCGAACAAGAATAAAAGTGCCGTGAGACCTAGCTCGGGGTCGCTGCGCAAGGCCGCGGGGCCGACCAGGGCGACGCCGGCATAAATTACCCCTGCCGGCCCCCAGACCGTGGGATTGGTGGCCGGATACCGGTGCGGCAGGGCGGCGACAAATCCTCCCGCCAGCAAGGCTCCCAGCGCCACGATGCCCATCGCCGCGCCGGGCAGGCCGGCCCAGGCCAACAGCGCCGCCGCCGCCAGCGCGCCAAATCCCGGCAGCAAAATCCGCAAATCCGGCTCGCGCGCCACCACCACGGTCCATTCCCACAGAATGGTTGCGGCGGCCGCCGCGCACAGGCCGACGAACAGCGCGCCGCCGACATAGGCGCCGATCAGCGCGACCGGCGCCAACACGGCGGCCGAGGCCACGCGCCACCTGAAATTGTGGGTATCGCCGCCACCGGCGGCGACCGGTCCGACTGCGCCAGGATCACTGATCACGATCCGGTTTGCGCGATCAGTCCGCCAAAGCGCCGTTCGCGCCGCTGGTACTCGGCGATGGCGTCTTGCAGCGCCGCGCCATCGAAATCGGGCCAGTTGAGCGGAACGAACACCAGCTCGCTATAGGCCGCCTGCCAGAGCAGGAAATTGGACAGCCGCTGCTCGCCGCTGGTGCGGATGATGACGTCGGGGTCGGGCAAGTCGGGCATGTCGAGGTGGCGAGCCAAAAGCTCCGGCGTGATGTCTTCGGTTTTGAGCCGGCCTTGCGCCACTTCGACGGCGAGCCGGCGCGCCGCGCGGGCGATTTCCTGGCGCGCGCCGTAATTAAACGCCACCACCAGCGTCAGTCCGTCATTGGCCCGCGTCAGCTCCTCGGCCTCTTCCAACAAGCCGCGGATGTCGCGGCCCAGATCGTCGCGCTCGCCGATGACGCGCACGCGCACGTTGCTTTTGTGCAGCTCGACCAGATCGTTGCGGATGAAGCGGCGCAACAGCGCCATCAGATCGCTGATTTCCGACTGCGGCCGCGACCAATTCTCCGAACTGAAGGAAAAAATCGTCAACACCGCAATACCGAGTTCGGCGGCGGCGTGCACCGTCTTGCGCAACGCCTCGACGCCGCGCCGGTGGCCCTCGACGCGCGGCAGACCGCGCGCGGCCGCCCAGCGTCCGTTGCCGTCCATGATGATGGCGACGTGGCGCGGCATGTCGTAGCCGCCGCCGCTTTCCGGCAACGGCTGCATCACCTTGCTGGTCGGCGCGTTGCTCAAACCGTCATGATCTCCTTTTCCTTGCCGGCGAGCATTTTCTCGACTTCGGCAATAGTGGCGTCGGTCGCCTTCTGCACTTCGCCGGCCTGGCGGTTGTGGTCGTCCTCGCTGATCTTGTGATCCTTTTCGAGCCTCTTGAGAAGATCGAGACCGTCGCGGCGGACGTGGCGGACCGCGACGCGGGCGTTCTCGGCGTATTTATGCGCCAGTTTGACGATTTCGCGCCGCCGTTCCTCGTTGAGCTCCGGAATGCGCAGGCGCAGCACCTGACCCTCGGTCGAAGGCGTCAGTCCCAAATTGGCCGCCGAGATCGCCTTCTCGACTGAGTGAACCATCGAGCGGTCCCAGACCTGGACGTTGAGCAGCCGCGGCTCCGGAACGCTGATCGTGGCGAGCTGGTTGAGCGGCATGTGGCTGCCATAGGCCTCGACCTGGACGTGATCGAGCAAGGCGGTCGAGGCCCGGCCGGTGCGCAGCCCGCCGAGTTCGCCCTTGAGCGCGGCGAGCGCGCCCTGCATGCGACGCTTAAGATCGTTCATATCGAATGTCGTGGTTGCCATGGCACGGTTCCTGACACGGTTCCTGACACGATTCCTGACGCGATTCCTTGGCGCCGTCCCGGCGCCGTCGCACTTGCCTCACCGCTGGCCGGCCTTGGTGCAACGGCGGCGCGGTCGTCAGCCGACGGTGGTGAAGTGTCCTCTGCCGCACTGAACGTT
>Ga0187769_10002532_pt1 | contig 10714 bp, 8 predicted proteins | sample 0116_SJ02_MP02_1_FD_133140 | JGI IMG/M metagenome (GOLD analysis project Ga0187769, IMG submission 133140) | Tropical peat soil microbial communities from peatlands in Department of Meta, Colombia - 0116_SJ02_MP02_10_MG | ecosystem: Environmental > Terrestrial > Soil > Wetlands > Peat | place... | reverse complement strand
GGCACAAATGGTGGACATGGTTCAGGCCATTTCCGAGAACGACCTGTCGCGGGAAGACATGATCATCAGAAATCATCATGAGATTGGCACTTGCGGAAAATTGCTGAACCAGATGAAAAACCGGCTGCGCGAGATCATCCAGTCCATCGCTGGTACCGCAGAGCACGTGGCCAGCGCCAGCGAAGAAATCTCCTCGTCGGCCACCCAGCAAGCGCAGAGCGCAGAAACCCAGAAGGACCAAACTTCGCAGGTGGCCACGGCCATGCAGGAAATGGCGTCCACGGTAATGCAAGTATCGGAGAACTCCAACAAAGCGGCGGAATCCTCCCGGCAAGCGGCGGAAACCGCGCGTCATGGCGGCGCCATCGTGGAAGAGACCCTGAACAAGATGCGCACGATTGCCCAGTCGGTTGGCGCCACGGCCAGAAAGATGGAAGAGCTGGGCAAGAGTTCGGATCAGATTGGACGCATCATTGGCGTGATCGACGACATTGCCGATCAAACCAACTTACTGGCTCTGAACGCAGCCATCGAAGCGGCCCGGGCCGGCGAGCAAGGTCGCGGGTTCGCGGTGGTGGCCGATGAAGTGCGCAAGCTGGCGGAACGCACAACCACAGCCACGAAAGAAATCGCGCAGATGATCAAGAACATTCAGGACGAAACCAAGACGGCGGTGGCCGCCATGGAAGAAGGCACCAAGCAGGTCGAAGACGGAGTGAAATCCACTTCCCAGGCAGGCGACTCGCTGAAAGAAATTATCCAGATGTCAGAGCAAGTCGGCGAAATGATCACCCACATCGCCACGGCGGCGACGGAGCAGTCGAGCGCCTCGGAAGAGGTGAATAAGAACATGGAGGAAATCGCCAAGCTGGTGAAGGAGTCTGCAGTCGGAGCGCAGCAATCGGCCAAGGCTTGCCAGGATCTCTCGGGCTTGGCTTTGGATCTGCAGAAGATGGTCGGTAACTTCAAGATGGATGCAGGACATGGTTACCACGCCCGGCAGGATCACGCGAGCGGAGCATCCGCCGCGGCCGAACCGGTTCGCGCCCGGGCGTTCGCGGCAGGAGCGCACTAATTCTCGACGCAGGCACGCACGCGGTGGGGAACAGAGAGGGGAAGCTGAAATGGAATGGATACGGAGACTCTTCATCGGCGCAGCGGTGCTTTCTCTGTGCGGCCTTGCCATTGCGCAAGCGCCGCCAGAAATGAAGGCCAAGCTGGATCTGAAGATCAAGCAATTGGGCAAATACAGCACCGATCCGAAAGTGGTAAGCGCGGTCAAGGCACACAATGCCGCATCGCCTTCGGCTGAGGCTAAGGCGATGACCAACGAGCAGTGGCATAACCTTTCCCTGTTTGATCCCTTCGTCCGCGCGGCGGCCAAGAACCCGCTTTCCGAATATTTGAAAACCGTTAAGAGTTCCGATGAGAGCATCGGCAAGGTATTTGTGTCTGGAGCCGATGGTTCCAAGGTCGGCTTTGATGCCAAAACCGAGCACTGGACGCATAAGGGAATGCCCAAACATGAGTTGCCTATGACAGGACAAACCTGGATTGGTCCGGTCACGCTGGACGATTCGACAGGACTGCTGCTCATCCAGGTGGGCCTGCCGGTGCTCGACGGTGACAAGCCCATCGGCTCCATCGTGTTTGGATTGCGCGCCGATAAGTTGCGATAAGGACTGACGCCTCGAACGGAGACTTATGAGAATCGGCATCGCACAACGAATGATGCTGGTGATTGCGTCATCGGTGGCCATTACGGTAGCCGCGATCCTGGGCCTCGCCTACCTGCTGCGAGTCTCATCGAACTCTGCACAAAACCAGGCCGCCGCCGCAAAAATGAAGACACAGCAGTCCTTTGCGCTCTTCGATTTGGCCAGCAAGCTGCAAACTACAATGCAGAAGCTGGCCCAGTCGAACGACCCGGATGCAATGGAGGTACTGGTCCGGGAGATTGACGCGCGGGAGCATGAGGCACAAACCAGAATCCGGGAGGTCGAGGGCGACGATTCCGCTATCGCAGGTTCACTTGCCGCGCTCGTGCGTGCCGATGATGAGGTGAAGGCTTTCGCACTGCAAGGACGGAACGCCGAGTCTCATCAGGCCATCTTAGAGAAGGCGAACCCGGCTTTTGAATCTTTGCTGGCGGCGATCACGGCACATCAGAACACGGTCGCGCAGGGGCTGGACCAAGAAGCTGCAGCGATCAGAAAGGGCGGTCAGCGCCTGGAAGTCACGATTTTCGGGATGGTCACGATTGGTGTGGTGATCATGATTGCCTGGGGTGTGGGCATGGTTCGGGGAGTAGCGACGGCCCTACATAAGCTCATTGACATGGTCAAAGATGTCGCCGAAGGAGAGAGTGACCTTACCAAGCGGCTGCAGATTGCGAGCCAGGATGAACTCGGTCAGCTTGCCCATTGGTTCAACACTTTTCTGCAGAAGTTGCACCACCTCATTTCGGAGTTGGCGCAGGTCGCCGAGCACGTGGCCAGTGCCAGTGAACAGCTTTCCGCGTCCTCTGCCGAACAGGCGCAATCCGTAGAGATGCAAAGAAACCAAAGCGTTCTCATCGCCAACGCGATGCAACAGATGTCCTCGAGCATCGTGCAGGTCTCGGACAACGCCAACAAGGCAGCAGAATCGTCCCAGCGAGCCGCCGCCACTGCGCGCCACGGCGGCGCCATCGTGGAAGAGACCTTGAACAAGATGCAGATCATTTCTAAATCGGTCGACGACACTGCGCAAAAGATGGGAGTGCTGGGCGAAAGTTCCGACCAGATCGGGCGCATCATCAACGTGATCGATGACATTGCCGATCAGACCAACTTGCTGGCGCTCAATGCTGCGATCGAGGCGGCCCGGGCGGGCGAGCAGGGGCGCGGATTTGCCGTGGTCGCCGATGAGGTGCGCAAGCTCGCCGAACGCACAACCACCGCAACCAAAGAAATCGCGCAGATGATCAAGAACATTCAGGACGAAACCACCACCGCGGTTGCCGCGATGGAGGGAGGCACCAAGCAGGTCGAGGACGGAGTCAAGTCCACTTCTCAGGCCGGCGATTCACTGAAAGAGATTATTCAGACGTCGGAGCAGGTGGGTGAAATGATCACCCACATCGCCACGGCAGCGACCGAGCAGTCCTCCGCGAGCGAAGAAATCAACAAAAACGCGGAAGAGATTGCCAGGCTTGTGAAGGAATCCGCCGTAGGCGCTCAGCAGTCCGCCAGAGCCTGCCAGGACCTTGCCGGCTTCGCTCTGGCTTTGCGGAACATGGTGGGCAACTTCAGGCTGGAGGCGGCCAAGGGTTTACGCGGCACAAGCGGCTCTTCCGATGGACCTGCTTGTGGGAGGGCCGAGTGGTCCGGCAACGCGTTGGCGGCACATGCGGGGTAGCGAACTTAACAGGAGAAAGCGATGGAATTACGAACCAAAGCAAATGAGAACTCCACGAGTACGGTAAGTCTTCACGATTCCGGGCAGGGCCATGGCGATTTGCTGCAATTGGTGAGCTTCCACATTGGCGGCGAAGAGTTTGGCCTCGATATTCTCCGGGTGCAGGAGATTATTCGCATCCAGGCTTTGACCCGGGTGCCGAACTCGGCTGATTTTGTGGATGGCGTTATCAATCTTCGTGGCAAAGTGATCCCGGTGATCGGATTGCGCAAACGGTTCGGGCTCGAGGAACTGGCGCACGACAAGCAAACTCGCATCATCGTGGTCGAAGTGAAAGGGAATGTCCTTGGATTCATCGTGGACTCGGTTTCCGAGGTCCTGCGCATCCCCAAAGACACGGTGGAACCGCCGCCACGCCTCGGGAAGGTGGAGCGTGAATACGTTTCCGGAGTCGGCAAGCTAGACAACCGCTTGCTCATTCTGCTCGACGTGGACCGCCTGATGAGCGATTCCGACGAACTCATTTCGCCACAGGCCGCAACCGCCTAGTAGCGCGCGGGCAATTGGCAACGGAGGAGCTGCTTCCACGTGGACAACGACTTCTTACTCGACCCGGCCATGATCCAGGAGTTTCTCACCGAATCCGAGGAACTTCTGCAGGGCATGGACCAGGATATGGTGACGCTCGAGTCGACCCCACACGATGTGGAGTTACTGAACCGGATCTTCCGCGCGCTGCACACCATCAAAGGCACCTCCGGATTTCTCAAGTTCGAGCCCGTGGTGCGGCTAAGCCACCGTGCCGAAGACGTGCTGAACGCGCTCCGGCGTGGTGAAGTTCAGCTCAGCCGGCGAATGATGGACGCACTGTTGGCGGCGCGCGATCAGCTGGGGCACATGCTGAGCGATATTCGGGCCGGCGGGCTGCAGCAGTACAGCATTGACAGTCTGCTGGCTGAACTGGCAGCCATTCAAAAGCCGATCGCAGCCGCCGAGCAGCTGCCCAGCACTCCCAGTGCTAGTGCAAACTCACCAGCAGCAGAAGTTTCGTCTGCTCCCGCTACCCACCCGATTCAAACTCCGGGCGCCAGTGCGACAGGCCTGCCTGTGCCGGCCAGTCAGAAGCCGGATGTAAACCCAGCCGCGGATTCCGGCGATGCCACCATGCGGGTGAATGTGCGCAAGTTGGATGATCTGATCAATTTGATCGGTGAACTGGTATTAGAGCGCAATCGCCTGGCACAACTCAGTCGCGATTGCATGGCAAGGCGGCTCGCGCTCGAGGATCTGGATTCCGTATTGAGCCAATCCGCAGCCCGGCTGAGTTTCATTACCGAGGAGTTGCAGACGGCCGGACTCAAGACGCGAATGATCCCGGTGGATGCAGTGTTTCGCAAGTTTCCCCGCCTGGTTCGCGATCTGGCGCACAACTTGCAGAAGGAAGTGGAACTGGAGGTGCGAGGCCAGGACACCGAAATCGACAAAACCATGGTCGAGTTAGTCGGTGATCCGTTGGTGCACCTGGTGCGTAACTCGCTTGACCACGGCATCGAGATGCCGGAGGTCCGAGCCAGCGCGGGGAAGCCCCGGCACGGCACGATCCGGCTGGAGGCGCGGCAGGAGGGCGACCAGATCATCATCATGGTGGCCGATGACGGCGCGGGAATCGAACCGGACCGCGTGCTTCGCAAGGCGATAGAGAAGGGACTGGTCACCGCCGACCGCGCGCGTCAGCTTAGCAACAGGGAAATCATGGATTTCATTTTCCTGCCGGGCTTCAGCACAGCAGAAAAAGTGAATGACCTCTCCGGCCGCGGCGTCGGCATGGACGTTGTCCGCTCGAACCTCAAACGTATGAACGGCAGCATCCAACTCGACAGCGTTCCGGGAAAGGGCACGACCGTAAAACTGCGCTTGCCGCTCACGCTGGCGATCCTGCCCGTCCTGCTAGTGCAGGTTTCCAACGAGGCTTACGCTCTGCCTCTCCGCGCGGTGCTGGAAACCTCCCACGTACGAAATGAGGAAGTACACCAAGTGGAAGGAAGCGAAGTGTTCCGCTTGCACGGTGAGACTTTGCCTTTAGTGCGGCTAAGAAAAATGTTTGCGGTTGCCTCCGGTGAAAACGAGAGCGCGGATCAGAAAGTCGTAATTTTGCTGGTGGGGGAGAAAAGGGTTGCTCTCGTCATAGACCGGCTGATCGGCCAGGAGTCCACTGTGATCAAGCCTTTGGGAGGATATCTTCGCGGCTGTTCTACGGTTGCCGGCGCCACCATCGGAGGTGACGGCCGGGTACGCTTGGTGCTGGATCCGGCAGGCCTGCTGGCTGCGGTCGAAGGGCAGGCGAGACAACAGGTGGTGCAATGATAAGCTCATCATCCCCGTCAATGGCGTCCCCGACGGTCTCGGCAGGACCGCCCAGTCCGCAGTTGGTCCGCATTCGTGATCTCGTATACCAGGTGGCCGGGATCTTTCAACCGGATAACAAGCTCCGTCTGCTGGACGACCGCTGCCGCAAACGCATGGCGGCGGTGGGTGCGCCGACCTTGCAGGACTATTACGAATGCCTGACGACGAAACCCATCCGCCAGGTAGAACTAATCAATCTCCTCAATGAGATTACGATTGGCGAGACCTGTTTTTTCCGCAATCAACCGCAGCTTGACGCTCTGCGCAACGTGGTAATGCCCCGCATTCTGGAGTCACGAAAAACCATGGCATTGCGCCATCTGCGTATCTGGAGCGCAGGTTGCTCGACTGGAGAAGAGCCTCACACCCTCAGCATGATGCTGATGGAAGAACAGGCCAGCCGGCTGGCGGGCTGGACTTTCGAAATCATAGCCACCGACTTGAATGAACGCTCGGTGGCTCATGCCAAGCAGGGCACGTATGGGACCTACAGTACGCGAAATCTAGCGCCCCACTTTAGGCAGAAATACTTCACCGCTTCAGGAGAAAATCTGACAGTCAACAAGGAAGTCAAGATTCACATCAGCATCAGCCGCCTGAATCTGCTCGACGATGTCCGCATGGCGTTTATGAAGGGCTTCGACATTATCATGTGTTGCAATGTCCTGATCTATTTCGATGTGATGTCGAAGCGCCGGGTCATCCAGCACTTTTATAACAACCTGCTTCCGCACGGATACCTTTTTCTCGGTCATTCCGAATCATTGTACGGAGTGAGTGAAGATTTTCGATTAGTGCACTTGCCTTCAGCGACGGCGTACGTCAAGTCAGAAACCAGGCAGGTACTCAAGTAGGTGATCTATGAGTAATCAGTCTGAACAACTGCTGCAGCGCCTCGAAAAGCTCGACGAGATGCCTACCATTCCAGTGGTTCTGGCGCCGCTTCTGCGCTACCTGGAACAGCCGCTCGACACGCTTGAAGTGCAACAGGTGGTGGATCTCATCTCGCAAGACAAGTCCCTGGCAGCCCAATGTCTGCACATGGCCAACTCTCCCCTGTATGGAAGATGGCAGAGTGTGGATAGCGTTCGCAGCGCAGTCGTGGCGTTGGGATTGCAGCGCATGCGCGATATTGCGGTTTCCTGCTCTGTGCTCAAGCTCGTACCTCGTGGCAAGACGAAACTGGATCCGATGCTGTTCTGGGAGCACTCGCTCGGTTGCGCTCTGGTGGCGCGGCAATTTGCGCGGCGCATTGGCTTCGCCGATCCCGGCAAGGCTTACCTGGCGGGATTGCTGCACGATATCGGAATCGTCGCCGAGCTCTCGGTTCTGCCCGACGAGTTTCAGCAAGCTTTCGAACTTGCCGCAGCACAAGGCATTCCGTTAGACGAAGCGGAAACATCCAAGCTCGGCTTTAACCACTGCGAGGCTGGCCGCATCGTTGCCCAGCGCTGGCACCTCAGTTCCGATCTGTTACTTGTGCTGGGATGTCATCACGACCCACAGAGTGCGCAGCAAAATCGCGACCTGGTCGCACTGGTTTCGCTCAGCGACTTGCTTTGCCGGATGTGCGGCTTAGGCCACGGCTACATCGAAGAACGCCAGGTCAACTTCCTGGAAGAGCCGGCATTCGCGCTTTTGCTCGCGGAGTGCCCATCGCTTCAGGGTTTCGACTGGGCGCGCTTCACCTTCGAAATGGAAGGCTACATGGAGGAAGTGCGTCGCCTGGTGGGCATTCTTTATGGTGGCCAGCAATGAACGATACTCCGCGACATTCTTCACCGGTCCGAGTGCTCGTAGCGGATGATAGCGCGTTCATGCGCACCGCGCTGACCAGAATGATTGAGTCCGATCCCCAGTTGCGCGTAAGCGATACCGCGCAGACCGGAAACGAGGCGCTGGAGAAGATTCGTCTGAACCCGCCCGACGTCATCACACTGGATGTGGAAATGCCCGGTCTCGATGGCCTGGAAACCTTGCGCCGCATCATGAAGGATTTTCCACGCCCCGTGATAATGGTTAGTTCCCTGACCCAGGAGGGTGCCGAGACCACGCTGGAAGCCCTGGACATCGGCGCTTTCGATTATGTTCCTAAACAGCTTTCCTACGTTTCGCTCGACATCATCAAGATTCGCGATGACCTGATCGCAAAAATCAAAGCAGCCGCCAAGGTGGAGCGGCCTGCAGTAAAAAAACCGGCGCAGGCAGTTCCCAGCGCACCTGTCCAGAACACGATTTCTGTCGTGCCGGAAATTGTGGCCGTGGGGACTTCTACCGGAGGGCCGAAAGCGCTGCAACAGATTCTTCCGCTACTGCCCGCCGATCTCGGGGTAGGGGTACTGGTCGTGCAGCACATGCCGCCAGGATTTACGAATCCTTTCGCGAGGCGGCTGAATAACCTTTGCAAAATCTCGGTCCGCGAAGCCACACAGGGCGAGCCAATCACTGCCGGCGCGGTCTACATCGCACCCGCGGGTCAACACATGACCGTCTCACGCGGGAGCCCCTCAAAACTCTCGATTCGGCTCTCGGATCTGCCTGATGGGTTTCCTCACAGGCCCTCGGTCGATGTGATGATGCTCTCGGTGGCGGAGGTGTTCCGTGGGCTTTCTATGGGCGTCATTATGACCGGTATGGGCGCCGACGGGCTGCAGGGCATGAGAGCGATTGCCAATGCTGGCGGCCTGACCGTCGGCCAGGATGAACCGAGCTGCGTAGTCTATGGCATGCCGCGATCCTGCGCCGAGGCGAACGTCCTAAAGCGAGTCGTGCCGCTCAACGATATCCCCGCCGTCATTCTTCAGGCTACGCGATATCGCAAACGCGCATGACACCGGCTTTTCACAGCCTGAATCTCCCGCCCGTTTCATATAGCGAGCTCTTCCAAGTCGTTGGCCAGAACTTGCCGGACTTTCCGCAGCAGCGACTCGGCTGAGAAAGGTTTGGGAAAATAGAAAATTCCATCTTCAATGAAGCGCTTCTGGGTCGTTAGATTCAGAGAATAGCCGGAGATACAAATTACCCGAAGCGCGGCATTGAGCTCTTTAAGATCATTCGCTAACTCCCGGCCATTCTGTCCCGGCAGGATCATATCCGTGAGCAGCAACCGAAGATTCTCTGCGCAACCCTGGAGTGCAACTTTGGCTTCCGCTGCACTCCGGGCTTTCAGCACACGATATCCGGCGCTTTCCAGAATTTCGGCAATGATTTCGCGCACAAAAGTTTCATCTTCGACGACCAAGATTGTCTGGGCAGGGCAGAAGTTTTGTTTAAGAGTGTTTAGTGCGACGGCTTCGCTTGCTTCAGAGGTTGGTTGAGCATCGTTCACGGTTGCGCTCCGATCTAACGAATGAGTAGCACTCAAAGGCCCAACCGGTTTGAAGCACGTCCTAAAGAGCGGACACTTATTTATCAGGGGCTTATGAGACGAAACCGACAAGCTGATTGGCCGCGATTATCGCTTCGGGAAAAGATCAGGGAATTTGTTCTGAATCGGTCAACAGGTCTAAGATGCAGTGCGATTTTGTGCGGAGGCGGAAACCCATATCATGGATACGTGAAGGTGGGGAGAATTTTGCTGCCCAACTGGAAATACGAACGCCCCTTTTGAAATGAACAGCAAGCAACACGCCGCTAATATTGTCGCTGAACTGCGGCAAGCCGGTCACCAGGCTTACCTTGTGGGCGGATGTGTCCGCGATCTGCTGCTCGGCCGCGAACCCGCAGATTTCGATGTTGCCACCGACGCCACTCCCGAGCAAGTCATGGCGATTTTCCCGGAAACCTATGCGGTGGGCGCACAATTTGGCGTAGTTTTGGTGCCTCCACCGGCCAGTTCAGCACCCGAGGCAGGCGTGGTCGAGGTTGCGACCTTCCGCAGTGACGTGGGATACAGCGATGGGCGTCACCCTGATCAGGTTCGATTCAGCAAGGATCCGCGCGAAGATGTTCGGCGCCGCGACTTCACCATCAACGGCTTGTTGCTCGATCCGGTCAGCAACCAAGTGCTCGATTTTGTTGGCGGCCAAAAAGACCTCCAGGCCGGGATTATTCGCAGCATCGGCGAGCCTGAGCAGCGTTTTGCGGAAGACAAACTGCGCATGCTGCGGGCGGTACGGTTTGCCGCGCGCTTCGACTACACCATCGAGCCAAGAACATTTCATGCGATTCAGAAATTCGCTGGACAAATTCATCAGGTGTCGCGTGAGCGGGTGCGAGAAGAACTGACGAAAATTCTCACTGAGGGTCATGCCCGCTCTGCCTTTCTGTTGCTGGATCAGATTGGCCTTCTGCGTGAAATTCTGCCGGAAATCGAAGCCATGAAAGGGGTCGCCCAACCTCCTGAGTTTCATCCGGAGGGAGACGTGTTCGTCCACACGCTGCTCCTGCTGCAGAAATTGCCGCATGCGTGTCCCCCAACGCTGGCGTGGGGCGCGTTGCTGCATGATGTGGGCAAGCCGCCGACATTTCGCGTGGCTCCCGACCGGATTCGCTTCGATGAGCATGTGGAAGTCGGGGTCAGAATGGCAGAAGAAATCTGCCGTCGCTTGCGATTTTCGGGCGACGAGACCAAACAGATCCTCGCGCTGGTGGACAATCACATGCGTTTTGCAGACGTGCAGCGCATGAAAGATTCGACCTTCAAAAAGTTTGTTCGCATGCCGCATTTCGATCAGCATCTGGAGTTGCATCGCATCGATTGCCTGGCGAGTCACGGCGACCTCAGCTTGTACTACTACACGCGCGAAAAAACGGCTGCCATGACACCGGGAACGATTCGTCCGGGGCCGTTGATCACGGGAGACGATCTAATCGCAGCCGGCTATAAACCAGGGCCGTGGTTCAAGGAAATTCTGTCAGCCGTCGAGGATGGGCAACTGGAAGGGCGGTTACAGACGAAAGAGCAAGC
>Ga0187769_10002531_pt1 | contig 10714 bp, 14 predicted proteins | sample 0116_SJ02_MP02_1_FD_133140 | JGI IMG/M metagenome (GOLD analysis project Ga0187769, IMG submission 133140) | Tropical peat soil microbial communities from peatlands in Department of Meta, Colombia - 0116_SJ02_MP02_10_MG | ecosystem: Environmental > Terrestrial > Soil > Wetlands > Peat | place... | reverse complement strand
GCCGGAACCAGTCGGCGAAATGCCCGAGACGGTCACGTTCGAGGTGCCCGAATTCGTCAGGGTAACGTTCTTCGTTGTATTCGATCCCACGTCCACGCTACCGAAGCTGATGCTCATCGGCGAAGCCGTCAGGCCGGGCGCTGTTCCGGTTCCGGTTAGCGACACCGAAACGGGTGAATTCGATGCGTCGCTAGCGAGCGTGAAGGTTCCGGTTGCCCCGCCAGACGATTGCGGCGCGAACTGGATCTGAACGGTAACGCCTTGGCCGATGCCGATGCTCCCTGAGGGAGCCGCTCCCACAACCGAGAATCCAGTACCTGAAATGGACGCCTGAGATATGTTCGCCGCCGCGGTGCCCGTATTCGTAAGCGTCACACTTTGGGTAGCCGTCGTACCCACCGGCGTGTTCCCGAAAGCGAGGGTGTTCGCGCTAGGGCTCAGGACGGCGGCCTTTGGGTCAGCGTGAGTGGTTGAGGCCGCACCCGTATATCCAGCGCAGCCGGACAAGGCCGTAGCGACGGCGCTTGCCGCCAGTAAGATCAATGTGGCAAAAGATACGCTCGGTGCTGTAAGTTGATGTTTTGCTGCAGCTTGGGAGACCCGCGCCACTTGGCGCCCGGCTCCACTGTGCGTGAGCAGTGTCATGTCACGAACAGTCTAGGCAGCGCCAACCGGCGTCATCTACTGGACGGCTGGCTAAAGATGGGGCAGTCTAGAGTTCCTGTTCGCGTGTCCCACGCAGGACCTGAACTTTGACCAGGTGCAGGTTCCGTTTGTTATTCAGTTATGTTTTCCTGTAACCTACTCATATAATGTGACTTGCAGGCCATCCTGAAATGGGAAGGATTCTAGCTCCTGCCTGTACGTCGGGAACAGGGTTTGACCCTGTACCACTGTTTCAAAACGGCATCTGCCCGCTATACCTGTACTTAACTCCGCCCTTGCCCGCTATTTGAATAGATTTCGCCAAAAGATAAGCACTGATGACTACTATTGTTGTGCCTCGCAAAATTCACCGTGCATAGCTTGCGGGTTCGCCTCTCTTGGATAATAATCTGCGCCCGAAATCGCTCAATAACCCATGCAGCGGATTGAAACCTCGTTACCGGGAGTCTGTGAGTTTCGCCCCGTCGTTTTTGAAGATGCCCGCGGCTTCTTCATGGAGACCTACCATTTCGAGAAATTCAGAGCTTTGGGAGTTGCCGACTCGTTTGTTCAAGACAACCACTCGCGTTCGTCGAAAGGAACCTTGCGCGGCCTCCACTATCAGTTGAACCATGCCCAGGCCAAGCTGTGTCGCCTGGTGGAAGGTGAAGCCTTGGATGTCGCGGTGGACATTCGTCTCGGTTCGCCGACCTTCGGCAAATGGGCCAGCGTCAAGCTTTCGGCGAAAACGCACAATCTGATCTACTTGCCTCCAGGCTTTGCTCACGGTTTTCTCGCGCTCACGGACTCGGTGCAATTCCTGTATAAGTGCAGCGACTTCTACCACCCCAATGACGAGCACGGCGTGATCTGGAACGATCCCGACATCAACATTTCGTGGGGGATCGACTCGCCAACCGTGTCTGACAAAGACGCCAAATTCCCGAGGTTGTCTGAGGTTCCTCGCGAACTTCTCCCGCGATATCCTTCCAGATGAGTCCCAGAGTTTTGCTGATCGGCAAGAACGGCCAGGTCGGCTCCGAGCTGGCGCGAATCCTCGCGCCCACGCAACTGGTCGCATTGGGCCGGGAGGAGCTGGACCTCACTCGGCCATCTGATATTCGCCGAGCGGTCCAGCAGTATCGGCCGTCGGTGATCATCAACGCTGCTGCTTACACGGCTGTAGATAAGGCTGAGAAGGAGGAGGCTCTTGCCGCGGCCATCAATGCGGATGCGCCCGGCGTCATGGCCGAAGAGGCGAAGAAAATCGGCGCGCTTTTTGTTCACTACTCCACCGATTACGTCTTTGATGGCTCGAAGCAGGCTCCGTACGTTGAAGACGATCCCACGAATCCCCTCGGCGCCTATGGCCGCACGAAGCTCGCGGGCGAGCACGCCGTCCGTGCTTCCGGGGCCGCGCACTTGATCTTCCGCACGGCGTGGGTCTACGCCACCTCCGGCAAGAATTTCCTTCTCACGATTTTGCGCCTGGCCGCCGAACGCGAAGAACTGCGCGTCGTAAACGATCAGTTTGGCGCGCCCACTTGGAGCCATGAAATTGCCGCCGCAACGGCGCGCGTCATCGGACCCGGGGCCGAACCGGCGAATAGCGGCGCGATCGCAGGCCTGAAGGAACGAACGGGAACCTACCACCTCACCGCAGCCGGCAAGACGACGTGGCATGAGTTCGCGGTCGCCATTCTTGACGAATGCTCGCGGCTCCCGTCGACCACGCCGTGGATGGCTGCCGTGACCGGCGGCAAGCCGCTGATCGCGAAACGCGTCGTGCCTATCGCCACTCAGGATTACCCGACGCCGGCGCGCCGTCCTCCCTATTCGGTGCTGTCGAACGAGCGATTCACTCGCACCTTCGGTTTTTCGCTGCCGGATTGGCGATCCCAACTCTCCCGCGCCGTCCAACCTTAGCGTGCAGTGGCGAGTGGTTCCATTTTTACCTCAGGGCCGAACCTGTCCCGATGCATCGGGAGTCCCGGCAGCCCTTTCGCCGTCATCCTGACGAAGGGTAGTTTGCGAGGAAGGATCTCTCTTGGCTTTCCCCCGAATTGTGGTCCAGTCTGCCATCGGTATTGCTGCTCTCTCCTTTCGTTCACCGCGAGGAATTTCCGGATTTTGGGCGATTAGAACTCGGCCGCGGGATTTGTTTTCTATGACTTGGGATGGATTCTAATTTCGGTATTGGGCGATTAGAAAGGCTAGTGTCGAGTGGCGAGTGAACCGTCAGAAAGCGGCGCGGCGAGCGAGTGGCGAGGGAGAGATTGAAACCCGTATTTTCTTTGGCTCTCGCGAGAAGGGCGGCGCTGGGAGGCGCGCCGGATGTGTTGCGGGCTACGCCCCGGTTTATACCGGAGCTTCCCGAAGCGGTCGGGACGCGAAAGGCGCGGAAGCTCCGGCCTCCTAAAAATCTCGGACGATGAAGCCTATGACTGGGTATGGTTTGAGTATCGAGTAGACTTTGGAGTTTTGTTGAAGGCGCGGGAGTTAGGTTGTTTTCTACTCGCACGGTGTAGCGATTAGAAGTGCGGTGGGCGGTGGCTGGTTTCGTGTGGTGCATGGTGTGTCCTCGCTGCCGTGCCTCCTTTTCACTCTAGGATTTGTATCAACAAACCCTTGGATCCGCGCAAATTGTGAGCCGACACCAATGGCGTCGGCGTGTCCGCCACGGCGGATCTTCGACCCGCCCGGCACATCCCGACAAACTGCGCCGAGGACGCAAAGTGCGCGCAATTCGATTATTATTGTTTATTTGGGCTCATTATAGCACAGTAAACAGAGGAATGCAAGAATTATTTTGAGGACTGGGGCTCACAGTACTGCTGCGGGCAGGCAAGGGAGCGATCCCGGAGATTCGTCCGCGACGCAGAAGGCGCGCACCATTCTGTTCGCTGGCTGCCTGAATTGTTGGTGTTGTGTGCGTGGTCTCGCGGAGGCCACAAATTTGTGAGTGGGAGTTGAGAAAGGATCAGCCACCTGCCGGTTTGTCTTTAGATTACTCGACAGACCGAAACTTCGGGCGCTGGATCTGGCACGCGATTGACTTCCGAAAGCTCGTCGTCATCCGGTGTTCCACCGAAGCAGCGTGCCGTCAACCAGTTGAGCAAGCTCGCCTGCGCCCAAATGGTGATGGGTAGGATGGAAGTTCTCGATGTGGCCGGTTCGAGCCCCGGTTTTCAGGTCCCATTTGGAAAGGCCGGTTTTTGCAGAAGAGTAGAGCCATTTGCCGTCGCTGAAGAATTTGCCTGCGGGCCCCGCGAATGCGGTTACTTCGCGGGCCCATAACCAATCGGAGCGCCAACGAAAGCCAGCCTTGCCTGTCGACGTAACATCGAAAAGCCGCGCTCCGTCGACCATTTCGCTGTCGTCGTCTCCGATTCCGCCGATTGCAACCGTTTCTTCGTCAATCCATGCGATGCCGTGGTCCCAGTAACCCTCTCGAGCGCATATCTCCCTTCTAGTTGTACCGTCTTCAGACTCCCACGTGTTCTCAGATAACCAGCGATCAAAACTCCAGACGACTGGGATTCCAACTGGGTGCCACACCCAGCCATCGTCGAGAAGGTAGGTCCCTCTTGGGCTTAGACATATGGCGCCGTGGAAGTAATCAAGGTAGTGCGAAGGTCGTTCTTTACCATGTTGATAGCTTGTTGGCCCACGCTCACTTATCAGACTTCCGCTTGAAGCATCAGAAACGTCCAGACGGTTCCAGTCCGTGCGATGGATAACCACAACTCGTTCTTGCCAACCTGCGAATGCGAAAGAGAACGGCACGGTCTCGGAGCAATACATCCCGCCATCCATCCTCAGAGTGACCCTTCCAGATCGAAGGTCGATCACTTCACCGTATCGGCCATAGTCGTTTACAACCGCTGCGAAGTCGCCCTTCTGCGAGGCATGAAGCCGCCGCTTGAGCGTATGTCCGCAGAATGACTCACCAGGAACTTCCTCCGGCACATTAGTCGTGCCTGCAGCCTGCGCCTCGCCGTCGCCTGCGTCAAAACGGGAGAGTCTACCGTCCTCTCCAAGCATCAGCCAGACGCTCAGACCTTCTTGGCAGATCGGAGCGATGTCAACAATCTTCCCCAACTCGCCCGGAATTTTGGTTTCGTTAAGTGCGCCGTGAAGCTCTGGGGATGACATTCGCGTCTCTGGCCGGCCACCCGCCATCATTTCAGCAGCCAGTGGATTAGGCCGTACATCGCAAGCCCGACGAGGCCGACGCGCCCAAGCAGATTAGCAACGGTGATCACGCCAGCAGCGCTTAGGATGTCCAACGAACTCAGACTTGCAGCCACATGACTTTCGCGCTTGGGTCTTGGGAGGCGACGTGAATTGCGGGCTGCGAGATAAGGCATGTTACAGCTTGCTCCAAACTTGGAGATTCTTTTCTTTTTCTTCTCTAGCTCTCCTTGCGGCGCGAGCGAATACCCCGACAAATTTGTAAGCTTTCTCGCCATCAGATCGAAGCGCAGCTTCGATTTCTCCCGCCGCTTCAAGTCTGGCGATAGTGTTATGGATCGGGGGGAGTTCATATTTGTAACGATCGAGATCGAAGCCACTCTGCCGAAGCTTGTCACGGACTTCGGTAGGCGTGAGGGCGTTAGGGCGTGCCATATTGAAGATCAATCGAATGGCGTCCCTCAAGCTTACTGCGGTGGATTCGGCATCGCGTCCGACCTCCACGGCGGACTCATCGCAAAGGGCGGAAAGGGAGTCGATCGCACTTTCCAACTTCGAGATTTCCGCGTCCAAGTCGTCGCGGTCCCTTAATAACCGGTCTAGGTTCTTTCGAGCATCTTCGAGGGCTTGTCTGTAAGAGGTATTCTGCATGAACGGAGTTTAGTCGAATCTTAACCCTAGTACAAGAAGAAAAGTTAACCATTATTGGGAAACAACGACTTTCCCGATGGTCGGATAGCCTAGTTGGCCTCGATACCTGAGACCGCCGCCTCGGCTCCGGGCTCCTGGGATCCGCTCTGGCGGGCTAGTGACCTGGCCCCTTCGGAGGCTGCGCAGCCCATGGCAAAGAGACGTGCGGTATAGTAAGGAAATGAGGAAGCGTATGAAAAAGCAGGCGCGCGTGACCAGCAAAGGTATCACTGCAGTGCGCACCGGAGACCGGTTCGAGAAATTTCGAGGAATAGGCACGCCCGGGATAACCGGAAACCGCAAAGGAATTGTGCGCTGGCTGCGTCAACAGCGAGGCGGATGACCATCATAAACAGCCGGGTGCGGAAAAGTGTTTTGGCTTTCCGGGGGCTTCCCGAAGCGCTCGGGACGCAAAATACGCGAAAGCCCGACGCCGTCCAAAGGTCCTGCGCGAAGCACTTCACCCCGCGAAGCCTTGACTTCGCGGCAGGCGTTGCCTAGATTGGACTCACCGTGCCGAAGACGATCAAAGACGAAATCATCGAGCAGGTGGAACGGCTCGAAGTGCCCCAGCAACGCAAGGTGCTCGACTTCGCGCGCGGGCTCCGCACGCCCGCCGGAACACCGGGACGCGAACTTCTGCGCTTCGCGGGCTCCATTGATCCCTCCGATTTAGAGACGATTTCTCAGGCCATTCAGGAAGGCTGCGAAAAAGTCGAGCCGAATGGCTAGTAAACTTCCTCGTACGATCTTCGCCGGGAGAATTGGTAAACATTGCCGTGCAGTCCGGCGGCGAGAAATAGGAAAGTGTCGCTGCGGTCTGCGACCTACGCGATAGCCTGCGGCAGCAAGGTACTGGGATGTGTTCGAGGTGTTTTATGGCGGGGCCTTTCTTTGGCGCGCTTAAGGCGCGACAGCCCCGCCCTTCCACCCTGATAGTCAAGCTCGTTCGCCGAACGCGGTCCCGCAGATTCATCCCGGACGCAGAAGACGCGCACCCTCCTGTTCACTAGGTGACTGAATTGTCGGTGTCGTGTGCGCGTGGTCTCGCGGGTGGCAAATGTCTGAATGAAATTTGCTAAACGATCAGCCACCGCCCTTGACATAACCAACAAGTAAGACAATCATGCGGACTATTGGCGAGAAGCGAGAAGGAGGAGAGGACACCCATGGGAGCTCCAATGGCAGCACCAATGATTCCTCCCTCACCATCCTCCGAGATGCCCGCGGTGCTGCTGGATCAGATAAAGGCACTTGAGAAGTGGGCTCTGGCTAACCGCAGCGATGCGAAGCGTGACACGGTGAGGTTTTGGATGCTAAAAGCGCCCGCCATCGCAGTTTCGGCAAGTGCGGGCCTGTTTGCGTATTTCAAGTTGGAAGCCGTGGCAGTAGTAGCCGGCGCGATTGCCAGCCTCTGTGTTCTTATGGACGCGCTAAATCCAGGCGGCGCTCTCAAGAATGTACACACTCGCGCTTTTAATGAACTGAGAAGACTTGAAGAGAGTATGGTTTCAGATTGGGACGTCGGACGACTTCGCAAAGAAGATACAGGCTTACTTGCGGCAAGGATCATTGAAGCTAGTAAGAAGGAAAAGGACAGAATTAGCGCGTACATAACCGCGGCGGAGACGTCGCTCGCGACGACCGGCTCAGGGAAGCGTTCGATCAGCCCAGGGTAAATCACGCAAAGGGCGGTGCCATCATGAAGAATAGCGGTGTAAACCACGCGCGAAACCTCGAAGTGGACCGCTGAATCGCGAAAAGATCAGCCACCCGCCGATTAAACTCTTCGTTCACCTAGCTAACCAGTTCGAGAGCTTCACAGAGATGGCGCTGGCTGCGAGTGCTGCGACAATCCACACCACCTGCATCGACTTGGCAATTGCAATGGCTGAGATAATCGCCGGCGGAAGCGGCTCCGCGGAAGGAGCGGCCGGCAAGCCCCAAACCGAGAAAGCCACAAGCGCGACGAGCGTCCAACCCAATGCTAAAATCGAGCCGCCGACCAACGGTAGTGCCCGCTTCCAGGGAAACGAGATCGGAGGGAGGGCCGCGGCTTCTTCTCGCACCAATCTCATGACAGAGGCCACAAAACCCGAGGACGGTAAGATTCTTTCCTCGCTCCCTAAAAGCAGGTCCAGATCGTCATCTTTCATGGCTTTCTCCCTTTGCCGGGCTTTCCGATAGCTGCATCAATTTGCGCCGAAGGAGTTCCCTTCCGCGCCATAATCTTGCCTTAACGGTCCCCTCAGGAAGCGCAAGGCTCACGGCCGTGTCCGGCACGTCCATCTCATGAAAGTAGAATAAGACAAGGACGTCTCGATATTTTGGCGGGAGACTCGCAACTGCCTGCCTTACGACTTGAGCGCGGTTCGCATCCTCCAACGCTTTCGCTGCTGCGGAATCATCGTGCAACTCAATCTTTTCCGCACGCCTCAGTGCATCCGGCGGTATGCGGCGCAGTTCAGAACGATAAACGTTTGTGGCCAGCGCGATGAGCCACGTCGAAAAAGCGGCCTCCTTCCTCCAGCCCCCCAGCGCTCGATACGCGCGCAAGAATGCCTCTTGCGCCATGTCCTCCGCGCGACCGCGATCACGGCAAAATCGGTACGCCAGATTTATGAGCGGCCCCTGCCAGCGGCGGACAATCGCCTCAAACGCAGAAGTTTCTCCGCTAAGGACCCTCTCGACATCCGCTTGATCCTGTTCGGCGCCCACGCTTCTCCTGCGCCGTAAGACCTACGCCGTTCGAGGCCGGTTGCATTTTTTCGCGTGGTAATCCGCGCAAAAAAACGCAACCGGCGGCCGTCGTTTCCGGTCTTACACGTCGAAGTAAAAATACAATATCAGGAAGGTACGGATGCTCTACGATCATGGACCACTTTTCTTGTTTCTGATTGTGCTCGGGCTTGCCGTGTTCTCATTTCTCAGCGTTGCAGTGTGGTGCGGCCAGCGTCGCCGAGAAAGAGAGGCCTACTACAGGAGCGAGACGCTCAAAAGAATCGCTGAGTCACAAGGTGGGGGAAGTGCCGCGGTGGAGTTCCTACGCGAGGAAGACAGGATATCTCTGCGCCGCAGGCAAGAGCGTCGAAAGTTGTCCGGCCTTGTCACAGTCGCCGTAGGCATCGGGATGACGATTCTGATCTGGGCGGTTGACCGCGACGAGCCGGTTTATATCGCGGGACTGATCCCTATTCTGATTGGTCTCGCAATTCTGAGTTACGCCTACTTCCTGGGGCCGAAGGTAATCAATGGAAAAGACGCCGATGCTTCAAAGTGACAAAGCTCGAACTGCGCTTCGTTCCGCGCCCCCAAAAGCCCTTACCTGTGCCCGATTTGGCCTTCGCGTTCTCGCTGTTTTGCTGTGCATCGCGATTACATCTGCTGAGACTTCGACGATGCGCACTTTGCCTTCTCGGGAAAGCCCGTCTCTTCAGACCATCGTAGACGATGGAACCATCATTCAGAACGTGACCGTTATCTCTCCCGAGCGTGCGGCTCCGCTGTCGCATGCCGCGGTCGTCATTCGCAATGGGAGGATTGCGGAGGTCGGAAGGAATATTGTTGCAGGTCCGCACGCCCGCTATATCGATGGCAGCGGTAAGTTTCTGATACCCGGACTCATCGATTCTCACGTGCATGCGGGCCATTCCGCGGCCTTGGACGAGGGCGCAATCGACGCCCACCCGGAACTGTGGGCTGCGTACCGCGCGCAGGTTCCCCGCGCATTTCTCGCCTTTGGCTTTACGACTTTAGTCGATTTGGACCTCACGTCGAGTGATCGGGCGTGGTTTGAGGGCACTCCGCTGCATCCTCACCTTTATTCTTGCGGCCAAGGCATAAAGGTTCCCGGTGGATACATGGCGTTCCAAGTGCCGCCGGTTTCATCGCCAGACTTCCCCAACCTGGTTTACGACCCGATGGATGCGGATCACTGGCCGAAAACGCTCTCGCCTGCCGACTACACAGCCGAACACGCCGTCGCACGCGCGGCTGACGCCCGAGCAGTTTGCGTGAAGGCTTTCGTGGAATCCGGATTCGGCACGTTCCACTGGCCCTACATCCACACGGAAATTCTGCAAGAAATTCGCGCCGCTGCTCGAGCGCGCGGTTTGATTCTCATGGTGCATGCCAATAGCGTGGATAGCTGGCGCTCGGCGCTCGACGCGCAGGCCGACGTTATTGCGCATGGTCTTTGGGTCTGGCCAGGAGACTTCGGCATCGCGGTGCCGCCTTCTTCAGCGAGCAACGTAATCGCCGCCGCCGCTCGCGCAGGTACGCACGTACAGCCGACGATGCAAACGGTTGCCGGTGAGCGCGCGTTAATCGATCCGGCCCTGCTCGACGATCCTAGGCTCGCCTGGGCGCTACCGCCCGCGGTCATTGCCTACCTGCGGTCCCCTGAAGGCGTGAAAGCCCGTATGACGCTTCTGGAGGAATATCGCGAGGCTTCCCCTGCACCTGGCTTCGAACTCCTGCTTGCCGCGGCAATTGGGAGAGCGCGGGCAACTTTCAAACTCATGCTGCAGGACCGCGTTCCTCTCCTATTCGGCAGCGACACCCCCGGGGTCGACGGCTTCGGCAATCCGCCCGGACTGAACGGGCGGCTTGAAATGCAGAATTGGTCGGATGTGGGCGCTGCGCCATCTCTGATCCTGCGAGCCGCGACTATCGACAATGCAACGATGTTGGGACTGTCGCATAAGTGCGGTTCGATCGAGCCCGGAAAGATAGCAGATATGCTTTTGCTGAAACAGGATCCGCTTGCAAGTGTTTCGGCATACGATTCCATCGAGACAATCTTTCTGGATGGCGAGCCGATCCCGCGGGAGACGCTGCGTTTCCATAATTAGGTTACGCAAAGTTTCCGCAGACGCTGCGCCGCCTTGGGTAGGGAGGCCTGTGAGAATGTTCTGGTGGCTCTGTGGTTCGCGGACGACACTCTGAATGCGACTGCAGCCGCAAGACACTGGCGCGTCCGAGTCGTTCATGGCGCCCCACGAAATTGACTTCGCAGCGGGCGTTGCCTAGATTGGACTCACAGTGTCGAAGACGCTCAAACACGAAATTATCGAGCAAGTTGAACGGCTCGAAGCGTCCCAGCAGCGGAAGGTGCTCGACTTCGCGCGCGGCTCCGCACGCCCGCCGGAACACCAGGACGCGAACTTCTGCGCTTCGCGGGCTC
>Ga0187769_10002530_pt1 | contig 10715 bp, 8 predicted proteins | sample 0116_SJ02_MP02_1_FD_133140 | JGI IMG/M metagenome (GOLD analysis project Ga0187769, IMG submission 133140) | Tropical peat soil microbial communities from peatlands in Department of Meta, Colombia - 0116_SJ02_MP02_10_MG | ecosystem: Environmental > Terrestrial > Soil > Wetlands > Peat | place... | reverse complement strand
TAATCAACCACATGCCTTGGCTTCGTAAAGTTCGTCACCAGATTGCAAAAAGCCCGGCCAGAGCTCCGCTGGTTTGGATGCGGCACAAGAACCTGAGAGCCAATGATGTGTTTCTTGCCTCCTATCCACGATCCGGAAGCACATGGCTCCGCTTCCTGGTCTTCGAGGCGCTGGTGGGAGAATCGTCAGGATTCAACAGCGTGAATCAGGCAATTCCCGACATCAAAGAACAGAATTCTGGATTGCCGATTCTGCCGGACGGTGGCCGCCTCATCAAAACCCACGAGGTGTACCACCCGGAATATCACAAGGCTGTCTATCTGGTCCGCGACCCTCGAGATGTCGCCCTTTCCGAGTATGCCTACCAGACTGCCCTGGGACTGGTGAACCTCGATCTCGACGATTATTTGCGGGTTTTTCTGACCCGGGGTGTCAACCCCTTCGCGTCGTGGCGCGCTCACGTGGATTCCTGGTTCTCCGCGCCTCTTGCGCAAGATCGGTTGTTAATCGTCCATTTCGAAGAGTTGCGAAAGAATCCGTTGCAAGGTGTGGCAAAAATTGTGCGCTTCCTGGGGCTCACTCCCGATGAGGCGCTTATTGGTAAATCCATCGCTGACAACACAGTTGAAAGAATGCGTGCAAAAGAGAAAGAAACGCCCCAACGCGCCTCCAAGCGTGGCCGTTTCATACGCAGCGGATCGGTGGGTGGCTGGCGCGCCAATCTCGGCCCTGAGCAGGTACGATTGTTCGAGCAGCATGCCGGCGATGCACTGACACGGGCGGGATATCCGCTATCCGCGGAGGCTCCGGAGCCGGTTACTGCGTAGACGGATGTTGAATTACTGCTGAATTATGCGCATTGAAAGCACAGAATTTTCGAACGGCCTGGCGCCAAGCAAATTCGGCCTAGCCCGAATGGCGAGTTTCGCGGGCCTGGTCGTGTTTGGGGCAGCGGCGTGCTGGATTGCGGTTCTGCTGATCGACAAGGACACAGTGACGCCGGGTGTGCTTTTCTCGGTTCTACTTCTGGGAATTCCCGCGCTTGTGGGTGGCACTTTCGGATTCAGAGAAGCAATTCGCGTGTTTTCCGATTTTCGTCCGAAGATACAGTGGTGGCACTGGTTCTGGTTTCTTACGCTGTTCAGTTCTTTCGTGTTTCGCGCTCCGCGCACCCAGGCCCAGATTTCCGCCGAACCTCTGGATGCGGTGGCGGCTCTGCGCATCGTCCCAGAAGTCATCGTAGCTGCCGGGTTGCTGCTGCGGTTGGTTTTCCGGCGCCCGGATTGGTTGCCGTCCCTTTTCCGCGGTTTGGTTGGAGCCCTGTCGATCTTCGCTCTGGTTTGCCTGGTTTCGTCGATCTGGTCGGTGAATTTTTCCTGGACCTTCTACAAGTCCTGGGAATATCTGGTCGATGTGTCGGTGCTGGCGGTTATTCTCGCGACGGTGGAATCGAGCGCGACATTCAAAACTCTTATCGACTGGACCTGGATGATTTTTGGCCTCGAGCTGATCTGGATCTGGATCGGTCTTCCTATCTGGCCGGTTGAAACCATGGAACGGGAAGGTCACCGGCTCACCGGAGCATACCCAATCGTCTCTGCCAACGAGATCGGCGAATTTGGCGCGATTCTCATGCTGGTGGCGTTAATTCGGTTCAAGCCTCTGCATGGCTCGTGCAAGAACCGCGCATTCTATGTGTTCACATTCCTTCTCGGGTTTGCGTCTCTCTTTGCATCAGAAACCAGAAGCGCTATGGCGGGCCTGGCGGTTGCCGTAGTTCTCGTCTGCATCTTTTCGGGAAGAACCAAAATTGCAGCCTTAATCGGGCTTCTGTCCACGCCGTTAATATTTTTTACTGGTCTGGGTGCTTTCATCTGGCAATTCCTGGAACGGGAGCAAAGCGAGTCCGAACTGCTGAGCCTGTCCAGTCGCCTGCAATGGTGGGGTGATGCCCTGCATGCGTTCATGCAACATCCTTTCACCGGCCTTGGCGCCTATGCCGGAAGCCGCTTCGCAGTCATGGCCAAGGTCAGTGATGTTCCGTCGCTGCACAGCGACTACATTGAGGTTTTGGTTGGAACGAGCATTTGGGGCCTTCTTCCGCTGCTGGTCTCGTTGCTGGGCACGTGGGTGATTCTGGTGTTTTATCTGCGCTACCGCTCTCTGGACCCTCCCGATCGCCAGCTGGCTATCGAGATCGTCGGCGTACTGGCGATCGTCACCGTGCACTCATTCTTTAACCAGGAATTGACTTGGCATGCTCCGACTCTCTATTTGCTCGTCCTCGGCTATGCCGAGTTCCTGCGCCGGAAGCTGGCACGGCGACGCCGCGAATTCCTTTCCCCTAGCCTCCTCTGGGCTCAACAACCGCTTTAGCTGGTCTGCTTCATGGAACACAGTACCGAGACGCTAGCTGTCACACGCCCTGCGAAGTTCCCGGTCCTGGGCATCGGTGTGGACGCGGTACAGATCCCGGACACGATCGCCATCTTGCAGAGCTGGATTGCCGATCGTAGTTCGTGCCGCTATGTCGCCGTCACCGGGATGCATGGCATTTCGGAAGCCGTCGGCGATCCGAAGTTCCGGGCGGCCCTGCAGTCGGCTTCCCTGGTGGTGTGTGACGGAATGCCGTTGGTCTGGTTGGGTCGGCTGCACGGGCATGGCCTGAAACGCCGCGTTTACGGTCCTGAGTTGATGCATACATTCTGCCGGGTCACCGGATCGCGTTATCGGCACTTTTTTTACGGGGGCGCATCGACCGTTCCGGAGCACCTGGCCAACGTCCTGCAACAACGCTACGGGATCCAGATCGCCGGGACCTACTCGCCGCCATTTAGGCCATTGACGGCTGCAGAAGATGAGCAAGTAGTGGCCATGATTGAAGCCGCTCGTCCCGATGTGCTTTGGATTGGCCTGAGCACTCCCAAGCAGGAGCGTTGGATGTATGAGCACCGGAATAAGTTGACGGTTCCGGCAGTGCTGGGCGTGGGCGCCGCGTTTGATCTGAATACCGGCCGCCTCGACCAGGCTCCTGCGTGGATGCGTGAAAACGGATTGGAATGGGCATTCCGGCTGTGGACCGAACCGCGCCGGTTGTGGCGTCGCTATCTGGTCAATGGCCCCATCTTTGTTTGGAACATCAGTTTGGAACTCCTCCAGTTGCGCCGGTTCGACTGAAGTGCAGATGGGCCCACGCAGAAAAGTTCAGGTTTTTGCTTAAGAAGTTTGTTTCAGTTTTTGCGGTAAAGATTCCAAGTACAAAAGGAAAATCCATATGAATGTGCAGAAGCGAGTGCTAGTTACAGGCGCAGGCGGTTTTATCGGACACCATTTGGTTCACCGCCTGAAGAAGGAAGGCTGCTGGGTTCGTGGCGCCGACCTGAAGTACCCAGAGTACGAAACCAGTGCCGCAGACGAGTTCGAGATTCTCGATCTTCGGCAACTTGACAATTGCCTGCTGGCAACCCGCGGCGGCATTGACGAAGTATATAACCTGGCTGCCGATATGGGCGGCATCGGATACATTACCGCGTATCATGCAGCCATAAGCCGCAACAACATTCTGATTAACGCCAACATGCTGGAAGCCAGCCGCCAAAATGGCGTGAAGCGCTTCCTCTTCTCGTCTTCCGCCTGCGTCTATGCGCAGGACAAACAGAAGAATGCGGACGTCGCTCCGCTTCGCGAGGAAGATGCGTATCCGGCGGACCCGGAGCCGGGATATGGCTGGGAGAAACTGTTTGCCGAGGAACTTTGCCGGTACTATCGTCAGGATTACGGCTTTGAAACTCGCATCGTCCGCTTCCACAATGTTTACGGTCCGCTGGGAACCTATGACGGTGGCAAGGAGAAAGCTCCTGCCGCCATGTGCCGTAAGGTAGCCCTGGCCGCCAATGGCGGAGATGTGGAGATCTGGGGTGACGGCGAACAGACGCGTTCCTTCATGTACGTGGACGACTGCGTTGAGGGTTTGATGCGCATCATGGCGTCTGATTACCACGAAGCTCTGAATTTAGGGACGGACGAACTCGTAACCATCAACGAGCTGGTGAACATGGTTGCTGAGATTGCCGGCAAGCGGTTGACCGTTCGCCACAATCTGTCCGGGCCCCAGGGTGTACGCGGCCGTAATAGCGAGAACAGCCGCACCCGCAAGGTGTTGGGTTGGGAGCCGTCTATTCCGTTGCGGCAGGGTCTGGCCGTGACCTACAAATGGATCGCCTCGGAGCTGCGAAAATCTCCAGTCTTCGAAGCCGAAACCCCTGCGGCTAGCACAGCTGCTGACTAAGTAAAGACTGGCAGACATGCAAGAGTCAACTAAGAGGCCATACCGGGGGCCGCTGTTCGTCGTCGGGATGTGGCGGTCGGGCACTTCGCTGTTTTATGCTTTGCTCAACCAGCATCCCCAAATCTCCTTGTTGTACGAGGACGACCTCCTGTTGCTATGGCCTCTGTTTCTGGGCGGGAAGGCGAAGCCGGATTGGCCGGAGCGCTGGGATTTCTGGAACCTGGCGCCGACCCGCCACCAGATGGACTTGCGCAATCTTCCGCGAGATGTCACCACCATCGCCGAAGCTTGCGAGAGCGTCTGGAAGCAATATGCCGGACTTGCCATCGGCGGATGCAAGTCGCCCAACTATTTCGACCGGTTGCCAAGTCTGGCCGCGCGATTCCCCGAGGCAAGATTCATCGTGATCTGGCGCAATCCGGTGGATGTGTGCCGCAGCGTGCTGCGCGCTTCGCAGGGCGACTCGTTTTTCGCCAAACCCGGAATGATGCTGCGCGCCATTCGTGGTTGTCACGAAATGAAAGTGGGCTGTGACGCTCTTCGTGCCAAAGGATTTCCCATCCACGAAGTGCAGTACGAGACGTTGGTGAACGATCCATCCGAAGTAATGGCTGGCGTCTGCCGGTTTCTCGATCTCCAATTTGATGCGCGAATGACTGGACTCCAAGGCGCTGATCGCTCTGCGATCTATGATGCGGCGCACCACGAGCTGGTTAGAAGTGAACGCATTGCGGGCAAGAACCAAAAGCCCGAAGTGCTGCCATCCCGTGTGCGAGGCAAGATCGCTCGGTACATAGCGTTCTGGCACGAAAAATACGGAGGAAACTGGCCCGCCGTGCCGGAAAATAACGGGGCACGATCAAGATCCTGGTTCGTACTGGAGCGAATTTTGGATGGTGTTCTCTATCGCGGTCTTCGCATCGCGGACGAGATAATTGTTTTCATCTATTGTTTTGCCCCGCTGGCCGCGTTACGCAAATATCGCGAGCTCAGGGGACGTGGCGAGACCATCGTAATGAAGCGGGAAAGCTTGGTGGGTGTTGCTCAGAAGGATTGAAACTGTGAACTTCTACTTCGCATCGCAGACGGCTTGTGTTGGCGTAGGTGTCGCATGCTGATTTTGGGTGTCTCATCTTTCAAGAACGACACTGCGGCGGCACTTCTGCGCGATGGAGTTGTCGAAGCGGCGATCGAGAACGAGAAACTGCAGCCGGCCGCAAGCCATGGGGCGCCGGAAGCTGCCATCGCGTTCTGTCTGGAAAAGGCGAAGATTCGCGGCAGCGATCTCGATGTGGTTGCTTTCGCGTCCAGTCCGTTCCGCGGATGGGTGCGTCGCGCTTTCTCCCGCGCTCGTTTCTCGGTTTTGGCTCCTGCCGCGACGGCTTACCAGCAAGGAAAAGAGCTGGGCCGGCTGAGTTGGGAGCGGATGGGCGTGCGCAACCTGCGGCAGCGCTTCATCCCGTCCTCGGCGAAGATCGTCAAGTTAGACCATCATCTTTGCCATGCGAGTAGCGCCTTCTTCCTTTCACCCTTCCAATCCGCCCTGATTCTTACGCTGGATGGAGAAGGGGACGGTCGCGCGGGAGTAATCGCGCTGGGAGAAGGCAGCCAGATCCGCGTTCAGGAGAACATCCCGTTCACCCACTCTGTGGGATGGGTTTACTCGCGGATCACCGACCTGCTCGAGTTCGCTCCGCATCGAGAGGAGCACAAAACGCAGTGGCTCAGCCTGGAAGGTGAGCCGGTTTACAAGGCTGAGTTCCTCAAAATGCTGCGGCGGCAGGGAAGTCCATATCCGCGAGTTGATTTCCGTTACTTCCATCGCGACCTAAGCGGCAGCTTCGATCCTTCTTTACTGTTCTACGCACGACTGGGGCTGCCCGCGGACAAGACCCAACTTACCCCCGAGAACAAGCGTAATCTGGCGGCCAGTCTGCAGGCGGCGGTCACGGAAGTAGTCACGGATCTGCTGGTTTTCCTGCGGAAGAAAAGCGGAGCATCCCAAATCTGCCTGGCTGGCGGCGTGTTTCACAACACACTTTTGGTGTCTCACCTGGAGCGAGAGTTCGGGTTGGGCAATATCTACGTTCCGCCGGCGCCCGGCAATGCTGGATGTGCCCTGGGAGCGGCCGCGTGGGTGTGGCACCAACAAATGGGGAAACCGCATGTTTCAGAGGTGCCGTCGGTTTTCTGGGGTCCGGATTATGTTCGAACCGAGGTCAAGGATGTTCTGGACAATGCCAAAGCGCCCTACATGTTGCGCAATACCGCGGAGCGCAAGATCGACAGCGCCGTGCGGCTATTGCAGGCTGGACACATTGTGGGCTGGTTTCACGGAGCCACGGAGTTCGGGCCACGGACATTAGGACACCGCAGCATACTGGCTTCGCCTTGGGCGCCCTACGTTACCGAGAACCTCAACGACTTCGTCAAACACCGGGAATCGTTTCGTCCGTTTGCAGTGGCCATACCGGAAGAGGACTGCCCTAAGTATTTCACGGCCTCTCCGCTGTGCCGGGTTATGAATTCGTTGGCCAGCGTGAATCCCGAGGCCGATGTCTTGCCCCGCAATTTGCAGCTGCCCGGCGGACTGGTGCGCTTGCATGTGGTCGAAAGGCGGGTAAATGCGTTGTTCTGGGAACTGCTCAAGCATTTCGGGGAGCAGAATCCTGCGCCGATTCTGGTGAGCACTTCATTCAATCTGCCTGGTGAACCTCCCGTCGTCCGGCCGAAAGATGCGATTCGGACCTACTTCTGTTCCGGCATTGATGCTGTTTTTGTGGACAATTTCCTGCTCACTAAGAGGAACGCAGCGCATGTGCTTAACAACGCCAGTACGTCTGCTGGTGCGCTGAGAATGAGTGTATGACGACAGGCTATCTTACGACTGGTGTTCAAACATGTTGAACAATTTACGTGCCGATTTTCAAGCAGCGATGGGTGATCGAACCCTGGAGAGCGGGTGGTGGCGTGTACTGATTCGGGTGGAAACCCCAGCATTACTTTGTTATCGGTTCTCGCATTGGGTGCTCAGTGTGCGTATCCCCGTAATCAGGCAGATCTTGATCATTGTCTCGGCCATCTGGCAACGGCTGATTCAGATGTTCATGGGCGTTTACATTTCGCCGGATGCAGAAATTGGACCCGGACTCCTGATCCACACACCTTACGGCATACTCGTCGGCCCGGTGAAGATTGGGAGAAACTGCACCATTCAAAACGGAGTGGTGATCACGGCCGCCAGCCGCGGCATCGGCGACGACGTCTATTTCGGCCCAGGGGCGAAGGTCGTAGGCGACGCGAAGATCGGTAGCCATGTGACGGTAATGGCGAACAGCGTGGTTCTGACCGATGTGCCGGACAACACCACCGTAATGGGCGTTCCCGCGCGCATTCGTCTGCCTCGTGGCCGGCCCAAGCGATTCAAGTGGCAAGTGGCCAAACAAGAGGTCGCAGAACAACCGGTGAACGGAAACCCGGCCACTAAGGCGAAGGTCTAACAGGGAAACGCGAGAGGAAATTAACCGTGGATTTTGCCTGGAGTGAAGAACAACTCGCCTTTCGCAAGGAAGTCATCCGCTTTGCGCGCGAAGAACTGAATGATGACATGATCCAGCGCGATCTGCTGGGGGAATTTTCCCGGGAAGGCTGGAAGAAATGCGCGAAGTTTGGGATACAAGGCCTGCCCATACCCCTCGAGTTCGGAGGAGGAGGCGCAGATGCCCTAACCGTCGTCGGTGCCCTGGAAGCCTTGGGCTACGGCTGTCGTGATAACGGACTGCTGTTCTCCTTAAACGCCCACATGTGGGGTTGCGAGATCCCGATCTTAGTGTTCGGCACAGATGAGCAAAAGAAAGCGTATATTCCGAAACTTGTCAGCGGCGAGTGGGTCGGTGTTTACGGCATGAGCGAACCTGTCTCGGAATCCGACGGGCGCAGAGTTCAAGTCCATGCCGCACGACGCAACGGGGGCTACGTACTGAACGGTTCCAGGAACTTCATCACAAACGCTACTCATTCGGATCTGACCGTCGTCTTGGCTGACCTGGATTCTGCCGATGGATCGAAGGGGATCACGGCTTTTGTGGTCGAAAAGGGAACTCCTGGCTTTACCTTCACCCGCAAGCTGCGGATGGGCTTGCGCACATCGCCGATGGCCGAACTCTCGTTTGTAGATTGTGAGGTCCCGGCGGGGAATCTGTTGGGGAAAGAGGGAAACGGCCAGGCAATTTCCGCCGCGTCTTCCGAGTGGGAGCGAATCTGCGTGCTGGCCAGCTATTTGGGCACCATGCAGCGCCTGCTGGAAACCTCTGTGGAGTACGCGCGAGAGCGCAAGCAGTTCGGCCAACCCATTGGAAAGTTTGCTGCTGTTGCCGAGAAAGTTGCGGATATGGCTGTGCGGCTGGAGAGCGGCAAATTGCTGCTTTACAATGCAGCATGGCTCAAGGCTCAGGGGAAAGATTCCACCCGCGAGGCGTCAATCGCCAAACTGTATCTCGGTGAGGCATGTATTCAGAGCTGCATGGATGCAATGCAGATCCATGGTGGCTATGGTTACATGACCGAATATCAGATTGAACGTGAGCTGCGAGACGCCATCTCGGCACGAAGCTACTCAACGACTTCAGAAGTACAACGCATGAACATCGCCAGCCTGCACGGCCTGTAAGTTCGGTGCGCAGGCATGACAATGGATCACTAAAACAAACAGGAGAAGAAAATGAATTCGGAAGGGCATGATGTAATCGTAATCGGCGGAGGTCCAGGGGGATCGACCTGCGCCTCATTACTGTCCAGAGCAGGACATAAGGTGCTGCTGTTGGAAAAAATGAAATTCCCCCGCGAGCACGTGGGAGAATCGCTTTTGCCATTCTGCTATCGGCTATTTGAGGATCTCGGGGTGGTGGACGAGATGAAAAAGCGCTTCGTGCGCAAGCCCGGCGTGCGTTTCCTCGACGGCCGCACAGGCGAGGTTTCGACGACCTGGTGCTTCAATCACATTATCTTCGATGAAACCTACCTTTCGTTTCAGGTGGCGCGGGCGGAGTTCGATCACATCCTACTGAAGAATTCCATGCGTCTGGGCGCTGAGGTCCATGAACAGACCAAAGTGAAAGACGTAGACGTTCAGACCGCTCCCGACAGGGTAAGTGTCACGGCCGTGGACGAATCCGGTAAGGAAACCACCTACCGCGCCCGCTTCCTGATCGATGCCAGCGGTCGCGATGCCTTGCTGGGCTCCAAGTATGGCTGGAGGCGCCTGCGCGAGGAACTCGACCGCACTGCCGTATGGTCGCACTGGACCGGGGTGAAGATGGCGGGCGGACTTGAGGAAGGCCTGTCCATGATCCTTTACATGGGAGAAGAACAGAAGGGGTGGATTTGGGTGTTCCCCCTCACGGAAGATCGCGTGACCGCCGGCTTCGTCTCACAGAATTCCTACATTCGCGACCAGAGAAAGAAGCTGCTGGCTGCAGGCTCAACCAACTGGGAATATGACCTCTGCATGCAGGAGCTCAACCGGTCGCCGTTCGTCGAGAAGTTACTTCAGGGATCCACGCTGGCAATGCCGATGATCGTGAACGGCAACTACTCGTACGAAATCAAGAACCATTTCGGCTCCAATTACGCCATGGTCGGAGATGCTCGCGGATTTATCGACCCGATCTTCTCCAGTGGCGTGTTTCTGACCATGAAGTCCGCCTATCTGGTTTCCAACGCTGTGGACAATCAACTGAAGGGCAAGGTCAGCGTGCCGAATCCTATGATGGCCGAGTCCTATGACAAAATCTCAGGGGCTTACAACTTTGTCCATCGCATGATCAAGTTGTTCTATAACCCGCATGCGCTCACCTGGGCAGAGGTTGGCGTGGACGGTACGCATAAGGACCATGCCAATGCCATGGCCGCCGGACACTACATGTTGGCCGGGGACTTCTTCGAGAACTACGGAAAGTATGACGAGTTCTTCAAGAGCTTGCAGGATGCCACTACCTTCCGTCGCTACACCAAGTACGTCACCGAAAGGCCGGCGTTTCAAACGCAGTGCAACACCAAGTGGGAGACGGCATTCGGAGGCCTTGTCAAGAAAGAGGAGGAGGAAGTCACGGCCGGCGATTAATCGTCCGCTAGGCACGACCGCGACCGGGTTGAGCAAGATCAAGCTGCCACCCCGGTTGCGGACCTGTTTCTGTTCCTCAAAGACCGGCAGATCCTCCTCGTGAATTTCTGAAAGGAATTGACCTTGGATTTTTCCTGGAGCGATGAACAACTCGAATTGCGTAAATCGGTGATCCGCTTTGCGCAACAGGAGCTCAACAACGACGTCGCGGAGCGGGAGCCTCAGGAAGAGTTCTCCTGGGATGGCTGGAAGAAGTGTGCGCAGTTCGGCATTCAGGGCCTTCCCATGCCGGTGGAATATGGCGGG
>Ga0187769_10002528_pt1 | contig 10717 bp, 12 predicted proteins | sample 0116_SJ02_MP02_1_FD_133140 | JGI IMG/M metagenome (GOLD analysis project Ga0187769, IMG submission 133140) | Tropical peat soil microbial communities from peatlands in Department of Meta, Colombia - 0116_SJ02_MP02_10_MG | ecosystem: Environmental > Terrestrial > Soil > Wetlands > Peat | place... | reverse complement strand
GGTTACGAATAGGTACTTCGGCATATATCGTCGGACGAGCTTGCGTAATTAAGGGTTGCTAAGTGCCAGGTCCTAGGAGACCTGCTGCGTTATCACTGCAAGGTCAGACACGTCTACCAATAGCTTGCTCACCCGTTCCAAGGAAGCGAGGGTCTCAGCTGCGCTGGCGCCGTCTCCTGTCGGCATTTTGGCGATAGCGGCCAGAGACTCCGTGACCTCTAGTGCTATCGCCGCCATTTGCTTGCTTATTGTTCGCGGCCTGCCAGCGCGTCTTGAGATGAACCCCTGGGTTGCCAGGTCGTTCATCGTCTTGAGTTTCATGACACAAGCCGAGTACTCTTTCGCCACCTGCTTGGACCCCGTCCCGCTGAGAAGCTTGTGCGAGAGCTCCGTCACTGCGTCCCCCACGCTTTCAAGGAATGTGGCGAGTACCCTATAATCAAGGAGGTCCACGGGAGAGAGCCCGTAGCCCTCGGCAACCTCGGGCCTCACTATCGCAGCCCTGGTGGCGCGGACGAGGAGGAAGTAAAGTCTGTCCACTTCGTCGTCCCTCTCTCCGACCAGCGCCAGCAGCTTCGAATCTCCCTTCGCAAGCGCTTCCGCCGTATCCTTGAGCATCCCGTCCAGGAGCCCAGACATCCTCAACACTATCTTCTCCGGAATGATTGCCGTTGGCTCGAGCAAGAACTGCATGGTCATCTTCTTGGAGTCCTCGTCCATAATCTCAAGGCCGACCAGTCTCCCGATGGTCGCCTTGATGCCTGCCCTGTCCTCCCTCGAAATGACCTTGCTCCCGACCACATTGATGGTATCGTAGCCAAGCAGGTAGGCGCCGGTCACTTCGTTGGTCACCTGGCTGAGATCGTCTCCAGGGTAGGAAAGGACAATCTGCTTCGGCTCCTCGTCGCCCCCCTCCAGGGGTCGCACCATCAGCTTCCTTGCGGAGAGTTCTTCAACAGAAAGAGTGGCACCCTTCTTGATTCCGTTCCTCCTGACCCAGTCCTTGGGGAGGGAGACAAGGATCGTGCCCTCCCCCATCTCGATGGCCTTTCTCGCTGGCACGTCTCTATAGTGGGCTGGGCTTCTCTATAACCCTTGCAGCTACTGTGACAGCTCGTAGACTCCCTTCCCCAGCAGCCGCAGAAGGTCGGCGACGCCGATCCTGAAGACCGCGTTAGGAGTGCCTCCTGCCGCCCACACCGCACGAAACCTAGTCAAAGAAGAGTCAGGAAGCACGTCCACCCCTTCGTCGTGCGGGAAGGGAGGGACTCCCCCTATGGGGAAGCCGGTCTTCTCTCTGACCTCGTCGGGGCTTGCGATCCTCAGAGTCTCTCCAAGGGTGGCGGCGAGCTTGCTCGAGTCCACCTTCTTGTCCCCGGAGATGACTACTACCACCGCGTTGTCCCCGACGAACACCACGCTCTTGGCTATCTCGGCTACAGTGCACCCGAGCGCCTCGGCGGCGAGGACTGAGTTCCTGGTGCTCTTCCCGAATTCTCTGAACTCAAAGTCGGCCCCCGATTTCGAGAGGAACTCGGCGACCCGCTCCCGGCTTCCCACGCGACCCCCCCTCTATTAGATGGGCTGGGCTGGCTTGTTGACCTGCTTGTTGACCGCTTCAGCTAGGTAGTGCCCGCGCAGCGTAACCCTTGCCTCCGTCACGCCGGGGACGCTGAGTAGGCCCGCCTTGATGTCGCTGGCGATCTTAAGCGCGAACACGGGCGGGCAGAAAGGGGCCGTTAGGTGGAACTCCAAGTCAACTGACCCGCCGCTTACGGACATCCTGTCGACCAGCTTGAGGTCAGTGATGGACCTCCCTAGCTCGGGGTCCATTATCTTTGAAAGCGCCGCAGTGATGGTTGATTCGTCGACTGCCGACAAACTTTCGGAAAAGAGAGTCAACTGCTTATTTATCCGTTTGGAGAGTCCGGGCCCCGAAGCGTTGTCGCTAATTTCCTCCTTCTTCGCCTTCGACATCGTCCTCTTCGCTGAGACCCTCGTCCTCTTGTTCGCAGTCGTAGACGCGATCGGGACCGTGCCCATCTTCCTGTCGCTGACTAGGGATTACCCGGATGATAGGAGAAGAATAGTAAGACAGGCAGTAATGATATCGACGGCGATTCTGATCGTATTCGCCCTCTTCGGCTGGCTCATCTTCAGCATCTTCGGGATAACGATCAACGACTTCCGAATTGCAGGGGGGATAATTCTGTTCGTGGTCGCCGTTGACCAGCTCCGAGGCGGAGATGTCAGGTCCAGGGGACTAGAGCCTACCGACATCGCGGTTTTCCCCTTGGCTATCCCCTTGCTCGCAGGACCGGGCGCGATTTCGACGGTCATAATCATCTCAGGCCCGCCTTACAGCCCGCTGCTCGCGGTACTGGTGATTGCCGCCAACGCCTTCCTCGCCTACCTTGTCCTGTCTAGCTCGGAATTAGTCAGGAAGGTCCTAGGCGCCAACGGCATTAACGCTCTTTCAAGGATCACCGCTCTGCTGATTGCAGCCCTAGCGGTTTCTTTCGTCGTCGGGGGGGTCACCGAAATAGTCACGGCGCTAAAGTGATAACCATGGCCACAGCAGTGCGCATCAGGATCAGAGGAATAGTCCATGGCGTCACTTTCCGGTCCAGCATGGCTCAGGTCGCGTCCGACCTAGGCGTTCGCGGATGGGTGAGGAACCTCCCTGATGGCTCTGTGGAGGCCTTCCTGGAGGGGGACGACAGGAATGTCAGAAGAGTGCTCGACTGGGCAAAACTAGGCCCGCCCCGGGCCCGGGTCGACAAGGTTGACGTCGAGTTCACCTCGCCCAGGAATCATCATGATTTCAGAATCCACGGCTAGTGTCGGAAGGTCCTCTAGTTCGGGCCTCGGAGGCGGCCGCCTTGGTGGGTGTCCCACTTCGCGTCCAAATGTGGGTCTTCAAGGGCGGAGATGACGTAATCCCCGAACTGCTTAGCAGTGGCACCGTCAGGTCTTCCCGTTATCTTCACCTTCGGGTCATAGACTGCGCAAAGGTCAAGCGCCTTGCCCAGCATCCGGCTCTTCTCCAGCATCCCGACATGCTCCAGCATCATGACCGCTGCCCTCATCAGGCTCAGCGGGTCCGCGTAGGCGCCCCTCCCCTCTGTTATCATCCTGGGGGCAGAGCCGTGGATGGCCTCGAACATGCCGAACCTCGCGCCGATGTTGGCGCTCCCTGCTGTGCCCACCCCTCCCTGCAGCTCGGCGGCCTCATCTGTGACTATGTCCCCGTAGAGGTTAGGCAGGACGACCACCTCGAATTCCCTTCTCCGCTTCTCGTCGATTAGTTTGGCGGTGAAGACATCGATGTACCAGCTGTCCCACTTGATTTCTGGGTAGTCCTTGGCCACCCTCTTTGCTGTCTCCAAGAAGAGACCATCCGTGGTCTTGACGACGTTTGCCTTCGTCACCACGGTTACTTTACTCCTCCCTGTTTTCCTGGCGTGTTCGAAGGCGAGGCGGACAATGCGCTCGGCACCTGGCCTGGTTATGACCTTGAAGTCCAAGGCGAGGTCAGGGGTCACCATCATTCCCCTGCTTCCGAGCATGTATTCTCCTTCGGTGTTCTCCCTGAAGAAGACCCAGTCGATGCCTTGAGAGGGGATTCTGACCGGGCGGACGTTAGCGAAAAGGTCGAAGGCTCTCCTTATGGCGATGTTTGCACTTTCGATGTTAGGCATACCGCTCCCCTCCTCGGGCGTGGTGGTCGGTCCTTTCAGCAGGACGTGGCACTTCTTAATCTCGGACAGGACGTCGTCGGGAAGGGGTTTCATCAGCTCGATTCTGCGCTCGATGGTGAGACCTTCGACTTGCCTTATCTCGAGCCTCTTTGATTCAATCTCTTCTTTCAGGAGCCGCTCGAGAACTCTTGTGGTCTCCTTGGCAATTATCGGGCCTATCCCGTCCCCGCCGATCACTCCAACGACGAGCTTCTGCAGCTTCGAGTAGTCAACCCAGTCAAGTGGTTTGCCGATTCTCTCGGCACGCTCAGCCTGCTCCTGAAGTAGCATCTTGAACTGCGTCACTGCACCGTCAAAGGGGCCAGTCTGCTTTGGCATACGATGCCGGGTGATTCTTCACATCATTAAAGTGTGCCTCTGAAATGGCAAGGGTCCTGCCTCAGATGCAGTAGTCGTGAATCCCGTCGCCTCTCCTTCACTGAAAAACTCAGAACACGGGGGTTGCGGCCTGGGCCCACATCGAACATGCGAACTTAACACTTTCACTCCAGCCACACCCCGACCAAATGATTCCCGCTAACGTTTTTAGCGTAACTTACCCGGCCTTGACTCAATGGCCTCGGAGGACACCGACTTGAAGAGGGCAGCTGAGCTTAAGCTCTGGCTCGAGGGGAGGATTGCGCAGCTGCAGGACGAGATCGAGAGGCTCAACGAGACCCTGGGCTACGTCGACGCGACCCTCAGAGCCTCGACCTTCAAGCCTGCCATCGAGATGCTCGCAGAGGCAAAGGAGGCCCCCGAGTTGAGGGACCTCAAACGCGACAAAGGGGGCCAGGTGATAGCGACCGCCTCCATCACAGCAGATGCGGTGGCGGTCGAACCAAGCGCCGGGGTGGTGCTGAAGTCGGCGACACCGCCCTTCAGGTCTTTCCTCATCGGGAAGATTCTCCAGGGGATGAAGACGAAGGATGAAGACCTGGTAAAGTCAGGAAAGCTAGCGAAAGGCGCTGAGCTCAGGTTCGACGTCGAGGAGAGCAACGGCTCGATAAGCAGGCTGATAATCGAGAACTACAGAGACAAGCCGAGGCTAAACGAGATCCTGAGCACCGTATCCTGGACCTTCTCACGGATGCTCGAGAAGTGACCGGGGGCTACCTTTTCTAACGTGCTCCGAGTTCGGCAGTTGCTTCCCGCTCTATCCGTATGCCCTGGTTATCGTCACGCCGTCGGCTAGGACCCAAGGGCAGAGGGTCGGCGTGTCTACCTCCCACCACTGTATCCACTCCCTCTCCTTCGAGAGGAGCCGCACCGATGAGAAGAGCCTCAGCAGGTCGTCTCCCGCCCTAATCCCCTTCAAGGACTTCACGACCTCTCCGTTCTCCACCAGGTAGGCGCCGTCTCTGGGTACGGTCGAGAACTCCCCAGTCCTGTAATTCTTGAACCTGGTGTACCAATTGCTCGTCAGGATTATCCCTCTCTTCATTTCCCTGACCATCTCTTCGTAGGACGAGTCTCCCTTCGCCACCTCAAGGTTCCAGGGGTGCGGGGTCACGAACCCAGCGTTCCCCGTGCTTTGCGTCCTCCACTTCTTGGCAGTCGTAAGGTTGTGAAGGTAGCCCTTGAGGACCCCTTCCTCTATGATCCGGTTCGACTTCGTCCTGACCCCTTCGTCGTCGAAGACGCGTCCGTCCAGTCCCCCCGGAGTAACGCCATGGTCGGTGAGGCTGAAGGGCTGCGCCGCGACCGCCTTGCCTACCTTCTCCGCGAGGCAGGAGGTACCTGCGTCAACCGAAAATGCCGAAGCAGCGCCGGCGACCGGTTCCACCAGGTTAGAGGCCACCGCAGGGCTCAGGAGCACCTGGTACTTTCCGGCCTCCGGCTCTGACGCACCCTTCATCGTCTTGGCGCCTTCTCCGGCCCTCGTCCCGGCTCCTTCAGGGTCGAAGCCCGACAGGGTCGAGGAGCAGGAGAGCCCGTGGCCGCTGGCCTCTTTCTCTGCGAACGACCTGATGTTGAGGGTGATGCTGGTCCTGGAGTCCGACCCACTGGTCCCTGTGGACGTCAGGATGGCTACTGTCGCCTTGCCTGCGCTGATGACGCCAGCCGACCTTTTTCCCCCGGCCTTTGTCGCCGCTTGGATGGCAGTCCTCGCCATTTCCACCAGCCTCTCGTCCAGGTTCTCAAGCTTCCTGTCGTAGCCGAAGCTGCTCGGAGAGTACTTCACCGCCTTCTCGGGGAGGGGGACATATTCGGACTCCGGGAGCCCCTTCATAGACGAGAAGAGGTCACGGACGAACTTCTTCACGACCTGAGGCTCGAGGTTCGACGTCGAGGCTATGGCCCTGCGCCGGTCCTTGGCGAGATAGACGCTCAACTCGGCCTCCTCCACCCTGTTGACCACTGTGACAGAGTTGTTTGCGAACCTGATGATGCTCTCTGCACTCCTCGCGCTCAGGGCTACGGCGTCGTCCACGCCCAGGTTCCTCGCCGCAGAGATCGCCCTCTCGTTCAGCTCGTCGAGGTCCATCGCTCTCATCTGGCCCCTAGCTTGATTCCAGCCAGCAGCGTTTCGGGACCTCCTGTCCACACAGGCGCGCCCTGTTGGGGGTCGCCCTTGCCGCAGACCGCCGCTTCGAATTCCATGTGCTTGCTCCTCGCCTTCACGCTCCCCCACAGCTTCGGGGTCGTTATCTCGAGGACGGGGGATTTCACGAGCCCCCTCAGTTCCCCCCTTTCTATCAGGTATGCCTCCAGGGCCACGTACCTCTGGTTGAACCTCTTGTCGTCTATGTTCCATTCGGTGAATGTCTTGAAGAGCACACCATGCTTCACCTCCTTGAGGAGCTCGTCCGTCGAGTAGTCCCCTGGTTCGACGAAGGTGTTTGACATTCGGATTATTGGCTCCCTGTCGAATGACACGCTCCTCGCCGCGCCGTTGCTGGTCAGACCGAATTCCCTGGCAGTGGTCCTGTTCTGAAGGAACTCGTTGATTACCCCATCCTTGATCAGAAACCGCTTTCTTGCCTGCACCCCCTCGTCGTCCACGGGCACGAAGCCGTTCGAATGGATCAGAGTGGGGTCGTCGCTCACGTTCGCCTCCTCGCTCCCAATCCTTCTCCCCAGGCTATCGGCTTTCAGGTAAGACTCCCCGGCCTGGGCGCCTTCCCTCCCGAGCACCCTGTCGGCCTCCTGTGGATGCCCCACGGACTCATGGGCCGCGATCCCTGAAAGCTCCGGGCTGAGGACAACGTCCAACCTGTCAGTCGGCGGCTTCGTAGCGGTCCGGAGGACCTTCCCCATCGCTCGTGCCTCCTCCTCCACCTTCTCCACGAGTCCGACTCTCTCTACCACCTCTAGCCCTCCGGTCTCTCCCTGCTGTATGAACCTCTGGGCAGTGGCTCCACCCTCGATCGCGGTCAAGGACCCGACGAAACCTACCCTCGGCAGCCGGCCTTCGACCCTGGCCCCGTCGCTGTTCACGTAGTACCTCTTCTCCAATTCAGCCCCAAGGAAGAAGAGCCTCCCAGGGAGCTTGATCCCTGCCCTGCCGTCAGCGACCCTTCCCTCTATCTCCAGGAGGACGCTCCTAAGCCAGGTGGCGTCCGCGTTCTCGATCTTCTCCTTCTCTGGCGGAGACCACTTTTTCTTGACGGGCTTCGACCCGTCCATGGCCACGGGCTTCTTCAAGACGGCGGAGGAAGCGTGGGCGAGACTCACCGCTTTCCTCGCGATCTGAATGACGGATTCCCTCCTCATGTCGTTTGTGGCAGCGAAGCCAAGGGCGCCTTTCGAAATCACCCTTATGCCGATGCCGTATCCCTCAGAGAAGAAGGAAGGTTGAGGCTCCCCATTCTTCAGAACGTACTGCCTTTCCCAAGTGCTCTGCACTCTTGCTTCGGCGTAGGACGCCCCGGCTGCTTGCGCCTTGGAGACTGCTACCGAGGCGAGGTCTTTGGCCCGTTCCGCACCCATTCCCCCACGACCCCTTCTGACGCTATTTCTGCGTTTTTTCCCGCTCTAGGCAGAGGGCTCAGGAGGCAAACGTTATGGAACCTCCCTTCTTTGGAGGCTGAAGGGTCCACCTGCCCCCCTTTGAGAACACCTTGAACATGCTCGGGTGCTCTGTGTGGATCGGGATGACCTTGGTCGCGGCGACCCCCTTCACAAGTTCCCCAACCTCATCCATGGGCGCGTGCCCCGACGCGTGAAGCTGGGCGTAGCTGAACCCCACGTGCTCGATCCAATTCCTTATGACCGTCTCTTCCCGTTCACCTTCCTCGTTGAAGGCCTCTGTAGCGGAGTGGATGTAGACCCCGCCCCTCTCAGGCCTGATGTCCACGAGCTCGGGGAAGTTCCAGGCTTCCAGATGGAGGAACACCTTTCCCTGCTTCCTCCTCACCTCCGATGCGCTGACCCCCCCGTTCAGGAACTGCCGCTCCCAGGAATAGTAGTCGCGATCGTCAAGCCTCCCAGATTTCTTCCTCCTGACGTAGACGTCCACATCCCTGCCGACCCTCGGGACCTTCAGCTTCTTGTCATCCTTCAGTCTTTCGAGGAGGAGCGCCATCTTCATAGAAACGACGAGCCTCCTCCCTGAGGCCTGGGCTGCCTCGTTGAAGGTGTTTATCCTGTCGACGTCGTTTCCTCTGAACGTCGAAAAGACTAGGACCCTGGTGCCCCTGACTAGGCGCAGGGCCTCGTTGAGCACGGCCTTTTCGCTCATGTTGTCCTTCATGTCGTCAGCTCGCACCCTCGTCCCCTCGGTCAGGAGGAGCCTCGGCTTCTCTCTGCTCGCGGCCTCGACGAAGTCACGCGTCATGGACCCGGCAGGCCCGTGGAAGCGAAAATCCCCCGTGTAGGCAAGCGCCCCCTCGCTAGTGTGGATGACGAACCCGTATGCCCCTGGTATCGAGTGGTCGACGTGAATGGGCACGACTTCCATGGATCCTATGCTGAATTTTTTCCCCGTCCTGAACTTCCTAATGGGGTGGCCGTCGAGAGGGGAGGACGACGACTCGCTGTATGCGTCGTGGATGAGCGAGGTAGTCTCGCCGCAGTAGACGGGAATCTTCGGGTCGACGTATCCGATCCTTCCGGTGTGGTCCCAGTGGTAGTGGCTCAGCAGGACTGCGTCCACCTCAGGCGCTCTGTACCTCATCTTCGTGTTCTGCAGAGCCTTCTCTGAGTAGAGGCCCGGGATCTCAGGGAGAAGCCCGAACTCGAAAAGGTCTCCCGCCCCGTTCACGGGTCTGGGCATGATGGTGGAGTCGAAATAATCCGAGCCGTCTGCAAAACCTGCTCCGAAGTCTAACAGTACCTTGGCGCCCCTGTCTTCCAACAGGAACTTGTTCCCTCCGATTTCCCCTACCCCACCATAACAGGTCAGACGAGGAGGCACGCCTCACACGTATGTCCGACGCTAAATAACGATTATAGGATTGAAAGGTGCCCGACAACGGATAAATACGAACCCTAGTCGACAATGTGCAGGTTGTTTCCTCACCTGCCAGTCCTGCAGGCGGGTTCGGACACGCTCACTGCTATTGCGATTCTTGTCGTTGCCATCGGGCTGGTCGGTCTGGCCATTCTGATCCTGTTCTCCAAGAGAAAGATCTAGGCGAACATGGCAGTAGCCGCCATCTTTGACATAGATGGCACCTTGGTCACCTTCACGTTCGACGTGAAAGGGACCCGGAAGGCCCTGATCGAGGAGCTGAAGTCGCGAGGCTTCGACACGACAGGCCTGGACCTCGCGACGCCCACCCAGCGGATTCTTGACGCCGCGAAGGCACAGGCGTCGGAGCGAGGCGAGAGGGCCTACGAAGAACTCAGAGAGGCGACCTTCGCCATACTTGATTCTTTCGAGCTCGAAGGTGTCAGCTCCGCGTCGGCTTTTCCCGGAACCAGGGACGCGCTCTTGCACCTGAAGTCCAAGGGGGTCCGAATCGCTGTTCTAACTAACAGCGGACGGAAGTCGGCCCGTGAAGCCCTCAGGCGGGCTAACCTCCTTGACTGCTTCGAGTTCGTGCTGACCCGCAACGACACCGATACCATGAAGCCGAGGCCCGAAGGGCTCATGAAGGCTGTGGCGATGCTCGCCTTACCGGAAGAGGACGTCTACTACGTCGGGGACAGTCCGTATGACATAGCAGCTGCAAAGGAGGCAGGCTTGAAGGTCATCGCAGTGGCCACTGGAAGCTACTCGAGGGAGCGCCTGCGGGCAGAGGGGGCTGATTACGTCATCTCGTCGATTCCTGAACTGCACGAAGTCTTCGGCGTATAGCCCGGCTAAAGGCCCTTGGGCCGTTGCGTTGAGCTCATGCGGGCCGGAACCTCTCTCCGAGTGCCTTTCGCATCTTCCCCAGTGTTACGCGTTTGACCCCGTGATTTCGAGGTCGGGAAGGTCAACAAGGCAGGCAGAATCCATAAAGGGCACTCCACCGGGACTCAGAACATTATCCCATGGCGACTGAAGCGAGACCCCCGCCCTTCTACATCGTCGGCCTCCCTGAGGAGCCGATGGAGGCTGCCGAGGCGAAAATGAAGTTCGAAAAGCTGTCCGGCGAACTCTGCAAGGTCTACCCATTCATCGAAGAGATACGCGCGGTCGTGAAGTCCAAGAAGGCCGGAAAGATTTACGCTAGGTATGAGGTCTCGGTGGAGGTGTACACCCCGCGCGACAGGCACGCTTTCACTGAGACGGGTTACAACTTGGCCGCCGTCTTCGACTCCATGGGCCCGAAAATGAAACGCCTCCTTTCCTCCAGGCAGTCAAGAGTGACCTCGTCCAGGGGCGCCACTCCTCGGAAGAGAGCACAGTAGGCTCAGCCTGCTGCCCTGGCCAGCCTCTTGTTCTCTTCCCTGAGCTCTTCCACTTCCGCCTTAAGTTTAGATACGGCAGCCGAGAATTCAGCTTCGGCGGCAAGCTCGTAGTAGGTCTCGAGCGACTTGCGCCTGACTCTGAAGTCGCGGTCGGATTTCGACGCCTCCTTTGTGGCTTCGAGGAATCTCCTGTC
>Ga0187769_10002527_pt1 | contig 10719 bp, 6 predicted proteins | sample 0116_SJ02_MP02_1_FD_133140 | JGI IMG/M metagenome (GOLD analysis project Ga0187769, IMG submission 133140) | Tropical peat soil microbial communities from peatlands in Department of Meta, Colombia - 0116_SJ02_MP02_10_MG | ecosystem: Environmental > Terrestrial > Soil > Wetlands > Peat | place... | reverse complement strand
CACCAATGTCCCACCCAAGTCCTGGTGCAGCCGGTTACGTGGCCCGCCAATCACTCCCATCAGATTCTTCATGCCCAATGTCGCCAAGCACAAGTTGTGGTTCTTCGCGATGGGAACGTTAATCAGCCGGTCCGCCTCAACAACGTCCTGGTAGATCTCCCACTCTCTTAAGACCTTGCCGTTAATGGACATCTTCCTGAATTTTCTTTCGTCCAGGAATATCACTTCCGCTCCCGCCTTCTCGGCCGCCTGCTGAATCCCGCTACGGGGAAAAGAAAGCCGGGGCGGATTGCAAGGGTTGTCGCTCACCAGGACCTTCTTGGCTCCAGCTTGGTAGCTCATCTCGACGAGGGTGGCGACAACATCAGGGTTGGTTGTTGCGGCCTGTTCCGCTCGGCGGTCCCAACCGATGTCGGGCTTGATCCAAACAATGTTCCCTTTCGAAACAAAGCGGTTCATTCCACCCAACGCTTCGAGGGCTTGGCGAGTGAGCCGCCTGGCTTCCTCGGCAATTCCGTCAGGCTCCGTCGGGGAACTCTTGTAATGCGCGATGCTCAAGGCTGGGGGCTGGGGACTGGGCACCAGGCCGTTAGGATTGCTTAGGAATGACGTAGGCGTCGCCAACAGCTCCTGCGGGCTGAGCACACTCATCACCATTCCCGCGCCTGCCGTCACGCCCGCTTTCAGGAAATATCGTCGATCGATATGTGCCATAAATTAACTCCCCGACGGAACGCCGCGCGTTTTGGGGTAGGGCAAGCCACACCCCTACGATTTGTAAGGGGTCCGCCAGCCGGCGGACCGCCCCCTCTCGCTTTTCTTTGCGGCCTTGGCGTGCTTTACGCCTTTGCTTGAACCTTCTTTCATCATCGGGTTATTTTCACAGCTTCCTCCCCTCTGGAGTCTGTGTGATAACCCCAGTTTGCGTGTCATTCCGAGGAGTCCGCCATTCTTTAGTGGCGGACGACGAGGAATCTCGCACTGCGTTGAAAACACCCAGAGCGAGATTCCTCGCTCCGCTCGGAATGACAGCCTGGACGAGGTCTTCACACAGACTCCTCGGGAGAAGGAAGACGATTCATCTAAAACGACACTCGATCCCCATTTTCCGCAATACGCTCCATCACCGCTTTCAAAAACGCTTCAGGGTTGGGTGGAGGATTTATGCAGAGGACCGCATAGGAGCCCGAAGCGAAAAACACAGCTTCCCCCTCGAACTCGTTTGACCCTGTGAAAGCTCCGGGGGCCAGTCCCGGCTGCGAAGCCACCTTGCCCGAGCGCCCAAAATAATCCTGTAATTGTCCAACCTTCTGCGCCGCCCCTTTTGCGTCCGGCGCCTTCGAGATGATCAGGGATGTCTGCTTCTCGCCGAATGCGTACGCGGCCATGATAGCGGGCGCGAGAAAATCATGCCCCAGTGGGGACTTCTTCGCATACTTGCAGGAGTGACTCACCAGGTGCTGGGCCGGGAAAAGAGAAAGAAATTCGGGCATTGGCGCGGATGGGCCAATCCTTCGCGAGACCGCTCGGGAAAAGCGCTCCAGCAACGGCCCAGCATTCTCCTTGTTGCTGAAGCCGGACAGCTTAACGTAGAACTCATCCTGAAAGAAGTTCAGTATTTCGTTGGTACCGTAGCCCTCCGCGCCGATGGGCAGGAAGTGGTAATCCGGTGAGCTTTCGGCAGCGTAAATCCCGAAGGCATTCGACGGCGCGCCCATGTCGTAGATATCGAGCGTGAAGTCAGCACTGGAAGACTTGTATTCCTGGTGAACCATCGCCACCAAGCCATAATCGAGGTAAGCATCGGCCGCGCCATCCGTGTACTTATAAAGATCGGAGCCAAAAAACTTCTGTTCCCCGGTCCGTGCCGCCCCAACTTCAGAAGGCTCAGGCAGAAGCCGTGCGAGCTTCCCCATCGCTGCGGCAGGAATCACCGCAGGCGCCGAACCTTCTTCGCCCTCCCCCTGTCCCATTAACAGCCCAGGCAGGGCCAGAATTAGCAGCAGGCAAAAAGCAAAGCTTCGCATTTCTCCAGGATCATCTTCTCCTCACCCGTCGCGCGGTGGAGGCTTTTCTTCGTGTCATCGGCGTCTCTGTGTACTCTGTGGTTAGAAGAGCTTCAACACGGAGGTCACTCAGATCCTTTGTGATCTCTGTGTTAAAGTCTGGAATGCACAGAGGACACAGAGCATCTTCCTTACGGCTGGCAGCCACGCTGCTAGGCCATTTTCGTAAACACCTCGTGCGCCGCCATGAGCCGGTCAACAATGGCAATCCCATTGGGGCAGGCCGACTCGCACTTCTTGCAGAAGCGGCAAGCCTGGCTGCCAACCTTCTCGAGCGGAATAGCGTGATAGGTGCGGAGCGCGGTTTCGAGATCCCTCATCTGTTCGTAATAGTAGTCCTTGCAACGCAGTATGGTGGAGATTTCGACCCCCAGCGGACAGGCCTGCCTGCAGTCGTCGCAGAGCATGCAATTGTTGGAGCGGTTTAGCTTCCCGTACCGTTCAAGGGCTCGATCTTCTGCCTCGGTCAGCGGTTCCTTAAGCGCGCCCAGGTAGGCGTCGAACATGTCGAACGAGCCAATGCCCTTCGTCACCGTAGTGACCGCCGGGTTGTTCAGCAGTTTCTTTAAATAGGCAACCTCCGAATCGAGGCCTTTCTGCCCCTTCATCGTTTTCATCGCCATCACGCCGACTCCCCGCTGGCGAGCCAAGAGAAGCTCCTCTTCCAGGGCTTGCAGGTTGGGCTGGTTCAGAACCGGCATGACGACGTTGTAAAAGCCGGAACGGAGCCCCGCCGCCGTCGTGGCCTTTACCATTCCATGAGTCGTCAAACCGGCGAACCTGACTTTCCCCTGGTTTTTTAGCTTCTCGAAGGTCTCGGCTATCGTCGCATCCGTCGCCGAAAAGGCCCAGTGACGGTTGAACATCAAGAAATCCACATGGTCCGTATGAAGGACTTGCAAGGCCTCGTCGATGGTAGGGTAGTCGTCCTTCAAAGCAATGTAAACCTTATCGCGGACGGACCTTAGCACTGCGCCCAGCGTCTTGATCGCCTGGCCGCCCAAGTAGTCCCATCCGACGTGGACAAGGTTCACCCCATGGTCGATGGCGTATCGGTGGACCGACTCTGCCATGACCAGTCCGCCCAAACTGATCTCCGAAACAAAGACGCCCGTATTCCCCATGGGACGGTACTTCATAACAGGGTTGAAGTTGAGGATGTTTGGCCGAGTAAGCGACGAAAAGTCATTGCCTCCAGCCCATGCGCGAATTGGCGAGACCCTTACAGCTACTCCGCCTAACAACCCCCTGGACAAGAACTTTCGGCGATTCATCTGTGCCGCTCTGCCCTCCTTAGCGTTGAACTTTTCAACACCTTCGATGCGCCATCTAACCCCTCTTGAAGACCATAGCTATTTTGAGGCCAAATTGACATCTGGGCGAGTTAAGCAAGTGCCGGCACCGAGCGCGCCCTACGGCCCCACTTGGAACGTGCCCACTAAGGTGACATTGCGGGAGGAATTGCCGAGGTAAACCGAGTAATCGCCGTCCGCGACCTGCCATTCAAGTGAATTCACATCCCAATAAGAGAGGGGATGGGAAGAATCGTTCTCGTCGACTTCGATGGTGACGTTTTGTGATTGGCCGGGTTGCAGCAGAACCTTCAGCCAGCCTACCAAGCGTTTGGGGGGCTCCCCGGTCGCGGCGGGCAACCCCAGATAGACCTGAGCAACCTCCGCGCCCGCTACGGACCCTGTATTCGTCAGGTTAAAACTGACCTGGAAATTCGGACTGCTCGAAGAAAGATTCGTAGTCAATTGCGCATTGGAAATCGAGAATGTTGTATAGGAGAGGCCGAATCCGAACGGAAAGAGCGGCGTAAGGTTATTGGCGTCGAACCACTTATAACCGACATTGAAGCCGTCGATGGTGTAATCGACGCTAAAAATCGAGGTCGAATCGGGCGGAGCGGCAATGGTGGGGCGAGGCAAGTCGTTTACACTGGCCGGAAAGGTGATGGGCAATTTCCCCGAGGGATTCACGGAGCCAAAGAGAATATTGGCGATCGCCTGCCCGCCGCGTTCACCCGGATACCACGCTTCGAGCACCGCAGCCACCTGATTGAGCCAGGGCATCACTTGCGCTCCGCCGTTTTCCATCACTACGATGGTGCGCGGGTTCGCCGCCGCCACCGCCGCCACTAAAGCATCCTGATCGATGGGTGTCGAATGAATCACGTCGGTGAAGTTCAAGCTTGGAATATCCATGCCCTCACTTGCCCACTGGCTGACGAACACGATGGCCACGTTGGAAGAAGCCGCCAGCGTCGCCGCCGCGCTGGCGTTCGTCCCATCGTTGAACTGCACTGTGGCGCCGGCGGCCTGGGCCTGAATCGCCGTCATCGGGGAAGACGGGTCCCAAATCACCGTCGCCCAGCAAGGCGGGCACGGATTGCCTTCCGTGAGCGCCGGGCCACCGTTGGGAGTCACCTGCGCCGAGCCACCACCGGAAAGCACGCCAATATCGGCATGCGATCCAATGATTGCGATCGAGCTCAGAGCCGAGCCATTCAGCGGAAGTAGTCCATTGTTCTGGAGCAGAACCGCCCCTTGCTCTTCGGCTTCCTGCGCGATGGCATCGTCATCTGTCACATCCACCGCGTGCGGGGAAGCAGGATGGTCAAAGACCCCGGCCGCAAACATGGCGCGCAAAATGCGGTGGACCATGTTATCCAGCCGGGATTGCGGAACTTGGCCGCTCTGGACAGCCTGCGCGAGATTTCCGAAGTAGGTGTCATTCGGCTGCTCCTGATCGAGGCCGGCATTCGCTGCCGCTGCCGTGCTATGAGTGGCCCACCAGTCCGACATGACAAAGCCCGGAAATGCCCAGTCACCTTTCAGAACGGTCGTGAGGAGATAGGGGTTTTCGCAGGCATAGGTGCTATTCAGCAGGTTGTAGGAGCACATCACCGACTGCACGCCCGAGTCTTGGGCGCCGATCTCGAAAGCCAGCAGATCACTCTCGCGCCCCGAACGATCATCAATCAAAACATTGGCTTGGCCGCGGCCCGTTTCCTGGTCGTTGAAGGAAAAGTGCTTGATGCACGCGATGACGTATTGATCCTGGATCGCCTTGAGATGCGCGGCGGTGATTTTCCCCGCCAAAATCGGGTCCTCGCCCTTCGTTTCGAACGTGCGCCCGTCTCGAGGCTCGCGCCCTATCAGATTGATATTTCCGCCCAGGTTCACGTTTATGCCGTAGGCGCTGAGCTCACTTCCGATCACTTTGCCGTATTTGTAGGCCTCGTTCACATCCCAACTGGCGGCGCTGGCAATGGACGAGGGTAGAGCGGTGGCTTGCCCCACGCCGTTGCCCACCCCCACGCTTCCATCCGCCAGGTAAAGATCGGGGATGTTCAGCCGAGGAATGCCCGGCACCCATCCTGCCGCCCCTAGTGGCGTAACGGGGTTCGAGGTGGTAACGCCGCCATGCACAAGCTGCGCCTTCTCGCCCTGGGTCATCTGGGAGACCAGATAATCAGCGCGTACATCGGGAGACGCGGTCGGCGGCGGGGGGCTGGTGGTGGAAGTTGAACTTCCGCCGCACCCCCATCCCAGCATCACTAGACCTACAGCGAAAGCCAAAGCGAACCGGTTCATATCTGCCCCCTGCGCGGCTTCCCGGCGTGCCTACCGACGCGCTCGTCGCAAGGATGCTTTGCTTCAAGAGAACGGCTACGAGGTACTCCGATTTCGCCGAAGACGTCGGTAAGCATCTCGATCAAGTTCTGGAAGCGGTCTTGCGGGCTTTATCCCGTCAATGGGGCCAGAATCTGACACCGACGAGGTCGCTGTGTCGCGTCTGTGCGTAGGCGGGCGCGACCAGGGGGGGATCATATCAGAAATCCTTGGCAACAGCCTCCCTTTATGCGTCCGCTCGATTATCCCGCCCAGTGGTCTTCCGCTGCATGGTGCCTATTCTCTAAGCTGCACCCGACACCGGCAATTAGCCAACAATGCGAGGGAGGGCCTAGTTGAATAACTGATAGGTCCGTCAAAGTGCCGAGCGTGGCGGTGTCCTCGGGCGTCTTCGCGGATTGGTAAGCAGGTAGCCCACAGGGGAGGACCTATCTGCCAGAACTGCATTTGGTGATCCTGACGCAGGCACTACAATTGGCCTAGCTTGCGAGCTTTGATTCCCAGTGCATTTTCAGTCCCCCCGCCAGCCGCGTTTGCGCTTGCCTTTGGTTATGGCACAAAGCCCTCGGGACTGACGCGGCAAGGGGTTACAAAGTCCTATTTCCAAGGAGATAGGCCCGAACAGGTGTTAACGAGAAGTCTATTGCTGACAGAATCATAGAGGGAGAATTCCGCTTGACTTTCTATCTGTGCAGCACTACGGTCGTACCACCTACTTTTAACAGACGCAGTTGCACGAGGAACCGCTTGAGGCTGCGGCTGCCCTATATGTCTCTAACGTCGTGTTCGCCGTTGCGTGAGGCAGCCATGAAAGTACGACACTCCTCGCCTCTTTCCCTTTCTTCCTCGCCGCTCATTTCCTTGCGCTCACCAAGGAGGGCCGCAGCGAGAGAAATTCTATCGCTCGCTGTCGCGCCTGCTGACGCCTGCCTCGTGTGCGGGTGCCGCGCACGTCACGGCCGAGTCGCAGACTCCTGGCCAAAACATCAACCCCTTAGTTCTGCATACTCGAAATCAACGACACCTGGACCGGCCAGGGCAACCATAGAAAAGTTGGTCTCTTCCACTTCAACTTTAGGAGGGCATAATGAAACCAAAGGTCCTGTTCTTCCTCTTCCTCGCGTTTCTACTTCTTCTGAAATCGGCCTGCGGCGCCACGGTATCGTCTGGAACCGCGACTCTGAACGGCACGTATTGCTTCAACTTTGACTCGGGCACCCAGAGTGCAACCGGACTCCCGGCAGCAACCGGTCAATCCTGCCCCGGCTTCGACGTTTGGTGGGAGACAGAGAGCCCTATGCCCAATATGCAGGCCCAGATGGTCCCACAGGGAACTGCGACCATCGTCAACCTGGGGGCGGTCAATTTCAGCTCCGTTACGCTGGCGTACCTCCAGTCATTGACCTACGGCACGACGCCAATCGATGGGAATAACGACAACACCAACCTGTTGGTTACCGGCGACGTATTTGCTGTCCACACTAACGGCGGAAACTATGCCAAGGTCTTGGTCACTTCGTATGGGTATAACTTGGGAATCCAGTGGGTCACCATGTCGACCCCGCCGCCCGTGTCGTTCGCGTCGGCGGTGAACTACACGGTAGGCAACCTTCCCGACTCAGTGGCGGTGGGGGACTTCAATGGCGACGGCAACCTGGACTTGGGGGTCGCTAACGGCGGCAGCGACACCGTCTCCGTTCTGTTGGGGGATGGTAAAGGCAATTTCACCCTGGCCGCATCCCCCTCAACTGGTCCTGGTGGCGGTGACCCGTACGCGCTCGCCGCCGGCAACTTTAACGGGTATCTGGGCTTGGCGGTCGCTAACCTCAATTTCGGCACTGTCGGTGTTCTGCTGGGAGACGGCTCGGGAAAGAACTTCACTCTTTCAACCCTGTCTACGCCGAGCAGGAGCGACGAGCCGTATGCTGTCGCGGTCGGCAACTTCGGAAACGGGTATCAGGACTTGGCGGTCGCCGACTATATGGGCAACACTCTCTCGATTTTTTTAGGGGATGGCCAGGGGGACTTCACTCTCACCTCGTCTCCCTCGACAGGCTCCGGGCCAGTCTCAATTGGCATCGGCGACTTTACAGGTAATGGGATTTTGGACTTGGCGGTCCCTTGCATTGCTATGGATTACGTGGACATTTTCTTGGGGGATGGCAAGGGGAACTTTACCCTTACCTCATCGCAGCCCTCAACAGGTGCAGTGCCGACGTCGGTCGCGGTCGGCGACTTCAATGGCGACGGCATCCTGGACTTGGCGGTGGCCAACCGCGACGACAACACTGTCTCGATTCTGTTGGGGGATGGCACGGGAAACTTCACCCTGGTCTCGTCCCCCTCAACGGGTACCGCGCCACTGTCGGTGGCGGTAGGGGACTTCAATCATGACGGTCAATTGGACTTGGTGACAGCAAACTATAACAGCGGTAACGTGAGCGTGCTCTTAGGCAACGGCGACGGCACCTTCCAGCCGGCAGTGAACTATGCTGTCGGCTCGGCCCCCATGTCGGTTGCGGTGGGGGACTTCAATGGCGACGGCAAACCGGACCTAGCGGTGGCAAACGGTCCGAATAACACCACCGTGAGCGTTCTGTTGAACACAACGGGAAGCATGAACCCAGGCAGCCCAGCCTATCTGAGCCAGCAGTTTGTCATCAACAGCACTCCAAGCAATTATATAGAATTTGATTTCGACGACATCACGGCCTACCATGCCGGCACCATCACAGTCCAACCCGACACTGTCGCCACAGTTAGCGCCTCGGGCGTCACCCAGGCGAATTACGCGAACATGGTGGCGGGGACGTCGCTTGCCACAACCACCTGCTACATTGCTCCGGGGGAAGGGACTGATTCAAGCGGCAACCCCCTGTGCGCGGAGATTACGCTTACCTGCACGAACGCCAGCAACTCGACACCCGCAGGCGATAACTGCCCACAGTCATCGGCGCGAAATCTCTTCTTTGCTAACAAGTTGGAGACCAGCACTCCCATAGGTGGCACCACATCGAGTATCCCCGCCGGCACCGCACCTACTTTGGCAATGGGCAGCGATGCGTGGTCGCCCAGTAGTAGCTGTACGTTGACCGGACCAGAAGCGAACGAGTTGTGTCCGCACAGCGTGCTGACTCACCTTGAACAATACTCCACGGAGCCAGGAATCAAAAGTGGCGGAACCAGCCCGACCTCGAACTCTACTTATATTGCAGGTTGCTGCGAGCCGGAGTGGAGTACCGCGGCGACCATTCCCATGTGGACTAACAACACGACCGTTCCTGTATCGTTCACAACCAGCCCGCCCACGGCTCCACCTTCGCCAAACAACAATTGGGTCGCGGCTCCGAACCAGAGCATCACGTGGGGCGTGGAGCCCCTCGGGGCGACGCCCGATCCTACTTACCCGATACCAGGGGACCAGACGGTCAACAATACGGCATGTCCCCCGCCGCCCTGGCCTTCACCGGGAACTACGCCATCCGACTTCACAGCCAGCGGAACCGTCACGGTTCCCGGAGAAGGCCTTTACGAGGTGCATTACTTCTCGACGGCTTGCGACAACCAGGAAGAACTTCTGTTTACCCTGCAGACCGGTACCACCAACTGGGCATCATTTAAGACCGTGACCTTTGGCGTGGATACAACCAACCCAACGGTCACCACACCTGTGCTGAGCAACAACAATCCCCATTTCCTAGACCCGACCGTAACGGCGTCGTTCACCTGCACCGATCCAACAATCAATGCATTAGGCGCCACCGTTGTGGCGTCGGGTCTTGCGGGGTGCGGAAGCCAAGTCACCCCGTCGCCGGGTTCTGGACCCGCTGGGCCGACTGCGCCCACCCCAGGTTCCTCTAGCCAGACTGTCAGCAGTTTCCCGGTGCCTACTTCCGCTACGGGGCCGCAGACGCTGACGGTTTATGGAACCGATCTAGCCGGCAACACCACAAGCGCGTCGGTCGGCTACACAGTCTTGCCGGCGAGCACGGTAACCACGGTCAGCACGCCTGGCTCGTCAGCGCCAGGAGTGGCCTACACAGCGTCCGTAACCGTCACCCCCCAATTCAGCGGAACGCCGACGGGATCGGTGACTGTCAGTGACGACACTGGAGCAGCCTGCTCGACCGCGATCACGCTCAGCGGCGGCAGGGGGAGCTGCTTGCTCACTTCGACCTTGACGGGGACCCGAACGATCACAGCAAATTACAGCGGTGACGCCAACTTCGCGGCTAGCTCAGGGACTACGACGCTGACGGTACTCGGACCGCTGGCGAGCGTCTCGCCATCGAGTATTAACTTCGGCACGGTGTATCTAGCTACAATCACTGTCAAAAGCGTGACGGTTAAAAATGTAGGGAACTTGCCAATGACGATCTCTACTCCTTTCTTTTCGATTCTGTCCAGTGGAGATCCCAGCGAGTTTGTGATGGTTAACCTCTGCCCGAAGTCGTTGGCCGCGGGAAGCAGTTGCACGATTTACGTAAGCTTCATCGCGGGGCCCTTCTACACTCCGCAAACAGCCACGCTGAGCGTCGCCGATAGCGCTTTTAACAGCCCGCAACTGGTCGCGCTCACCGCTACGGTAATCAATCCCCAGGCTTGGCTGAGTGCGTGGAGCTTGAGCTTCGGCACGGTGAAGGTGGGTACGAGCAGCGCGGCCAAAGCCGTGACGCTGAAGAACACGGGCGCTACAGCGCTGACGATCAACGGCATCACGATCGCCGGCAACAACTCAGCGGATTTCTCGCTCTTCCCACCGAGCACCTGTCCGATTTCACCGGCGGGTACGCTACCGGCGGCTACGCTACGGGCGGGTTCCTCATGCACAATTAGTGTCACATTCACGCCCCGGGCGACAGGTTCACGGTCGGCAAGCGTCGTGATTACGGACAACGCCCTAATAAGCCCGCAGAAGATATCACTTTCGGGCACAGGAGATTAGGGTGGAGGATCGGGGACGCCAGTTGTGGGCTAAAGCCAAACAAGGGCGGGCGTCCCCTCTCTTTCACAAT
>Ga0187769_10002525_pt1 | contig 10726 bp, 8 predicted proteins | sample 0116_SJ02_MP02_1_FD_133140 | JGI IMG/M metagenome (GOLD analysis project Ga0187769, IMG submission 133140) | Tropical peat soil microbial communities from peatlands in Department of Meta, Colombia - 0116_SJ02_MP02_10_MG | ecosystem: Environmental > Terrestrial > Soil > Wetlands > Peat | place... | reverse complement strand
TGCGCCAATCGGTGCGACTCTATTATCACAAGAAAGGCGCGTAATAAATTGCAAACTCGATCATGGCGCTACTTGAGAGTGCGCCTATATTATTCTGAAGCCACGACCCAACGGTGCAAAAATCGATCCTCTGATGGAGTCTGCCAGATAGAAGCATGCAACATGCCGTAGACCTGCTTAAACTACTATAGATAAATGTCACGAAGGGAATTTTCGTAACAGCTCGTAAACGTAGAGATTGAACAGGGCCAACAGTACAAGAGGCATGGTGATTAGCTGAGTTGTTAGAGGTGGGTCTAGTCGGGGCTGGATTACAAGGGGAGCGAAGGGCGATTGCCTTAATGGGATCGAAAAAGGCAAGGCTTGTTTTGATTGCTGATAATGATGTGACAAGAGCCAGAAAGTTAGCGAGTCGTTGTGGCTGCAAAGCGGCAGACGATTGGCGCGAAGTGGTGAAAGCTTCGAATATCGAGTTGGTCTTAGTCTGCACACCGAACGTATACCATGCTCCAATGAGTATCGCGGCAATGAAATCGGGGAAGCATGTCCTTTGTGAAAAACCCCTTGCTAGAACTGTGCAAGAGGGCGAGCGGATGGTTGCAGCTTCACACAAATATTCTGTAGCTTTGAACTGTGGATTCAACCTCCGGTATCATCCCGCCATTGCAAGAGCCCTTAAATGGAAAGCGAAGGACAAACTTGGCAGAATAATGTTCGTTCGCTGCACTCATGGGATATGCGGGCGCCGGGACTATGATCGTAACTGGCGCATGAACAGGAAGACATCGGGAGGCGGCCAGCTTATGGACCAAGGGATGCATGTCATAGACCTGTGCAGGTTGTTCTGCGGCGAATTCAATCAAGTGAAAGGGTTGGTCGGTACCTTTTTCTGGAATGTTACAGTTGAGGACAACGCCTTCGCCTTGCTGAGAACACGCGAAAAAGTCGTAGCTGAGTTCCACGTAAGTTGGACGGAGTGGAAAAACGTGTTTTCATTTGAGGTATTCGGGACAGAAGGGGCAGCCGTCGTTCGAGGTCTCGGAGGAAGCTACGGCGATGAATCCTTATCATTCGTTGCGCGACCCTTGGGATCGCGGCCTTTCACTGAAGTTTCGTATGCATTTCGGGGGGACGACGAATCGTGGAAAAACGAGTTGTTCGATTTAGTGAGCATGATCGACGAGGGCGATATTGTGAGGGCCGATGGCAGCGACGGTCTTGAGGCTCTTCGACTAGCAGATGCAATCTACAGGTCGTCGTCGACGGGACGAACAATCAGTTTGTAGCACGCTCATGACGACCAGAACGAGATCGCAAGCTATAACTTGACGAGATGGGAATCGAGGCTGGCCAACCGGGGATTGCACATAATTGAATCGAAACTTCTGGCTGCCGCAGGACTGGGTGAGAACCTTCGCAAGGATAAGGCAGATTCAACGTGAACCCTTGGAAGCGGCCGCGCTATTCGCGGTTGGCATCGTGTTGTTATACGGTGACGTCGTATTTCTGGGTTTCAGTCTTTCTCCCGCTCTTTACATCCGAGTTGGCGTGGTGCCGTATGCTCCATACGGCTATCATGGAAGAGCATCCGTTTACTCGATTTGGATGGATGCGTTAGCCTCAGGCGCTCAGAATTGGCCGGTTTACGTTCTAATATCCAAGGTTATCGCGTCAGGCGTCCTCCCTCTTTGGAATCCATTCCAAGGGGGAGGAGCGCCATTAGCGGCTGATGTAAGTTGGAGCACGTACTTTCCGCTAGATTTGTTAAACTACCTCCTCCCCAACCAATACTGGGACTTCGTTTGGCTACTGAAATTATGGGCCGCCGCGTTTCTTTGTTATGAATTCACGAAATCTTTGGGCTTGGGGCACGTTGCCTCTTTAGGCGCGGGTTTTGCATATTCTCTGTCAGGGGCTTTCATTTTCTATCCCTTCTTGCCATGGACCAATGTCGCCGTGATGACCCCTGCGTTACTTTTCGCTGCGAAGAAGTGTTTCGATCACCCCCTACGCGCCGACTCGTTGGCACTCGGAGGCGCAGTTTTTGCTTTCTCATTACTCGGAGCTCACATTGAGGCCTTGACGATTCAGTTCCTTTTCGTCGGTATGTTTGTAGTTTTCGAAGCGATGACCCGTCAAAAGGGGAAACTGAAAGGGATTTTAAGTTGGGTCGCTGTCCTTCTTCTTGGTTTCGGCCTGGCATCATTCTTCCTATTTCCTGTATTCGAGTACGTCCAGCTCGCGTTCCTAGGGCATACCGCCAATGTCGGGATTCGCTCCGTCTCAAATGATGGTAATCCGGTCATTTGGTGGGTTAGCCTGTTTATTCCATACTTCTATGGGTTCCTACAAACTTACCCTTACCAGAACCTTAGAGATGTATTCTTCTGGGACATTTCACCCGGCTACTTGGGCATAACAGTATTCTTTCTCTCAGTTCTGCCACTGCTCTCAATTCGTTATGGATCATGGAAGTGCGCAGCGAAGAAGTATTACGTATTCTTTCTATCTGCTGCTGTCCTAGTCTTGATGAAAATCTTTGGCGTCCCGCCACTCAACTTGATCGGCTATCTGCCCGTCCTAATGTACGTAATCTTTTCGCGCTATTCCGGCTCGGTCTTGGCAATGTCCTTTGCGGTATCATGCGCATTTGGCCTCGAAGTGATTGGGACCAGTACTGTGAGAAACTGGGTCCGACCATTGCTATTCGTGCTTGTTGGCATAGCACTTGGAATAGTTCTAACAGTTCCGTTTCCCGTCTCACCAAACAGCCGTTTCTTCCCGGTCTCAGTTGCGTATCTCGGCGCAGGCATGCTCTTTTTAGTGTTAGCAGCTTTCACTGTGAAGAGAGGCGGTTCACAAGGGCCAAAAATCCTTGTAGCCTTAGTTCTACTGGAACTTGCTTCCTACGTTCCGCGCGGACTCTCAGTTACATTCGAGGCAGCTCGCGTGTTAGTCTTGTTAGGCGGAGCTTTCATGGTCGTCTCATTATGCATAACGCGCGGCGGACAGGAGCTTATGCAGTCTCTCTGCCGCATACTCCCACGCGTCATTACTAAGAAAAGACTCTTGGGTAGCATCATAATCGCTGTACTGATAGTGCAGTTTGTTATCGCCTCTGCTTCACCGAGCGGATTACCGAATCGGTATGACCCTTACGTAGAGGCGCCCTTTGTCAGATTTCTTCAGCAGAATGTTGGCTATCAAAGAGTCTACTCGTTAGACGGCGCCTTCTTCCCTTCTGTTGCAGGAATCTTCCAAATCGAGAGCCTCGGTACCTTCTCAGGGTTGATGCCTGCTGACTTTCGGAATTTCTCACTTGAGAATCTTGATCCTGGAGCCATTGCGACGAATTTCGTGGGAAACGCATGGAACAGAAATGAATCGATAAGTCCAGCTGTGGAAATTCACCAAAATCTTGCCTCGTACAGCTTACTAGGTGTGAAGTATTTTGTAACGGCTGGTACTGACCTAGCTGTTGTTCGTCAGATCTCAATCGTTCCGGTTAATGCGATAGCGATTAAACTCGCACCAATCGGCCCGAACAACGTCTCAACCCAGTTCTTGACCGATGTTCCCTTTGACGGAATCATTATTGAATTCGGAACATATGGGCATCCTAGCGTAGGTTCTGTCACATTGAAGCTTGACAGTATCCCAGAGAACCTCTCTTATCACCGGGAATCTAACATATCGGCTGCGTCTATCCACGGCGGAGTCTCATACCTTTTCCCATTCCCTTTGGTGAACACAACCAAGCGGACCCTATTCGAACTACAACTGTCGCAATCAGACACCGACGTTACTAACGAGGTGGCCGTTGCCTGGTGGCCCCAGCTAACCACGAACACACACCTTGCCATAACCGAAGGTTCGCTAAATATTCCTTTGAGCCTTGTTCTCAGAGATCCCAACATGTCGACCTATATGCCAATCGTCTATCAAGACTCGAATGTAACCATTTACCAAAATCTGAAAGTCTTTCCTAGAGCTTTCCTAGCCGAAGGCGTGATAGTAGCTAGCGACGAAGGAGACGCCGTCCAAAGAACCAAGGAACTTGGCTGGAGTACGCGCGATACAGTTGTTATCGATGGAGGAAACGGCTCCATTCCGCTACAATCCAACACCAAGAATGCGAGCATGGACTCGGGAAACGCACAGATTACTCAATACGGCACAAATCAGGTTAACATAACGGTCGAAGCCACGAGGCAGTCCTTCCTCGTTCTAACGGACGTGTACTACCCTGGTTGGACAGCTTTCATAGACGGCGCGCAGACACCAATATATCGCGCTTACGGAGTCGTGCGGGCAATCTTCGTGCCGCAAGGCATTCATCAAGTTGTATACAAATACGAACCCGAATCCTTCAAGGAAGGTAGCGCAATCTCATTAGTGTCAGTAGTTATCTTGCTTGGCTTGGTGATTCGTATGAAGAGACGCTCACGCAAATCATAATCCTGACGCGTTTCACAACTTTTTGTGTCGGTTACCAAACCAGCATCGCTTCTGCGGATACGACGATTGCTGTTTCATAAGGCGACACTATCTTGTAGAATCGAACTCCATAATAGTCAGAAGTTCAAGTCCGATTCTGAGTGTAGATGAAGGCCCGAGTAAAATTTGTAGCACGTTTGTGGTTCTACTTTAGACAGGGATACGCCACATACCTAACTTACGCTATCGGGTGGGTTTCGACACTTATCACGGTCTACTATCTCGCAATAAAGAGTGGACCAGAGTTGCTCGCTATCTTTCCCCATTTTGTTCCGTTTGGCATTTTAGCAACAGTTGCCGGTATTCCATTATCTGTAGTATTGGGGTGGTGGCACTATAAGCGTACACCCGCCTATACTGCAGAGGTCGACATAGGCGTGGAAGCTAACCCATATTACTACAAATATCCGCCAGGCTACAATAAAGACGCGTGGGGTCCTTTGTATCTCGAACTGCTCACCATGATGAGACGGCTCTTGGAGACTAACAAACTCCTTAGTGATGAAGAGAAAACGAGGCTTGACGAACTTGAACGAAAGCTTAAGATTCTTAATGACGGGGGGTTTGTAGGCCAGCCTAGACGCAAGATGTGACTCTTTAACATCTGAGTTAAATGCCTTGCAAGCTCCCCGTGTAAATTGAAGTCTCTACAAGCGAGGGAGAATTGCACCACTCCATACCATCGCTACAGGTCTCAGCCGACTACTTGAATTCGCGTTTTGCTCTTTCGTACTCAGCTACACTTCCAATATCCCAAAGGCGTCCTTTCAACACATACACATAGACGTCTTCTCGCTCGCAAAGCCAAGAGATGAACCGCCCTGGTTCGTCGGGATTCATCCCTTCATCGACGTACTCTTTCGTCCTCACCAGCGTGTTATATGGTAAAATGTATACGCAAGCTCCAACGGGTTTGCGCAAGTCAGGATTCATTGGTTTCTCTTCGAACAGCGTAATACGCCCTTTGGAGTTAGTTGTAACCGAAGAGCCAAGCTTAAGCTGTGCCAAGTTTGCAGCATAGTAACCAGCTACCACGGGTTTCTTGATCTCGCGGAAGAACGCCGCCATCTCATCGAGACTATCCGTGAACACGTTATCCCCGGCTAGGACAAAATATTCATCATTGCAAAGTTGCTTGAGCATTCGAGCGATTCCCCCTATAGCCCCAAACTTCTCATCCTCGGTTTTAGACGGCTCAACCTCGATTCTGATCTTAGCCAGTTTTGCTTCGCGAAGCCAGGTTTCAAATTGCATCTCGAATTTCAGGTTAGTGGAGATCACGACTTCCTCGACCCCCACCTCAAGTAATTTTGCAATGATATGGTCAATAGCCGGTTTCCCTCGGAGAGGGAGGAGAGGTTTCGGTACCTCTTTTGCCAACGGCCCTAGCCGCTTTCCGAAGCCACCCGCCAGCACTATCGCTCTCAAGACTATTCATCGCGCAATATTGCAAGGACGATCATGCTGAAATCATGGTCCCGTTTAAACCCTGAGCGACAGGAGTGTCAGATCAAGCATCGACCGCCTAGATGCTTGTCGAGGGATCTATAGCTTACACGTCTTCCATTGAATGTGTTATGTCAGGACGTTTGAGACTTCTCCGGAGTACTCTTTGCCAGTGTCAGTAATTGACCGCACTCGAGGCATCTCTATGAAAGTGAAGTCTCTGAAATCAAAAAGCTTCGCGATTCTTGCTATCTGGCGGGAAGTCTACTTTCGTTACTAGCCTTCTATAGATTGCCTCATAATCAAGTGCCTCTTCCTCAATCGGTCTGGGACTCACAATATTCTCCCTAAGGCCTCGGAGAATTTCGGGTTTCTCTGCAATTCTCGCAATAAGTAAAGCAAGTTCATCGGTCCTTCCAGGCTTAAACAAGAATCCGTTGTTCCCGTCTTGGACGGATTCTGGTATACCGCCTATGTCGCTCCCGATTACAGGGACCTTGTACGCCTGTCCAAGTAGCACGACTAGGGGAAAGTTGTCGTAGTAGACTGAAGGAACCACGAGTACTGAAAGGTTACTCATAACCTTAGGAGAGTCAACCATATCAAAGAAACCTTTGAAATGGATTCTGGCGTCATACTTCGCAAGTTGAACGATTCCGTCTGCGTATTCCGGCTCATCATGAATTGACCCATATATGTTGAGCCTCACCTTCGACGATTTCACCTTTCCGAATGCAGCCACCAACACGTGAAGTCCTTTGTGCCAAACGATTCCACCAATATACCCAAAAATAATGGCGCGATCATTCGGACCCATTTCATTTTTCGCGGGTTTCTTGACGTAACTGTAGTCGACGCTATGAGTAACTATCCTGATTGGACGATTCCAGTCATTTCTTCTGAATAGAGATGCAGTGAATTTGCTCGATGTAGTGATTTCATCAGCCATGTTGAAGATACTCAATGCATCATGATAACGCCCGATTATCTTGCTATCAAAGTTGCAGTTGGTAACGCATTTCTCACCTTTCTTTGGACCATCGCAGAGCTCTCGTTTCACGTCGACGAGCGATCTAGGACAGAGGAGCGAAGGATCGGTAACAGTGAGAACAATAGGGATGCTCAATTTCTTGCAAGCCTTTGCAACACTTGAGAGCCGCACGGGCTGGCATACATGCACTAAGTCGAATTTCAGATCAAGTTTGTTGAAAGCCTCTTCGATTGATGCGTCGAAGAGATCGTAGAATCTGGTTTTCTTTGTGTCTGAGAGTAAGCGAGAAGCGTATGAGAGGGAACGACGGAACACTGTGCGTGACCGTGCGAACGAGATAACTGGAACCGCTTCGTATGAATAGCGTTTGATAAGGATGTGGTTATGGAAGGGTGTGAAACCCTCTTCGCCTTCAGGATCGCTCTCGTATGTCATTACGGTGGATTGGTGTCCCATTCTACTCATTTGGCGAGCTAGGTCCAAAGTGAACCTTTCTGTTCCAGTATAGTGTCTTGGAAAGAATTGGTGTACCAGATAGAGGATTCTCATAAGGCATCGTCATATAGCCATTGGTCGCGTGCCACCGCTGCACTAAGAACCACTTCCACTCCTCCTTGGGTTAATTAATCGATTGTAGGTTCGTTCTTCTATCGACCATGTTGTGTGAGGTCTTGGAAGTGCACCTCTGTCGGACATAGAGGATTCATTGTTGCGAAGACTAATGCGAGTCAAACCGCACCGCTTTTGAACCCTGCCCGTGAGAACATGATAACGTGCGCTCACAAGAAAGGATGCGAGGTTCCGCTATACTCAACGTTACCAAACATAAAGCTGGATGATTGGATTCGAGGTAATATTCAGGTTCATCTTCCAGACAAAGAAGGTGTAACGAAAATCAGGATCATTAGCGACTACTCGAAAGTAGTTGAACGCCGCCAAAGTGATCTTGCGGAGCACTTCATGTCAATGCCAGAATTGGTCACAGAAGTTCAGAGGATAATGCCAAACTGCAGTTACACTTTCAGTGAAAATCAGCGCGCAGGAAACGTTGGTACAAATCCCAAAAGAAAGAGTGGCCCACACTACTGTTTCGGATTCAGGAACTCTCAGTTAACCATGTTGCCCGATTGTACTCTCGTCTTATGTTGCGTGGACTATGGGCTTGATACACACCTCGTTAGAACTCTTACTTTAAACGACTACGAGTGCATAGCGAATGGCCCCGAAGTGAAGAAGTTTGTTGATGCCGCTAATTCAATCAACGCTGATCTAACGTGTAGACCCTGCATATGGAGTCAAAATACCCCACAAATTATCCTGGTACGACTCTATGAAGCTGACCGGTCCGCGCGGGCGACGACCCGACCTTATCGCCGGTTGTTGATGAGAAAACTGAGGGAAGGCTAGTTGTCGAATAATCCGAAGGTAAGCGTCCTAATGGCTGTCTCCGGGAATCTAACTTATTTGCAAGGGCTAACTTATCTCCGGGGATCAATCGAGAGTATTCTTAATCAAACATTCAAAGATTTCGAGCTAATAATTGTGACCGAACGTGACGCCAGCGTAGAAACAGATTTGATCATCGCATGTTACGACGACCGGCGGATTCGACATATCCAAAACCCGGCACCTCCTGGAATTGTTGGTTCTCTTAACGCAGGTTTACAGGTAGCACGTGGGGAATATGTGGCTCGCATGGATGCCGACGATGTTTGTTCGGTAGAACGGTTTGAACGGCAAGTTAGGTTCCTCGATGAACGTCAGGATGTCGGGATTGTTGGCACGAGTTTCAACATCATTGACGGAGATGGGGTGATTGTCTCTTCCCACAGCAGACCTTCTGAGGTAGCGTTGACTAAATGGCGGCTTCTTTTCGGATATACAGTCGTTCAACCATCAGTTATGATGCGAACTAACATGCTTCGCAAGTTAGGCGGATATAGCTCGCGATTCTTACATGTGGAGGACTACGATCTTTGGATGCGAGCTTCAAGAATAACGGGGATTGTCAACCTGCCTGATCTACTGCTCGGATGGAGAACACATCCCCCTGGTGGCGTTTCACGTATGCAGTTTTTAGAGGCTCGACTTAACAGTGCGGTTGAAATATCCAAGGAAGCCATGGAAGATCTTCTTTCTTGTGAAATCGCAACGGAGACTGTCAAAGCTCTCACAGTTGATTCGAGGGGCAATGAATGGGAATCAGCGAAAGTTCTTCATCGGTTGTGTATGAAATACATTGATATGGAGAATTTGTCAAGGAAGGAAGAGATAGACGTTCGGTCAGATGCAGCAAAACGAATGAATGTTCCATTGTTACGGAGCATCAAACATCATCCGCTCCTTGCATTGAGGATTTGCCTACTCATCGCACGAACCCGATGTCGAATGTTGCCACGCATCCTGGCTTTCAATCTCAAACGAACTTGGATACCTTGGATTCAACGGATCATCAAGAACGGCCTTGCATAACATAGGTCTACAGTTCTTCTCGGGCTGTTGATTAACACAGCATCGAAGTGGTGTCAGGTTTCTACGTTAGCTTCGATTCTGTGAAATGCTCCGTGGGGATGAGGAGCTACGTGTATTGAGTCGGGCATTGGGTCGAGCCACTCAAACTCCTCAAACCCGTAACCCTTCATTCGAGCCTCAAGTTCATGTTTTCTCGAAGGCTGGTGTAATTCGATAACCCAGTTCTTGATCCTTTCCATGATCGGTTCTGCGCCTTCTAGCACAAGCCATTCGGCACCCTCAACATCAACCTTAACTAAATCGATGTGCGCTTCATTTGCCAATATTTGACTCAAGGGAGCAGTTCGCACTTTAATCATGTTGCTTGCAGGCTTTTGGTTCCACTCTTGAGAGCCTGGTGGAAACATGGTTCCGCAGCCCAGGTCGAAGCCCTCTTCATCTGGAGCAGATGCGTAGAAGTTAACTGATCCTTCAATGTTTGATACTGCCAGATTGATTGTTTTGCAGTTAGTCGGAACGCGTTTGCTAAGGTCCCCGTAAATGTTAGGGTCGGCCTCTATGGCAATGGTTCGTTCAAAATTCTTCCAGAGCTTTGCGCAGTATATTCCTAGGTTCGCTCCAACATCAACGAATAACTTTCCTCGAATTGAAGATAGGTAATTTATCACGTTTGGCTCCCAAGTCTTGTCCTCTAGCCACATTGCCCAGAGACTGTAACGATAGTAGCGGAGCCACTTTTTGCGCAACGATCGGGGCATAAGAGCCAGGATCGGTTCAGGTAGGTTGTAGCTACTTGGCCAAATTCTTTCCAATAGGTTGTCACGTTTCTTCTTGCCTAAAAATGGCCTCAAAGCTATGCGAGCGAATTTGTACATCGACCTGTTAAGCTCAAGCAACAACGTTCGTTCAGCGTCGTCGGTATTCAACTTCTAGCTCTTGAACAATTCTATACCGAGAAGATGTTAACATGATTCGTAGGAATTCTATGGACGGGAAATTTTCGTGGTTCCTGAATCACTGGAAAGGGATGGGCGCAGGGGACCTCTTAGCCATACCACGGCTCATGTTTTTGGCATCTAAGACTGGGTTCTGGAGATGCCTGTGTAGTAGTTTGAAAATCAAGAACGCCAGGACGGCGCTGAATGCGCCCCTGATCTGTACTTGGAGTGGTATGAAATACATTTGCCAGACCGCGAATAGTTGAACGCCGAGGTTTTGGAGGAACTGATTGTAGGCGGGATAGTAGAAGATGGATGTAGATCCAACAAAATAGTCTCCTCCTGAGCGAACAAAGGACCACAGGAAGACGGTTGCGCTTAG
>Ga0187769_10002524_pt1 | contig 10727 bp, 12 predicted proteins | sample 0116_SJ02_MP02_1_FD_133140 | JGI IMG/M metagenome (GOLD analysis project Ga0187769, IMG submission 133140) | Tropical peat soil microbial communities from peatlands in Department of Meta, Colombia - 0116_SJ02_MP02_10_MG | ecosystem: Environmental > Terrestrial > Soil > Wetlands > Peat | place... | reverse complement strand
CGCCTCCGACTGGGCCGCGAGGAATTCACACTCTCTCTTCTTCTGTAGAACCTCCCCCATGAATGGGAGCGCAATCCCTCCAAAGTTCGAGCCTCCTCCGAGGCAACCTATGACGAGGTCAGGGGAGTCGTCCACCTTCTCGAACTGTCTGATGCACTCCAACCCGATGATAGACTGGTGGATGAGAACGTGGTTCAGCACCGATCCTAGACAGTAGACCCTGCCCCCCGCCAGGTCCGTATACTCGAGTCCCTCTGAGACGGCGATGCCGAGGGAGCCCGGATGCTTGGGGTCGACCTCAAGCAGCTTCCTTCCGAACGCTGTCTGGTCGCTGGGGGAAGCGTACACCTTTGCCCCATACAGTTGCATAAGGAACTTCCGTTCGGTCTTCCAGTCGTATACCGCCCGCACCCAGAAGACCACCGTCTTCAGACCGAGAAGGGACGAAGCGTATGTCAGCGCTGTCCCCCACTGCCCCGCCCCGGTCTCGGTCACGAGGGTCTCCTTGCCCTCCCTCGCCGCGTAGTAAGCCTGGGCGATGGCCGTGTTCACTTTGTGGGACCCCGTGGGACTCAGGTCCTCGCGCTTGTAGTAGATTCTGACCTTTTTCAGTCCCAGCCTCTGCTCCAGGCGTCTCGCTCTGTAGAGTGGCCTGGGCCTCCCGGCATGGATGTAGAGCTCCCTGACCTCCTCAGGAATGTCAATCCATCTCGACGTCGACATCTCCTGGCGTAGGCACTCCCCGACCAGACGCTTCTTGAGAGCCTCCATCCGCGATTCGCCGTCTCCAGGTTCCTTCGGGGGTGGCAGGCCTCCGGGGATGTCAGGTACCACGTTGTACCACTTCTTTGGGAGCTCGTCCGGGGTGAGCACTATCTGGTCGGGTTCCATGGACTCCTGATGCACACATTTGTACATAAGACCTCCGCCGAACGACTTAGGGTTTCCCCTGATTTTCGGCCAAACTTTATACTCGGCCCAGGCCCTGAAATCGACGTGCTTACCCAAGAACAGATGCAGAAGCTGAAAGAGAAGCTGAACAGGGAGTCGGTCAACGTCTGCTTCAACAAGGGAACCGAAGCCCCCTTCACAGGTAAGTACTGGGACAACCACGAGAAGGGCACCTACTCTTGCATCGTCTGTGGCGCTCCGCTATTCAGCTCTGATACGAAGTTCGAGTCAGGCACAGGGTGGCCGAGCTTCTTCCAGCCTATCTCCAAGGGCATCGTCAAGGAGGATACCGACCGAAGCTTCGGCATGGTCAGGACAGAAATCAGCTGTGCGCGCTGTGGGTGTCATCTCGGGCACGTATTCGACGATGGACCCATGCCCACTGGGCTGAGGTACTGCATCAATTCGGCTGCCTTGGACTTCAAGAAGGCCTAGGCAGTACAAGCCGAGACCCCCTCCGATACCGTCTCATGATATGGCCCGAGACCCCTTGTTAAACCCCCAACGGGAGAAGGCTCAACCGCCTCTCGCCTGGCCTGTCTCATGCGGCTTAACTTTGGTTAACCAAAAAGGAGCGCAGAATTGACAGCCTATCCCTTAGGGGGCCACAGGCGGGCTTTGTCCGACCTTCTTGTCTTCCCATGGCCTCAGTGACACCTCCATGCGTCCTTCAGCCGCCTCACTAAGGGAATCTAAGGTACTCCGCCCCAAGAGACTCGTTACTCGCAGGGACATGAAACCAGTCTTCATGATCTCCCAGGTGCCCCATAAGAAGCAAAGGTACGAGACGGTGGGGGACTGGATTCCAGGCAGGCCGGCGCAGATCAGGGTGAGCAAGATGAAGGACCAGAGGTACGTTTTCCTGGTGGCTCTTCACGAGATGATTGAATACGAACTTTGCAAGATGCATGGCATCACAGACAGAGAGGTAGTAGCTTTCGATGTCAACTTCGAGGCCGAGCGCCGGATGAATCTACATCCCTTGGACGCCGAGCCCGGTAACCACCCGAAAGCGCCATACCGGAACGAGCACGAATTCGCCACCATGATCGAGATGATGGTTGCCCAGAAGCTGGGTGTCAGCTGGTCCGACTACGAGAAGACTGTCCTCTCCCTCGGCCCCAGGCCGAAGAAGATGACCATCCGTCCTCAGGCCAGGCGTTTCCGGTAGGAACTTCGTCCTCAAAATTTCTGAGTGTGGCCAGGACAAGCTCGTTGGAGTGTGTCGGTGAGTTTAAATCAGCTCGAGCGTGTCGGAAGCCGAATGGCAATCGCCCCGGACGCTGCTTCGATGCTGGGCACCGTCCCCTTTTTTTCGGGCCTCGACGGTAAGAAAAGGAAGTCACTGGTGTCCAACGGGAAGGAGATGACATACAAGGCAGGTGATTTCATTGTGCGCGAAGGGGCCATGGGGGTCGGTTTCTATCTAATTCTCGACGGGAAGGCCGAAGTCCGCAAGGGCAACAGAATCCTCGCTACCCTGGGGAGAGGGCAGTTCTTCGGGGAAATGTCGCTCATCGACGAGCTGCCACGCTCGGCAGACGTGATTGCTGTTTCCCCGACCAAGTGCTGGGCGCTGACGTCCTGGGCGTTCGCCGGCGTGCTGAAGACAAACCCAGAGCTAGCCCTGCACATGCTGAAGGAAATGGTGAAGAGAGTCAGGGCAGCCCAGAGCTCCCCCTCCTCCTGAGCGCGGGTCGACTGGACAGCCTGGTTTGGCAAATTGAAGATAGGTCTGAGCACTTGGTCGCTGCTCGGACTTGACGTAGCCTCTGCCGTCCGGGCAATCGGAGACGCCGGATTCGACTACGTGGAGCTCTGGGGTGACGCTCCCCACGCGCTTCCCGGCTGGGTCGACAAGCATGCCCTGAGCGAAGCGCTCTCTTCCTACCAAATGACCATCACCATGCACGCACCCTTCACCGACCTCAACCCAGCCAATCCCTTCCAACCCGTAAGGAGTGCAGTGGAGAGGACTCTGGAGGAGTTCGTCGGGTTCGGCTACTCCATGGGGGCGAAGGTAATCACGGTCCACCCAGGGAGCGTCCACAACGAGGCGATGGTGCCCGCTTCGATGGCAAACGTTACCTCCATCCTCCGCACCATGGTAAAAGCGGCCGACGGCAGGATCGCCATAAGTGTGGAGAACCAGACAAAGAGCAAGTCGAAGTATCGCTATCCACTTGGGTCCACCACCGACTCTCTGAGAACCCTCATGGAAGCGGTGGAGGGGCTCAGGTTCACCCTTGACACGGGGCACGCCCACGCGAGCGCCCAGGTCTCAGACGACTTCGTCCAAATCGCCGGCCCGCGGCTAATAGAGGTACACCTGAGCGACAACACGGGTGCTTCTGACGCCCACCTCGTTCCAGGCGAGGGGACCGCGAATCTCACTAGGCTGATGGGGATGTTGGCCGGCTCTGAGGTCCTTGTCTGCCTCGAGCTCAACCCACACATCTATGCGCCCCAGCAGGTTCTCGCTGCGGCGTCCTCTTTCAAGTCCAGCGTATGATGCAGCGAAGAAAGACTCCGTTATGAAGCTCAGTTTGTGCGGGATCCCGTTCGCCCCCGTCCGGGCGCTAACCTCTTGCTATCTCGACCAACTCGAAGGGCTGCTTCCCTCTCGAGGCCGGGAGGCCTGTTATTCCTCCCACTAGGCTCTCCGCGGCCACACCCCTTCTCTCGAGGACCTTCGCCAGCATGAGGGAGGTATTCCCCGCCATGCAGACCACAAGGATGGGTTTGTCGTCCCTGGGCAGAAGGCTCTCGAACTCCCCTGACGGTTCCCCCCCGTTGAGCACGGCCTGAACGTCCTTTGCCGCCGCGACCTTGACGTCTGACTCGGTGCACCCGAGTGACGATGCTATGATTCTGATCCCCTCCGTCTTGGGGACGAACATATTGTGTGCCCACACCACTCCCCCGTACTCCCTGATGGCCGAAGCTGCTTCGTCCAGCCTTACCTGGTCCCTCTTGCCCCTCCGTGCCACGGCCTTCACTTCGGTAGAGTACTTGGAAGCGCCATCGGCTACCATCACAACGAACTGCTTCCCTACCCCGAAGTTGATCAGCTGCAAAGAGGCGTAGAGGGCGAGGGCCCCACTCTCGCCTACATCATACCCCTTCCTGTTGAAGAATTCGAAAAGCCTGGTAGCGTCGTCGAAGTCGATTTCGTGCTCTCCCAGGTACGACTCGGGCTCGTAGAACCGCAGCCCCATGGCCCTTTCTCTGGTCCTTATCCCTGCAACGTCCTGGCCTGCAAGTGGGAAGATCACCCTCGTCCCCTTCCTCCCGTACCTTGACGCCACGTACCTGCTCACCCCGCCAGCGGTCCCTCCAGTCCCAAGAGTGCACACGAAGTCCACTTCCCCGAGAGACGTCCCCAGTTCTCCAAGCTGCTGGTCGAGCTCGGGTCCAGTAACAGACTGGTGGATCTGGACGTTCAACGGGCTGTCGTACTGCTCTGTGCAGAATCCTCCGTAAACATGGGCGAGCAGCTTCGCCAGCCCTATGGCGTCCTGCCTGGCCAGGAGCTCCTCTGCTCTTTCCCTCGTTCCGTCGAACTTCCATGGATCGAAGCCGAGCTTCGCGAGCTGCTGCCTCACGCTTGCTGCGACCCCCTTCGCCACAAGCAGGTCACCGTTACCCTCCAAACCGGGGGCAGGACAGATGTCTATGTCCAGGTTGACAAGCCTGACGCCGTCCGCCAGCAATTGGTCCACCACCCCCTGTTGTAACCTCCTTGAGACCAAAGCCACTACGTCGATTCCCAGCCTCCCGAGCCAACCGAGGGCTACTCCGAAGTTCCCCGATGTCGCCTCGAAGACCGTCTGGCCCTTCCTCAGCTTCCCGGAGGAGATGGCATCACCCACGATGTTGACCGCTGGTCTGACCTTCACCGAGCCCCCAGCCGCTATCTTGGAATCGAGCTTTGCCAACACCCTGGCTCCGCTCACCAGCCGCAGCCCGTACTCTGACTTGGCACACTCCATCATGGTAGCTGTAACGTCGACAAGAGGGGTAGGGTTGACGACCCTCCCTCCCTCGATGTGGGGGACCTGGGACCGAGTTTCAGCCTCGAATTTCTGGAGGAGGCCCAAGTCGTTCGAAGCAGGCTGCATTACAACGAGTATTCAGATGGCGGGGTTATATAACATATGTTATTATTTTATCGACCAAACCATAGGCGTCAGAAAGGGGGACGAATAGGAGGGAGGGGCTCCCTTGGTCCTCCCGGCTCAGGGAAATTGGGTTCCCTCGGGAACGACGCCATCTACAGCTCCGCCTCCCTTGGAGTGACCTTCAGGTCGGCAACCTTCTCCGCCCTCAGAATCCGAAGGGTTACTGTCTTGCCCACGACGTCCCCGGAGAGTGCCTTGTGGAGCTCGTATTCGTCTGTAGCCTGCGCGTCCCCGAGCCTCAGGATGATGTCACCCAGGGCCACTCCTGCGGTCTTTGCGGGCGAACCCGCATCGACAGACCTGACGAGGAGCCCATCCTCCTGGCCGACTTCGGCAGACCTAGCGAGTTCTTCAGGAAGCTCGACAGGCTCAACGACGACGCCCAGGAACCCTTTCTTGACCCGGCCGTCTCTTGAGATCTTGTCAACAGTCTCCTTCAGCGAGTCGACGGAGACAGCCACTCCTCTGCCAGCGAAGTAGGCCACGTTCATTCCCAGCAGATTCCCGGATGCATCGACGAGAGGACCTCCCGAATAGCCGGGGTTCAACTTCGCGTCCGAGACCACGGCGTCCTCTATCATGATCCCCCAGAAGCCGCGCATGCTCCGACGGTTGCTCGTTATGATGCCGGACGTAGCGGAGGCTCTCTTGCCTGAGGCGTTCGCCAGGGCCAGGACGAACTGTCCCACTTTGATGCCGTCCGCGCTCCCCACCTTTACAGGCGTCAGCTCCGATGCATTCACCTTGAGGAGGGCGATGTCCGTGTATGGGTCCCTTCCGACTAGCTTTGCCTCGAGTTCCTTGCCGTCGTTCAGCACGACCTTCGGCCCCAGACTGTGCCCCACCACGTGGCTCGCGGTTACGACCAGCCCATCGGAGGACCAGACAATTCCCGTGCCACCCCTCCTTTCTGAGTTCACGTTCACCACTGAAGGCGAAACGCTTTCAGCCAGCTCGGTTACAGCGTTTGAAAATGACTGTAACAGCTGCATTCCCTCTTCTCCTGTCATCTTGTCAGAATCACCACCTGCGGCATATATCGGCGGCTACTTGTTGAGCGGGTTCGAGAGGTACCGGCTCACATTGCGTACGGCTTGAAGTACCCTATCCGCATTGGTGTCGGCCTTGCGCCCGGCCTTGGACTGGCGTAGAGCCTGGAAATTCTCCCCATCAACTGGTGGGCTGCGCGGATCGCCTTCGGAAGATCCCCTTCCTTCGCAACCTTTGCGTCGACATCCAGTTGCCCTGCCGAGAACCTGGCATCGATTGTTGCAGACCCGTCCTCGGTCACCCATTTCATCACGAAGCCTTCGTCTGTCTCGGCCATCCCGACCCATCGAATGGTGTCGAACCATCTCCCCTTAAGGGCTGAAATGATTGTTCCCATGCTCGCCTCGTAGGGGAGGAATGTGTGCAGAATGGGTATCTTTCTAGTTCCACCATAGGCAGGTTTCGCTGCAAAAGACTCCCTCGCCCTGTCGGTGACGGTGTACCCCTCGGGAGACTTGACGACAAGGCCGTCGTCCTCTAGCCTCTCCAATGACCTTGAGAGAGTCTCCGGATGGGCCCCTGTTATTCGTCTGAGCCCGTCGAAGGTGAAAATCGAAAGTCCCTCCTCCTCGATGGTCCGTACCACTTCTGCATCCCTCGGGCTCACGGCAGTCTGTTCGCCTTCCAGTTCAGCGTCCCGGCTCAATTTTTCCGAAATCTTGGGGCTTCGCTCCTTTAAAAAACACGCTCTCGGTGCCGCGCTTCTATTCCGCCTTCCATCGTCGAATGAGATTGCCACGCGACCATTTATGCCTCCTATCGGAACTGCAGAAATATTCCCTCCCCGACGCCACCGCTAACGTTGCCCCCCTCCGGGAAAATATTCGCCCTTTGCGTGATAGCCGTCGTGGCACTGCTCGTGGTCTACACGGTCTACGAGTCCAGCACCGTCCCAGGCTCAGTCACATCTAAGGTCCCCTCCCGGTTTTCTGTGAACGGGCGTACCTTCGACTTCACCTACGTCGCCACAACCCAGCAGGAAAGGCAGGCAGGCCTCATGAATAGGAAGGTGACCAACACCACGACTATGCTCTTCGCCTTCCCGTATTCGAGCGACTGGGCCTTCTGGATGTACGACACAAACACAAGTCTCGACATGATCTGGGTGAACGCAACTGGTGACTCGGGCCGGGTCGTCTACCTCACGGCGGGTGCCCCGCCCTGTTTCAACTCCTTCGGATACGGGTGTGCAACCTATGCTCCGAGCGCGCCCGCAAACTACGTGATTGAGGCGAAGTCCGGTTTCGCTGCGGCCTATGGGATCGCCACTGGAACGACAGTCCTATTCAGCTGACCTCGCCCTTCTCACGTTCTCGTCTAGGAATTTCGACTATGCCCTCTTTTGCCACCTGTTGGGTCGATTGGAAGCAATGCAGGCACCTTCCGGGCCCCCGATGACAAGGGCACAGAAGCTCCGATGGTTCGCCAACCAGCTTATGGCGGACGCCGCGGCCGACGAGAAGGCGGGAAATTCGGAGACCGCCGTATCACGCTATCTCCAAGCAGCAGACATCCTTCTTCTCCTAGCCAAGGTGGAGGAGAACTACGCGGCTTGGAAGTACTACACCGACAACGCTGCCCTCTGCCAGCGGAAGGTCAAGCACCTCATCGCCCTCGCCCCGAAGGATGAGGCGGCGCCCTCCCCTGGCCCCCTAACCGGTTCGACCCCACGTTCTTAATATACCACGGAGACCCCCTTCCCTACTGAATGACCAAATGGGAGTGCTACCGCTGCGGACACATATTCGAAGGCGATAACACCCCCGACGAATGCCCCAACTGTCACTACTCGCTTACCTTCTGGATTGAGGCCGGCGAGTCCACCGTCCCGACCGTCAGGAACTTCGTGAAAACAGACCCTCTCGTGATTGACGCCAACGACTCTGTCCTCAAGGCGGCCCAGATGATGCGCGACAGAGGGACCGGCAACGTCCTTGTTCTGATTAACGGAGAGCCAAAGGGTATCCTCACGGAGCGCGACATACTGTACAGAATCGCGGCCGATGATCTGCTCTCGTCGAGCATCCCCGTAAGGAAGATTATGACGTCACCCATGATCTCCATCGAAGCCGACAGGCCCCTTTCCGAAGGCGTCCAGCTGATGGCGAAGCACAGGATTAGGACAGTCTTCGTCACCGACCACGGCAAGCCGCTGGGAATCCTCAACATGAGGGCCATCGTGGGGGACCAGTTCAGGGTCGCGAAGAGCTTGGAGTCCTGAAACCTCCGAGAAGTCATTAAATCAGGGAAACCGCAGAATAGAGCCACGAAAACAATCCTCTTCGTCTGTGTTGAGAACACCTTTCGGAGCGTCCTCTCCGAGGAGCTGTTCAACTCGAAGGCCCCACCCGGCTGGCGCGCCGAGAGCGCAGGCGTGATCCCGGCCGCTTCTGTTAATCCCAACGTCCGCCAGCTGCTGAGAGAGGTGGGCATCACGCTCACCGAGAGGTCCCCCAGGGTTGTCACGGCCGCCCTCATCGCCAATGCATCTCGGGTGGTAACTTTCGGGTGCTTGGACAGGTGCCCCAGAGGCGCCGAAGGCAGGGGAGAGGACTGGCCTCTGCCAGGAGCGACGGGGAAGACGTTCGATGAGCTCAGAGGGATACGGGACGAGCTGTCGAGCAAGATAGACGACCTGATCAGCAGGTACTGCCTTCAGGGCCAAGAGGTAACCAGGTGACATTCGAGTGCAAGACCCTGACATCGAGAACCTGAGGCAGGAGCTCCACAGGACTGCCAGGGCCCGTGGGACCCTCACCTACGGAGAGCTGATGAGGCTTCTTGGGATTTCGAGAGGGCATCCCCTCTTCGAGGCCATCTCAGCCGTGGACAGGGACGAATACCGTAGGGGTGCGCCTGGGTTCGCCGCGATCATAGTCAGAAAGGACACCGGCTTCCCGGGCGGAGGCTTCTTCTGTGATGACGATTTACCCCCCTCCCTCAGGAGGCCCTACTCCAGGGCCAACGACCCCAAGCTCTCGGCAGCCGAAATGAACTATGTCAAGGAAGAACAGAAAAAGATCTGGGACTACTATTCAGGCGAGGCACAAACCTAAGCGGTTTCTGGCTCTTCACCTCTCAGGGGCCTATGCCGTGGACTTGAGCCCGCCCCTCTTCCACCGACTCTCAAGCAGCTCTCTGACCTCCGAGTCATCCACCTGTTCGAAGTCTTTGTAGAATTCCCCTATCGCGAAGAAGAAGCGGGGCTGCTCAAGGCACACGACCCTGGTTCCTTCCCTAGAAAGATCTGCCACAGCTTCCTGGGGCGCCACAGGTACGGCCACAACCACTTCTTTCGGGCCCCTCTTCTTGACTGATTGGACCGCCGCCTTCATCGAGTTCCCTGTGGCTATTCCATCATCTACAATGATGACGGTCTTCCCCTCGAGACCAGGGTATGGCATGTCCCCTCTCAGACTCCGCATCCTTTCTTTCACCTCCGACTTCTTCCTCCGCGCCTCTTCTTGCAGGTATTCGGTGGTTGCTCCGACTGACTCGGCATTCCGGCTGTCTACGATCACGTCCCCCTCCTGAGTGACGGCTCCCAGCGCGAACTCGGGCTCACCTGGTGCGCCGATCTTCCGTGTCACGACAATGTCAAGGGGCGCACCCAGCGCCTCTGCCACCTCCCTCGCGACCACGACCCCGCCTCTCGGCAATCCCAGGACCACAACGTTTCTTCCTTTGAATTCCACGAGAGCCCGAGCGAGTTCTTTCCCGGCCTCCTCCCTATCTTTGAAGGGCAGCAAGCGGTCCCCCGGCCGGGTTCTCCCTCACATAACTAGTTGCCTTGGCGGCGGGCACATTTCAATGAAAAATCGGGTACCTGTCTATCGTCGAAATGGTCCCAACCACCCAGACTTCCCAGCTGTCTCTTATCCGCAAGTCCACTGACCCAAGCTTCCCCTGGGGGACGGCAAGTATCCTCCGCACAGATCCGTGCCGAAAGAGGTAGGGCTGTAACGAAACACTGGAGGCGTTCTTCTCCCTGAGCCGCTTCATGTTGGGGTGCGTCTCGCACTCCACCAGCACCAACTCTTCCGTCCCATTCTCTGATCTGTACCCCAGCAGGTCTGGCCTGTATGATGTCCAAGTTACCTTCTCACCGGGAGGGGGCAGGGGCTCCTCGACTACGGCGTAACGCTGACGCTCGAGCTCCTGCCTGATGACTGCCTTCATTGACCTGTGGACTTGCGACTCCGCCACGCACCACCTCTGGCTCGGCCGCGATTTCTTCCTTGGGCTTAGCGGACATGCACCCCCGGGTCATGGTTTTCGGACGCAAATCTGCGGGAGGAGTTGACGGGCGCTGTTTGCTGCGTCGCAGACTTGGCAGCATGATATTGTGGTCAATAGAAAATCTGTTCTTTGTCAGCAAGTGGAGTCAAGCTAGGATAACAGTCGCTCAATCTACCACACTGGCAGCTCTCTCGCTGTTGGCCCTGCCAATGGCTGGGGCGCAGTCTCAGTCGACCTCGGAACCGCGCGAGGATCCGCGCGAGTCTGGGAATGTTCAGGGCTGCCCTCGAGTCAGAAGTGGAGCCT
>Ga0187769_10002523_pt1 | contig 10728 bp, 7 predicted proteins | sample 0116_SJ02_MP02_1_FD_133140 | JGI IMG/M metagenome (GOLD analysis project Ga0187769, IMG submission 133140) | Tropical peat soil microbial communities from peatlands in Department of Meta, Colombia - 0116_SJ02_MP02_10_MG | ecosystem: Environmental > Terrestrial > Soil > Wetlands > Peat | place... | reverse complement strand
AGACGAGGTCGGCTCATCGAGGAGCAGAAGGCTGGGGCGGTTTAGCATCGCCTTGGCGATTCCGACGCGCGTCTGCTCCCCCGTCGATAGCAGGCCGCATTTTACATCCCGGAATCGCTCGAGATTGAATTGCGTGAATAACGTTTCGATCCGATCCCGCAAGTCCTTTACCCCGTAAAGCAGGCCGAAGATGTGCAGGTTCTCATATACAGTCAGGTTACCCGGCAGCGGCGCATAAACGGCCGCAAAATTTGCACATGCCAGCGCGCGCGAACGATTGGTCGTGATATCCATACCCTCGATTCGTATGATCCCGGCGCTCGGCTGCAGCACGCCCATTATCATGTTGATGATGGTAGTCTTCCCGGCTCCGTTCGGGCCCAGGAGCCCGACGATTTCGCTCCGCCGCACCTCAAAGGAAACGTCATTTACGGCTACGAGATCGACGTATTCCTTGCGCAGCCCTGTGACCGAAAGCGTCGCAGGCTGAGAATTGCCGAGGCGTTCCATTAGCTCATCCAGAGTCATCAGTCGGGTACGAAAACGAAGTATGGCCGCCGGCGAGTGGTTATTCCCGGAGCGACCGGATCTTGGCGATACTCAGGGTGCCCGCGGCGCCCCAACCTTTCACGCCCGCCGGCACTTCGGGGCGAAACTCCTCGTAGAGCTGGTAGGCGCAGCCGGCGAGCCTGGCCGGGCTCATCGATCTCGAAAGCGCCACCATGGCCCCGCGCACGTCGTCGAGCGCGGCGCCGAACTTGCCCGTCAGGTATCGATCGACGCTGTCAGGGTTGATCGGGCGGTCGCCGCTCAGCGCCCGAATCCCATCGTCGGTCCGCTCGCAGGGGACCGCGCGATGCAGCAGGTCAACGGTCATGCCCTCGGCCGCCCGCATCTTCCGCCGCCGTTCGCTCACTTCTTTCGGCGTGGGTGCGAACAGGCCAAGCGCCTTGCCTTTCGAGTAGGCATTCAGACCCGCCACCGCCCGGCCGAGCGTGAGCGCCTCCTCGCGGTCGAAGCCCAGGCGCTCCGCTACCACGGCGGCCCACAGGGTCAGCACCGGAGCGCGATTGATTTGAATTTCCTGAGCAGTTGGCAACGGCAGGATTCTAGAATGAGGTCCGCGAAATGTCACGCCCGCGGGTCCGCTTGGCGCGCCGCGGGCTCATCGTGGACCTCAGCCGATGCATCGACCCGCTGCGCGCCGCGGCCGAATTGGGGACTCGCCGCCGCAGCGGGTGCAGGACCCAACATTCGAGCATAGAATTGACGTTTTACGAGTTCGATGACAATCAGGAATCCCGCCACCGCGAAGAGAAGGAACCCGAAATACAACGCAGACGTGGGCGTGAATCCAAACCAGTGGTTGACCGGCGAAAAAGGCAGCACGATAGTTACTGTCGTGATGCCAAGTGCCAAAGTGGTCACTGACGGGTGGGGCCTGCTTGCGAATGGATGCCGCCGGGTGCGGACTGCGAAAATCATCAGCAACTGAGTAACCAGCGACTCGACGAACCAGCCGGTCCGGAATTCGACCATGCCCGCGCGAAAAACGAAAATGAGGACCGCGAAGGTAATCAGATCGAACAGTGTACTGATCGGCCCCATGACCAGCATAAAGCGCTCGATGAGCTTGATATTCCAGTGCACCGGCCGCGCGATCGCCTCGCGATCCACGTTGTCGAATGGCAATCCTGTCTGAGCGATGTCGTAGAGCAGGTTGGTCAGCAGCACCTGGATTGGAAGCATCGGCACGAACGGCAGGAACAGGCCGGCCAGCGCCGTACTGATGATATTTCCGAAATTGGCGCTGCTCGCCATGAGAATGTACTTGTCGACATTCACGACCGTGCGGCGCCCCTCGATGATGCCGTCGTGAAGTACCGTCAGGTCGCGATCCAGCAGGACGATCTCGGCCGCAGCTTTGGCGACATCCGCGGCGCTATCGACTGAGATGCCGACGTCCGCGGCGTGAAGCGCCGATGCATCGTTGATACCGTCGCCGAGGAATCCGGCGATTTGGCCCGCGCGCCTGAGCGCGGCGAGGACGCGAAGCTTCTGCTGCGGCGTTACGCGGCAGAACAGATTCAGGCGTGGCAGCGCGCCAAGCAGAGCCTCGTCGCTCATCGCGGCAAGGCGATCGCCGGTGACGATTCCCGATGTCTGAATGCCAAGGTCATCGCATAGACGGCGCGTCACCCGCTCGTTATCGCCGGTCAGAATCTTGACCGTCACTCCGGACGCATCGAGGGCGCGGATCGCATCGGCTGCCGAGGCTTTGGGAGGATCCAGAAAGACAGCGAAGCCGGCGAACGTCAGCTCGGGTTCGTCCTCCGCCTCGACGCCCGTGCCGTCGCCGGATGACGTTATCGGCCGCGTGGCGACTGCGAGCGTTTGGAAGCCTTCCGCACCAAGCCGCTCGAAGCGCGCGTAAATCTCGGCGCGGCGCTCATCGGTTAGCGGCTGTGGCTTGCCGTCTGCGGTTTCGAAAGTTGTCGAGAGACGCAGGATGTCCTCCGGCGCGCCCTTTGCGACCAGCAGCCGTTCGTGGTCTCTTTCGACCAGCACCGAGACGCGGCGGCGTTCGAAGTCGAAGGGCACCTCGCCGAGTTTTCGCCATGAGCCGACATCGAGCTGGCGATGCTGGAGGATGGCGTCGTCGAGCGGGCTCTTATAGCCACTCTCGAAATAGCTATTCAAATAGGCGAGCGTCAACACGCGCTCGCTGCTTTCTCCGGTGCTATCGAGATGGCGCACCAGGCGGATGCGCGCCTCGGTGAGCGTCCCGGTCTTGTCCGTGCAGAGCACATCGATCGCGCCGAGGTTATGAATCGCCGACAGACGCTTCACGATCACCCGCTTGCGCGCAAGCCGCACCGCGCCGCGCGCCAGAGTGACGGTGAGAATCATCGGCAGCAGTTCCGGGGTCAGTCCAACCGCCAGCGCCAGCGCGAAGGTCAGCGATTCGAGCCACGGCCAATGCGAGACGATGCCCTCGGTAAGCACGAACAGCACCAGCAGCAGGGTGATCCTCAGAAGCAGCCCGCCAAACTGGAGCACGCCGGTCTCGAATGCGGTCGGCGGCGGCTTTGCGGCGAGCGCGCCCGCCAATTCGCCGAGCGCGGTGGCGCGGCCGGTCGCGCATACCAGCAACGTCGCGCTGCCGGTAATAACAGAGGTGCCGGCGAACGCCGCATTAGCGGCCTCTCCTGCGGTGGCCGCCGGCTTGCGGACATCGGCGGCGTTCTTCTCTACGGGAAAGGGTTCGCCGGTCAAGAGCGCCTCGTTGACAAATAAGTAACGCGTCTCGAGCAGACGCCCGTCAGCCGGCACGAGGTCGCCCGCGCGAAGCCGCACTATGTCGCCGGGAACGAGCCGCTCGACCGGGAGTTCGGTTTCCTCGCGGTCGCGCAGAGTGCGCGCGCGCAATGCCACCTGCTGGCGCAGAGCATCCACCGCATTCTGCGCTCGCATCTCCTGGACGAAGTCCATCGTGACGCTCAGCGCTACGATTGTGACTATGATTACGAAACTTGGGATGTCGCCGGTGACCGCCGACAGAGCGCTCGCAAACAGCAGGATGAGCACCAGCGGGTTTGCGAAACGCCCGAGCAACCGCACCAACGCCGGCGACGGTTTGGGCGCGGCCGCATCGTTGGGTCCATAGCGGAGTAATCGGCGCTGCGCTTCAAGCGATGCCAACCCGTCCCGAGTGGTTTCGAGATCGCTCAAAAGCTGCGCGCTCGATTTGTTCCAGAACGGCGCCTCCCCCATCGCGCTTCTCCGTGCGACGAATTCTAATTGCCGCTGCGTGGCTGGGCGAGGTCTGGTTTGGCTATCACAGTCTGCGCTTGATCGCGTTGTTGCCGCTCAAGACAATAAAATTGGCGCTGCCGGTCCCCACTGATGGTGCCGCGTCTCAAGAATCCCAGCTCATCGCTCATCGGTCGCGCTTTAGCAGGCTGGTGATAAATCACAGCCTGCTCCCTCTCTCTTATCTCCCCCGGAAAAGACCGGGGGAGAAGATAGAGGAAGGCAGCCATCTCTTACGCAGGATGTTGAGACCATAGGGCGGTCGAACTGCGATGATCTCGCTTTTCTCAACATCCTGCTAGGCAACCGTCTTGTGCTCATCGAAACTTTGCGCTTCGCGAGCTGATGTTCGGGGATACGCGGGAGAGGCCGGCTTTTGCGCTAATTTCAAGACCTTCGCGTTTCCTATGTTCTCTGTCAGCGCGGCAACGGTTGCGGATTCCTTGTCCTCCGGCGCGCCGACATACTCAGGAAGCGCGCCCGCGTCGAACTGTTCGACGAACGCGCGCAGTTCATCCGGCAACCGAATGATCGACGTGACCGGGTCGCCTTCGACGAATCGCGTCTGACCATACCAGGTTGTTCTTATCGCGTATGCTATTTTCGCGGCGTCCTGACCAACAGCTTCGACGCGCAAGTGTCCGCTGCCAACTGCAAAAAACAGCCGGTCGGAAACTCCCATCCTGAATGCACGGGCAATCGGGCAATGTGAAGGATTGCATTTGAGCCCGTTCGGCAGCTCGTCGAGCCGCGAGGCGCCGTAGGCGGCGCGAGCGCGGTTGATGGTTGCGAGCACCTCCCGCACATCGACCGCGGACGCTTTCGCCGTACTCAGTTCGTCGTCGTTGGGCATGGTAGTGAAAATTCACTCGGCGCACGCACGGCGGGGTCGTGTTCGCACCGGTGCCAGCTAAATCGGTACCCCTACACGCCAGGCGTCCTCAGAGTGGACGTTTTCAGGCTTGCGCCTGCTCCTCGCGAGTCCCGCGTTCGCTTTCGACAGGCGCGGACGCTTCCTCTTCAGGCGCGGCTTGGCGCGTAAGGATGCTCTCGACTCGCTGAGCTGCGTCGCTCAGCATCTCGCTGGTTTTGGCGGCGGCCGAATAGCATGCATTAACCGTGCTATCGACGATGGGCTGTACAGTGTCTCCTACGGCCTGGGGCAGCCACCTCGAAGCGATCATTATCCCTGTTCCCAACGCGACTCCCACCAGCAGCTCGGATTCCAAAAGCAGTCCCACTCCAATCAGTGCCGCGGAAGGTATCAGCGATTTCGCGTCGGGGACCGGGGCGGTTGGTGCCGCAGCAGCCGCCATCCTCTCAGCCGCGGGTTCCTCCTCCTTGGCGCGTAACTTGGATGGCGTCACGCCCGCCTTTGCTCCTTTTCTTTCGGCCATCGCAACGCTCTTCTTCACTGGATCGTTCATTGGCCTTCTCCATGTTTTTCCGCGCGAGTTTTCAAGTTTGAACCTGGCAAGGTCTGGAGGGTCCAAGCCGCGTTTCGAGCACATAGCGTGCCGCTGGGTTGCGCGGCGTGCGGTGACGCCGCGGTTTAAAATTCCTTCGGCGTTCTTGGAGACTTCAACCTCGAAGCGGCAGCCTCGCTCGATCTCGGCCCGAATCAGGCCGGGAAAGAGAGCGAACTCGATGCGTCCGAAGGCGCCAGCAGATACCAAATGGATACACTCGAATTGCGGTCGGAGCCGAACGACTATGATCGCGTCGCATGTTCAGAAAATCGCGCAGCGGATATCGCTCGCACGCGGCGGCAGGAATGATGAAATCCGAAGCGCGCGGCCGCCTGCGCTGGGACTCCGCGAAGGTAGTCTTGGAGGCGAGGGATCGCGCTGCGCTTCTACAGAAACAGTGCGCGCAAGGCAGCGGAAACGATTTGAGAAAGCAAGGCCTGAACAAAAGCAACTAATAGCTGAATCATAATTGTCTCTCCGCGCAGTCGTCAGGCGATCTTAACCAACGGCCCGGGATTTGGGCGTCCCTCAGACAGAGAGCGGGGCCGGTTCACGAACGAGGCCATCTGTGAACAGGCGAGGCCGGCGTGCTCAGGCAAGCACGATGGCGACAATCGCAGCCGCCAACTGCGACAGCAGCACTTCCGCCAGAATCTGAAGCAGAAAAATCATCGCGAGTCCTCCTTTCCTTTGCATTGCGGCTGTAGTTGAATAGAAACCATTCAGCCGTTCAATTTCTTCAACTGCGATTCTAGCTCGGGGCGCCATAATCCTGCATGGCGATCGGGTGAAGATGATGCGAAATGTTGGTTACTAACGTGTTACGTATGACGCAGAGCCGGCGCATCGAAGCTCGACTTCCATGATCGTTTCCGCGAGCTATAAGACCGACATCCCGGCGTTTTATCAGCGCTGGTTCCTGAATCGGCTGCGGGCTGGCTACTGCAAGATGGTGAATCCGTTCAACTCCGGACAGCGCCGCACGGTGTCGCTTGCCCGCTCGGACGTGGACGGGTTTGTATTCTGGACGAAGAACCTGGGTCCCTTTCTCGAAGTTCTGCCAGAGGTAAGGCGGCGTGGGTTCCCGTTCGTCATTCAATATTCGATCAATGGGTATCCACGAGCATTGGAGTCGCAAGTCGCGGATGCGAAACGATCCGTCGAACACATGCGGTTCGTCGCGCGGGAGTACGGACCTCGCGTCGCGGTCTGGCGCTACGACCCGATCATTATTTCGAGTCTGACGCCGCTCGACTTTCACCGTCGGAATTTCGCAGCCCTGGCGAAGGAACTCGCCGGCGCGACCGACGAGGTCGTTGTCTCTTTCATGCAGGTCTACAGGAAAACCCGGCGCAACATGAATCGCTCCGCCGCCGAAAACAGCTTCGATTGGCACGATCCCGGCCGCGAAGCGAAGCAGGCTTTGGTCGGCGATCTGGTTGGCGTGGCTTCGCAATACAACATTCGCCTGACAGTTTGCACTCAACCTGATTTACTTATCGATGGTGCGGGCGAAGCCCGTTGCATCGACGCCCGCCGGCTCATGGATATAAGCCGTCAGACATTCCGCGCTCAACTTGGAGGAGTGCGCCAGGGATGCGGCTGCTTCGAGTCGATCGACATCGGCGACTACGACACATGCCCTCACGGGTGCATGTACTGTTACGCGGTCCGAGACCGGAAAGCGGCCCTCCGGCGCTTCCTGGCTCACGACCCGGACGGAGAATACCTGTTTCCGATGCCGCCGGTGAGGATAGGCAAAATTAAACAGGGTAGCCTGTCTTAGCTTCCATCCGCTTGCATCAGCAACTATTTTCAATTGGAAGCTGAATTTTCCACACGGCATATCTGAACAATCCCGAAAAAATCGCGGCGACTCCCGCTGGCTGGCCCGCCGCGCGCCCGAATTTTGAAAAACTTCAAAAGGACGAGCGCCGCGAGTGGCGAGGCTCGCTGATCGGGGTTAAGATATTTTCGCGAAGCGACCTTTTTGGGAGCGTCGCGGATCTCATGCGGTACCTGGCGTAATTTGACTGTCCGCTTCGGCGGAACCACGCGCCCATCGCGCGTGCGGCAGATTGGCGCTTGAAGGGGGTTTCTGGCATGAGGCGCTCGTCCGGGTTTCAAACTTCCCCCGAAAATTGGGAGGCGCTTGCGGTGTATGATCACCCGCCGCGCAAATCCAGATGAATTACCCTGTTTGGCAGTTGGGTTTTCCCGGCGGACTGCTTATCGCGGCGATCGCGGGGCTTCACGTCATTGTCTCGCACTTTGCCGTGGGCGGCGGGGCGTACTTAGTATTGACGGAGCGCAAGGCCTACCGGGACGATGATTCCGAATTGCTGGCGTACGCGCGTTCCCATGCAAAGTTTTTCGCCTTGCTCACGCTGGTGTTCGGCGCGCTTACCGGCGTCGGGATCTGGTTCGCGATCGGGCTTGTGAGCCCCGACGGCACCTCAGCGCTGATCCACACTTTCGTGTGGGGATGGGCAATCGAGTGGGTATTCTTTTTCGTCGAGATAACCGCGGCGCTGATTTACGCCTACCAGTGGGACCGCCTCGACCGCGCCACTCATCTGATAGTCGGATGGATTTATTTCGGCGCCGCGTGGGCAAGCCTCGCGATCATCAACGGCATCCTCACCTTCATGCTGACGCCCGGCCGATGGCTCGAGACGCACAATTTCTTCGACGGGGTCCTCAACCCGACCTATTTCCCGGCGCTCGCGATGCGCACGGCGATGGCGGTTATGCTTGCCGGGATGTACGGCCTTCTGACGGCGACCCGGCTGCGCGGGGCCACCCGCGAGCGCGTGGCGCGTTGGGCCGGTGCGTGGGTGGTGGTTGGAATCGTTTTCATGCCCGTGTTCGGAGCCTGGCACTACAGCGCGTTCCCCGAGTTTTCGCGCCAGTACCTGGCAGGCATGCTGCCGGTTGCCAGACACACGGTCGCTCTCGGAATAAGCGCCGCTGCGGTGGCGCTCGTGCTCACCGCGCTGACCGCAGTATGGAAGCCGCGGGCGCTCAACGGCGCCGTGGTAGCGGTGGTGCTCGTGTGCGGCTTCATCACGCTCGGCTCGGGTGAGTATCTGCGCGAGGTCATACGCAAGCCCTGGGTTATCGGGGGCTATCTTTATGCGAACGGGATTCCCGCGGCTTCAGTGAAGAGGCTGACGGAGAACGGTATCGCGAGCGAGGCCAAATGGCTCGCCGCGCCACCTGCGGCGGACTCGCTTGCTTACGGGCGCGAGGTCTTCGTGCTCGAGTGCGGCGCGTGCCACAGCCTGGATGGTTATCGTGCGGTTCGCCCGCGGGTGCGCGGGTGGGATGAGCCTTTCGCCCGCGAGATGATCCCGCACCTTCAGTTGATGCGCGGCACGATGCCGCCGTTCGCCGGAAATGACACTGACCGCGGCGCGCTCGCGAAATACCTGGCGAGTCTGAATCCGTACACGGTCGCGGTCAGTGAGGCCAATCAGGTTGAGGCGGGCCGCGAGGTGTTCGAAATCCACTGCGCGGAATGTCACACGGTGCACGGCGCCATGCGGCCGTTGATCCTTTATGGGATGAGGCCGGAGGCGATCGGCGCGATGCTGAGAGTTCTCCCTGCGTTCAACTCCGGCATGCCTCCGTTTACCGGCAGCAGTGACGAGCGCCGCGCGCTTTCGCGCTTCCTGCAAACCGGACAGCCGATGCTGTAGCAGGATGATGAGAAAAGCGAGATCATCGCAGGTCGACCGCCCTGCGGTCTCAACATCCTGCGTAAGAGATGTCTTCTTTCCTCTATCTTCTCCCCCGGTCTTTTCCGGGGGAGATAAGAGAGGGGGAGCAGGCTGCGGTTATCACCAGCCTGCCAGGCGCAAGCCGAGGAGTGGCAGCTATGCAGAACCTTCCGATTCCAAGTGCCGATCCGATGCCATTGCCCGGGCCGATCTGGCTATTAAAGACGTTACTGCTGCTGACGCTTTATTTGCACCTGATTGCGATGAACCTGCTGCTCGGCGGCTCACTCGCCGCGGCGTTCTATCGCATCCGGCGCAATAGCGAATTCGCCCGGCAAGCGGCGCGCGACCTGGGCGCGAAGCTGCCGGTGATAATGGCCTATACGATCACGCTTGGAGTGGCCCCGCTCCTTGTCGTGCAGGTCTTGTACGGGAATTTCCTCTACACGAGTTCGATCCTGATTGGCCTGCCTTGGATCGGCGTCATCGCGCTCCTGATCGTCTCCTACTACGGATTCTATTACGTAGCGATGCACGACGCGGACCGTTCGGGCACGCATCTGGTAGGCGCGATCGCGGCGCTGATCGTGGTGTGCATCGGGTTTATCTATTCCAATAACATGACCCTGATGCTCGCGCCGGAGCGATGGGCCGAGTTGTATCGCCGGCACGCATCGGGATGGAGCCTGAACTTCGGCGAGCCAACCCTTATCCCGCGCTATCTCCATATGCTTGCCGGCGCGATCGCCGTGACGGGGTTGTTCCTGATGATAAGCGGGATCATACGGCGCACCAGCGAGTTCGGCCGCTGGCTCATCGAGCAGGGTGCAGCATTGTTTGCCGGCGCCACCATCGTGAACTACCTCTTTGGTCTTTGGTTGCTGGTGAGCCTGCCGCCGAATGTAAGGGCCATCCTGCTCGGCGGGAACGTGCTCGCAACCGCTCTGCTTGGAGTGGGCGTCGTTCTGGCGCTTGCCGCAACTGTTCACTCTATATTGGCCGGCGCGGGACGACGGCCGATATTGAACGCCTGCATAGCTACTGCAACCGCGCTGGTGACGGTTGCCCTCATGGTGGTCGTCAGAGACTACGTGCGTAACGCATACCTGGCGCCGAACTATCAAATCGGGCAATTACACGTAACACCGCAGACTGGCATCATCGTGCTCTTCTTCACCCTGTTCATCGCCGGCCTTGCGACGGTCTATTACATGCTGAGCAAGGTGGTCGCGGCGCGCCCCCCCACGGTCGCGGCCGACCAATAGGTCGTGTTCCTGCTTTCATCGCCGCCTGAACCCGCACGGCAGTGCCGATGCTGTCACGCACCTTTGGGGGCCCAATTCGGCGCCTCTATCGGGCGCTCGCCCCTACTTCTTCGGCGCGGCCCCGGTACAACTCAGGCTCACGACCTGCGGCTCGTGAAGCACATTGTCGGTGATAGTAAGCATCCCTTTGTAGCTACTCGTGTCCAGCGGCGTACACGTTACCTCGACTTTGCAGCTCTTCCCCGGAGCGAGCGTGCCGGTACATTCGGTGCCCGTCACCACCTGGAAGATCGGCGCCGTCGCGGACTCCGTTTCCATCGCCACCGACAGCGCCTTCTTTCCTCTGCCGATATTCTTGATAGTCACGGTGACCGGTTTGCTGACCGTATTCTCGGTGACCTTCCCGAACTTCGCGGGATTGGGAGCGATCGTGAGCCGCTCTTTTACCGGCGTGGGCGT
>Ga0187769_10002522_pt1 | contig 10729 bp, 9 predicted proteins | sample 0116_SJ02_MP02_1_FD_133140 | JGI IMG/M metagenome (GOLD analysis project Ga0187769, IMG submission 133140) | Tropical peat soil microbial communities from peatlands in Department of Meta, Colombia - 0116_SJ02_MP02_10_MG | ecosystem: Environmental > Terrestrial > Soil > Wetlands > Peat | place... | reverse complement strand
TTGCTTGATGTCGTGGTGCCTTTGGCGGACTCCTGGGCGGCTTTCCTTGCAGGTTTCGCGGTCGAACTCATGGACTAGGGTTCGACTGGCAGCTTATGAATCCTGTCCTAAGCAATTCAGACAAAGGGGAAGGGGCAGGCGCGCATCGTCCGCCGGCTGTCTTTACCTGCATTTATACTGGTAAAATGGCCTATGTCCAGGCCCACTCGCACATGAAAGGATTATCACCCTCATTCAAACTCGGTCAAGACACCAGGCTCATCCATTGGCTCCTTGAGAAGAACCAACCCGCAGTCAGGTACAACGCGTTGGTTAATCTGCTCGACCGTAAAGAAGACGACCCCGAAGTTAAGGAAGCTCGGTCGAGCATTGGTCGTGTCGGCTGGGCAGCGGACCAGTTGCGCCTGCAAGGGCCTAGAGGATTCTGGGAGCACCACGAGCCCCGGAACATTCCGGAGTGGGTGGATTTCCTGTACTCCCCACCCTTCGTTTCCACAAATTGGAGAGCGCTCGTCCTCGCCGACCTTGGTCTGGATTCTACTGACCTGCGGGTGAGAAAGATTGCAGAGTTGATGTTCGAGTATAAGCTTGCTCTCAGTTCGCCTTTGAATCTCTTCTACGAAGAAGTGTGCCGCTCTGCAAACGCAGCCCGGATGATGACCCGCTTCGGGTACGGCGACGACCACAGGGTTCGGAAGCTCTACGACTGGCTCATCGAAGATCAGCGAGAGGAGGGGGGTTGGAACTGCTCTCAAGGCACTCCTGGCACGCTCGACGCATGGGAGGCACTCGCAGCGTTTGCGTGTGTCCCGAAGTCAAAGCGGTCCCGAAAGATGACACAAGCAATTGAGAAGGGGGCGGAGTTCTATCTCGAACGCAAGTTGATCGAGGAGGGGGAGAAATATGAGCCTTGGTTTCGATTCCACTATCCCAACCACTACTTCTACGACATTCTCGTCGGGCTCGACATCATTACCCAACTGGGGTTTTCCGATGACCGACGGCTGAGACCTGCCGTTGAAATCCTACGCAAGAAGCGCCAGCCTGACAGGACTTGGATATTGGACCGCGTGCATCCCGATATTGGGCCCGGAACGAAGATTCATCCGGATATCGTGGATATTGCTCCTCTGGTGATCGAGCCAGCCGGAAAGCCTAGCAAGTGGATTACGCTAAAGGCGCTCACCGTTCTGAAGAGAACGGCCGAGGCGCAATAGCGTCTTTCAAAACTTGGACCCGGATCCAGATTTTTGCCCTCGTGCAAGGGGGGCTTCAAGCAACTACGGCTATTTGGATACGAGCCATACTATATCATGACTAAATCCAGGTCAGAACGGCCAAGTCGCCCCACAACGAGGACACTTGTAGCGGTAGCGTTTCTTTCCGACTGCGTCCGTCGCCTCGCTTACAAGTAGCAGTTCACTCTTCTTGCAATACGGACAGAGATGCGTCATCGGAGCACCGGGGGGCACTCCGCGACTTAAACGTCTTTTACACCGAATCAGCATCTTGACCCGCATCCGAGGGATTACTGCGATGATTTGTGTTCCCCGGGGGGAGACTATCTATTGCGATAATGTTTGGGATATCGATTATATACCCTACTCCTGTCTGCTTCTTCCATGGCGAGGCAGGTCGGAGCCGTTGTTCCGCGTGGAGAAGGGCTGCACCCGCACAGCGCCCCCAGGGGGCTGCTGGAGGTCTACTCGCTACTTAGCATAGCAAGGAGGCCGATGCGCGGATACGACCTGATTAAGGAAATTGAGATGAAAACAGATGGAGCGTGGCGCCCGGGTCCCGGGGCCGTGTACCCGTTGCTGCGGAAGTTGGCTAAGCGGGGGGACCTCTCACCAAAGAAATCAGATGAGTTTGGTCCAAATCAGGTGGTCTACGAAATAACCTCTCAGGGGCTTCGGAGGATATCCATCGCGAAGAAGGTTATGAGGTCCTACCCGGCAAGAATGAAGATGATGAGCTCCCTGTTCCTCGAGCTTCTGGAGCCAGACGATCTCGTGAAGTTCGTGCTCAGCCTGTTCGAGTTTCAAACAGATGTCCTCCGGACCATCCTTGAATCTGATAGGACAGGGCTCAGCGAAGAGGACAAGGTGTTCGCTCTTCGCCAGTACAGACTCAACCTGGAGAGGGAACTCGCGCGCACGGGCACTTCAATCAGGGTGCATGGTGGGAGACCAGAGGAGGCGGGCCCTCCCACAGGAACCGCACGAAAGAGGGGAAGGACGTGAGCAAGGCAACGTTGGTCGCCCCAGTAATCGTCCAAGACGGAGAGGCGATGATCAGGGTTACCCACCTGGAGAAGAAGTTCGGAGACTTCGTGGCGGTCAGTGATATTTCCTTCGAGGTTAAGAAAGGAGAGGTGTTCGGACTGTTGGGTCCCAATGGGGCAGGAAAGAGCACTATTCTGAGGATACTCTCGACCCTCGCCAGGCCGACCGACGGGACTGCCAGCATAGGAGGCTTTGACGTCGTGAAGCAGGACAACGAGGTACGCAAGCTGGTAGGGATTGTGTCGGAGAAGATGATAATGTACGACCGCCTCACTGCGAAGGAGAATCTCTGGTTCTTCGGGAGCCTTTTCGACATCCCTGCCAACACCCTGAACACTCGGATCGATGAACTGTTGGAGCTTGTCCAGCTGACGAAGTGGAAGAACTCTCTCGTGGGAACATTCTCGACCGGCATGCGCCAGCGCATGAACGTTGTGCGGGCCCTACTGAACATGCCTCAGGTGCTCTTCCTAGATGAACCGACCCTGGGTCTCGACCCTCAGTCGTCTGTGGAGATCAGGGAGTTCGTGAAGAAGCTCAACAGGGAGATGGGCACCACCATTATCGTGACCACCCACACCATGGTGGATGCCGACATGCTGTGCGATCGGATTGGCATCATAGACCACGGAAAGGTGGTGGCCCTTGACACATCTTCCAACCTGAAGAGACTCATCTCGGGGACAAACAACATCGTCCTGAAGATGGACATACCAAACCTCAGTCCTGCCCTTGTCGAAGGCTTAAGGACGCTTGGAAACGTCAAGTCCGTCTCTCAGGACGACTCCACCCACCTCAAGATCATAGCGAGCGGTGATGATGCCTTCGATATGGTGATCGACGCGGTTAGGAAATACGGGGCCAAGATAGCGTCGATGGAGAACGTTCAACCGACACTCGAAGACGTCTTCCTTCACCTCACCGGCCATGAAGTCAGGGACAGCGCCGACCAGAAAATCCCCCTTGAACGGCATCGCGGTTTCATGGGCGGTGCTCGGAGAATCAGGTGAGGGGTCGTGGCAAACAATGACCTGCTAGCCCACAGCTTCAGAATCGCATGGAAGGACATGGTAGAGCTCTACAGAAACAGGTTCGGCCTTGTCCTCCTCATAGTCATGCCCATCTTCATGATGGGAATGGTCGGTTTCATCTATCCTAGCAACACAAACTCTGGGAACAACCTGCCCATCGGGGTTGTGAACCTGGATGGTGGTGGCTCCAACTCAACGGTCGCGAGCCAAGCTTTCATTTCCGTGCTCCAGCAGATCAATGGTAAAACAAGCATGTTCAAGCTCACGACGCTTAGTGACGAGTCCGCGCTGAAGGATTCGATTCAGAGGGGGGACCTCGAAGGAGGGATAATCATCCCTAGCAACTTCAGCGCGAGCCTCCTCAGCGGGAAGCAGGGGACGGTGATGATTATGACGGACACATCGAATCCCCAGGTATCAGCTACAATCCAAACGCTGCTCTCGGCAGTATTCAGCGAGATGAGCACCGGAATGGCCCAGCAGAAGGTCATAGCGCTTGACCCGTCAGTCGGTAATGGCGGTGCTCTCGCGATAGTCCAGCCCCTCAAGGTGGTTGCGCAGGGAATCGTTCCCGGGTCGAGCAACTATTTCGAGTTTGTAGCCCCCGGCATCATGGCGATGACGGTCATGATGAGTGTCATGACCGGACTTCCCGGGGCAATATCTCAGGAGAAGGAGGTGGGGACCATGGACGGAATGATGGTGGCGCCAATAAGCAGGCTCTCGATCATCCTCGGAAAGACGTTGGCCCAGACGGCCAGGGGGCTTCTACAGGGATTCATCCTTATGGTACTAGCGGTGGTCCTCTTCGGTGTTGTCATTCAGGGAAGCATCCTCCTTGTCTTCGGATTGCTGCTCCTCGGGGTGTTCAGCTTCGTTGGCTTGGGGATAGTCATGACGTCAATCACAAGCGACCAGCAGACTGCCACCATGCTCATGACCACCATAATGTTTCCAATGATGTTCCTCAGCGGGGTATTCTTCCCCATCCAGCAGATGCCTTGGTACATGCAGGACATCTCGAAGGTTCTTCCGCTCAGCTACGCCACGGACGCCCTGAGGAAGGTGGTGGTTCTCGGGGCGGGCGTGCCTGACATTGCAACCGACTTGACGATTCTGATTGCCTTCGGAATCGTGATGACAGCCATCGCGGTCCCCGTCTTCAGGCGGGCAATGACCAGGTAGCTGCAGAGCCGAGAAGAAATACGCCAGACGGGCGCTGGGTTTAAATACGTATGTCGGTGAGCCGATATCGGATAACCGACATGTGGCTTGATTGGTCAAAGAGAACCCACCGCGGTTTGAGGACATGGATTCTTATGATCGTCACAAATCAGCCAATGAACGGGGTCGAGATAATGGACACTATGGAATCAACGAGCAGAGGGTGGTGGAGGCCGTCGCCTGGCTCGGTATATCCAATGCTGGAACAGCTATCCAATGAAGGGCTTGTCAAGAAACGCGAATCTGACGGTAAGTACGAAATCACGCCTCAGGGCAGAGAGGAAGCCGAATGGCCCTCCCGGATGCGAGGGTCAGGTCCTAGGTCAGTGGAGGGTATTTTGAGCGACATGTCGAGCAATATCTCCTACCTCGAGGATATGGCCCGATCGAAAGACCCAGAATTCGTTCAGAACAGCAAATTAATTAGGGAACTCGCGAACAGACTAACCAAATTAGGTGGGGTGTCCTGAGCCAGCAAGCAATCGTCAAAGTGGAGGGACTATCAAAGTCCTTTGGTCCCCTCAAAGCGGTGGATGGGGTTTCATTCGAGATTCAAGAGGGGGAGATTTTCGGGTTCTTGGGTCCCAATGGGGCGGGGAAGACCACCACCATCAACATGCTGACAACCCTGCTGAAGCCGACCGGCGGGAAGGCTGAGATCACCGGGCTGGACATCCACAAGCACCCCAACGACGTCCGAAGGAACGTCGGGGTTGTCCCTCAGGAGTACACCGCGGACGAAGACCTGACTGGTCTTCAGAATATTCTTCTCTGCGCAGATCTGTACGGAATCCCGAGGAGCGACTCAAAGCCACACGCCATGGAGCTGCTGGAACTCGTCGAGCTTGAAGACGCTGCTGATAGGAAGGTGAGCACATACTCGGGCGGAATGAGGAGGAGGCTTGAGCTTGCCAGCGGCCTGATAAATTATCCGAGGCTACTGTTCCTGGACGAGCCTACGCTAGGGCTGGATGTTCAGACCAGGACTGCAGTGTGGAAGTACATTCGGATGCTGAAAGAAGAGTATGGCATGACCCTCTTCCTCACCACACATTACCTCGAGGAGGCCGATTCCCTCTGCGATAGGATAGCAATCATCGACCACGGTCACATAGTGAGAATAGGAACCCCAACGGAGCTGAAGGCAAGCATAGGTGGAGATGTCATAGTTGTCGGCGTAGCCGAGTCGGGACCGGACATCTCGGAGGAGATCAAAAAGATACCACTCGTCAAGGAAGTGTTGAAGAGTGACCACGAATACAGAATAAAATCCGAGGTTGGGGAAGAGTCCTCCATCCAGATTATCGACCTCGTAAGGTCAAAGGGACTACACGTGACAAAGATTTCGTTGACTAAGCCGACCCTCGACGAGGCCTACCTCGAATTCACCGGCCACACCATCAGGGAGGAGGAAGCGAACAAGATGGACGCGTTCAAGCAGCGCGTAACCATGATGAGGGCCAGAAGATGACCGACGACTCCCTCATGAGGTCGACCGTTACCGCACAGGAGCAGGAGGTTCTGTCGGAGGAACGGGAGCGCGAAAGAGCGTTCAGGGCGGCCCCGAAGCTAGACAAGAGCCCCTGGCATGGTCTCTGGGCCCTGACCAACAGGGACCTCGTCAAGTGGTACAAGAACCCGATTCAGCTCATCATTTCTCTAGTTCAGCCGGTCGTGTGGCTGGGGCTCTTTGGAAAGGCATTCAACATAACTGGTCTATTCTCCGCGCAGCTATCTCCGACCCAGCAAGCTGCGGTGAACCTCGGAGCGTTCGGTACTACGAGCTACTTCTCCTATCTGGGAGCCGGAATGCTGGCATTCATCATACTGTTCACCGCCGCCTTCTCCGGCATGTCCGTCGTATGGGACAGGAGGTTCGGCTTCATGAACAAAGCGCTCAGCACCCCGGTGGGCCGGGGCTCGATAGTAATTGGAAAGATAGCCCAGAGCACTGTCCGCTCCCTTATCCAAGCTGTTATCGTCCTTGTGATTGCGGTGGCTCTGGGAATGAATACCACTAACTTCAGCGTATTGACCGTGGGCGGGTCATTCATCATGCTCTTCCTGATGTCCTTTGGCCTCTCATCGCTCTTCGTCATGCTGGCTCTTAGGTCGAGCGACTGGCAGACCCAGATGGCCATCATCAATCTGCTAAACCTCCCACTCCTGTTCGCCAGTAACGCGATGCTCCCCGTGAAGATCATGCCAGGGTGGCTGCAGTCGGTCGTGAAGTTCAACCCGGTCAGCTATGCAGTAGATGGCGTCAGGCAGATGCTCCTTGGTGCAGGAAATGCCGCGTCATCTGCGGCGGGTTACAGTACACTGGCGCCGCTTTGGCTTGACTTCGGCGTGCTGACGGCATTCGCAGCCCTCCTTTCGGTCCTAGGCATAGTGCTTTCCTGGAGACTCCTAACGAAGTAGAACTGGGGACTTCTAGACGCTGACCTAGATTCTTCAGAAGGGCTCTCGGGACCTCGCGTATGACCACCCGAAGTAGGCACACGAGCACTGGACGAGCATGAGGTCCAGCCAACCGTCAACGGCCCTCTCTTGCCTCTGTTTCCTCTCGCCCATGAAGAAGCTACATTTCGCCCGAGGAAATAAGTTCTTCTGGCCGGTCAGGCAGTATTTAGACGGCGGGGGCCCCGCCTAGGCGAACCCAGACCAGGGGTAGGTGATGAGGCCTATCCGGGTCATTCTGACACCTCTCAAGGGGGTCAGTGACCGACTCTCCCTCCCATGATCGCGAATCGCCCCGTCGGAACCCCAAATGTGCCATTTAGGCAAGATTCCTGGGATTCGCACGGCGCCAGGCTTAAATCCGGGGTTCGGACATCTAGGATGAAATGAGCAACAAGCAAGAAGCCAACCTGCTGGTAGGGTATTTCTCCCTGGACGGCAGCTTCTCACAGCTCGTTGGCGTAGGCCTCCTAAGCTGGGGTCTGTCGAAGAAGTGGAAAGCGCTCTCGACCAGAAAGTAAAGCGTTCTTCGACCCGCATCCGGGGAATCTTCGAGTCAGCGCCGGTATCGAGTAGCCGGCCCCTTTCTCTCAGCGTGAGCTAGATTCTGATTCGCCCCGCGTCAGCCGCTCCGCATGCGATTCAAGATAGGGGTCGGTGTGGGGTCTCTCTTCTCGAGTACTGCGAGGTAGACTGAAGCAAGATCGAGCTCCAGACACCAACTCAGGAGAGTGGCCAATTCTCCGCCTTCAGGTCGGAACTCCTCGACGGGAACACCGACCTCCTTCAGCATGTGTTTTAGGGCCACCACTTTCGCCTTCACCTCGCTCCCTTCCCTCGGTCCCCTCAGGAAAATTACTGCCCTGTTCCTAGGAGCCCTCCATGCTTCGATCCCGTTGTGGAATAGCTCGGGGTATGCCTCCACCAGGACCGGGACTTTGGCATTCTCGTTCATCGAGTTCTTGAAGTGCACAGCCGCGGGCAGCGCCCCGGGGGATGCGTAGACTACAGCGCTTCTGCCGAGGAGCGTCTTCGCGAGCTTCTTGGAGGGGTTTCGGCCGAAGGAGACCGAAGGATGGCTTCTTGCCAGCGTCCTCCTTACCGCACCTTCAACCATCTCGAACTCCTTCTGGCCATCCAGCAGCCCTAGTGCTGCAAGGATGCGCCCGGGCACCAGGACCATTCCGGGAGTCGATGCCCTGGGGACGAGCAGTTTCTCGACTCTGTTGAATGGAATTCCAAGTTCTGCGCTCCTCTTCTGCATAGCCCCTCCCGACGAGACGCTCGCCACCGCGCACCCTTTCTGTACTGCTTCGCCAAGCAAGCCGAGTGTCTCCTTGGTCTCCCCTGACAGACTCACAGCCACCACAAGCGTCCTCGGTCCGGCAAAACTGGGGAGGTGGTATTCCTTCACGACGGTAATCGGAACCCTGATGACAGACCTCGACCATTCTGCCAGGATGTCGCAAGCGCTCCCCGAGCCTCCCATCCCCCCGAGGATTACCGAGCCGAAGTCCCGTCTCTCGGGGATACTCAGAGGCTGGGTCAGAGACGTCCGAACTGCAGCAGGCCACCTCGTATAGGCCTCCCAGAGTCCCTGCCTGTCAACGGCCCTGATTTCCTTCTGCTCTAGCACACTCTGTCGCCCCCAGAGTGAGTTATTTAGCTTGGGACGCGGCTCTTTACATCCTAGGGATTTGGCGCGTCTTCCCGAGCCCAGCCGGGGCCAGGTTGAACTGGATGGTCTTTATCCGGGTCATCTCGTCGATGCTGTACCCGACACCTTCCCTCCCCATGCCAGAATCCTTGTTGCCCCCGAACGGGAAGAACCCAACGCCATGGGCGGGTGCGTCATTGACGGAGACCGTTCCCTCCTCAAGCGCCTTGGCCACTTTCCATGCCGTGTAGAAGTTGTTTGTAAAGACGCAGGAATCGAGGCCGTACCTTGACTCGTTCGTACGGGCTATCGCTTCATCCACCCCCCTGACCCTTGCCACAGCCACGACCGGGCCAAATGTTTCCTCCGTAGTGATCTTCGCGTCTGCTGGCACCATGTCAAGTAGAGTCGGTTCGTAGTACGAATCCCTGTGTGTCCCGCCTTTCAGTAATACCGCACCCTTGCCGACCGCATCATCTACTAGGCCTTGGACCCTCTCGGCTGCTTCAGGGTTGATCAGGGGCCCCATGTTGATGTTCGAGTCCCTCGGGTCCCCAATCTTCCAGTTTGCTATACCGGCCGTGAGCAATTCGACGAACCTGTCCCCGACAGATTCGTCGACGAATACCCTACTAATGGCGTCACACCTCTGGCCGGAGTACTTCAGGCACCCCTCGAGCACCTTCGAAGCGGCGAGGGTGAGATCGGCATCGGCCGCGACTATGGCTGCCCCTTTCCCTCCGAGCTCAAGGTGCCTCTTCTTCATCCCGACCAGCTGAGCCACGTGTTTGCCAACTTCGGTGCTCCCCGTGAGGGTGACCATTCGGACGAAGTCGTGGCTGACGAGTTCGTCCCCGACCTCCCTTCCAGATCCGGTTATCACGTTGACCGCTCCGTGGGGGATTCCTGCTTCTTCGAGCACTCGTCCGAGAAGGATGGCGACGATGGGGTCGTCGCTCGCAGGCTTGACCACAACTGTGTTCCCAGACACGAGGGCCGGGATGACCTTCGCAACCACCGAGAAGAGCGGATAGTTGAACGGGGATACGCAGGCCACAACTCCTAGAGGTTCGTGGATCACAAGTGCAAATTTGGCCATGGTGTCCTCGGACCAGTCCCCTGGGAGGTACTCCCCGAAGATGCTCCTCGCCTCCTCCATGGTCATCTTGATCCTGTTAAGGGACGCTCTCACCTCTCCGAGGGCTGTGCTCGATGTCTTCCCTGCCTCGAGAGTAAGTGTTCCGGCAAAGTCCTCCCGCTTGTCCTCGATCATGTGCCTGGCCCGGTTCAGGATGTCTATCCTGTCAATTGCAGGAATATCTCTGATGAGTTTCCTTGCCCTGTAGGCAGCGTCTATGGCTCTGTAAACGTCCTCCTTGCCCGCGGCTTGGACTCTCGCTATCACGCTATCATCTATGGGGGTGTCGACAGGGAGTGTCCTTCCCCTTCTAGATCGTACCCATTCTCCGTCGATGAATAGACGGAATTCAGGAATGCCTTCTCTCAGCTTGTAGCAGTTCGAAAACAGGTTCGAGAGGCGGAGCTTGCCCTTCGAGATGCGGGCCATGATGAGGTCAGGCCGGTACGGGAGATATAGTTGTTCCTATTTTTTGACCGCCGGGGGGGCGCCCCCGGGACTACATCGGAGTTACTGGCCGGGAAGACCCTTTAACTGGTGTTCGCCCTCCGCGCAAAAGCGCAGGCATCGAAGTTTGGCACAGCCTGAAGGGAGAACGACAGGGGTCTGGGAGCACCGTCTGATGACCGACTATGATGTCCACCTCTTCATGGAAGGGAAGCACACGAAGCTCTACCAGAAGCTCGGGTCCCACTCCATCGTTGTGGACGGGGTCCAGGGGACCTCATTTGGCGTGTGGGCGCCCAACGCCAAAACGGTGTCGGTGGTCGGGGACTTCAACGGCTGGGACACATCAGCCCATCCTCTTTCGAAGCGGAGGGATTACTCCGGTCTCTGGGAGGGCTTCATTCCACAAGTGGGCGCAGGTGCTCTCTACAAGTACCACATCGTCTCGGTCTTCAACGATTACTCGGTGGACAAGGGAGACCCCTTC
>Ga0187769_10002521_pt1 | contig 10729 bp, 14 predicted proteins | sample 0116_SJ02_MP02_1_FD_133140 | JGI IMG/M metagenome (GOLD analysis project Ga0187769, IMG submission 133140) | Tropical peat soil microbial communities from peatlands in Department of Meta, Colombia - 0116_SJ02_MP02_10_MG | ecosystem: Environmental > Terrestrial > Soil > Wetlands > Peat | place... | reverse complement strand
TTGCCTTTCATTGCGAGCGGAGCGTAGTCCTGCTTCCGGCCTGATTGAATTCGCATCAGTGCGTATCCAGGCGCGCACGCATCAAGTAACGCGACGCACGTCACACTTTGCGTGACCCCGTTAGTCGGTGCACGCATTTGCCACGACGGCTTTGCGCGATCTGGCCACACAAAATCACCCCTGTTGAGGAGCCCCGCTCGCAGGATGCCATGGAAGGCACCCAACTCTTGAGCACCCGGCTGCGAGGCTCTGTGGATAACGGAGGTCAGCGGGATGCTTGAGACGCAGAGGATGCTTCGAATACTCCAGCCCGCTCGCGGTGCTCACGGATACGGGGAGCTGGGCAGCGGACTTCACGGGCAAGTGGTGCCGGTGTGCCGGGTAGCGCACGGGCTGCCCTCGCCACCCCCTGACGAACTGCCGAGGCCCTCTACCGCGTAGCTGAAGCGCGGTTGTGACGATGCGCCCCGGCATCGGGCAACTTCCTCAGCCTGGCTCTCTCGAATTTGGGAGAATTCTGGCGGCCCAATAACCCAAGCGTTTGGTTCAGATGCCCAAGTCACGCACGGTGCCTCGGTGGATCGATAAGGAGCTGCGTATGAACTTCGCTCGTGCCTCCCGCGCCGGGAGACGTGCAGCAGAATCTGAGCCGCGGGCTGCCCATGCCCGGTACAGCGGTCGTGAACATGCATTGCGGATAGGGCTTACGAACGGAGCAATGATCACTTTGCCGGTGAGACTGATACCGGAGCTGAGACGGGCGGCGCGTCACGATGTCCGCACCGTCGAGATCCTCGGTCGAGGTGGCGGCTTGCACTGGGAAAGACTGGACCTCGACCTGAGTGTTCCCGGTCTTCTGTCCTCCATGTTTGCCGGACCAGAGTGGCTAGCGGAGCTGGGGCGCGTCGGCGGACGAAAATCCTCTGCCGCGAAAGCAGCGGCAGCGCGCAGAAACGGGCGGAAAGGCGGCCGCCCGCGGATGCGGTAATCCGCGTTGTATTCACACTGTCAATACACACTGATAAACTTATTAAATGGACCGCGTCTTTGAGCGCGGAGACGCGAGTTGCTCGGACGAGTGGAGCTCTTGATGATCAATGAACGATTGAAGAAGCGATTGAAGAAGGAGCGACCCAGCACCACGATTACGATGCGGATTCCGGCTGACGTCGTCGAGTCACTGAAGAACGTGGCTCCAATGCGCGGATTTGCCGCTTATCAGACACTTCTGAAGAGCTATATCAGTGAAGGACTGCGCCGCGATGAGGCTCAGTTCGATCAATACACAGCGCGCCGATTGGCGGATGCTCTGAAGCGTCGCGGCGTTGCGGACAGGGTGCTGCAGGAGGCGATGAAGGAGATTGCAGGGAGCTAATCCTGCTCTGAGTCGCGAGTCGCGACCCGTGAAACGCGAAAGCGCGCCACTTGCTGAGGGCAAGGACAACTTATGCAGTCGAAACTGAGGCTGGAGTCGAGGAAAGCGCTGCTCGAGGCGAATCAACGCCTGAGGCCTGAGCAGCGTGTCCAGGCCTCCATAGCGCAGAGCCGGGTGATCGCCCACCTTCGGGAGGCGGGTCGCAGGCTTCGGGAGCGCGCCAGATGAGAGCGAGCGGCCCCGGCGAGTCCGCCAAGCTCCTTCTGGATGTTGTCGATGTACTTGCGGCCCGTTCGATTGACTACGCGGTAATTGGTGCGCTCGCCGCATCTCTTCACGGTGCCGGGCGTGCGAGTCTCGACGCCGATCTCGTTGTCTCGTCGAGCGTCATGGAGGGGGTACGAATCAATCAGGCCATGAAGCAGGCGGGGCTTACCACTGAGCTTCGGCGCGGAGATCTCGAGGACGCAATCCCCGGGCTCGTGCGGGTCAGCGACGCCTTCGGAAACCAGGTGGATATTCTCCTCGGCATTCGCGGTCTCGATCCGAAGGCTTTCTCGCGCACGGTAGAGGTGCCGCTCGAAGGGACCCGGCTGCGCTTTGTCGGGCGGGAGGATTTCATCGCGATGAAGGTTGCAGCCGGAGGCCCGATCGATCTACTGGATGCGGAAAGCGCTATCGCAGCCGATCCAAAGTCGCTCAACGTGGAGTTGGTTAGGAATCTTGGGTTGCGCTTTGGAGCGGCCGCGTCTGCATCGCTGGAGAGGATGCTGAGAGATCTGGGATTTAGTCGCCAGGCGTCCCACGAGGAGGGATACGGACTGGACGACGACTTCGAATAGGCGCTTCTCCATTGCGGACTCCGTAATGCTGGAACCGAGTGAGGGACGTTGCTTGCTGACCTGAACAGTCGTGCTGAGACAATTTTGGGACAGTGCGCTCGTGACGTTGCGTGATATCAAGTGATTGACAACAAGTCCTAGTTGCAATTTGCAATTGGGGGCACTGCTCGCATATCGTTGATTTGTAGGCCCCGTACCTCCGTTTCACACGGCAGGGGCCACTGGTTCGATCCCAGTACCGCCCACCATCTAAGAACAAGAACTTCGGTTCAGTTCGTGAATCTGGCTCTCTCGAATGTGGGACACTGAGCCGCGTAAGCCTTGATTCATATGCATTGATTAGCCATACTAATGCATATGAGGACGACCCTGATCATCGACGACGAGTTACTGGCGAAGGCGCAGGAGTTAAGCGGTTTGCGGGAAAAAACCGCAGTGCTGCATGCCGGGCTGCAGGCTCTCATCTCGCGCGAGAACGCACGCAGATTGGCGGCGCTCGGCGGCACCGAGCGGGGTCTCAAGCCGATTCCCCGCCGGCGGACGCGTACCTCGTCCCGCTGAGCCAGATGTTGGTCGATACGTCCGTTTGGGTCGATCATTTACGTCGACGCAGCGCGGCCTTGGTGGAACTGCTGGAACAAGCGCAGGTCTGGACACATGTGTTTGTTATCGGAGAGCTGGCGTGCGGGAACCTCGCGCAAAGAGACAAGGTGCTGAGTGCCCTCACGGCCCTCCCGCAGGCGCCGGTAGCCAGTCATGAGGAGGCAGTCGCCTTTCTGGAAACCCATCGCCTGATGGGGCGAGGTTTGGGCTGGATTGATGTTCACTTGCTCGCCTCCGCGAAACTGGGAAGGCTTCCCTTCTGGACGCTGGACAAACGACTTGCAGCCGTAGTCACCGCTTTGCAGTTGCAAAGCTGATCCTGAAGTTGTCGTCTGAACCTTGTGCCCCTCGCCCCGCGCGAAGCGCGGGTCACCTACTGCACAACGCCACTCGGTGCAGGCGCCCCCGCCACCTCTTCGCCCAGGGGGAAATGAGTCTCAGCCAAGGCGTGAAGTGAAAAGCGCTCATTAGCGCGTACATCGGAACCATTCCGGTCAGCGGCGACATGTGCATCGCGGCGGAGCACCACATCTGATGTGCGCCAGTGTCAACGATGCCTGAAACGACCGCCATCAATGCGAAGGTCGGCGCGGCCGCGAGCGATAACCAGTCGGTCGCGCGGAAGGCCACAAGTCTCCTCATGTTGTCTATCATCATTCTCTGCCCGCTACATCGGCTTTGGTTTCAATCCCTTCAGGTCTATGTGTGGCAGGAGGAGTCAGTCGCCGGCGCTGCCTTCACCTCCGGCGCAGGCTCGTAGCGGTCGTGGTGGCGCACCCACGCCATGGGCCCATCGCGCTCGTCGCGGCCCTTGGGTGTGAAATCGAGTAGGCTGTAGGTGCCCATCATGGCCTCCACGCCGCGCCTATAGGTCGAATAGGTGTGGAAGACTTCGCCCGCGTCGTCCTTGTAGAACACGCTGATGCCGGGCAGTTCCTCGCACTCGAATGCCTGCGTGCCGTAGTTATAGTAGACCTGCCGACTGGGATGCCGGATCGGGGAAGATGTCCTCCTCGCCCCGCTCGAGTCCATCGAAGATCCCGCGCGCCACGGACTCGGTCGTCGCCTTCGGGATGTCCAAGCCGCGGTTCATGTCTGTGTCGACGGGGCCCAGAACCACCCCGTGCACCTTGACCCCATCGCCCGCGAGCAGCGCGCGGAGCGACTGCGTCAGGTTGGGCGCGGCTGCCTTGGAAATCCAATAGGCGGGTATCAGCGGCAGCGCGGCGAGCGCCACCATGGACAATTGGTTCACGACGGCGCCCCTGGAGCGCTTGAGCAGCGGCAGAAAGGCGCGGGTCACGTTGAGCACCCCGAACAGGTTGACGGCGAAGGTGCGCTTGAGGACTTCGGGGTTGCTGAGGTCGTCGTACGGCGCGATGCCGGCGTTGTTGACGAGGACGCCGAGGCTGCCGATCGAGGCAACGGCGTGCTCAATGTCCTCGGCGCTGGTCACATCCAGCTTCACTCCCGTAACGCGAGGGTCCGCATGGGGCAGCGGCCCGCGCGTTCCCGCGTACAGGCGCTTCGCTCCACGGCGCAGCGCTTCGTCGACAAGTGTCCGGCCGATGCCGCGGCTGGCGCCTGTGATCAGAATGGTCTTGTCTGCGATGGTCACGTGTAGAACCGGCGGCGAGGCCGAATCTCATCGGTCCTGCGTCACGCCCTCGCCTGGGAATTCGATGGTCTTGCATACGTGCGGTAGAGCCACAGCAGCAGTGCGACCAGCGAGCCACCCGGCAGCAAGAGCTCGATCGCCAAGTAGGGGCCGAAGGCGCGACCGGCTGCGATTACCTTCAGTGCAAGAGGGTTCACGACGTTTGTCCTGTGGTGCTGCTCAGTTAAGAGTCCTGGTCTCACATGTAGAACGGGCGCGGCACGTGAAACTCATCGGTCCCGTTACAGACTCTGGGTGTCGAACAAGAACATCTGGACATCATTCGCATGACGAGCGAGCTGCCGCCGGTCGGCTGCGCATGCGCGCCCGCACTCGGACGTGAATGCCGCGTTGATGTCCGAGAGTGAGTCGAAGTGCAGGGTCACCACCAAGTGAACGTCGCCAGCTCCATAGAGGGAGATGATCGGACCCCGACTCCTCTCAAGCTTCCGCAAGCCCGGCAGTTGCCTGGCGAGCGGGACGTGAACTTCAAAATAGTGCCTATCGAAGGCAGGAGGATTCTTGGGCGTCTTGTAGATCACGATCATCTGAGCCATTGCAATCTCCAGAGGGTCACTCGACTGATTGACGTGTCCGCAAATCGGCTGTGCGCTAAATTAGTCGTTGCCCAACAAATGCTGGGAGTGACAAGTGTGTCGGGATTTCGATGGACTCACTGATTACGGCAGCGGCACGCGCACTCGCTGCGGGTGATCCTCTCGGCGCGCTGAAGCGAATCGGGCTGCGGGATGATCCTCCCGCGCTTGCGCTCCGCGGCATTGCGATGGCGCAGCTCGACGACCTCGTCAGAGCGAAGGTTCTGTTGCGGCGTGCCGCGCGCGGTTTCGGCCAGAGGGAACCGGTGGCACGCGCGCGCTGCGTGCTGGCCGAGGCCGAAGTCGCGCTCGCCGCGCGGGAGCTCAAGTGGTCCGCGAAGTCGCTCGAAGCGGCGCGCATAGTGCTCGAAGAGCACGGCGATCGCGCTAATGCCGCGCAGGCACGGTATCTCGAGATCCGACGTCTGGTACTGATCGGGCGCGTCGACGAAGCCGACCAGATCCTTGCGGTACTTGATCCCGAGGGCCTGCCACCGGCGCTCCGGGTCGTTCACGAGCTTGCGCTTGCTGGAATCGCCACGCGGCGTCTTCGGGTCCGGGTGGCTCGCGACGCACTCACTGAGGCGCAGCAGGCTGCGCGAAAGGCGGGGATCCCTGCACTGACCGCGGAGGTTGAGAGCGCTGCCCGGATCCTCACCACGCCAGCGGCCCGCGTGATCGCGGATGGGAAGGATCGACTCCTCCTGCTCGAGGATGTCGAAGCCCTGCACATGTCCGGTGCCCTCATCGTGGACGCGTGCCGTCTCATAGTGCGCGACGCAATCACTGCGGTGTCGCTCGCAAGACGCCCAGTGCTATTTGCGATCGCACGCGCGCTGGGCGAGGCGTGGCCGCTCGACGTGACGAGGGACGCCCTCGTTGCACGCGCTTTTCGGGGCAAACGCGCGGATGAATCCTATCGCGCGCGGTTGCGGGTTGAAGTCGGGCGGCTGCGCAGGGAACTGCGGAAACTCGCGCGTGTGAGTGCCACTCAGCGGGGCTTTGCGCTCGCCCCGCGCGAGACAAGTGCGGTCGTGGTACTGGCGCCGCCGGTGGAGGGTGCGAACGCGGCCGTGCTCGGCTGCCTCGCCGATGGTGAGTCATGGTCGAGCTCGGCGCTCGCCCTTGCTCTCGGAACGGGCCAACGTACGATGCAGCGCTCGCTCGAAGCGCTGGCGGCGGCCGGCAAGGTGCAGGCATTCGGCCGCGGGCGGGCACGTCGCTGGGTGACTCCCCCTCCGCCGGGATTCACGACGACTTTGTTACTCCCGGCTCCGCTGTCCTAGAGACTAGGATGCAGCCATGAAGAGATCAGCGGCCGAAATCCTTCGCGAGTACACTTTCCCAGGCGTCCAGCATGTGCACGGCGTGTCCTACGACGGTCAGCAAGTCTGGTTTGCTGCGGGAGAGACGCTCAAGTCCTTCGATCCTGCGAGCGGTAAGGCGTTGCGAACCTTCGACGTCGCGGCGCACGCCGGGACAGCGTTCGATGGGCAGCATGTCTTTCAGATCGCGGAGGATCGCATCCAGAAGATCGATCCGGCGACCGGACAAGTCCTCTCCACCATCCCGGCGCCCGGCGGTGGCCGCGACTCGGGGCTCGCATGGGCCGAGGGAACGCTGTGGGTAGGACAGTATCGTGATCGGAAGATCCATCAGATCGACCCCCAGACAGGAAAGATTCTGCGCACCATCGAGTCCAACCGCTTCGTGACCGGCGTCACCTGGGTCGATGGAGAGCTCTGGCACGGCACCTTGGAAGAAGGCGAGAGCGACCTGAGACGAGTCGATCCCCAAACGGGTGAGGTGCTGGAGAAGGTCGATATGCCAGCGGGAGTGCATGTGTCCGGGCTGGAATCCGACGGCGGCGACCGATTCTTTTGTGGAGGTGCGACGAGCGGGAAGGTGAGAGCGATCCGCCGCCCGCGTCGAGGCTCTCGAGGTCGTTAGCCCGCCGCCCGACCCGATAGCGGGTGCGGGGACAATTCGGGGACAGTCAGCCAGTGACATTGCGTGATATCAAATGACATCACGTGATACTAACTGGCTGTTGCAACTGGGAACCCGTCTCGCATATCGTTGATTTGTAGGCACCCTACTTCCGTTTCACACTGCAGGGGCCACTGGTTCGATCCCAGTACCGCCCACCATTCAGGACACGCGAACCTACAGCGCGTGAAACCAGCGGCGATCGTCAGGCGAGCGCTTCCGCGGCGACGGCCGTTGCGCCCGCTGCCGTGGCGGCTATCTCCACTCCGGCAAGTGCCGCCACCGCACCCACGATCAGCAGCGCGGGTGAAGCGATCTGCTCGCGGCGCCCGAGCTCTGCGATGCGCGCCAGGTCCGAGCGCAGCACCCGCTGACCGGGCAACGTCGCCTGCTCGATGAGGGCAGCCGGCTCATCGGCAGCGGCGCCCGCGGCGCGCAGCCTCGCGACGATACGCGGGAACTGCGCGATCCCCATATAGAACACCACCGTTTGTGCGGGGCGCGCGAGCGAGCGCCAGTCGAGTGAGCCATCGAAAGCCGCGTGGCCGGACACGAAGGTCACGCTGTGTGAGAGCTGGCGATGGGTGAGCGGAATGCCGGCACAGGCGGCGGCTCCGAGCGCGGCGGTGATGCCCGGCACGACGAGGCAGGGGATGCCCTGCGCGGTGAGCACCTCGAGCTCCTCACCTCCGCGGCCGAACACGAAGGGGTCGCCGCCCTTGAGGCGCGCGACTCGCTTACCCGCTCGTGCAAGCTCGACCAGCAGCTCGTTGATGCGAGCCTGATGTGCGTGCTCGCCGGGCTCCTTGCCGACGAAAATCCGCTGCGCATCGCGGCGCGCTCTCTCGAGCAAAGCATCCGGCACCAGGCGGTCGTAGAGGATTACATCGGCTTGCTGCAGCAGCTGCAGCGCCCGCAGCGTCAGCAGGTCCGGGGCACCCGGGCCGGCTCCGATGAGGTACACCTCGCCGGGCGTGCTGCCGCCGGTTGCCTCAGAGGCGCCGACCTGCGCGTTGAGGAGCTCGCGCGCGAAGATTTCGGCTGCCGCGGCCTCGTCTCCGGCCAGCACGCGGCTCGCGGTGGCACCGCCCGCGATGCGCTCCCAGAACGCCCGGCGCGCGAGCGCGCCCAGGGCTCGCCGCACCTTCTCGCGCCGCTCGCGCATGAAACGCGCGAGTACGCCGAGGCGCGCCGGCAACAGCGCCTCGATCTGCGCACGCACCCGCCGCGCCAGCACCGGCGCACCTCCCGCGGAGCTCACCGCCACGACGAGCGGCGAGCGGTCGACGATGGCGGGGAATATGAAGCTCGAGAGCGAGGGTTGGTCCACCACGTTAACCGGAATCTGCCGCTCCTGTGCGGCGCGTGAGACGGCGCCGTTCACTCCCGCGTCATCGGTCGCCGCGACCGCGAGCGCCACGCCGTCGAGCTGCTCCGGGGAGAACTCCGCGGCGACGTGCTCGAGGTCAGAGGCGGCGGCGCGCCCTGCAAGCTGCGGGAGCAGCTGCGGGGCCACGACCGTCACGCGGGCGCCGGCCTTCGCGAGCGCGTCCACCTTGCGCGCGGCGACTTGGCCGCCGCCGACTACCACAGCCCGGCGCCCCTTGAGGCTCAGAAATACCGCCAGATAGTCCACGGTGACGCCGGGGCTATGTGACGGGTACAGCCGAGTCGCCTGGCGCTTCCGGTAGCGGCGTGAGCTGCGTTCCGGGAGCCCGCTCAGCAGGGGATACGGTCCTATTGCGATAGGTTAAGTACAGCGCGAGCCCCGTGAAGCCGAAGCCACCGACGAGGTTGCCGAGTGTCACGGGCAGCTGGTTCCACAACCACCAGTCAGCGACAGTGACCTTGGCGCCGAGCATCATGCCCGCGGGAATCACGAACATGTTAACCACGGAGTGCTCGAAGCCTTGGGCAAAGAACACCACGATCGGCAACCAGGCGGCGGAGATTTTGCCAACGGTGGAGGTCGAGGTCATTGCCATGACGACGCCGAGGCAGACCAGCCAGTTGCAGAGCATGGCCTTGACGAACACTGTCACGAGTCCCGCAAATCCCGCGTGTTGGTAGCCGAGCGTCTTGGCCGTCGCCACGGCAACCAGTTTCGCAGCCAACGGATCCTGCTGCGGAGCGCTGCCCATCATCGAAAGCGCGGTGGCCAGGAGTCCGGCATAGAGCAATGCGCCCAACAGGTTGCCGAGGAACACCCAGCTCAGGTTCCCGAGCACCTCGGCCGCGCTCGCCTTGCGCTCGATCCAGGCGAGCGGGAGCAGTGCGAAGCTCCCCGTGACGAGCTCAAGACCGAGCAGCACGATCATCACGAATCCGGCCGGGAAAATGAGGGCACCGACGATGCTCTGGCCCGTTTGCACGGCAGCCCCGAGCGCGAGGCTCGTTGCGACCCCGAGGAGAGCGCCTGACAGCGCGCCCCGAATCAGAAGATCACCTCGCGCAAGTCGCCCCTTGGCGACTCCCGCGCTCACCATCGCTGCAACGGCTCCATTCGGTCCCACGTAATCCATCTGAGCTACCTCGAGGCGTGCAGCCGGATGCGGCTGAGCTTTGGGCATGCGAGTGACGGTGCAACGCCCATGCCACGGCGGCGGCGCTTCCTGAGCCTTGTGCCGGAGGTTGGAGCGCGATTCTCTGATCCAACTAGACGCACGCGGGTCTCACCGTGCCCCGAATCGGTGCGTTTGCGGCCGGGAAGGCCACGGATCCTGCGCCTCCCGGGTGGCACCGATCTTGCTCGTTGCTCCCTGCGGGCTCCGGGGCGAGCGCAGGGCATCGGCATGCAGAAGCAGCGTTTGGTCGTAGTCGGTAACGGAATGGCAGGTGGGCGGACGCTCGAAGAGCTGCTCAAATACGCGCCCGACCTTTACGACATCACCGTATTCGGCGCGGAGCCCCTGCCCAACTACAACCGGATTCTCCTGTCCCCGGTGCTCTCCGGTGAACAGAGGCTCTCGGAGATCATCCTGAACGACCTCCTCTGGTACGAGCGCCACGGAATCCGGCTGCACTTAAACAGCAAGGTGCTGAAGCTCGACCGCACGGCCCGTCGCGTTGCGAGCGAGGACGGTACGGTCGCGGACTACGACCGGCTGCTGCTTGCGACCGGCTCGAAGCCGGTGATTCTGCCGCTCCCGGGCAAGGAGCTCGAAGGCGTCATCACCTACCGCGACGCGCAGGACACCCGCCGCATGATCGAGGCGGCCGCGCGCTTTTCCCATGCGGTTGTGATCGGCGGGGGCCTGCTCGGGCTCGAGGCCGCCAATGGTCTCAAGGCACGCGGCATGAAGGTCACGGTGGTGCATCTCATGCCGTGGCTCATGGAGAGACAGCTCGACCGGACCGCGGCGCTGCTGCTCAAGCAATCGCTCGAGGCGCGCGGCATACGCTTTCTTCTCGAGGCGAAGACGCAGGCCATCCTCGGCGATGCGCAAGGACGGGCGTGCGCCGTCGAGCTCGCGGACGGTCAGCAGCTCCCGGCACAACTCGTCGTAATGGCCGTCGGCATCCGCCCCAACACCGAGCTCGCGGAGTCGGCACACCTCCACTGCAACCGCGGCATCGTCGTCAACGACACGATGCAGACCTTCGATCCGCGCATCTATGCCGTGGGCGAATGCGTCAGCCACCGCGGTGTGGCCTACGGGCTCGTCGC
>Ga0187769_10002519_pt1 | contig 10734 bp, 13 predicted proteins | sample 0116_SJ02_MP02_1_FD_133140 | JGI IMG/M metagenome (GOLD analysis project Ga0187769, IMG submission 133140) | Tropical peat soil microbial communities from peatlands in Department of Meta, Colombia - 0116_SJ02_MP02_10_MG | ecosystem: Environmental > Terrestrial > Soil > Wetlands > Peat | place... | reverse complement strand
GGTGGAAAACACCGGCTACTACAAAACTTACAAGCTCGATTACCATGGCGGCGAGCGCTATCCGCACCTGGTGCGCGACGAATCAAAGCCCGATTTGCTGACCGAGATCTACAAGGCAAAGTGAGAACGCAGATGCCAGTCATAATGGGTTGTAATCCTGAGCGGAGCCGCTTTTCAGGCGGAGCGAAGGATCTTCCCCGGCAAGGAACTCAGGGCGCGGAAAATCTTCGACCAACGAACCGTCACCGCCTCATCCTCTCCACCGCACTTGGGCTTCTTTTCGCTCAGCCCAGCCTGTCCCAATCCATCCTGGGCTTCACTCCCGCCTCCGCCGCGCGCGAGGCCGACATCGAGAATAAGTTCAAAGCCATCCCCTCCCCCGACCAAGAGCGCCGCCAGCACCACATCTTCACCGCCGAGCCGCACGTAGCCGGCTCCGCGCGCAACAACGAACTCGCCCGCTACATCGCCGACCAGTGGCGCAACGAAGGCCTCGAGGACGTCGTCATTCGCCGTTACGACGTCTACGGCAGCAATCCCAAATCCACCTCGCTAGAAATGGTAGCCCCGGTCCACTACCGCGCCGTCCTGCGCGAGATGCCCATCCCCGGTGATCCGGACATGAAGAACAAAAGCATCAGCTCCGCCTGGAGCGGCATGTCCGCCTCGGGCGAAGTCACCGCCCCGCTCATCTACGCTCACAGCGGCAATCCCGAAGACTACGACCTGCTCCGCCGGCAAGGCATCGACGTCAAAGGCAAAGTCGTGCTCGTCCGCTATTCAAATCCATACAGCTACCGGGGTTTCAAAGCCCTCACCGCCGAGCGCGAAGGCGCAGCCGCCATTCTCATCTACAGCGATCCCGCCGAAGACGGATTCAAAAAAGGCAAAGTCGACCCCAACGGCCCGTGGGGCCCCGAGTATCACATTCAGCGTGGCGCCATCACCTACGACTTCATGGTCCCCGGCGATCCCCTCACTCCCGGATGGGCCTCCGTTCCCGGCGCCAAGCGCATTCCGGTCGACGAAGCCGTGTCCATCCCGAAGATCATGGCGCTTCCACTCTCCTGGCACGACGCCAAACCCCTGCTAGCCAACATGGACGGTCCCGTCGCTCCCGATGACTGGCAGGGCGGCCTGCTGATCAAATATCACTTAGGCGGCAAGCGTGTGCGCGTGCACCTCAAAATCGAAATGGACAACTCCACCCAGCCCTACTACGTGGTCGAAGGCCGCATTCGCGGCGAGCAGTTGCCCGACGAATGGGTTGTCCTCGGCAACCACCGTGACGCCTGGGTCTTCGGCGGCGTCGACCCCAGCAGCGGCACTGCCTCTCTGATGGAAATGACCCGCGCGCTGGGAAAGCTGGCGAGGCAAGGAACACGCCCGCGCCGCACCTTAGTCTTCTGCAGTTGGGACGGAGAAGAAGTAGGACTAACCGGCTCCACCGAGTGGGGCGAGCAGTTCGCCGACGAACTCCGCCAAAAAGCCGTCGCCTACATCAACGTCGACGAAGCCACGTCAGGGCCGGATTTCCAGGGCCAGGCGGTCGCCTCACTCGCGCCCATGCTGGTCGAGACTTCTCACTCCTTGCAGGATCCTTCCGGCAAAACTTTGTATGAAGCCTGGAAAGAATCCGCTACGCGCGCGCGCCGCGAGGCCAAACAATCAGAAGAAGTCACGGACTTAAATCTGGCCGATACCCGCATCGGCAGCGGCTCCGACCACACCGTCTTCCTGAATTTCGTGGGCGTGCCAGTCCTCGGCCTGGGCTTCGTAGGTCCCTACGGCGTCTACCACTCCGCCTACGATGATTTCTTCTGGATGAACCACTTCGGCGATCCCGGCTATCGCTATCACACCCTGATGTCGCAACTGTGGGGCGTGCTAGCCCTGCGCCTGGCCAACGCCGACCTCCTCCCCTTCGACTTCGCCAGCTACGCCGCCAATATCCGCCAGTTCGTGAATGAACTGGCGAAAAATAATCCTGTCATCCTGAGCGGAGTGGCTGGTTCGCGAAACGAAACAGCCACGGAGTCGAGGGACCTTGCGTTTTCTGTGAATCCCATCCTCGCGGCCATCGACGACTTCGAAGCCGCGGGCAAGCGCCTGGACGAATCCGCAGCCCGTGCCCTGGCCAACGGCCCAATCGACCCCACACTAGCCACCACCATCAATCACGCCGTCATGCAAGTCGAACGCAACTGGCTCAACCCCGATGGCATCCCCGGCCGCCCCTGGTTCAAGCACATCCTCTACGGCGCCCGCTTCACCTACGCACATCTGGAGTTGCCGGGGTTAACCGAAGCCATCGAAAAGCAAGATTGGGCAACGGCAAAGCAACAAGCAGAAATTCTGCGCCAGGCGTTGATCAACAACACCAAGCTACTCACGAACTCAACTCCACGCTAGCCGCTGACTTTTGCGCGAGTCGCGCCTTAGAAAACTCTCATGTAACCCAAGCCCACTCCTACTCCTTCAGATTCTGCCGATGGTCACCTTGGCGGGCGCCGATTTCCTGTTCCTTGGTCTAGACACTCGCCGGATCCAGAGTTATCGTGAACTAAGGCCAAGACGAACGATGACGAAGATTCTGCTCGTCGAAGACAGCAAGTTTCTGAGGCTGGCCACCGGGCGCGCACTAGCGCACGCCGGCTACCAGATCAGCAGCGCCGCCGACGGCGAAGAGGCCCTGGGCTTGGCGCGCGAAAAATTGCCCGATCTAATCCTGCTGGATATGTTATTGCCGAAAATGAGTGGCCCCGACGTGCTGAAAGCGCTGAAGAGCGATCCGCTCACGCAGGCGATTCCGGTAGTCGTGATGACCGGCATGTCCCAGAAAAATGCCGCGCGGCTGCGGGCAGATGGAGCCTTCGGGTTCCTGGAAAAGTCGACCCTGGGGCTGGATAAAGGATCGGAGAAACTCCTGGTTGCGCTGCGGGACATCTTGAAGACACTTCCAGTCAACCGGGCTTTGCCTAATGCTTAGCTCTTGCCCGTAAAGCCCTAGCCCCGCCCAAAACTCGAAGTTAGATTGCAAACAATCACCACCGGGTAAGCCCTTCTCCTTGCCAATAAAGCACTTACAACTGGGAACAACTGGCACCTGTCCGGAGTCTATGTGAGCAGGGCTGGTCCCAGCCGGAGCGGAAGATTTTTCGCTCCGGGCGGGTGGGAAATCCTATAATCAAAGGACGCCAACACATGGCGGGGGCAACCACCTTGGGAGATCTGGCAGGCGCGATTGGAGCACGGGCAGAAGAGGCTGTTATTGTCGCGGACCTGAAAGCCGGCTCGGAAGCGGCTTACGCCTGGCTGATTGGCGAATTTCAGCGGCCGGTGTATGGCTTGGTATATCGCACGGTCAGCGATCCCGCCGACGCTGCCGATACCACCCAGGAGGTGTTCCTGAAAGTGTTTCGCGGCATGAAGCACTTCCACGGCGAATCCAGCCTGAAGACGTGGATCTACCGCATCGCCCTGCACGAAGCCGCCAATCGCAAGCGCTGGTGGTTCCGGCACAAGGCGCAGGAGACTTCCATTGAGCCGGCGGAATCGGACGTAATGTCGAACCGGGACGAAGCCACGCAAAACGCGCTCACCGATCGGCATGACTCGCCGTTCGATAACGTGGCGCAGCGCGAAGTGCAGCGGCGCGTGGAGGCCGAGTTGAGGCGCGTGCCCGAGCCTTACCGCACCACGCTGGTGCTGCGCGATCTCGAGGAAATGTCCTATGAAGAGATCGCGGAGATTCTGCAGGTTTCGCTGGGAACGGTGAAGTCCAGATTAACCCGCGGCCGGCAGGCGCTGAAGAAGCGGCTGGCGCCCTACGTCCGCGAGGTGGGTGGAGAGCTGGGGCTCACCCTGCCTGAGGAAGAAGGAACTGAAGCGGCAGTTCGGGTTGCTGGAGGGGGTAGAAGGGTCGAGGTGATGCCATGAAGTACGTGGCCACAAATTATGTAGCGAACATGAAGTGTACGGAGACCAACCGGCTGCTGTCGCCTTATCTGGATGGAGCGGTTACCGGGGCCGAGATGCAAGCCTTGCGCCGTCATCTCGACGATTGCTCGGCTTGCTTGCGCGAATACACTCTGCTGCGCAAAACGCAACAATTGCTGATGAACGCTGGCCGTCCTGCGGTTCCGGCCGACCTGGGGCTGAAACTTCGTCTCGCCATTTCGCGCGAGGCTTCCGAGACGCGGCGGCCGCGGTTTGAGGGGTTGCGCCTCCGCCTGGCAAATACTTTTGAAGCGTCCATGGTGCCGGCGACTGCCGGACTGGCCTGCGCCGTGCTGATTTTTGGCCTGGTCGCCGCCATCCTGGCTATTCCCGGACAGTTGCAGGCCAACAATCAGGATGTCCCCACCGTGCTGACCACCGGTCCTGAACTCCAGCAGAGCGCCTTCAGCACCATGAGTTCCATTAACGCCGAATCTCTGGTTATTGAAGCCTACGTGGATGCCAACGGCCGGGTGGAAGACTACAGAATTCTCTCCGATCCCGGGGATTCGCAGGAGCTTCTGCCGCAGGTGAAGAGAATGTTGATCTTCACCACCTTCCGGCCGGCGATGTCGATGGGACATCCTATAGCCTCGCGGGCTGTGCTCTCGTTCTCGAGGATTAGCGTTCGCGGGTAGCGCCGCGATTTCAGTCAAAGTCGAAGATTGTTTGTAGCAGCGGAGAACTCCATATCGGAGCGAACGACTGCCGGTGCAACGGCGTGGGCCCACACTGCTGCAACGCCGCCAGATGCTGCGGCGTGCTATAGCCTTTGTGCGAGGCCAGGCCGTACTCGGGGAAGACCGCGTCCCACTCGCACATCATGCGGTCGCGCTCTACCTTGGCCAGAATCGAAGCCGCCGCGATGGAGACGGAGAGCGCGTCGCCATGAATGATGGCCTGCTGCGGCACATCGCAGTCCAGGCGCACGGCATCGATCAGCAAATGATCGGCCCCAGGCTGCAGCCGCATTACCGCCTCGCGCATGGCCAGCCGCGACGCCTGGTAGATGTTGATCTGGTCGATGCGCGCCGCATCCACCGCGGCAATGGACCAAGCGAGGGCATGGTCGCGAATTCGAGGCGCAAGCAGTTCGCGGCGGTCCCGCGAAAGCAGCTTGGAGTCGCGCAATCCTCGTATGCGATAGGCGGGATCTAGAATTACCGCCGCTGCAACTACCGGCCCAAACAGGGACCCGCGTCCAACCTCATCCACCCCCGCCACCATCGCCGCCCCGGAGGCCCAGGCATTTTTTTCGTAGCGCAGTGTGCAGCGCAGCCTTTTCAGCAACCGCAATTTCGCCGCCGCAGGAGACAGCGAGAACTCGGGCGCAATCTTCGCGGAGCCCATCATGAGATCAAGCGTGTGTTCACCATCTTTACTTGCCGACACAGATTCCTGCAAGCGAGAAATTCTTTTAGCGATTGGCTCTGCGCCGTTAGCTCTTGGCCGAACCTAACCGATTTAAGCTAAAGGCCAAGAGCTGATAGCTACAGAGCGCTTCGACGCATCAAGGTGATGCCAGCCAGTAACCATTACCTGGATTACGAACGTACATTGTCCGGCAGGACATGTACTGCTAGGCTGACGACAATCACCTTGGCGAGGAGCCAGTCGTGAACGCAGAAGCAATCCAGCCCGCGCAAGATGCGCCGCCGCAAGGCGGGGCAGCCGTGGAGAAGCTGATCCATCTGGCGCTGCCGGTTCGCCTGACCCATATGCAGCACGGGGAGCGCGGCGGGTTAGAGCTGGCTTGCACCTATGACATTCATCCGCGAGGAGCGCGGTTGCTGAGCGCCCGCGATGTGAGGGTGGGCGAGTTGATAACGGTGGAGCGTGGGCGCAGCAAGTCCGTGTGCCGGGTCGTCTGGACCGCGGATGCCGACTCCGCGCTGCGCGGACAGTTCACGGTGGAGTGCGTGGAAGGCAGCAGGACTCCCTGGGAGGAAGAGCTACGGCAACTGGAGGAACAATATCTTCCAGTTGTCCAAGCCGGACCCAAGAGGATGCCCACGATGAACTCTTTCCGCAGGGGCGAGCAGAACCGCCGCCGCCGGCCGCGCTACCGGGTGAATGGAGGAGCCGACTTTGCGGAGATCGGCGGACGATCCCGCGCCGAAGGCCGTCTGGAGCAGATTTCCGAGTATGGATGCCTGGTCACCGCCGGCGATCTTTTCGCGCCCGGCACCGGGCTACGGCTGGTCCTGAATCTGTGCAACGTCAGCGTTGCCCTGCGCGGCCACGTGCGATACACAGCCGAGAACCGGGCCATGGGCGTGGAGTTCCAAGAGATCCGGCAGGGCGACCGCCCCCTGCTTGACTACGTGCTGAACCAGTTGAAAAGGCCCCGCCGAGAGGACTTCGCCGATCTGGAAGTCGTCACGGAACCCTTGACCACCGTCGCAGGATAGAAAAACGTCGTCCGATGCTGGACACCAAACGCGCGGCAACGCCCAGGATTCAGATGGGTTTTTCTACGTCGCGCAGGCGGGCGGCTTTGCCCTTGAGGCGGCGCAGATAATAAAGCTTGGCGCGGCGTACCTTGGAGGAGCGCAGCAGATCCACTTTGTCGATCACTTTGGAGTGGACCGGGAAAATGCGCTCCACGCCCTGGCCGAAGCTGATCTTGCGCACGGTGAAGCTGGCCTGCGGACCGTTATCGCGCTTGATGACCACGCCCTCGAAGGCCTGCAAGCGCTCCTTGTCGCCTTCTTTAATCTTGACGTGAACGCGGACGGTATCGCCCGAGTTGAAATCGGGAATGTCGGTGCGCCTGGTCTTGGCCAGCAATTTTTCGATGATAAGGTTTGACATGATGGTTAGTCCTTCTGAATTCTAGTCCCAGATTGTGAAATCCTAGATATCTTCTCTCGCGACTCTGTCTCGCTTGATGCCTGCGAGATACTGCTGGTCTTCCGCGCTCAGCGCCGCACCTTGCAGCAGGTCCGGACGGTTGCGCCAGGTTTTTTCCAGAGCCCGCTGGCGCCGCCAGCGCCGAATTTCTTCGTGGTTGCCGGAGAGCAATGGCTCCGGCACCGCGATACCACGAAACTCCGCGGGGCGGGTGTAATGCGGATAATCGAGCAATCCGTTGGACCCGCAAGTCGAATCCGCACCGCCGGCCTTTGGCGTCTGGTCAATGGTAAACGATTCCTGCTGGGTTGACGCCTCGTTCCCCACCGCTCCGGGAAGCAATCGCATGACCGCTTCCACGATCACGGCGGCGGCAATTTCGCCGCCGCTCAGAACGTAGTCGCCGATGGACAACTCCCGGTCGGCGAGAAAATCGGCGACACGCTCGTCCACTCCTTCGTAGCGGCCGCTAATCAAAACCACGCGGTCGAGCAAAGCCAACTGCGCCGCGACCTTCTGCGTGAACCGTTGCCCCTGTGCGGAGAGCAGAACTACCGATTCCTTGGCGCGGCCCGCCACGCGTTTTTCCCGCGGCGCCAGTCCCATCGACTCCAAACATTCAAACAGCGGTTCCGGCTTCATCACCATGCCTTCGCCGCCGCCGAAAGGACGGTCGTCCACGGTGCGGTGACGATCGTGGGTAAACCGCCGCAGATCGTGGACCTGAATTGCCGCCAGCCCCATTTCCTGAGCCCGGCGCGTGATGCCGTATTCCAACGGTCCGCGAAAGAAGTCCGGAAAGATGGTGACTATGTCGGCCTTCATGCGGGACTCGGTTCTCAGTTAAGACTTCGGGCTACGGCTTTCCTTGTCAACTCTTCTTCTCTCGCGCCTGCGCCTGCTCCCGTTTCTCTTCTGCGGTGAGCGGAGCGTTTACCTCCAGCAAGCCTTCGGGCAACTTCATGCGCACGCGCTTATGCTCCACGTCCACGCTGTCGAGATACGCTTCAGCGAACGGAATTTCAACTAGTCTGCCTGCGGCGTCGCGCACCACCAACAACGGCGCCTCGCCCGCGCCAAACTGAACCTCCACGATGTGCCCGATCTGGCGGCCGCGGTCGAGCACCGCACAATCGACCAGGTCGCTTACGTAATTCCAGCCCGCTGGCAAGTGCGAACGCTGGCCGCGCGGCACCTGCAATTCGCATCCTACCAGCGCTTCCGCCTGGGAGATCGAATCCACACCACCGAACTTCAGCACCAGGAGCCCTTTGTGCGGCCAGAGTTCTTCCACTTCCAGTTCGCGACGGGCTTGGTTCGAATCCCGCGGCAGCGCCAGCAACTTCATGCCTACGGCGAATCGTCCGGGAATATCGCTAAGAATCTGGCTCGCGACTTCGCCGCGGCGGCCCTGCACCTTCACCACCCGGGCCAAGGTAATGAACTCACTTGTTTCAGGATCGCGAATGGTATGCTTCCCTGCCCTGAACACAACGCCTAAAGGCGACTTCGTTGCCGCCGATTACGCATGCCTGAAGGCATGCGCGGAAACGAAACTCGATTAGGCAACTAGTCGATGACCTCCAGCGTATAGCGTTTGCGGGCGCGCACGCCGGCAGCGCCCAGAAGCGTGCGCAGGGCGCGGACGTTGCGCCCTTGCCGGCCGATGATCTTACCCACCTCGTCCTCGGCGACTTCCAGCTCGATCACGTCGTCATCGAGATGATCCACGAAAACCTGATCGGGAGCATCGACCATCCACTTCGCAATCTGCTCGATGAGAAGGCGAACATCCGCAGTAGGTTGAGTCATGGGAAGCGGTTAGGCCACGGAAGCCGCTGGAGCAGCCGCGGGCTTGGAGTAGAGCTTGCCGACACGCTCCGACATTTGCGCGCCCTTTGAAACCCAGTAGTCCACCCGGTCGCGCTTGAAATCCACGCTGGCGGGGTTGGTGCGGGGGTTGTACGTCCCCACAACTTCCACCGGCCGGCCGTTGCGCGCGCGCGCCTTCTCAATCACCACAATGCGGTAATGCGGTTGCTTGCGCGCACCCATGCGCGACAGTCGAATCATCAACACAGATGTATATCCTTGTTCCGGAAGAGTCCGGCGAGATCAAGACAAACACTTATTATGCCGGAGGTTAGGGGGAATGGCAAGGGCGGGATGGACGCGCCGCGTTTGAGCAACAACGGAAAGCCCAGTGTCATCCCGAGCGGAGAAGAACGATTCGCGTAGCGAATCGTTCTCCGCTGCTCGCTCGGACGCGCGAGCCTTGACTTACGCGACGGCTTTGTTCTTCGGGGCCGATGTCTGTCCTTTGGCTGCCGGCTTCGCCAAAAAATTCAGCAGCGCGCTGTTGATTTCATCGGCGTGGGTCCAGGCCACATTGTGCGGACCGCCTTTGATGACAACCAACTCAGCGCCGGGAATCAGCCTCGCCGTGCGCTCGCCCGCGGCGGCAAACGGCACGATGCGGTCCGAATCCCCGTGAATCACCAGCGTGGGCACGTCGATCTTCGCCACATCCGCGCGGAAATCCTCATGCCACGTGGGCACGCAGGCCAGGCTGGCCGTGGCTGAGGCGATCGCGGCCGTGTTCCAGCTTGCCTGTATTGCCTGCTCGCTCACGCGCTTTCCCAAGTAGACGTCAGTGTTGTAGAAGTTCTTGAAGAACTCGGTGAAGAACGCGTAACGGTCGGCAGCGACGGCCTTCTCAATGCCCTCGAACACGGTGCCGTCCACGCCCTCCGGATTGTCTGCGGTTTTCAGCAGGTACGGCGGAATGCCTCCGATAATCACAGCCTTGCTCACATCTTTCGAGCCGTGCTTTCCAATGTAGCGCGCCACCTCGCCGCCTCCCATGGAAAAGCCGACCAGGACGAAATCGCGGAGCTTCAAATGAGTAATGAGCTTGTGCAGGTCCTCGGCAAAGGTGTTGTAGTTGTATCCGGTGGTGGGCTGGCTGGATTTGCCGAATCCGCGGCGGTCGTAGGCAATTACCCGGTATCCAGCATTGAGCAGCGCGGGTACCTGCTTCTCCCACGACGAACTGCTAAGCGGATAGCCGTGAATCAGAACCACCGGCTGGCCCGATCCGTGGTCTTCGTAGTAGAGGTGGATGGAAGTCGAGTTTTCTTTTCCGATTTCAACGTAGGACATGACGCTCCTCCTTAAAAACTTGGTTGGACTATTGGCGAGGTTGGAGTTGGCTAAGGTGCTTGCAGTGCTCTCGGAAGTAGATTGTAGAGCCTGCACGGAGGATTCAAAGCGCTTCGCCTCGCCTCCGGCCTCCAGCTCTCAAGTACACGAAAATAGTGTACACTATACACGTATGAAGAACATCACCCTGAGCGCAGAAGAGAGATTGATCGAGCAGGCCCGATTGGTGGCGCGCTCGCAGCACAAGACACTCAATGCCGCTTTTCGCGAGTGGTTGGAGCAGTATGCGTCCCAGTCGGGAAACGCTGCTGCGTTCGATGCGCTCATGCGACGCCTTCGCCACGTGCGCACGGCCGGACCCTACACGAGAGACGAAATGAATGAGCGGTAGATTCTTTCTCGACACGAATCTATTTTTGTACACCTTTGACGAGACCGCGCCGCTCAAGGCCCGGAAGGCCGCACAACTCGTGCGGCGCGCCCTCGAGAGCGGAAATGGCATCATCAGTTTTCAAGTCGTGCAGGAGTTCTTCAATGTTGTGCTCCGGCGGGCGCCCCGGATCATGAGCGCGGCGGAAGCGGAACAATATCTAATAACGGTGCTGCGCCCGCTGCTGGCGTCGCGGCCGTTCGGCCATTGGTCGGAGCGCCTCGCCGCCGAGCGCATCATGCATGAGCAGCTCAACAGCTACACGAGCTTCCTGGCGCAGCCGCACGTCG
>Ga0187769_10002517_pt1 | contig 10736 bp, 6 predicted proteins | sample 0116_SJ02_MP02_1_FD_133140 | JGI IMG/M metagenome (GOLD analysis project Ga0187769, IMG submission 133140) | Tropical peat soil microbial communities from peatlands in Department of Meta, Colombia - 0116_SJ02_MP02_10_MG | ecosystem: Environmental > Terrestrial > Soil > Wetlands > Peat | place... | reverse complement strand
TCGCGGCCGGCGCGGAACCCCTCGATGAGCCCGGTCGGGAGGCTGGCAGCGAGCGCCCGCATTCGGGTGGGGCCTTCGGGAAGCGGTCGCGCCATGTCGGTGCCGGCGGACGGTCACCGAGTATAGCCCTTACGGGCCCACGCGCGAGTGCAGACAAAGTTGATGAAGCTCGGGGCGCCATCCTTCGACCGGAGCGGTGAAGTCCCACGCTCCGGGGGAGTCTCGAGTGCCCGAGGAGAGCCAGCGCACCCGGCCCGTGGAGGGTCGCGTGTCGACCGGCAACCCGGGGCTGGACGCGATGCTCGAGGGAGGGCTCGTGGCCCGACGCCCCTACCTCATCGTCGGCGCCTCCGGTACCGGCAAGACGACGCTTGCGCTCCAGTTCTTGTGCGAGGGCGTTCGTCGAGGGGAACGAGCCCTGCTGGTCACGCTCGAGGAACCCCCGAACGAGACCCGGATCAACCACCGAGCACTGCAACCCGCGCTCGACAGCGTCGACGTCTTCGACGCGATCCCCGACATCATGCGGTACGAGCGGGCTCCGTTCAAGGACATCGCGGCAGTCCGCTCCGCGGTCCCGTTCCGATCGGTGTCGAGCGAGATCCGGAGGACCCCGGAGCTCACGAGCGTCGAGGTCACCATCACGGCGCTCGAGCAGATGTTGCGAACGGAGGTGCTGCGGCGGAACTACACCCGGGTCGTGATCGACTCGCTGACGGCGCTCCAGTACTTCTGCATGAAAGGATTCGACCCGGTCGCCGGGGCGCAGACGTTCCTCCGGTTTCTATCGGACCTCCAGGTCACGACCCTCCTTACCGTGGAGTCGCCGCTCGAGGACATGGACACCCCCGAGCGGATGCTCGCCCGCGGGGAGATCCGCCTCTTCCGCTGGGAACTCGAGGGGATGACGGTCCGCGCCGTCGGCGTCGAGAAGTTCCGCGGGAGTTCGCACGACGTTCGTCTCCACCCGTACCGGATCGGGCCGCGGGGGATCGATGTCAACCTCGACGTTACCATCTCTCGGGACACGCGTCAGATTATCGAGGCGATCGTCCCGATCGTCGAGGTACGCCCACCGGCGCCCGTGCCGGTCGAGGTGACCTCGGTCCTCGACCCGCTCTCGGAGGAGATCCGGGACCTGATCGCGGCGGGAGCGGACGTCTCGCCCGTGCGGACCGAGGTCGAGGCCGCGCTCGGCGGTGCCGTCTCGGGAGTGCTGGACGACGCACGGAGTCATCTCACGCGGGCGACGGCCCTTACGGTGGGGCTCGCCACCTCGCTCCTCTCCGCCTCGACCGCCGGGCGCCCCGACCGACGAGACTCGCGAGAAGCACTTCGTCGGATCCGTGAGCGTTCGGAGACCGCTCGCGCCGGGGTCGCTCCCACCGAGTTGCCGGACCCGGTGACCCTGGAAGGTCAGTTGCGGCGACTTCTCGGGATCTTCGAGAGCATGCCACCGCCGACGGCTGCGGCGCCGGCTCCGCCGGTCGCTCCCCCTCCGGCCGAACCGCCCTCTCCGCCACCGGCCGTAGCCGTTCCCCCGCCTGTGGCCGCGCCCGAAACCGTGCCGAAGGAACCCGAATCGCCTCCCCCGCTTCCCGCGATGGTGACGATACCCTCGTCGGCGCCCGTCGCTCACAAGGCCGACCGCGCGCCGTCGCGCGCCCCGCGAGTGACCTCACCGGTCCCTGCGGCTCCCGAGGGCCCACCTCCGTCGCCGTCTCGAGAAGCGGCGATGTCCCCGCCCGCCACGACCACTGCTCCCACGCCCGAGCCTTCCGCCCGTCCGCTCCATCCAACACCGCCAGCCCCGCCGGTACCGGCGAGCGTCGTCGAGGCTCCCATTGCGGAGAAACCCGCAGTTCCGGCGAAGCGCCGTCGCGCGGCGGCCCCACGGAAGAAGGTGGCGAAGTCCCCTCCGGTGACCGTGCCACCGGTCGAGCCCGCCCCCGCGGCGACGCCCGCGGTGGCGCCCGCGGAAGTGGGCGTATCCGCTCCGGCACCGCCGACCACCCCGGAAGCGACCCCCGCGGCCAAGCCGAAACGGCGGGTCACGCGGAGGCGAAGGGCGCCCCCGGTGGTTTCCACCACCGTGGTTCCAGCACCGGTCCCGGCCCCGGAGGCTCCGCCGGCGAGCTCCGACCCGCCGCCCCCTGCTGAAAACAGCGGACCGGGGGTGCAAGGATGAGCTGGGTCGACCCGCTTCCGCAGCAGCGCGTCGCGACCGGGATTCCCGGTCTCGACCGGATGCTCGGCGGCGGTCTCATCGCGGGTCGGCCTTACTTGGTGACCGGCGGCACCGGTAGTGGAAAGACGCTCCTCACGCTCGAATTCCTGATGGAGGGTCTGCGCCGGGGGGAGGACGTGCTGTTGGTCGCGGTGGACGAGCCGCCCTCCGAGATCATGGAGAACGTGCGGTCGTTCGATTGGGACCTCTCCGCGGTGAAGACCCTGGACGCGAACCCCGGGACCCGGACGATCAAGCGCAACGTCGCGGTCCAGGAGATCCGAACGATGACGGACCTCAAGACAATGCGCGAGGTGTCCCAGGAGACCAAGCGTTCGTCCGACGTCGAGGAGATCTCGATCCAGTCGATCCAGCTCAAGCTTCGGCAGCAGATGTCCGGCACGCCCTACCGCCGCGTCGTGGTCGACTCGGTCACCTCGATCCGTCGGTTCGCCGTCAAGGCCTCGGCGGACTCCCAGGCGGAGCGAACCGAGATCCAGTCGCTCCTTCGCTTCCTCTCCGAATCGGGCGTGACGACCCTCATCACCGCCACCCCGAGCGACCCGGCGGTCCTCACACCGGAGGAGATCCTCACGCGAGGGGAGATCCTGCTCACGCGAAAGTGGGTCGGGGACCGTTCGCTGCGCCAGATCAAGATCGTCCGGATGCGGGGCGCGGCCCATGATCCGGAGCGACGTCCGTTCGTCATCACGCACCAGGGAGTTGTGCTCGGCTGAACCGCCCGGGGACTCTGGCTCGCGCGATCAGACGACGTCCCACCGGTGGTGGGATAGCCACTCGGTCGCTGGGCGCCGCCATCGCGGGTCGACGTAGATGCTCACTGCCCAGTCGGACGGCGCCCGCAGCGCGAGCGTCCGCCAGGGTCCGGGCGCGCGGAACGGGTAGGTGACGCGTCCGTCGATCAGCAGGCCGACCTCGGCCCAATCCTCCTTCGGGTCGCCCCGCGGTTCGAGACCCGCGAGGTCGACCAGGACGGAACCGGGCGGAGCTTCCACCTTCTCCGCGAGCTCGTCCTCGAGCCGTCGGCGCAGCGCCGGCCGCTCGACCAGACGTCGCCATCGAGCGCGCGCCGACGCGGCGACCGTGCGGAGTCCGTCCGCCCTCTTGTACAATCTCCGCTCGGCGAGGCCCTCGACGAGGGCGCGGCTCACTCCCCCTTCGGCCTGGAGCGTCACGAGCATCTCGCCGTCGTTCTCGACGAACCAGTCTCGGGCGTGCTCCGGAAAACCGGTAACTCGCTCCACGGCCGCCTGGGCCATCATCTCGGCGGCGCGGACCGTCTTGTGGTAGTAGACGGTCGAGTACATCAGCGCCCGTCCGACGAGGAACCCCTCGACCGCGCTCCGGCCCTTCTCGGCAAAGACGGGGCGTCCGTCGACCGAGCGAAGGGTGTCCAGGAGTCGGACCGCATCGATCGCTCCATGCGCTACCCCGGTGTAGTGCGCGTCCCGTTGGAGGTAGTCGATCCGGTCCGCGTCGACCGCACCGTGGAGCAGGGCCGCGAGCGCGGAGCGACCTCTCGACCCCGACGGCGGGTCGACCAGGTCCGCGATGCGCTTCGGAGAAACTCCGAACTTCTCGAGGATTTCCGGCACGCGGACCTTGTCCGACGGCCACGCTGGGTCGCGGCCGAGGATGCGCTGCCGCGAGAGCCACTCATGCTCCTCCCCGAACGCCTCACGCATCGGTCCGTCCAGCGTGTGGGAGAACGGACCATGACCGAGGTCGTGGAGTAGCGCGGCCAGCTCGACCTCCCTCCCGTCCGCCGCGGGGACGCCGACGCGATGGGCCATCGATCGGGCGACCCAGAACGTCCCGAGGGAATGCTCCAGCCTCGTGTGGTTCGCCCCGGGGAAGACGAGGTGCGCGAAGCCCGTCTGGCGGATTCCCCAGAGGCGCTGAAACTCCGGAGTTCCGACCAGGGCGAGCGCGGGTCCGTCCACGGTGATCGGCCCGTGGATCGGGTCGAAGATCGACTTCCCGTGACCGAGGGAGCGCTCGGACCGACGCACGAAGGAGGGAGCCCGCCGGTTCCATAAAGCGCCGCCCCGGCCCCCGCCGAGTGCCCTTCCGCCCGAACGTATTTATCGCGACCCGCCGCTCCTCGACCGCCATGACGGACGCGACTCCTTCCGCGACCGTCGCCGAACCGGCACCCATCGCTGAGGTCCGGGAACGGTACCGGGCACTTGCGGAGGCGGAGACCCGCCCGGACCGCGACCAGTATCTGTCGGCGCTCAAGGCGTTCCTCGCGACCGTCGAGGGCCACGCGAAGGAGCTGATGCCGGAGGCGGGCGAGGTCGCGCCGCAGCTCGCCGAGGTCGCGATGGCGCTCTACCGGGCCTCGCAGCCGGACCTGGCGCGACGCGCCGTCGACCTGGGACTCGAACTGGCCCCCGGGACGACCGCTCTCCTCCACGATAAGGCGCTGATCCTGCTCGCCCAGAACCAGGACCTCCCCACGGTGGTGTCGCTGGTCGACCAGGCGCTCGAGGGAAACCCACACGACAAGGGCCTGTGGGCGACGCGCGGGGACGCTCTCCGGCTCCAGGGTCACCCCGAGGACGCTGCCGAAGCGTACCTTCACGCTCAGCGCTTGGATGCATCCTCGACCCAGTACGTCGACCGGGCGCTGAAGCTGGTCCCCCACCATCCGAAGGGTCTCCGGATGAAGGTCGACCTCGCCCGGGCGCACGGCGGCGAGCTCGAGGCGCTGCAGGCCTGCGATGAGCTCCTCAAGGAGAACGCGGACGACCTCGACCTCCTGCTCTCCCGGGCGGAGCTACTGGCCGCCCTCGGGCAGGCGGATGCGGCCCTCGAGCCGCTCGAACGGGTGCGTAAGGAGCGACCGGCCGACCGCCCCGCCGCCCTTCTCCAGCTGCGGATCCTCTACCAGCTCGGACGGGCCGAGGCCGCGCGACCGCTCGCCGAAGCGTTCGTGACCGCCGACCCTCCGCCCGAGGGGGCGGCGATGGAGGAACTCGCTCATCTGGCCGAACCGACCCATCCCGAAGTCGCGTTATCGGCCCGCGAACGGCTCAAGGAGATCGAGCCCCGCAACGTCCAGAACCTCCTCGAGCTTCGGGCGCTCGCCGTGCGCCTCGACCGGGTCGAGGTCGCTCTCGGTGCCTGCCAGGCGGTCCTCGCCGTGCAGCCGGACAACCTCGAGGCGATGCGGAGCGTCGCGGAGCTCGAGGTCGCCGCCGGCCACCCCGACCTCGCCCTCCGGGCGTACCGGGAGGTGGCGAAGGCGCACCCACGCGCCGTCGGGGAGCTGCGCAAGGCTCTCGAGGTCGCCCGAAGCTCGGGCGACGCGGCTGCCGCACGGGAGTTCGCGGAGCGGATCCTGGCGGAAGAGCCGGCCGACCAGGGGGCCGAGGTCGAGCTCGCGCGCACGCTCACCGCCACCGGCGATTTCGAGGGCGCGAAGGGCGCCTACGATGCGCTCCTGAAGAGCCACCCCGGCGACCTCAGCTACCTCCTCGAGAAGAAGGAGGTCGTCGCGCAGGCCCACGACACCGACCAGCTCGCCTCGGTCCTTGACGAACTGTTCCGCCTCGACCCGACCCGCACGGACGTCGCGGTGGAGCGCGGTCACCTCTACCTAGCGTTTGCCTACGACGAGGCCGCGGGGTCGGCCGAGCGAGAGAAGGCGGCTCGAACGGCCCTCGTCTCCTACGAACGGGCCTCGAGTGACCCGGAGGCGGTGGACGTCAGTACGCTCGGGATCGCCCGGGCCTCGCGGCTCGTGGACGACCCGGACCGGGCCCTCCACGCCTACGCAGAGTTCCTCGCCCGCCCAGAGAACGCCGGTCGGAACGACATCTGGAAGGAGCTCGGCCACGCCGCCCGGGAGACGGGACGCTACGCGGAGGCGGCCGAGGCGTACCGGCGCGCGATCGAGGCCGGACTCGAGGAACCGGACCTCTTCTGGGGCGCGGTCGAGGTTCACGACCACTTAAACCAAGATGCGCGGGCCCTCCAGCTGGTCGACCTCCTCCTGGCGCGGGAGCCGGGGAACCCGCTCTTCCTTCGGAAGAAGGGCCAGCTTCTCCTGAAGACCGGCCGTCGCGAAGAAGCGCTGCGCACGCTCCAGTACGCGGTCGACCAGGCGCAGGGGGACCCCCACGCCTACTTCGAGGTCGCCGAGGCTCTGAGGGCCCAAGGGGCGTACGCCGATTCGATCACCTACTACCGCCGGGGCCTCGAGATCGACCCGAAGAACCGCCACGGCCGCCTGGCGCTCGCCGAGACGCTCCTCCTTGCGGGGCAGTACCCCGAGAGCGTCCGGTTGGTCGACCCGCTGCTCAAGGAGGACCCGAACGACCTCGCGGCGTGGAAAGCGCGGGCGGATGCGTGGCGGGCGCTCGGCCGGAACTCGGAGGTCCTCTACTCGCTGCGGGCCATCCTCCTCCTCGAACCCGAGAACGGCCCGGCCCTCCTCGAACTCTATCGGCTTCACCGCGAGGCCGGGGCGACCAAGGAGGCCTACGAGGCGGTGACGCAGCTCCTCAGCTCCACCGCGCCCGAGGCCCAGGACGCGACCCTCCACCTCGAACGGGCTGACCTCGCGGCCAAGCTGGGCCTCTCCGACGAGGCGAACGCGTCGTACGCGCGCGCCGCCGAGATCGACCCCGCGAACCGAGTGGAGATCTCGGTTCGGCGAGCTCGGCTCCGTCTCACTGCGGGTCGGCCGGACCTCGCCCTCGAGCTTCTGGACGAGGGGTTGAAGGCGGTCCCGGAGGGCACCCAGCCGACCGTCTCGGCGCTCCTCCTACGTGCGGAGATCCTCGGCGCCCTCGAGCGCTCCGCCGAGGCGCGGCAGGTCTTCGAGGAAGTCCTCCGACGTGAACCGAAGTCGCCGGTCGCGCTCGCCGGCGTCGCGAAGACGATGCTCGCCGAGGGGAAGCACGCGGAGGCCGTCGAATTCCTCCGCGCCGCCCTCCCGCAGGTGCCGCCCCAGGAGTCGCTCTACCTGCTCCTCGCCGAAGCCGAGAGCGGCCTCGCCCACCTCGACCGGGCGAGCGAGGCGATCCACAAGGGCGTCGAGATCCTGCCGAAGAGCGTCGCGCTGTGGGTGCGACTGGGTGAGCTCGGCATCGCTCAACAGACCTGGCCAGAGGCTGCGCAGGCGTACGCCCACGCGCTCGCGCTCGACCCCTCGAACGTCGAAGCCCTGCTGCGGGCTGGCTTCGTCGCGGAGCGGCTCGACCACCCGAACGAGGCGCTCTCCCTCTACGAACGCGCGACCGAGGCCGAACCGGGCCGGAAGGAGGCGTGGACGAGCCGAGGGTTGGCGCTCCTCGCCACCGGCCGACCGTCGGACGCGCAGACGAGCTTCGACCGGGCGCTCGGCCTCGATTCCGACTATGCGCCGGCCAAGGACGGGAAGAAGCTCGCGATCCAGCGCACGAGGGACGCGCAGGTACAGAAGTACGGACGGGAGGCGCTGCTCCTCGAGGCGCGCGTCGGACGATCGGTCACGAAGAACGACCTGTTCGTCACCCTCCACGTGCCGTACGAGTTCCTCGAACCGACCTTGACCGCGCTCGGCCGCACGCCGAAGGTCGACCTCGACCGGTTGGAGGCGGCCGAGGTCCACGACCTCGAGAATGCCTCGTACCATCTCATCACCACGGCGCTCGAACGCCGGCCGCCGGGGATCGAGCGACGCGGGTTCACTCTCGCGGACGTCGCGGTCCTCGCGCCGCCCTCCTACTCGCTCGACCAGATCCAGCGGCTGTTCGGCTACCTCCGGGCCGTCCTCGAGGCGAACCTCCGCCCCGAGAACCTCTCGCTCTCCCCCGATGTGGAAGAGCTCGCGCGGAAGGCGCTCGTCCTCCCCCCCGCGCAGCGGACGCTCTTCCAGATCGTGCGCACGCTGAGGGTCGGGATCTACAAGGCCCGCCTGATCAAGGTGGTCGAAGAGGCCGGGGCGGCGGCCCACGCGCCGCTCCCGACGCTCGACCTCGGCGCCTACTCACCGGAGTTCCGAGGCGAAGCCGCGCCCGCGGCAGCGGCCGGCGCTCCCGCGGAGGCGGAAGTCGCGCCCGAGACCCCGATGCCGACCGAGGCGGCTGAGGAGGCGGCCGGTCCGACCGTGGAGTGGACGGCGCCGGTGGTGCCGGGCCCCTCAATGCCGATGACCGGCCCGCCCTCGGCCGAAGTGACTGCCCCCCGGTGTGTCGGTTGCAACGGCCTCGCGTCCGTCTACCATGCTTGCGGCGTACCGCTCTGTCAGCACTGCATCGGGCAGTTCCCGAAGTGCCCGAAGTGCGGGCAGCCGGTCACCGCAGAGAGTGTCCGTCCTCTTCCCGGGGTCACGATTCACGCCGCCGGTGGGCCGCCGGCGGCTCATGCGGCACCTTCCGCACCGGTGGCGCATGCCGCCCATCCCGCGCGCCCGGCGGGACCGCTGAGGACTCTCAAAGGAGTGTTCTCCCGCTCGAAGCTGGCCGCTCCTCACCCGGAACCCCCCGCACCAAAGCCCGAGCACCCCACGCGGTCGGAGCACCCGGCCAAGGTGGCTCGGCCCGTGAGCGAGCGGCCGAAAGCCCCCACTCTTCCGCTACCCAAGAAGGAGGCGGTTCCCGCGAAGACGGCCGCACCCGCCGGGGCGGAGGAGCCCGCGACGGAGGCTCCGCCGCCGCCCCGACCGAAACGTGAAAAGGACGACGAGCCGCGCCTGTGACCCTAGGACATCGCACCGTCCGGCGAACCCGTTACGATGAGATACGGAGTGCTACGGAACGTTGTTTCCGCGTCGTTCTCCCGCCGGCCGGGGGCCTAGCGGTCATATAGTAGCCCATCCATCTTCTCGCACCGGTGTCGTCATGACGGCAGTTTCCCCGTCGCTGAAGCCCGTCGGGGACCGCTGGAGCGGTCCGCTCCTCGCGGCCCTCTTCGTAGTCGCGGCCGCGCTGATCTTTCTCTTCACGTACTACGCGGTCACCGTGGACCAGCACTTCTGGGCGCTGATCATCATCGGGTTCCTTGCCCTGCTCTTTTCGTTGGTGAGCTACCTCGCGGAGTCGTTCTCCCGCGACCCATCGCTTCAGCGGGCGGCCGCCTGGGGCTTCTTCGGGATGGGGTTCGCCGTCCTGTTCCTCACGGTCGGACTGGGACCGACCTACGGCGTCCTAGGAGCGACCACGCAGCTCCTCGACCTCGCCATCCTGGTCGTGATGCTGTTCATCGCGGTCGTCCTCATCCGCTGGCGGGGACGGGCGGTCCGGGCGACCGAGAACCAGATGGTCTCTCGCGACGCGTGGCGTCGAGAGACCGCGCCGAGCGCTTTCGACTACGCCGCGGCGAAGTCGCCGAGCGTCCCGACGACCGCTCCGCCCGTGACCCAGAACTCTCCCCCGCCGAGGAGCCCGTAAGATGGCGACTCCCGACCCTCCCTCCGGGTCCATGACCTGCCCGAAGTGCGGCACCGCCGCTCCCCCCGGGGCGCGCTACTGCAATGTCTGCGGCTCTTCGCTCACCGTGGACGCCGGTAGTTCCACGGGCACGGCACCGCCTCCCGGCGGCCCGCCGGTGGACCTCCGCCAGAAGGTCGATGCGGACCGTGGCTGGCTGAAGCGCCTCCAGCTCCTCGTCCCGGGCTTCCGTGGCTACCGCCAGGCCGAGGACATCCGCGAGGCCGACAGCATGTTGCGCCTCCAGGTCGCGGATAAGATGAAGAATTGCCGGATGACGCTCGAGAACGCCCGCACGGCGCTCGCGAACGCGAACCAGTTCCAGGGGCTCTACGACCTTGCTCCGCTGGTCGCGGACCTGATGCGGATCGAGGGGGAGATTCGCCACGCCGAGCAGGGGTACACGGGAATCTCCCCGGCCGTGCGCGCGAACCCTCAGCAGCTCGACCGTCTCTACGAGTACGACTACGGGTTTGCCCAGGCCGGCGACCAGCTCAACCAGACGGTCGCCGGGCTTCCGACGCTCCTCTCGGGAGGGTCGGCGAACCCCGGACAGGTCCCCTCGCTCCTCGCAACCGCCCGCTCAGAGGTGAACCAGCTCGAGCAGGCGTTCAAGGCGCGCATGCAGGTCATCGAGGGAATCCGGATCAGTTAAGGCAAAGGAGGAAGGAAGATGGTCACGAACCGACCGATCCCGCCCACCGGCGGCAGTCTCATCGGCGCGACGACGGTCAACTGGGAGGACGTCTACAAGGGGCCGAACGTGATGTGGCGCGTTCCGCGGAACATCCGCTGGAACGACAACATCGTCGTCCGGCAGGACGAGACCGCGGTCTTCTACCGGGACGGGAAGGTCCTCGCCTACCTCGAAAAGCCGGACCGGTACGCGCTCACCAGCATGAACGCGCCGCTGATCGGTAACCTCGTCAAGGAGCTCTCGGGGGTCCGCCAGGAGGCCGAGGTCTACTACCTCCAACGCCGCATCTTCGATGGGAAGTTCGGGAGCTCGGAGCCGTACGTCTTCCGGGACCCCGACTTCGGCCTGGTCCAGCTCCGGGTCTTCGGGG
>Ga0187769_10002516_pt1 | contig 10737 bp, 7 predicted proteins | sample 0116_SJ02_MP02_1_FD_133140 | JGI IMG/M metagenome (GOLD analysis project Ga0187769, IMG submission 133140) | Tropical peat soil microbial communities from peatlands in Department of Meta, Colombia - 0116_SJ02_MP02_10_MG | ecosystem: Environmental > Terrestrial > Soil > Wetlands > Peat | place... | reverse complement strand
TTCTCGCCAAAGCCCGGCCACAGGAACTTGCCATTCTGATCCTGGCGAAACCAGTTGATGTAGAAGAGCTTCGGCAGCCGGGCGGAGTCGGCTTGCGCCCCTATCTTGAGCCAGTGGGCGAAGTAGTCGCCCATGTGGTAGCCGCAAAACGCCAGCATGGCCATGGGATCGCGGCGCAACTGTCCCACTTTTCCGCTGATGGCGGCGGTGGTCTCGCTGCTCACCGTCGCTCCCAAAAAAGTGCCGTGCTGCCAGTCGAACGCTTCCGTGACCAGCGGAACGATGCCTGCGCGCCGGCCACCGAACAGGATCGCTTCGATGGCCACGCCCTTGGGATCCTCCCACTCCGGAGCGATCACCGGGCATTGGCTGGCGGCGACCGTAAAGCGCGCATTCGGGTGTGCCGCTTTCCTGCCCGACTCCGGCGTCCACGGCCGGCGCAGCCAGTCGATCAATTTCGCGGGTTTCTCCTCGGTCATGCCTTCCCACCAAACATCCCCGTCCAGGGTCATCGCGCAGTTGGTGAAGACAGAGTTGCGCGCCACTGAAAGCATGGCGTTGGCGTTGGACTTCATTCCGGTGCCGGGCGCTACGCCAAAGAAACCGTATTCCGGATTGATGGCGTAAAGCCGTCCATCCGCGCCGAACTTCATCCAGGCAATATCATCCCCGATCGCTTCCACCTTCCAACCCGGAAGCGTCGGGATCATCATCGACAAGTTGGTCTTGCCGCACGCCGAAGGAAATGCGCCGGTCATGTATTTGACCTGGCCCGAAGGGCTAATCGCCTTCAAAATCAGCATGTGCTCGGCCATCCAGCCCTCGTCGCGCGCCTGCACCGAAGCAATCCGCAAGGCGTGGCACTTTTTCCCCAGCAGCGCGTTGCCGCCGTAGCCGGAACCAAACGACCAGATTTCGCGCGTCTCCGGAAAGTGGCAAATGTACTTATGCTCGGCATTGCAGTTCCAGGTCTTGTTCGGCTGATTGGCGCCCAGCGGCGCACCGATCGAGTGCAATCCGCGCACAAACTCGCCATCCTCTCCGAGAACGTCGAGCACGTGGCTTCCGACCCGCGACATAATGCTCATGCTGACCGCGACGTACGCCGAGTCGGTAATCTCCACTCCGATCTTTGAAATGGGCGACCCGATCGGCCCCATGCTGTAAGGGACCACGTACATGGTGCGGCCCACCATGCAGCCGGCGAACAATCCCGCCAGCTTCTGCTTCATCTTCGCGGGATCCTCCCAGTTGTTGGTCGGTCCGGCCTCTTCTTTGGTGCGCGAGCAGATGAACGTCTGATCTTCCACGCGGGCCACATCCGCCGGGTCGGAGCGCACCAGATAGCTGTTCGGCCGCTTCGCCGCATCCAGCGGGATCGCGGTTCCGGTGAGGACCATCAGCCGCAGCAACTCCTGGTATTCCTCAGGCGAGCCATCACACCAATGGATGGAATCAGGCTTGCACATGCGCGCCACTTCCTCCACCCAGCGCGCCAGCCGCGGATGCCGATGGTCGCCCGTGGTTGCCGCTACATCCATAGTGATGGTTGCCATGAAAGCGCTCTCCAATCTCACAGCCCAAGCTTGTCGCCAGTTCGAATTCGCGGTTAGACAAAACCAGGGCGCCTGCGCGGAAGCTCCTTGCGTGAGGCCGGCTGCGCCACCACACAGGCGCGTGTGGCGGCTATCCGAGTGTTCTATTTTCTCTCAAGCGCCGGGATTATTCCAGCGAATAGCTCCGAGTAGCGTCTCAGTTTGGTACTCCGGCGACCCTCATTCCCGTCGGCGTCATCCCGAAACCCCGCGTTTGCATCGGCGGGGCGAGAGCCTGCCCTGAGCGCAAGCGACGGGGAGTCGAACGGGGATCTCGCTTGCCGGCCTTTCTTGACTTGTTTTTCTTCCGCCAACTAAGATTCCGCCATACTTCGGTGTCTGGCCATTTCAGGGCGTATTTTTGCAAGGAGGCTACCATGAAAAAACTCAAGAAGCTCGAACTCAAGAAAGTAACTTTGCGAAACCTGGATGAACCTAAACTCGATGCCATGGCAGGAGGCACCGGCGCCACCTGCGCCGCCACCTGCGGTTGTACTAGCATATTGAAGACCTGCGGTATCTGTGCAAGTGGTCGTATCTGCCCCTAGTAGCGGCAGATTGCCCCAACATCACCCCGGATGTCTACTTACGCAGATTCGGGCCGCGCTTCGAACCTCACCGCGCGGCCCGAAGATTTTGATCCTCAGTCAAGTCTCCGCGCGCGTTGGCTGCTGGAGTCTTCCGTCTCCGGGATTTCCTTCCGGTTGACCGCGGTTGTGCGGTCCCTCTAAAATCAAGCGCCACGTTCTCTGGGGGAACTATGACACATCATCCGACAGCTCACCTCCTTAGGCTGGCTGGAATTGCCAGCCTCGGATTCATCCTGGTTCTGGCCAACGCATCGGCGCAGACTGCCGTCACCACTTACCACAACGACAACTACCGCACCGGATGGAATTCCACCGAGACCGTGCTGATGCCCTCGAATGTGTCGAACTCTTCCTTCGGCCTCCTGGCCACCGTCGCTATCGACGATCAGGTGGACGCGGTTCCGCTGGTGGTTCCCGGCGTGAACATCACGGCGGGAAATGATCAAGGAAAACACGACGTCGTCTATATCGCGTCCGGCAACGACACGGTCTACGCCATCGACGCCAACGTGGGCACCGTGCTGCTCACGACGAGTCTGGGGAAGCCCATATTTGCGCCGCTCGGCTGCAATAACAACGGACCGCACGTCGGCGTCGATTCCACTCCCGTCATCGACACGGCCACCAACACGCTGTACGTAATCGCTTACATCCAGAGCAAAACCGGACCAGCCTATCAACTCCACGCGCTCGACCTGGGCAGCCTGACGGACAAAGTAACGCCCATGCTGGTGAGTGGATCGCACACGCTCACCGATGGAACTACTTTCAACTTCAATGCCACCTACCAGCGGCAGCGGCCGGGCCTGCTGCTGGCCAACGGCAACGTCTATGCGGGATTCGGCAGCTTCTGCGATTATGCGGCCAACCTTTCGCGGGGCTGGCTGCTGGGCTGGAATGCTTCCACGCTGGCGCCGCTTTCCGCCAATCAGGTCTTCGATACGCTGGCGAATTCTCCCGATGACTTCTTCCTCTCGTCCATCTGGATGTCAGGCTACGGCCTCGCGGCCGACGACTCCGGCAACATTTTATTCGTCACCGGAAATTCCGATTACTCGGGAACCACGTATAACGGCGTTACCAACATCCAGGAAAGTACCATCAAGGTATCGTCGGACTTGACCACCGTGCTTGATCTATTCACGCCCACGGATTGGTCCAGCCTCGACCAGGGAGATGTCGATTTTGGCTCGGGCGGCGCGCTCATCTTGCCCGACCAGCCCGGCTCCACGCCGCATCTCGCCGTGGCCGCCGGCAAAGATGGCAACATGTATTTCATGAACGAAGACAATCTGGGCGGATATTCCACGCAGGGGAATAATGTTCTCGGCACCTACCAGATCGGCGGGTGCTGGTGCGGCCAGTCGTATTTTGTCGATCCCACCGACGGCGCGGCCCGCGTGGTCAGCAGCGGCGGAAACCAGGTAATCGTGTGGAAGCTGCAAACCTCGCCCAATCCCAAGTTGATCGAAGTCAGCCAAACGCCGTCGCTCCGCAGCGGACAGCTTCCCGGTTTCTTCACCAGCGTTTCGTCGAACGGCAACGCCAACCCGATCATCTGGGCCCTGACGCGGCCCATCAGCCAGGGCAACAACGCGCTTGGCCTCTACGCCTTCAACCCGGATGCAGGCGGGAAGTCCATGACCCGCCTCTTCCACGCCTCTGCCGGCGCATGGCCCAACTACAATGGCGACTGCAATCAGGTGCCGGTGGTGGCGAACGGCAAAGTCTACGTCGCCAGCAACAAGCAATTGCAAATCTTTGGGCTCAAGGGACAACCGAAGGCGAAGTCGAAATAGCGGAAACTGACAGTTACGCGCACGTGCCCCGTCCCTGTCTCTGCGTTGTGTGCAGAGACAGCGCCTGCCCTCAACTTGTCGAGGGACGAGGATTTTGACGTCTTAGTTTTTTCCCGCCGCCATCGCGCTTCTCACGGTCGGCTCGTGTGGCGCGGAGAACAGTGCGCTATAAATGCCTCCACCCAGCGCGCCGCCGATCAGCGGCGCCACCCAGAACATCCACAATTGTTGCAGCGCCCAGCCATGGGCGAAAAGGGCTTGGCCGGTGCTGCGGGCCGGGTTTACCGACGTGTTGGTCACGGGAATGCACACCAGGTGAATCAGGGTGAGGCACAATCCGATGGCGATGGGAGCGAATCCTTTGGGCGCGCGGATGTCGGTTGAGCCCATGATCACGATCAGGAAAAAAGCGGTCAACACCACTTCGGCGACAAAGCCCGCCAGCAAAGAGTAACCGTCGGGTGAGTGCGCGCCGTATCCATTCGAGGCGAAGCCGGCGTGGACGTCGAAGCCAGCTTTGCCGCTGGCGATGACGAACAGAATGCCCGCCGCCGCCGTCGCGCCCGCGACTTGGGCGATCATGTAAGGAATCAGATCGGCAGCAGAAAAGCGTTTGCCCACGACCAGGCCCAGGCTGACGGCCGGATTTAAGTGGCAGCCGGAGACGTGTCCGATGGCGAACGCCATGGTGAGCACAGTAAGGCCGAAGGCCAGCGCGACCCCGGCGAATTTAATGCCGAACGTAGGGAAGCCGGCAGCCAGCACGGCCGCGCCGCATCCGCCAAACACCAGCCAGAAGGTTCCAAAAAATTCTGCGAGGGCACGTTTGCTAAGGGGCATGAGATCTCCTTTGCAAGAATGAGGAATTTGTTTTCCGGGACTCGTTTTCGGTAAGCCGAGAAGGTTAGCACGAAGCGGCGAGAATCAGAACAGATTTGTGCTGGAACTTCGGCAAGTTACTCTGGCTTTCTCGGCAAGCCGCTTCTCGTTGCCCGTTCCTCCTTACGATGCTAGGCTGCGAATAGTGGGGTCCACTTACATCAGTTCGGTGAATCGCGGCGAGGCTACAAGCGGCGGCGCGCGCGCCTGGCTGCAATCAGCGTCGGCCGAGGTGTGGGCGAAATTTCTGCTGGCCCTGGTGGGATTGAGCCTGGCCTTCGGCGCGGCGCTGTTTTCCACGGCATCGGGCGAGGCGGGACATCTTTGGGCGTCAGTGGTCCTGGCGGCCGTGGCGCTGCTTACGGCCGCGTTTGTGGGATTGGTGACTGTGCCGTACTTGGCGCGGCGCGTAGCCTTCGAGCGGCTCCGCCAGACGTTTCACTATGAGGTCACGAAAGCGGGAGTGGTCTATGTGCTGGTCACGCTGGTGATCGGCATTGCGGCGCTGAACACGGGAAACAACCTGCTCTACATTGTGGTGGCGGCGATGCTGGCGGCGATTTTGGTCTCCGGCATGATTTCCGCGCTGGTGCTGCAAGGGCTGGAGCTGGATGTTCGCCTGCCCGAGCATGTGTTTGCCGGGCGCGCGGTGATGGGGAAGATCGTGCTGCGCAATGCGCGGCGGGCGCTGCCGTCATTTTCATTCGCGTGGTGCCGGCGCGCAAAGAAAAGAAAATTCGCAAGCGGTGGCGCTGGGAGCCGACCACGTTCGTTTTTCCCTTGAATAGAACTCCGGAAAATCAATGGCTTCGCGTGCGCGATTGGCAGGTGCGGCGGGTGGAAGTGGCACCCCCTCCGCCGGGGATCTTCGAGGGCATGGCTTACTTTCCATACCTGCCCCCGAAGGCTGAGTTGGCGGCCGATCTGGAGTTGCTCTTCGATCGCCGCGGCCGCTACCGCGAATCCGGCTTCGGCGTGGCCACCCGATTTCCGTTTGCCTTCCTGACCAAGACGCGGCAGCTCGCGCTGCAGCGCGAGGTCCTGGTCTACCCGCCGGTTGAGCCGGCCGACGAACTGTTCGAGGTTCTGCCGCTGGTGCGCGGCGAGTGGGAAAGTTTTGTCCGCGGACGCGGCACCGACTTGTATCGCATCCGCGAGTATATGCCAGAGGATTCGGCGCGCCATGTGGATTGGAAAGCGACGGCGAAATCCGGCTCCCTGAAAGTGCGCGAGTTCAGCCGTGAGGACGAGCGCAAGCTGTGCATCGTCTTCGACAATCCTCCGGCCGGACTGATTTCCGAGGCGGCGTACGAGCGTGCGGTGAACCTGGCTGCGTCACTGGCCTGGCATTTTTCGTCGCAGGACGCCGAGGTCTCATTCGTGGCGACCGGGCACGGGCGCAGCCTGGATCTTCACGAGTTCCTCGCCCAACTGGCGGTGATCCAGCCAGACCGCGGACCGCAAGCAAAACCAGCGCCGCCAGGAGGAATGATTCAACCGGATGTGCTGCGGGAGATCGGCCAGAACAACACTGGCGAATACAACATTATCCTCACCACGAGGCCACAGGGAAGCTTGCCCACGGCGTTGTGGAACTGCTGCTACTTCGTATTTCTGGGGGCGGAAGTTCCTTCTCGTCACTCGCGGAAATGACGCCCACTAGCCCGCCTTGAGGCCACAATCTCTGTTCTCTCTGCTTTCCCGGAATGGCTTACCGTATAATTTTTTATCACCCCCCACTGATTTCCCCTTCCCCTGCATCTGATTTCGGCATATACTCGCCCCCCGTATAGCTTTTGGGGCGCAAGAGCAACAAGAACCTCGGGAGGATGCAATGCGCATCTGTGATCTGATCAAGAACCAGGAAACCTATAAGGCAGAGATGGGCCACACTGTGCTGGACACCGTGCGGATCATGGTGGAACACAACATCGGTGCGGTTCCAGTAATACACAATGGCAAAGTTGTGGGCATTTTTTCCGAGCGCGATCTGATGCGGCGCGTGGTCGCCGAAGGGCGCGATCCGCGCAGTACCTGCCTGGCCGAGGTCATGACCGACGACCCACTCACCGTCAGCCCGACGGAGGAGTTGGAAAACTGCATGGCACTCATGCGGCGGCACAGCTTCCGCCATCTCCCGGTGTGCCACGAGGGACAGTTGGTCGGCATGGTCTCGCTGCGCGACATCCTGCTCCACGACTTGAACGAGAAGGACGATGAAGTGCGCATGATGCGCGCCTACATCCATTCGGTTCCGGATGCCTAGGGAGCGCTGCGGAAGGCGCCTGCCGCGCCTGCGCCGCTGGTGCGGCCGGACGACCGGCAGTCGGAAGCGATTGCTGATTGCGGATTGAAAATCCAGATGGAGATTCTTGGGTTCCAATCATCAATCAACAATCATCAAGTCACAATTTCCAAATACCCGCCCAAGTGTTCTTCCCTAACTTGGACCCGCTCGGCGTATGGCACAAAGGTAACGTTACTTTCGGTTACCTGAGTACATTGAACACCTGCGGCAAAAGGTTTAACTTTCTCTTAATCAGTCAGAGTGTCTGAGAACTGCCTTACCATTGCCGAACCAGTGGTTTGCCGGTCTGGAGAATTGTTGCGATGAGCGACAAAATCACAATTCTTTACTATGGTCTCTGGATCGCCCATCCCATTCTTCAGGCGGCCATCGCCATCGCCATTCTCCGCTGCGGACGGCAACGGCAGTTCAAGTATTTCTTTGCCTACATCATCGCGCAGATTCTCACTTTTGCCGTGTTCTTTCCCACCTATCGGTACCATCCCACCGCCGCCGTTTACGTCAGTTGGTTTAGTACCGCGGTCAGCGTGGCTTTGGGTTTCAAGGTAATCCACGAGGCTTTTCTCGATGCCTTCCGGCCGTTCCACACGCTGCGGGACCTGGGCACGGTGCTGTTCAAGTGGGCCGGACTGGTCATGCTGCTGGTGGCCGGAGTGGTTTCGGTTTCCACTAATTCCTCGGACATGGCTCCGTGGATGCAGGCCATTCTCACCGCGCAACGCTGCGTGCGTATCATTCAGGTCGGCATGGTGCTTTTCCTGCTGTTCTTTGCCCGTTACCTGGGCGTGAGCCGGCGGCAGTACAGCTTCGGGATTGCTTTGGGCTTCGGCTGTTTTGCCACGGTAGAGCTCTCCCTGGTGGCCTCCTGGGTGGGCGATCACCTGAACAATCTTTCCATGGGCTTGGTCAATATGACCGCCTACAATTGCACCTTGCTGATCTGGCTGGGCTATACCTTGGTGAAGAGTCCTGCCCGCGATAGTTCAGCGATGCTGCTGCGGCCCCAGCGCTGGGAGCAAAGCCTCACGGATATTCATCACCCGCTTGCGGGCAACTCCCTCATTCCCATGTTTGAAGGGATGGTCGATCGCGCCCTCTCGCGGAGGCAAGGAGCGATATCCGTGATGCCAGCGGAGCCATCCCCTTCAAAGGCTGCGGCGGCTCACGCCGGAGGTTCATCCGGGAGCGCCCTTGGATTTTCCGGGCTTCCCGGAAGTGCCGGGCCTGGTTCGAGAAAGTAAGACCGGAAAGTAAGAAGGAAGCAGCAGTTTCGCCGAAAGCGCGGGGAGTCGAGATTCCATCGGCCCAGATCTTTTCAGATTTTGCCGCGCCGCAATTCCGGATTTCGTAAATTCCGCTGCCTCTAAGCCGCCTCCAGGTCCTAGCCGTCCGGCCCCTCGGCTGGACTCTCTGTTTGTCCTTTAAGTAATTGATTTTTAGGAAGTTATGTTGCCGGGAGGTGACCCGCGCCCATGCCGACGGCTCTCCACGCGCCAGGTATAGTGTAACGATTTAAGGGGTTGCTGCAGAAGGGCTTGACTCGTGCCGTATAATTTCTCACCGCGTTATGGGTTAGTTTCTTTGAACACTAGGCGCGGAAGGAGAAAACCCATGAAGCAAGCAATCAGGATCTCGATCCTGATGTTTGGATTAGTGGGCACCTATGTAGCAGCCGCCGTTCCGCAGGTTCCCGCCCCGGACGGAGGGCCGATACTAGTATGCCCACCTCAACAACAACTGCAAGGTAGATGCGTTCAGCTTCCACCGATGATGAAGTAGTAATCGGAGAGCGCACTTGCCTGCAAGTCACCAAAGTAACCGGTAGTAACTTGGGCCGAACCTAGGGCTCGCAATTCTTGGGCTGACGGACTTCATATACAAACCGTCAAGCCCTGTTTTTTTGCGGGGAAGCAATCTCGGCAGATTTTCCTGGCGTCAGGAAGGCCGCCCTTTAAGCGCAGAGTCCAGTGCCTGCCCAAGTTCGTCCGCATCCTGGATGGGCAGCTGGCAGGCGAATCCGGAACACAACACCGCAAACGATTTGCCGGATTTCAACTCCGGCAGATTCGGAATCGTGGCCGCCAGCGCGGGAGGAAGATTCGCCGCAACCGCTTGGTTTGCAGTCAGCCGAATGGCGGCCTTGTTGAAGGCGAACCCGGCGTGGGATACCGCCTCCAAAGCCTTCCCTGCCTCGTCCGTTTGACTCTCCGATACCACAACCACCTGCACCGGATTCTCCAGAAAATGAATCACCGCGATTCCGTAAGTCCCGGCGAAAATTCCAAACTGCCCAACCACACCGGCAAAGGTTTCGAGCGTCTGTTCGGCCTTGTCGCGATACGCCGCGTCGCCTGTATAGTGATGCAGCCGCAGCAGCGCAATCGCCGCCATCGGATTACCCGCCGGCGTCGGCGAATCCTGCAGCGGTTTGCGCCGGGTCGAGAGCACGCCTAGGCTCTCGCCCTCGGCAGCCGGCTCCGCGTCGAAAAATCCTCCGGAAACTGCGTCAAAGAACTTGGCAATCATCGCGTCGCCGATGGCGTGAGCAAACTTGAAATAACTCAGGTCGGCGGTTGCCTCATAAGCGTCCAGACAAGCCAGCGCAGTAGTGGCATAGTCATCGAGCAGCCCGGGAACCTCGCGACGCTCCGCCCCAGGGTCGGAATAAGCGACCACATGCAACAGCCGTGAGGCGCGGACGCCTTCGTCCGCGTGTGCCTTTGCCTGCACGCCGGCACCCTTGCCTGCTCTTTCCACGCGTGCCTTCCAAGCCTCCGCCAGTACCCGATCCAGCGACCGCAGCGCGAAGCGCCGCGCCCCTTCCAGCCCAAGCACTTTGGCCGCTTCCAGATAAGCCGAAACGCACATGCTGTTCCATCCCACATAAACGGTCTTATCCACGTACGGCGTGGGCCGCTGCAACCGCGCCGCATACATCTTCTTCTTAGCCGAATGAAGCAACTCTTCCACCCGCTCCGCGTTAACATTCATGCGCCCCGCAATCTCGTCAATGGGCGCGCGCACGTAGAGCACATTCTTCGCCGGATTGTGATGCATCTCGCCCACTTCATTAATGTCAAAGCGCAGAGCGGCGGCCTGCGCCTCTTTCTCCGTCAACACTGCCTGGGCCTCGTCAAGCGTCCAGGTGAAGTAGTCGCCATCGTCGTCCATGGAGATGTCCGCATCCTGCGAGGCATAAAAGCCTCCACGCTCGCGGTCGCTCAACCACTCGTCCATCCAACGGATAATGTCACGCGCCACCTTCGCAAAGAACTCCGATCCGGTTGCCTGGTAAGCATGCACATAATTCTTTAGCAGTTCGGAGTTGTCGTAGGACATCTTCTCGAAGTGCGGCACCACCCACTGCTCATCCACTGAATAACGATGAAACCCTCCCGCCAACTGGTCGTAAACCCCGCCATTGGCCATATGCTCAAGGGTGGTAACGATGACCTGACGAAGCCGATTGCCTGAACCATCTAACTCCTGAGGGTGCCCCAGCCTATCCGCGTTCTTTGCGGATAGGGTGGGGATTCTGACTTTCCTTCCATACCTCTCAATCAACA
>Ga0187769_10002515_pt1 | contig 10739 bp, 6 predicted proteins | sample 0116_SJ02_MP02_1_FD_133140 | JGI IMG/M metagenome (GOLD analysis project Ga0187769, IMG submission 133140) | Tropical peat soil microbial communities from peatlands in Department of Meta, Colombia - 0116_SJ02_MP02_10_MG | ecosystem: Environmental > Terrestrial > Soil > Wetlands > Peat | place... | reverse complement strand
CGGCCGGTCATGGACTTCAGCGAGAAATACAACATCCTGCAATCGGCCATGGCCGCCAGCGAACGCATCTTCAAGCTGCTGGATACGGCGGTGCAGGTGGTTTCGCCCGCGGTTACTAAGCGTCCAGAAGGCCCGGGCCGCATCGAGTTCGATCATGTCTGGTTCGCGTATCGAGAGGCGCCGGAAAGCGCCGCTGCTCGTATGGGGACGGCCGCCTCGCTTGCCCTGAGCGAGCGCAGCGAGTCGAATGGGGCTGTCCAGGCCGGGCAAAGCTCAGCGGGCTCTTCACTTGCCCCGAGTAACCCAGCATCCAGCGATCAAACTCCTGACTGGGTCCTGCGTGACGCGACCTTCGTCATCGAGCCCGGGGAAACCGTGGCCATTGTCGGCCACACCGGAGCCGGCAAAACCACGCTCATCTCGCTCCTGCTGCGCTTTTACGATGTGCAGAAAGGCGCGGTCAAAATCGACGGCGTCGATGTCAAGGATATGGATCTGGCCGATTTGCGCAGCCGCTTCGGCGTGGTGCTGCAGGATCCTTTCCTGTTCAGCGGCACCATCGGCGGAAATATTCGCCTCGGCACCGAGCGCATTAAGGACGAAGATGTCGAGCAGGCCGCCGAAGATGTGAACCTCGCCGACTTTATCCGTGCCCTGCCCAAGGGTTTCGACGAAGAAGTGCGGGAGCGCGGCTCCACTCTTTCCACCGGCCAGAAGCAACTCATTTCGTTTGCGCGCGCCCTGGCCCACGAACCGAAGATCCTGATTCTCGACGAAGCTACTTCCAGCGTGGATACCGAAACCGAGTTCCGCGTGCGCGACGCCCTCAGCCGCATGGTCGAGGGGCGAACTTCGCTGATTATCGCCCACCGGCTCTCGACCGTGCAGCGCGCCGACAAGATCATCGTCATGCACAAAGGCCAGGTGCGGGAAATGGGCACGCACCAGCAACTGCTGGCGCAGCGCGGGATTTACTTCAAGCTGTATCAGTTGCAGTACAAGGATCAGGAGATCGCGGTCGGAAGTTCGGCAAACCCGCAGTCCACCGTCAGTGCAGATGATTAATCCCGGTCGACACGAGTGACCGATGAGAGCATGTCACACTCAAAACGAGTTTTTCTCTCTGCGGAATGGCGGGACCTAGTGATGTTGAACTATGAGGTCGACCCCAGTCTCTTAAGCCGCTACGTCCCGCCCGGTACTTCAGTGGATTCTTTCCAGGGAAAAACATACGTCAGCCTGGTCGGCTTCCGGTTCTGCCGCGCCAGGCTGCTGGGATATCTCCCCGCTCCATTTCATACCGACTTCAACGAGGTGAACCTGCGCTTCTATGTCCGCCGCAGAAGTGACGATGGCGAAATCCGAAGGGGAGTCGTTTTCATCGCCGAGGTTGTTCCCAGACGCGCCATTGCGACAACCGCCCGCCTGGTATACGGCGAGAATTACAAATACGCTCCGATGAAGCACCGCATCGAGACTGCGGGCGCCGGCAAGACGGTGGAGTTTCAGTGGCAAGTTCGCGGCCAGTGGTGCCGGCTCTCCGCGGAGATAGAGGGCGTTCCAGCACGTCCTCGAGCCGGAACGCTGGAACAGTTCATCACCGAACATTATTGGGGTTATTCGGCTCGGCGGGCCGGCGGGTGCGTCGAATATCGTGTCTCGCATGTCCCATGGCAGGTGTGGGCAGCCACCACCGCAGGCTTCGAAGGAAACACCGGCGCTTTGTACGGGCGCGAACTTGGGACCATTCTTCAGCGGCGCCCTGACTGCGCGTTCGTGGCCGATGGCTCCCCTGTGATCATCTTCAACGGCAACAAAATTCCATGAGATCGGGAGACCACGAATCGGAATCCACTATTCCCCGCGAGGGCTGGATACTTTATGACGGGGGATGCGGGTTCTGCTTTCGTTGGGTGCACTTCTGGAAGAAAGTAGTTGAAGCGAGGGGCTTTGCTGTTAAAGACCTGCAGTCAGCTTCCGCCGAAGGTATCCTGCAAGTTCCGCAAGAGCACCTGCTGGACGACATCCGGGTATTGACCCGCAGCCAGAAATTAGAATCGGGAGCCGACGCATACCTTTACGTGGCGCAGCGAGTCTGGTGGGCATGGCCTTTTTACGCCATCTTCAGTCTCCCAGTCTTTAACTCGATGCTGTGGTGGGGCTATCGCTGGTTTAATCGAAATCGATATCGAATCTCCCGGCACTGTCCGCTGCCCCAGGACGCCAGCGCCGGGCGTGTTCCGAAGGACAATGCCTGAGCAATCTCTAACCACCGCCTCCGCTTTACGAGCTGCGCCATCCAAAACAAGCCCCTTCCAATTGACTCCCTCCCCTCGCACCCACTAGCATTCTGCCAGTGCTCGGCGAAACCATCTCGCATTATCGGATTCTCGAAAAGCTGGGCGGCGGCGGCATGGGTGTGGTGTACAAGGCCGAAGACGTCAAGCTCCACCGCTTTGTCGCCTTGAAATTTCTTCCCGATCAGGTGGCGAAGGATCCGCAGGCCCTGGCACGTTTTCAACGCGAGGCGCAGGCGGCTTCGGCGCTGAACCATCCCAACATCTGCACGATTTACGAAATCGACGAGCAGAACGGGCAGGCCTTTATCGCCATGGAGTTTCTGGATGGCATGACGCTGAAACACGCCGTCACCGGACGACCCATGGAAACCGACACGGTGCTGACGCTGGCCATCGAGATTGCCGATGCGCTGGATGCGGCGCATGCTGAAGGCATTGTTCACCGCGACATTAAACCTGCAAATATTTTCGTCACGCGGCGCGGCCACGCGAAAATTCTCGATTTCGGGCTGGCCAAGGTTACGGCACCGGTAGGTTCCGCGGGGAATCCTGCTGCCGCCAACATGCAGACAATGGATGATCCCAACTTGACCAGCCCGGGGACGATGATTGGGACGGTGGCCTACATGTCGCCCGAGCAGGTGCGGGCACGCGAACTGGACAACCGCAGCGATCTGTTTTCGTTCGGCGCAGTGCTGTATGAGATGGCTACGGGCGACGTGCCCTTCCATGGCGAAAGTTCGGCGGTGATTTGCGAAGCCATCATGAACCGCGCCCCGCTACCGGTAGTGCGGTTGAATCGCGAGGTTCCGGCACGGCTGGAAGACATCATCAGCAAGGCGCTGGAGAAAGACCGCAATCTGCGCTACCAGCACGCCTCGGAGATGCGCAGCGACCTGCAACGGCTGAGGCGGGATACTGACACTGGGCGGTCGGCATCGCCTTATGTGAATGTTGGCCAGGATTCGGGCGGGACGGCGGCAGCCTCGCCAAGCTCCGGCTCGCGCCAAGCTTTTTCGTCCGGCGCCGCAGCAGCGTCTACACCCCGGAGCCGCATCATCATTGGCATAGGGGTGGTCGCGGCTATGGCCGTCGTCGCCATCGGCAGTTACTTCTGGAAGTCAAGATCTCGTGCCGAGCCGGCAACCAGCTCGAAAGGTCCGACCACGGTGGCGATCCTTCCCTTCCAGAATATGGGTGCGGATAAAGAGATTGACTACCTGCGCCTTGCGTTGCCTGACGAGATAGCCACCGCGCTGAGCTATGCGCACTCGCTGTCGATACGCCCCTTCGCGACAACCAGCAAGTACGTGGGACCGGCTGTGGATCTGCAGCAGGCGGGCAACGAGATGCACGTCACCGACCTTGTAACCGGGCATTACTTGAAGGAAGGCGATCATCTGCAAATTACGCTGGAAGCAGTAGACGTGGCCAACAACCGTACGCTGTGGCGCGACACGCTGACAGCCGCGGCTCCCGACATGATCGCCATGCGCAGCCAGATCGACGCGAAAGTTCGCCAGGGACTGGTCCCGGCGCTGGGCGCGGGCACCGAATCCGGTGACAGCGGAACGCGTCCCAAGAATGAAGAAGCCTATGATCTATACCTGCGCAGCTTGGCGATTCCGCACGACCCAGCGCCCAATAAGGAAGCCATTACCATGCTGGAGCGTGCCGTCGGCCTCGACCCGACTTATGCTTCGGCGTGGGTGAAGCTGGGCCATCGCTACTACTACGACTCGCAGTATTCCGATGGCGGCGAAGCCATGTTTCAAAAGTCGAACGCGGCTATGGAAAAGGCGCTGGCGCTGGACCCGAATCTTGGCGAGGCTGCCGGACAGCTTGCGGCAAACCATGTGGAACGAGGCGATCTTTTAGCCGCCTACACGGAGGCGCACGGTTTCGTTCTGCGCCAGCCCGGCAACGCGGAGGGCCACTTCGCGCTGGCATACGTTCTGCGTTACGCCGGACTGCTCGACGAATCGGCGCGCGAGTGCGAGACGGCGCTCTCGCTCGATCCGGGAAACTATGGGTTCCGCTCGTGCTCGTTTACTTTTTGGGCGATGGGGAATCTGGAGCGGGGCATGGATTTCGTGCGGCTGGATGCTGGCTCGGACTGGGCAAATCGCGTAACGGTTCGCTTCCTGATGGGCGCGGGCAAACTGGAGGAAGCGCGAGAGGCTTTTAAGAAAGTCATGCCGAACCCCTTTGCACCCTTCTATACGGCGTGCTTAGGTCGCGCATCGCCGGCGCAGCCGCCTTCCGCCGAGGAGAATCGGGCGCTGCAGGAGCTGGAGCCGAGGATGCTGGGCAACCCCGATCCGGAAAACAGAGATTTCAACGCGGGAGTCCTCGCCTTCTGCGGTGAGAAAGAATCTGCCCTACGGCTGCTTAAGAGTGCCATCGAGGGGCACTATTGTGGTGCTTACACGACGCTGCAAAAGGACCCAATTCTGGCGCCAATTCGCAGCGCTCCCGAGTACAGCCAACTGCTTGCCGCGGCAAAACAGTGCCGGGACAGCTTTGTAGCGCAGAGGGACCAGGCGGCGCACTAAAGTTACAATGTCGGCGTGCGGATATTGATCTCAGCCGGCGAAGCTTCCGGGGAAATGTATGGCGCGCAACTCATCGAGGCCCTGCGGCGTGCTGCACCCACAGAAACCTCTTTGATGTTCTTCGGTGTCGGCGGGGAGCGCATGCGCGCCGCCGGCTGCGACATCGTAGTCGACGCCAAGGATCTCTCCGTCGTCGGTATCACGGAAATTCTCAGCCATCTGCCGAAGATCTACGGGCTCTACCGGCATTTGATCAAAGAGGCTGACCAGCGCAAGCCCGATCTCGCCATCGTCATCGACTCGCCCGCCTTCAACTGGCGCGTGGCGCGGCAGATGAAAAACCGCGGCGTGCCCGTGGTCTACTACGTTGCGCCGCAGTTCTGGGCGTGGCGCCAGGGGCGAGTGCGCCTGCTGCGCGATTACATCGACAAGGCGCTCGTGATTTTTCCGTTTGAGGAAAAGTTCTATTGCGATCGCGGAGTCGACGCCACGTTCGTCGGCCATCCTCTCGCTGAATTGCCACATCCGACGATTGAGCGCAGCGACTACGCCGCTCAGCATGGTCTCGACGCGGCTAAATACTGGATCACGCTGATGCCGGGCAGCCGTGTCAAAGAAGTGCGCATGAATCTGCCGACCATCCTCGAAGCCACAGCCCTACTCGGAGATAACTACGAGTACCTGCTCCCCGTCGCTCCCACGCTCGATTCCGAGTTCCTGCACAGCATGATCGGTTCGGAGAGAAGCGAGCTATCCAAGATCAAGCTGGTGCGGGAATCCCTACCCGCGCTCTGGCACTCGCGCGCGGGCATCGTCGCCAGCGGTACGGCAACGGTCGAGGCTGCCATGATGCGCACTCCGTTCGTGATGGTCTACCGGGTTTCGCCGCTGACCTACCTGCTGGGCAAGCGGCGAGTCAAAGTCCCTCACTTTGCCATGGTTAACCTAATCGCCGCAGAGCAAATCGTCGCTGAGTTAGTGCAGAGCGACTTCACCGCCGCAAATATTGTGGCGCAGATCAAACCAATTCTCTCCGACGGCCCTGCCCGCGACCGCATGCTGGAAGGCCTAAGCAAGGGAAAGGCCAAGCTCCGCGCCCCTGAGAGCGCCGGTTCAGGGTCCGCCCCAGACCCGGCCGACCGCGCCGCAGGCATTATTCTGGGCTTGAAGTGTCCGTCTGGCGCAAGGCGAGCGCCGGACGCCGGAAGCCGTTAAACCTTGTGCTCCCAGCATCTTTTAGGGGAAAATCTTCATCATACAAATGGTTAGGCCCATTTCCGGGAGATTCTCCTTAATGCAGATACAGCTTCGGCGCGCCCAGAGCGTCCGGTTGGGTTACTCCGCCCTGGTGCTGTTGATTTTCATCGCGATCCCTTCCTGGGCCGCCGAGAAAGTCCACCTGCGCGTCGACGATTACCAGATCGAGGCTGAGCTTACGCCTCACCTGCACCAGATTTCGGCGCGGGCCACGGTCAAGTTCACGGCCCTTCAGGATCTGAACACGGCCATCTTCGAACTGCATAACGGCCTGCGCGTAACCAGGGTTCTTGACGAGAAAAACCAGCCGTTGTCGGCCGAGCGGGTCACGCAGGATTCCACCATCCGCGTGCCGCTGCCTGCCGGGTTGACCAAGGATGCGTCCACCACGCTCACCTTCGAATACGAAGGTGAAATTGAGAACGCTGACGACAGCCCCGTGCCCGGACTCAAGCTCGCCTACATCGGCGACGATACCAGCTACCTGCTTTACTCCGGACGCTGGTTTCCGGTAAGCGGCTACGGGCTTAACCGCTTCACCTCGACCATCAGCATCACCGTGCCGGCTCACATGTTGGTGATCGGCAGTGGGCAGATGACCGTCACCGAGAATCCGCCTTCGAAGAAGCCCAACAGCAACGGCTTGCCGACGAAAACATTTACCTTCGTCGATACAAAACCCAGTTTTCCCGGCACCATTGTCGCGGGCATTTTCCAGGAATACAAAAGCGACGAAGCCGGCATGGATCTGCACGTCTTTTTCAAGCCCGACCACCAGAAGCTGGCTCCCGAGTACACTACAACGGCCGTCCAGGAGTTTACGTACTTCATCACGCTCTACGGGACGCCTTTATCGCAGAGGCTCAACGTGGTGGCGCTTCCGGGCGACACGGTGCCCTACGCGTGGGCGCCGGAGATTGCCGCTCTTGCTGGCCCGTCGATCACGGAAAAAACCAATTACCGTCTGCTCGCCAACGCCATCGCCCACCAATGGTGGGGCGTTGCCGTTAGTCCTGCTGCGAAGGATGACTGGTGGCTGACCGACGGATTTTCGCGTTACTCCGAAGCCATGTACGTGGAGAGCGCGGCCGGCGCCGCGGGGCTGGAAGAAGCGGTCAAAGATATGTCGGTAGGGGCGCTCGCTTATGACAACCTCCCGCTCTCGAGCGCGGGCAAGCTCGATCCTTTCTCCACGGAGTTTCAGTCGCTCGTCACCGACAAAGGAGCGATGATTCTGCACATGCTGCGCTGGGTGCTGGGCGAAGATAAATATCTCAAGACCATGCGCGAGTTCGCCGAAACTTACTCCGGAAAATCGGCCGGCATGGCGGATTTTCAAACCATCGCCGAAAAATATTACGGGCAACAGCTCACCTGGTTCTTTACCCAGTGGCTCGATTCCACCGGAGCCCCCGAATTCAAGCTCAAGTACACCACTTACCGGCTGGGCAGCAACAAAGGCTTCCGCGTGACCGGCGAGATTGCTCAAGATCTCGATCTGTTCCGTATGCCCGTGGACCTGCGCATCGACACGGACGGCAAAACCGAGGACAAGAACCTTGAAGTAGTGGGCACCAATTCGCCGTTTACGGTGGAAACCTTCGGACGCCCGCGGCGCATTTCCGTCGATCCCGACCACCACGTGCTCACCAACTCTTCGGATGTGAGGCTGCGCTCGTCCATCCTTCGCGGCCAGGCGTTGCAGCAGCAGGGCGATCTTTCCGGGGCGCTGGCCGAGTTCAACAAAGCCCTCGATCAAAACAAGAACAGCTCCCTGGCGCATTACCGTATCGCGGAGATTTTCTTTCTGCAGAAAAATTATCAATCGGCGGCCAACTCCTACCGCTCGTCCATCAATGGCAACGGCGAACCGCGGTGGACTGAGGTCTGGAGCCACATCCAACTGGGGAAGATTTTCGACGTCACCGGCCAGCGCGAGCGCGCCATCAACGAATACCGGCAAGCCATTCAGACCAACGACGATACTTTTGCCGCCCTGGAAGAAGCGCGCAGGTATATGGCCAAGGCTTACGAGCGGCCCAAAAACAGAGAGTAAGTACAGAGAGTGAGAACAGAGAGTAAGTTAGAAGCCGAAGTCCACTGTAGGGCTACTACTCGGTTGCGACTTAGGCAACCAACCTAACTCCGGCTGCCCTGTGGATATCTTTCACTTGACTCACCCCCCCCCGGATCAACTACGCTTCTTGCCTCCTTCCCCCAATCCTGCTTTGCAAGGAGATCGTATGCTATCGACTCGCAGTTACCGGACCAGGTATTCGACGAACTTCACGTCAACTGTCAACCTCGCAACCAGGGTACTGTTCGCGCTCGCCTTAGCGGTCGTCGCGTGTTGTCTGCTTTCAATCCCAGGCCACGCGCAAGCCTTGTCCCTGGGGACGTTCACGACCAATGGCAGCCCGACTTCGTGCAACGACGGGGCTCACTTTTACTATTACGTCTATCCGAATACCGGCCTTGCCCTCGACATGACATGCCAGGCAGCGACGGTGGGCGGCTGTTCCCAAATGATAAACGGACAGACCATCACTCCGGATGCGTGGAATGTGACCATCGGCTACTTAAACCCAGTAGGAGTAGTTCCTGGAGTGAGCGTCGCCCAGGGGCTCGTCGTCTCCTCCACGGCGGGGACGGAGGGGTTATGCCGGAAAGTTATGCGCTCGCTGATGCCTACTTCAGGGCTGGATACGAGGTCGTCCAAATAGCTTGGGCAGATGCCTGGGAGTATACGTACGCCAACATGACCGGAAAAACCGGGAACATCCAGGTGGCCGCATGCCGTCCCGCGACGGCCTTTAACTGGGTCTACTCAAATTTTTTCCCGAGCATACTTGGCGCCAACTCCCACGCTGGCATGTGTGCACTCGGAGACAGCGCGGGGTCAGCGGCGATCGCCTACTCTCTGGCCTACTATGGTGCGGGTAGCTACCTGGACGCCGTGGAATTGCTCTCCGGCCCGGTACTCAGCGATCTTGAGCAGGGGTGCGAGGAGCCGGCCCCGGCCAACATCAACGTTTGTCCGGCTGGGCAAAACTACTGCCAGCTCGGTCCCCCTGTCCCCGGGGGAAACATTCCGTGGACCCTGAGCCCCACCTACGTTGGAGGGTCCCAGACGACGGTCCAGAACTGGACGAATGAAACAAGCTCGTGCGCCGTTTCCAACCCGACCAACTCGCAGTCGAACATGGATTGGCTGAGAGAAAGCATCGTCGACCAGCCCTCAGTCTCGGGAGGGCCGACGCCCGTGTTCACCTACTCCAGCACCTCTGTGTCAGGATGGCTTTGCCGGGGCGTACAAAATCCCAACAACTACAACTGCGCGGCCAACGGCAATAACAACTCCAACGTCTGCCCAAACAACTCCAGCCCACAGGGCCAGATCTTCTACCAAAATGTGTCCACCGGAACGCAACCTTTCAACGTTTACGCGGTCGATGGTTGCCAGACGGCGGAGGGTGTCGGGGCCGGAAATGTCCCGGGATTCTACCCACAGGACTTCGGCGGGGGCGGACCAATAGGGGCCACAGTAAGCGGCCTCACCGCGATCACCTACGACGTGATCGGCAACCAGGCCCTCCAAATCCCAGCCCGATGCGTGGGTAGGCACTAGCCGTAGACGCAAGGAAGGGGCAGCGCGGCCCGGGACGCTGGCCGCTGCCTCCCTGTGAGCCCACCGAGAGGGGTGATCTGCCTAGTTCCCGGAGCCGGAAAGCTCGATGAACTGCGGCTTGGAAGAGGCACTGTCTACCAAGGTGATTAGTCCAGTGTAGCTTCCGTCATGCGGGGGCCTGAAGAGCACGCTGATGTTGCAGCTCGCCCCGGCCGCCACCGAGCTCCCGCAGGTGTCGCGAACCTTGAAAGCAACGCCAGAGGACGTAATCGAGCTTATAGAAAGGGTCTTCGTTCCCTTGTTCGTCAGCTTCAGGGTTTGCTCCCCGGGAGCAGTGAATGTGAGCGCAGCCGTGGTGGGAGAAAAGCTTACCACCCCCGTATTGAGCATCGTAATCGTGCCGACCTCGCCGTTCGCCAGGGCGATGTCCGGAAGGCCGTCTCCGTTTAGGTCGCCTACCGCGAGCAGCCCAGTGTCCGTCCCTGAGGAAAAGAATTGCGCGGCCTGGAGCGTGCCGTTACCATTGCCCCAGAAAACATCGATCCCCGCGGACTTGCCGCTCGAGCTCGAAACCACCAGATCCATTTTGCCGTCCCGGTTCAGGTCGGAGATCGATAGTTCGTCGTTTCCAAGCCCGGTCGTGTTGTAGTTCACCACTGGATGAAAGGTACCATCCCCGTTACCCATGAACACGCCAACACCGGCCAAGTAATACCCCAATACGGCATCGAGCTTTCCGTCGCCATTCAGGTCACCCGCTGCGACTGTCGCGGGCATGTACTCAAGAGGCGTATTGATGGAATCCTGCAACGTCCCATTACCATTGCCCAACAGTACGCCGATGTTGTAACCCGAATCATAGGAGGAGCCGCAGGCTAGCACGTCGAGCTTGTGGTCATTGTTGAAGTCGCCGACAGCGAGCCAGATGGCTCCTGCAAACGAACTATTATCGTTGGGTTGCTGAAATGTCCCGTCGCCGTTACCGAGCAGGATGCTGAT
>Ga0187769_10002514_pt1 | contig 10740 bp, 7 predicted proteins | sample 0116_SJ02_MP02_1_FD_133140 | JGI IMG/M metagenome (GOLD analysis project Ga0187769, IMG submission 133140) | Tropical peat soil microbial communities from peatlands in Department of Meta, Colombia - 0116_SJ02_MP02_10_MG | ecosystem: Environmental > Terrestrial > Soil > Wetlands > Peat | place... | reverse complement strand
ACCAAAGACCAACTCGGCGGGGCCATGACCCACAACGAAACCTCCGGCGTGGCGCACTTTCTGGCGCATGACGACGCCGAATGCCTGTCGATGGTGCGCGAGCTGTTGAGTTTTGTGCCCTCCAATAACGTCGACGACCCGCCGCGCAAGGCGTGCACCGATCCGGTCGATCGCGTCGATGAATCTCTGGACCGCATTGTGCCGGCCCAGTCAAACCAGCCCTACGACATGAAAGACATCATTCACATCGTGGTGGACGACCGCTATTTCTTCGAGGTGCAGGAGCACTACGCCAAAAATATTGTTGTAGGATTCGCCCGGCTCAACGGGCAGCCGGTGGGCGTGGTCGCCAACCAGCCGGCGTTTCTGGCGGGCACGCTCGACATTAACGCTTCCATCAAAGGCGCGCGCTTCGTGCGTTTTTGCGACTGCTTCAACATTCCTCTGGTGACGTTTGAAGACGTTCCCGGATTCTTACCGGGCACGAATCAGGAGTACGGCGGAATCATCAAGCACGGCGCCAAGCTGCTGTACGCCTTCGCCGAGGCGACCGTTCCCAAAGTTACGGTGATTACGCGCAAAGCCTACGGCGGCGCATATTGCGTTATGGCCTCCAAGCACATTCGCACCGACGTGAACTACGCCTGGCCGACGGCGGAAATTGCCGTCATGGGGCCGGAAGGCGCGGTGGACATTGTGTACAAGCACGAACTGGAGAAAGCCGAGAACAAAGAGAAAATTCGCGCTGAGAAGATCGAAGAATTCCGCGAGCGCTTTGCCAATCCTTACGTGGTTGCCGACCGCGGCTTCGTGGACGCGGTCATCCAGCCGCGCGAAACCCGCAAGAAGCTGATCCAGGCGCTGGAAATGCTCGCCACCAAGCGCGACAAAAACCCGCCCAAGAAGCATGGGAATATACCGCTGTGAGGACTCCGCTCAGAAGTTTTGCAGCTCCGATACTTTCTTCTGCACTGTCTTGGGGGATTTGCCGTCGACGTAGAGGGTGGCAATAACATCTTTTCGGAAGAGTTCCTGACGGTGCCAGAAAATGTCATCGTCGATGTAATAGTCGATGGTCAGCAACGTCACGGTATCGCCGGGGAAGACTCTGGAGACCTAATGCTCAGCCGTGGAGACGCGAAATAGACTTCCCGCAGCGGTCGATCTTATCTCGAGTGGCCGAATCTGATCCTCTGGTAGTAGATCAGTGGGGAAAAACACGTCTAGGTGATAGCTCTCGATTGCTGTCGTAGCTGCATTTTTCAACCGCACGAGGAGTCGGTAGTTGTGGTGCGCGCTGCTGGACAGCCCCTTTTCATAATCGATGGTCAGCTCGGCTGAGTCTGTCGCGGATGCGGACACGGCCCAGGTTGGCAAAGTTACCTGGAGGTCCTCCAATATCTCCTTTTCGGACCCGAAAGATCGGGGATTCAACATCAGCTGGTCGCGGAGGCCTTCCCTTTTAATGCTTTTGTGGATGTAGATCAAGATTGGAAGGTTCCGGCCCTCAACCTGGGTCAAGAACGACGCAATGGCAATCTCCTGCTCGATCCACACAGAGGCCCTAACGTGCTTGCTACCTAATAGCCCTAGCACTTCGCCTCTAGGGTGCAAAACCGCAATCATTCCAGCGCTACGGTTCATCGCTCCGAGGATATTTTGCGATACTCCTTCAAGAGAACTCTGGTTCTCCGCAAAATACGGGTCATAGTCCGTGAGGTCACGGACGAGATCGCAAATCTTAGCTCCCAATTTCTTTTCAGCGTCTGTTACCTGGCCACACGAAACGAAAATGATTGGACGGGCAGCCATCTGCAGTTTGTTAGTTTACACCCCGCAAGAAAAAATCCAGAGGCGCTGTGCCCCTTTTGCCGGTTTCTGGGCCTGCGCTACACTACTCCCCAAGCCAAACATGCCTACACCATCCATCACTCACCTGCTTGACCAACTGGAACAGAGCAAAGACCGTTACGGACGCGGAGAAGCTGCGCGCGTAGAAAAACTGCTCGACGCGCTCACGCGACGGCGGTTCACAGATGCCGAATCGCTCATCCGCTTTCACGAAGCTCTGTTGTTTCTGCGCGCATTTCCGCAGGGGCCAGGCGTTGTGGCGCGGACCGAGCGCATCCTGAACGGATTCCACCAAAGAGTCGCCGATCTGCGGGCGCAGGGCGCGGACATCAGCCCGTTCGACGTTTATGAAGTCTTGGGCATTGCAGGTACCACTATGGAGGACACGCTCAATTTCGACGCCGTGCGCTGGCTGGTGCGGCACATTCCGCGCAACGTTGAAATTGTGTGGGACGGCTACGAAGAAGATCGCGCCCTGGCCGCGACTTGGCCACGCTTTATGCCGCTGGTGGAAGAAGACGGCGACGTGGAAGCCAACATTCCGTGGCGGTGTTGGCTCGACGCCGCCCGAGGGCGTGAGCGCGAGCTGGAGTGGCTGGTACGGCGCTTTGAGCAATTGCCCTGCTCGCCGCGAGAAAAAGTCGAGATTTACGGCTCGCTCCGCTTGCCCGTCCGCTGGCGGATCGAAAATCTGCCACTCTCGCGCACGCGCAACCGCTGGCCGGCGCGGTCCTTTTACTACCATCATGACCCGCTGATCACCCGCAAACAGGTTTCTTTGGAGCGCGAACTTGCCCAGCCGGCGCCTGCGCTCAAGAGGGTCTCGCTCGCCGAAGGCCGCAGAGTGATTGACAAAATTCAAGAAGTAATGCTGGTCCGCTACCGGGAGCTTTACGGCACGACGCTGGGCGATCCACGGTCGGTCGTGCGGGCGGACGTGGGTCGCGGCACGGTGATCTACCTGTGGGGCCTGCCGCCGGAGCGCCGTCTGCCGCTGCGCGCCTATCTTGCCGGATTCACCGTCAAGAATGGTGTGCCCATCAACTACATTGAAGCGATCGGCTTGTGCGAGTGGATCGAGATCGGCTTCAACACTTTTTACACCTTTCGCGGCGGCGAGACCGCCTGGATTTACGCGCAGGTTTTGCGTCTGCTGAACCACTACATGGGCGCTGAATGCATTTCGGTTTATCCCTACCAGATCGGAGACGGCAACGAGGAAGCCATTGAGTCCGGCGCGTTCTGGTTTTACCGCAAGCTGGGATTCCGGCCGGGGCGCCCCGATCTGCTTCGCTTGTGCGAACGCGAAGAGCAACGAATTGCGGCCAAACCTGGATACAAGACGTCTGCACGAATCCTCAGACAACTGGCCAAGGCGCACGTGTTTTATGAATTGCCGAGCGCAGAGAGCGGAGCCTGGGACCGATTCTCCACGCGCAACATCGGCCTGCAAGTGAATCGCGTCATGGCGCGGGAATACGGCGGCGACAGTGTGCGCATGCGGCGCACAACGACAGAAAAAGTCGCCCGCGCATTGGGCGTCTCGGTTTCACAGTGGACAAGCGTTGAGACGCAGGCCTTCGAGAACTGGGCGCTGGTTCTCGCCCTGGTTCCAGATCTCGCCGGCTGGACGGCGGGAGAAAAAGCCGATCTGCTGCGAATCATCCGCGCCAAGGCGGCTGGCGATGAGATGCGCTATTTGCGGTTGACCCAGCGGCATCAGCAACTGAGGAGGCAACTGCTGAGGCTCGGGTCGATGGATTAGAGCGATGCCAGCAGCCTCGTCCCGTGGGAAAACACAAGGTCTCTCCACTCCACGATCCCTTCCGCGAGCGTAAGGGATTGCTCCGGTCGAGATGACAGTGTCGTGCGGTGGGACGATCTTGGCGGCGCTAGGCGAGACGCGTGGGCTGCTGTTATCCTGCTTCCTTCTCATGAATCCCATTGTGTTGAGTTTGCTGCTCGGCCTGACGGCGGCCGGCGCCAATGTTTTTGGCGGGGCGATCATTGTGCAGCGCAGTTGGGAGCGCCGCTACCTGAGCTACTTTGTGGCAGTCGGCGCGGGATTCATGCTGGCCACGGCCCTGGTTGAGATGGTGCCGGAAAGCCTGCAGCTGCGCGGACGGAGCGCAGGCTTCCTCGTTCTTCTTGGCTACCTCATCATTCATTTCTTCGAGCACGCCGTCACCCCACATTTTCATTTCGGCGAAGAGACTCACGAGGAGCAGTTCAAGCATGCCCACAAGGGTTACTCAGTGCTGCTGGGCCTGGTGATTCATACGTTCTTTGACGGAATCGCCATTGCTTCCGGGTTCATCGTTTCCAATTGGCTCGGTTGGATCATCTTCACGGCGGTATTTCTGCACAAGATTCCGGAAGGTTTCACGGTTGCCTCAGTAATGCTGGCGGGCGGGCAAAGCCGCGGCGTTGCGTGGGGATCCTCGATTATCCTTGGGCTGGCGACCATGGCGGGCGTGATGGTGATGGCGATTGCACGACAGCAGGTGGCGTTTGGACTGCCGCTTTCAGCGGGCGTGACGATTTACGTGGCCGCGTCCGACTTGGTGCCAGAGGTGAACAAAGAGCCGGGTGTGAAGATGGCGCTGTTGGTGTTTGTGGGGGTGGCGGCCATGTTTGTGTTGGATCGGATGTTTCATGTTTAGGCAATCCGGTGTGCTTTGGCGCGGAGGAAACACACGGTCTCTCCATTCCGCATTCCTTCCGCAAGCGGAAGGAATGCTTCAGTCGAGATGACAGATGTTCATGGAGTTCGTCGAATCCCTGCCCTACTCCACTTCGTGCTTGGCCGTATAGCCTTCGCGGGCAATTACCATGTACTTGACGTCTTTACCCTTCTGATCCTTCACCTTTAGCGGACCGCCATCGGGCGCAACCACGTCCACTTTCAGTTTGCGGTAAGTGCCGTCGAACTTGGCGTTGGTGGGATGGTAACTGATCTCATAGCGATGGCGAATGTCTCCGGCGATATCGTGAAAAATCTCCGGGTACTCCGCTTGGAAGCGCGGCTGATAGAAGCGGCCTCCGGTCATGCGCGCGAAGGTCTGCATTTCGTTATCGGCTTGCAGATAATCCAGCTGGGCGGCGGATTCAGTCGTAGGCATACCGAGGCCCCGCATGCGCCCGGTGCAATGCGCGGCCTCGCAGTAAGTGCGCAACACCCATCCGATGCTTACGGGAAAGATGGTGACGTCTTTCGTCACTTTGATCTTCTTAAGAATCTGGTCCAGCGTAATTCGGCTGAAACTGTCGAAACCGCTGCTGACCAGAATGATGTACTTGTGTCCCTCGACCCGATCCAGGCGGTCGAGCGCGTCATACAGGGCGTCGAACAGGTTGGTTTCGGAAAAACCGGGAATTCGCAGCTCGTTGATCGCCCCAATGATGGCGGATTTGTCCTGAGTGAAGTCGACCACGATGTGGGGGCGCATGTCGTAGTATTCGACGGCAACCCAATCCTCTTTCTTGAGTGACTGGGCAAAGGAATACGATGCGTTCAGAGCCTCATAGGTAAATGCCGGAGCGATGTAGGCGAACTCAATCAGCAGCACTGCGGTAATGGGCGCTTCCTGCAGCGTAAAGTTGCTGATCGTCTGCTGGGTCCCGTCTTCGTAAACCTTGAAATTTTCTTTCGTGAGGGTGGAAATGAACTGGCCGTCCTTGGTCACAACTGTGACCGGCACGCTCACCACCGGCACATCAACATGGATGGAGTAATCCGGCATGCCCTCGATTTTCTTGGGCTTCTCCGGCGGCGGAGGTGGTGGCGGCTCGTCTTTCTTCTTGGGAATTGCGTAGGGCCCGATATCGCTCTGCGGACCTCCAGTTTCGAGGGTGGGCGCCTGCTGACCAGGTGCTGGCTGAGACTGATTCTGCGCCAAGACTGGCCAGCCAGAGAGCGCTATTGCTGGAAGGCAAATCATTGACAACAGGTTGAATAGGCCGAGACGCAACTGCCACGAGAAACGCTGAGTACGCTGGATCGCCATCGGATTCCCCTACTCTCTATGCTAGTATAGACGCAGAGCTTCGCGGTTGGGATGTTTAACAGGCTTCAGCAATTCCTCTCCTACCTGTAACAGGACATCTAAGGCGCGGGGTAGATTTCTTGGCCGGGGGCGGGCGCGTCCTCGGGGAACATTCAGAATGAAACGAGCGCTTGTCGCCCTCGCGGTTGTTCATCTACTTTCTGCGCTGATTCTCGCCCAGAACCCTAAGCCAATCGAGACCATCCTGGTCGGGCAGATCCACGCGGGTATGAAAGGTGTAGCATACACCGTGTTCCAAGGAGCCAAGCCGGAGCCGATGGACGTAGACGTCCTTGGCGTGCTGAAGAACGCCAACGGGCCGAAAGGCGACGTGATTGTGGTCCGTCTGGGGGGTGCTAAAGCTGAGTACACCGGGGTGGTCGCTGGCATGAGCGGCAGTCCGGTTTATCTGGATGGCAAACTTGCTGGAGCTGTGGCCTTCCGGATCGGCGAATTTTCCAAGGAGCCGATCGCGGGAGTTACGCCGATCGCTGAGATGATGGAAATCAGCGCGCTCGACCGCAGCCCCGCGCCGGCGCCGCTCGAGGTGAAACCGGTGGGCAATGCACCGGGCAAGACGTCGAGCCCAAGCTTAGCTCATACACCGATTTCTGAATTTGCCAATTACCTGAAGCCCATCGAAACGCCGCTAGTGTTCAGCGGTTTCGATGAAGATGTGGTTAAGCTGTTTGCTCCACAGTTCTCCTCGTCAGGAATCGTGCCGGTGATGGGTCTTGGTTCCGTCAGCGATGCCAAGCAACCGGAACCGTTGGAACCAGGGTCGGCGGTGAGCGCGGTGCTGGTTCGCGGCGACATGAACATTGCCGCCACGTGCACGGTGACCTACATGGATGCCGACCGCCTGCTGGCTTGCGGCCATCCGCTCATGCAGTTCGGCATGATCGCCCTGCCGATGACCAAGGCGGAAGTGCTGGCGACAGTGCCTTCGCAGCTCAATGCTTTCAAGATCGTGAATGCCACCGAGCCCGTGGGCGCGTTCGTTCAGGACCGTCACAACGGAATGCTCGGCGAATTCGACAAGAAGCCCGAGATGATTCCGGTCACGCTGACCATCCATGGCGGGTCTGCCGACAAGCAGTTTCACTACGAAGTGCTCAACAACGCGAGGTTGAGCCCGTTGGCCATGATGGCCACCGTGTTCAACGCCCTGCACGGGGTCAATGAGTACGGCGAGGAGACCACTTACCACATGAACGGGCGCATTCGCATCGATGGTTACCCCGACGTCGCTTTGCACAACATGTTCGCTTCGACCGATGCTGGTGCGCCCGGCGCCATGCTGGCCGCGGTTTCTCTCGGCGATCGGTTTGCTCGCATCTACTTCAATCCATACACCGTGCCCGCCATTCAAGGCGTGAATCTTGATTTCGATGTGGAGCGCGACCGCCGCTGGGCCCGTCTGGAGAGCGCGCGAACCGATATCACCGAAGCGCGGCCCGGCGATGATATCACGATCGAAGCCCTGCTGCGGCCGTATCGCGGCGAAGGCGTTGTGCAGCGCATGCCTATTCACATTCCCGCTTCGACCTCTAAGGGTTCGCTGCGCGTTCTGGTGAGTGACGGCGACACGCTCGACCGCCTGCGCCATGGGTCGCCCGTGGCCGGCAAGCTCGATCTGGCCGAGACCATCGCTTTTCTCAATAAACAGCACGCCAATAACCGGGTTTACGTTTCGCTGCTGGAAGCCGATCCGCAGGCCACCATTGCCGACAAAGTCATGCCCGTGCTGCCGCTCTCGGTGATTAACGTGATGGACGGGATGCGGAGCACGCAGGAAATGGTGGTTTCGAATGAATCCTCGGTGAACGAAGCCGCTTCCGGCCCGCTGGACTACGTGGTCGTCGGCGCTCAGGTGCTGACCATCAACGTGAAATAGCCGCTGTGTTACCCTGAGTCGTTCCGTCCCAAACTACACATCGAGGTATGCACTTGGTCACAGGCTTGTTGAAGCCGTTACGGATTGCTGTCACGTTGCTGCTGTCAGCTTGTTTCGCCTTCGCGGGCGAGACCCACACTTGGGAACAGTCGAAGTTCGACGAACTGATTAAGGGCACAGCCGAGGGCGTCGCCATCTCCAGCACTGGTGGCCTCGAATTGGCACCCGCATTAAAAGCGCTGACCACAACTGCCTCGACCTACATCTGGTCGATTGCAGCTGACCGCGACGGCACGCTCTACGCGGCAGCAGGAGCGCCCGCCCGCGTGTACCGAATTACGCCAGATGGCAAGTCAATTGTCATCTTCGAACCGCAAGAACTGCAGGTGCAGGCGCTCGCCATCGCCAAGAATGGAGCCATCTTTGCCGCTACCAATCCGGATGGCAAAATTTACAAGATCGAACCGGCGGCAGGCAAAGAGCAAGGCAAGCAAGAAACAGAGCGAAAGTCGACGGTCGACTCCGGCTGGACCTCGTCGGTCTATTTCAATCCCGAGACCAAATACATCTGGGACCTCAAGCTCGACGACGCAGGCAACCTCTATGCAGCGACCGGCGATCATGGACAAATCTTTCGCATCACCCCTAAAGGCGACCATTCGGTTTTCTTTCAGAGCGACGAGGCCCATATCCGCGTGCTGGCGTTTGATGCGAAAGGGAACCTAATCGCCGGCTCTGACGGTAGCGGCCTGGTGTACCGTATCTCGCCGAGTGGAGAAGCGTTCGTCCTATACAGCGCGCCGAAAAAAGAGATCACTGCCCTTGCCGTCGACAGCGCAGGCAACATTTATGCTGCCGGAACAGGCGAGAAGCACGCCGCCCCAGCTGCTCCCCCAGCCATTCCCGTAACGCCGCCAGTCTCGCCAACCCCTACGGCACCGGCTGCTCCACCTCTGCAAATTACAGTTACCCCCTCGCCGGCTACGAGCAGCGCGCCACCTGCCGTCACCTTTCCTGGTTTGACCGCCCTGCTGACTGGCGGCTCAGAAATCTACACGATCGCGCCGGACGGGTCGCCTAGCCGCTTCTGGAGCTCGCATGAAGATGTGGTTTACGCGCTGGCATTTGATTCGCGTGGCCGGTTGCTGGCCGGAACCGGCAATCGCGGACATGTTTTTGCCGTCACCGCAAGCGACCAGTACACCGACCTGCTCAAAGCCAGTGCCGGCCAGGTGACTGGCTTCGCGCCGGCGCCGGATGGCGCTCTCTATGCCTCCACGAGCAATCTGGGTAAAGTGTTCCTGCTAAGCGCGTCACCCGCTGCGGAAGGCTCGTACATGAGCGACGTTTTCGACGCGCACATTTTTTCTCGATGGGGACGGGCGGGGTTACGCGGCGCGGGCAAAGTCGAACTGCTTGTGCGCAGCGGGAATGTCGACAATCCGGACCGCAACTGGAGCGGCTGGCACGAGGTTGATTTGCGGAAAGATGGCCAGGCGGACGTGCCTCCCGCCCGCTTTGCACAGTGGAAGGTCATATTGCACGCAGCCAATCCCGCGCCGCGCGTAGAAAGTGTCGCCCTGAACTATCTGCCGAAAAATGTCGCTCCAGAGTTTGACGATGTCACGGTGCAGCCCGGCGTCCGCTACACGCCGCTGCCAAAGGTGGCGGGCTCCGATACCGGCGGGACAACCGGCAACCAGCCGCGGATTGAAATGCCGCCAACCAGCACTCACGACCGAGAATCGATCGGAGTGCGCTGGAGCGTCCACGACGACAACGACGACCAGATGGTGTACTCGGTCTACTATCGCGGAGACGGCGAGACTCGCTGGCTTTTGCTGAAGGACAGCCTCACCGACAAGTTCTATTCATTCGACGCGGCGTTGCTGCCCGACGGCGGATACACCGTCAAAGTGGTGGCTTCCGATGCGCCGTCGCACTCGCCCTTGCAGGCGCTGACTGCGGAGAGACAAAGCGCGCGCTTTGAAGTTGACACCACGCCCCCGCAGATTGAGAGCCTGAGCGCAGTTGTGACCCCCGGTACGATTCACGTCACGTTTCGCGCCAGCGACAGCTTCTCGGCGATCAAGCGCGCCGAATATTCGGTCGATGCGGCGCCGTGGCAATTCGTTGGGCCGGTGGGAGAACTGTCGGATGCGAAGACGGAAAGCTATGACTTCCAAGTTGCGCTTCCGGCTGGGGCTTTGGCGTCGGACCACGTAGTTGTGGTGCGAGTGTACGACCATTACGACAACATGGTCTCAGCGAAGGCGGTGGTGAGAGGGAAGTAAGGGCTGGCGAGCCGCGCTCGCCGGGACAGCCCAAGGCGGCTGTCCCCACGTATTGGCCTGAATGCGTTCTACGCCGCTGCGGATCGATCGCTCTCGCCAGCGAACGATCCCGCGAGCCACCTCAACGCCACCGGCGTAGCGAACATTGCCGCGGTGAACAGCAGGTCGCCCTCCAGTGCGTGCCGGAAGAAAGGCAGAGCAGCGGCGTAAGACATGATCACGCCCGCTGAATTCTTGGGATACATGTCAAGCCATGCCCATGATGCGAGGTTGGTGATCAGATAAAAAGAAATCGAGCCGGCCAAGGCTGCGCCGATAACGGGCAGCGGCTTGGCATTTTTGCCCAATTTGGTTCCCAGCCACAGCACTCCGGCATACCACGCGAAGGTTACCAGGTGGTCCCACGAGAATGGGTACTTGTACACCACAGTGGTCAAAACCACATCCGACGCTGCGAAGAAAGCGAACGGAATCCAGAGCTGGCGACGCGATCCCCGCGCTCCGAAAAACAACAGCGATCCGGTCACTGGAGTAAACATCCAGGGATGGGGCATGAAGCGCACAGCCACGGCAAGCACGACAAACAAATAAGCGAGCATGATCACCTCGTGATCTTTGATTGTGCCGCGAGAAACGAGTTCAGTCAAGCTGT
>Ga0187769_10002513_pt1 | contig 10740 bp, 10 predicted proteins | sample 0116_SJ02_MP02_1_FD_133140 | JGI IMG/M metagenome (GOLD analysis project Ga0187769, IMG submission 133140) | Tropical peat soil microbial communities from peatlands in Department of Meta, Colombia - 0116_SJ02_MP02_10_MG | ecosystem: Environmental > Terrestrial > Soil > Wetlands > Peat | place... | reverse complement strand
CGCCACAAGTCGACCGCGCCGTGTACGCCGACATCAACGGCCGTTTCATCGCATCGTTCGCCCGGGCCGGCGCGTTCCTCGGCGACGGCTCGGTCGTGGCCGACGCCCGGAAAGCGGCGGACCGGCTGCTGAACGAAGCGTATCGCCCGGGCCAGGGCGTGGCCCACCATCTCGGTCCCGGCGGGGCCCGAGGGTACGGGCTCCTCGAGGACCAGGTCGGCTTCGCCTCCGGGCTCCTCGAGCTCGCGGGCGTGCTCGCGGAGCCGAAGTACCTCGAGGCGGCCGTCTCCCTCCTCGAGCTCATCGACCGGGAGTTCCGGGGCGAGGATGGCCTGCTCCGCGACCTCGCTCCCGGCCTCTACGACGGCGCGGTGGTCGCTGGGGTGACCGAGCCTTCGTATCCGCTCGAGGACACCCCGCACCTCTCGGCGAACGCCTCCGCCGCCCTCTCGTTCGTCCGGGTTGGGTCCCTCATCCACGACGACCGGTGGACCCAGAAGGCCCGAGCGCTCCTCTCCCCGATCGCGGCCCGCATCGGAGGGGCGGGTCTCTTCGCCGCGGGCTCGGCCCTCGCCTCGGGGCTCCTCACGAGCTTACCTGCGACGGTCGTCGTGGAGGGGAACGGAGAGAGGGCCAGCGCGCTGCTCCGCGCCGCCCGTCGGGCGTGGCATCCGAACGTCTGGGTCTTCTCCGGACACCCGCCGCCGCCGTTCTCGCTCCCCGGGGAGATGGAAGGGCTAGGCGAGGCCGCGGAGCCGAGGGCGCTCGTTTGCTTCGGGACCGCCTGCGCTCCGCCGGTCACCGACCCGGCGGCGATCGCTCCGCTGCTCGCGGGTGGCGGTCGGCCCCGACCGGGGTCGTGAGGACACCGAGGTCGGTGCCGTCCAAGAGGAACGCCCGGGCGACCCCGCGCGAAAGGAATCGCCGGTAGAGGAACGAGCGTCCTCGGGCCGGCCGCTCGCGGTTCAGCGCTTCGGTTCCCGCGAGGGGGTTGAAGGCGGGCAGGATGACGATCTCCCGGGCCCGAGGCTCGATGTGGCGCCGTCGCCGCGAGGCCGCTCGCGGGGGCGGCTCGCGTTCCACCCGAACCCAGCAGCGGCGCTTTCCCTCGGGGTCCTCGGCGGTGGGCGCGAGCCGGAAGCCCGGATGAAGGTGGCCCGCCACCAGGCGTGGCGCGCGGAGTACCGAATTCGAGGGCCATCGATGTCCGTGGAAGATCCCGACGCCGTTTCGCACGACGCCGGTCGCCGGATGCACGAGGACCTCGCGGGGCAGGTGGCGGACGATCCCGACGTCGTGATTGCCGAGCACCAGCTCGACCGCGAGCCTCTCGCGGAGCAGCTCGGCAAAGAAGTCAAAGACCACCGACCGCAGGGCGGGTGGGGTCCCCACGATCGGGTGCTTCGCGTCCCCGGCGATGATGACGGATTCCGACCGGGTCGTGCGGGCGATCGTGATGAGCGTCTCAGCCAGCCGCTCGGCCGACCCCTCCGGAGGTCCCCGAGGACGATCGGGACTCCCCCCGAGTCCAAGATGCACGTCCGCGACGACGAGTACCCGCCGGTCGGAGCCGCCGTCCGGCTCGACCGTCAGTGCCGGAGCGTCCGGCACCGGGCGAAGCCGACTTTCCATGCCCCCGGAGCGAGCGGAGGGCCATGACGATTCGCGGTCGGGGAAGCGCACCGCCCTCCGATAGACGCAACCATACTGGCTTATATAAAAGAGATAATTGGATTATCCCGGAGGAAGCCGGGTGCCGTCTTCGCGAGAGCGTTCGATCGAGCATATTCGCGACCTGCTCGAGCGGGCGGGGTTTTACGTCGCGGACACGCACGCGATCCGGCCGACCAGCTTTGACCTCGCGGCCCGACGGGACGCGACGTTGCTGCTGGTCAAGGTCCTCAAGAACATCGATGCCCTCGATTCCGAGGAGGCGACCCGGCTCCGCGAGCTCGGGCGACTGTTCCCGGCCATCACGCTCGTGATCGGCCAGACGTCGGGGGCCTCGGAGCTCGACCCCGGCGTCGTCTACACGCGCTACGGCGTGCCGATCATCAACGAGGAGACGCTGAAGGAGTTCCTCGAGAAGGCCCTCCCTCCGTTCCTGTATGCGAGCCCGGGAGGCACGTTCGCCCAGGTGGACGGGCCGCGTCTCCGACAGCTTCGGGGCGAGCGAGGGCTCTCGCTCGGCACGCTCGCGAGCATCGCCGGGGTCTCGCGTCGGGCGATCCAGCTCTACGAGGAGAGCGCCGGCGCGGAAGCGCTCGTCATCGAGCGGATCGAGAACTATCTTGGCGAAACGGTCGTCCGCCCGATCGACCTGTTCGATTGGCCGGCCCGCGTCGAAGCCGAGGCCGCCGAGGAGAAGCCGGCCCGCGACCGCGAGGCAACTGGCGAGCGCCCCCTCCCCCGGACCGGGGACGCGCTCCGGGACGGGGTCCTTCGTCAGCTCGAAGGGATGGGGCTCGACATCACCGTGACCGTCCGGGCCCCGTTCGACGCGCTCGGGCGAACGCCCGAGATCCTCCTCGCGGCCGTCGGCAGCCTGAGGACCGCGCTCCACCGGGCCGAGGTCCTCCACGGCCTCGCGCGGGTCGCCGAGGGGCACGCCCTCTTCGTCGTCCGCGACAGCTTTCCGCGTCCCGCGATCGCCGGTCTTCCCATCCTCTCGGTCACCGAGCTCCGGCGCCACCGGGACCCGGACGAGCTGATCGAGGAGATCACCGAGCGAGAAGGGCCGTGATCACGGCGAAGTTCGGGCACGAACCGGGAATCCTTCTGCTCGCTCCGGTCCGGGGCCTCGCCTCCGAAGTTCCCCGGGTGCTCTCGGAGCTCAGTACGTTTCGGGCCGCGCGGGTCGGCCTCGGGCTTTCGAGCGACGAGCTAAGCAGCCTCCAGGACTACTTCGTGACCTCGGACGCCGAACCGATCGTCCCCCTGACCTCGAACGAGACGAGCGAGGTCCGCGGTCTCGTTCGGTTCGGCGAGGTGCGGGTGCCGAATCCGTCCTTCGTCGAGACGCTTCGATGGGCCTGGCGGCGTGGCGTGCCGACGGTCCCGCTGGACCCGGACGATGAGCACACGGCCGCGCTGTTCGCCGAGCACATCGGCTACTTCGAGCTCGTCCGCCGGACGGTGAGGGAGCGCCGGGTCGCCCGGAGCCCCCCGACCCCGTCCTCCCCCGACGAGTTCGCGCTCGCCTGGGACCACGAGATCGCATCGGGCCGGGGCTCCCGGGAGTTCGCGGAGGCCCGGGACCTCCACCTCGTGAGCCGGCTCCCTTCGCTCGCGGCCGACGGGACGCCGCTCGCGGTCGTCGTGGACCGCGAGCGGTTCGACTCGATCCGGGCCCTGATCACGCAGGGACCGCCGCCGACGATCGCCTGAGGGCGGCCGTTCATTCCTCGCGAGCGAGGATCCGTTCGAGCATCGCGCGTCCCGCGTGCCGGAACTCGTCGAGGGTGCCCTCGTTGACGAGCATGCCATCGGCGACGGCGAATGCGTTCCCGATCCCCCACTTGAGCTCGCGCCGGTCGCGGTCGTAGAACTCCTGGAGGTCGGCCCCGTCGTCCGCTCGGCTTCGGCTCGCCATGCGGTCGTGTCGCGTCTCGGGCGACGCGAAGATCCCGAGCACGAACAGGTCACCGAAATTGTGGCGGAAGACGGTCACCTCGGTGTCGGACCGGCACCCGTCGACCAGCATCCGCGTCTCGGTCAATTTCGGGATCGCGCGCTGCGCCCAGATTCCCGGGCCGTGCTTGTCCCGCTCCTCGGAGGCGACGCGGGCGACGTTCTGGTTCGTGACGGGAAGGCCGCGCCGTCGGGTCTCGTCGCGGACGAGGTCCCCCATCTTGAGGGTGGCGAGCCCGATCGCGCGGGCGACGCCGACGAGCTCGTCCTTGCCCGAGCCGGGCATGCCGACGGTGACGATGAGTTTCATAGCGTGGACGGCGGCTCGTCGGGCGACGGCTTCGTGGCCGCCGCGCTCGCCTTCATCTGGTCCGCGACCTCGCGTTCCGAGATCAACTGGAGCCGGTCCGCCCGCTGTCGGTACGCGGCCGCCTCCTGCTCCTCGAGGCGAGAGGTCTCCACGTAGCGGTCGACCTTGACCTTCAGCTCGGCGGTCTTCTGGGTCTTGGTCGCAGCGCGCAGCTCGAGCGCGCGCGACTTCTGCTGGCGGTCGACCACCTTCTGCTGGAGCTTGCGCACGCGATAGTGCAGGTTCGTCACGTCGGAACCGATCGGAGCGCCGCCGGTCTTCTTGGTCGCCGCATCGATGTCCCGTTCGTGCTGTTTCATCTGCTGCTCGATCTCGGGGATCTGAGCGAGCACTTTCTGGCCCCTCTCCCGCAGGAGGGTCGCCTGGTGGCGAAGCTTGTCGATCCGAGTGTTCAGCCGCGCGACCCGCTGCTGGGCGCGGGCGGCCGCGCGGTCGTGGCGGGCCGCGATCTCCCGGAGCTTCGTGATGTCCGCGTACTGCTGGCCGATCCAACGGGACTTGCGCGCGGCGAGCGGTGTCGCCCCGCCCGTCGGTTGAGGGGTGCCTCCTCCGCCGGTCGCCATCGAGAGGCCGTGACTCGAACGCGAGATATAGCCGTTGTCTTGGGCGCGAAAGCGGGCCGAACGACTAGGCCCGCGCCGGTCGTGGGGGCCGAAGGAACGGGGCGAGGCGGGCCGCGAGCTCCGACGCGGGGACCCGCTCCTGGTCCTTCGAGTCCCGGCTCCGCACCGTGACGGTCCCCTTCGTCGGGCCGTCGCCCACCGTCTCTCCGTCGACGGTCACGCAGAACGGGGTTCCCGCCTCGTCCATGCGCGCATAGCGCTTGCCGATCGTGCCGGCGTCATCGTACTGGTTCGGCACGCCGGCGGCGGCGAGCTCGTCGGCGAGGCGCAGCGCGAACGGGCCGTGCTCCTTCCCGATCAGCGGGAACACGCCGACCGGCACGGGGGCGAGATAGCTCGGAATCCGCCACAGGGTCCGCTCGCCGTCCTTCCCGAGATGGACGTCGGCGAGCGCCCAGAGACAGCGGTCCGGGCCAAAGGTGAGCTCAAGAACGTGCGGGAGCACCGTGCGCCCCCCGGTGAGCGTCACGGAGAGGTCCTTCCCGGAGCCTTGCCCGTGCCGGCCGAGGTCGTAATCCCCCCGGTAGTGAACCGCGCCGATCTCCTTGAACCCGCCCAGGCTCTCGAGGTCCACCTCGATGTCGAACTGGATGCGGTTGTAGAACGCCCGCTCCTGGTCGGATTTCTCGAGGAGTCGGACCCGTTCGGCCGGGAATCCGAGTACGTCCCGGAAGAACCGGTAGCTGTGGGCGAGGTGGTAGGCGTAGAAGTCGGGCAGGCCCCCCTCACGGACGAGCATCTCGGCCGAAACTAGCTCGACCTCTTCCGAGCCCGCGAGGCGGCGCGCGGCTCGCACCACGGGCAGTTGCTCGCCACGGACCCGGTCGAACGGGAGGGGGAACCGTTCGGGGTCGAAGAAGATCTGGAGCTCGGCCTGGGTGAACGTCCGCATCCGGAACAGCACTTGGCGGGGAGCGATCTCGTTGCGGTACGCCTTCCCCACGATCGCGATCCCGAGCGGGAGCGCACGACGCCCGACGTCCCACATCCGGGGGAAGGAAAGATAGCTGCTCTGGGCGGTCTCGGGCCGCAGGTAGACCCGCTCGCGTCCCGTCACGCCGAAGTCGAGACCGAACATGAGGTTGAACGGCCGCGGGACGCTCAACGTGGCCGAGCCGCAGCTCGGACATTTCACGGCCTTCGTCCGGATGATCTCGCCGATCTCGGCCGGGGTGAGCCCATCGACCCCTTCGGGTCGCACCTTTTCGAGGACCGTGTCGGCGCGGAACACGTTGTGGCATTGCTCGCAGGTCACCTCGGGGTCGGTAAAGTTCTCGAGGTGACCGGACGCCCGCACGACCGCCTCCGGAAGGATCTCCGCGGGCTCGATCAGATAGTAATCGTGCGAGAGGCCGACGAACCAGGCGGTCCACGCCTCCTCGATCCTCCGCTTGAGCGCCGCCCCGAGGGGGCCGTAATCGTACAGGCCCTGAGTTCCGCCGTAGATCTCCGCCGTCGGCCAGAGGATGCCTCGTCGCCGGAGGAGCGCGAACAGCTCGTCGTACTTCATCGTCCGACTCCGGTCCGCTGGCTCCGGGGCCGAAACCGGACCATAAGGTGTTCGGTGGTGCGCGTGACGACCTGATAGGCGGGGTCGTCCGGTGGCAGACGAAGCACGACCGGCGGGACGGGCATCCCGGGCGCGACCCGGGCCGCTTCCGGCATCCCGAGCCATCTCCACGGCTCGACGAGCGCGGCCCGGGCGAGGAACGCGGCGGACACCGGTCGTCGGCGCAGCCGGGAGGCGACGTACGCGAACTCCAGTTCTCTCCAGAGGGACGGAGCGTGGAACATCGCGTTGTCGGTTCCGAGCAGCACCGAGAGCCCGAGCCGCTCCATCGCGCCCAGGTCGGGCTGGCGGGCGAACAGCGCGTTCGACCGCGGGCAGACCGCGACCGAGACCCGGTCGTCGCGCACCGCCGCGAGGTCGGCCGGCGTCGCCTTCGCGAGATGGATGAGAAGGTCCGGCCGGGGGTCAAGGTACCGTTCCGGTCGCTCCCGGACGGCCTCGCTCGCGTGAAGCCCGAACCTCTTCCCGGCGGCGCGACAGGCTCGGGCCACGGTCCGGCGGGTCTCGTCGGTCTCGTCCCGGGCGCTCGAGAGCCCGACCCCATCCGAGACCGCGAGGAGCCCGCGGAGCTCGCCCTGGTCGATCGGCCGGGCGAGCGGCCGGCCGAGCGCTAGGACGCGCATCGAGCTTCCCCGGGCCGCTTCTCGCAGAAGCTCGACGCCGGGTCGCCCTTCCTCGCGGAAATCGACGGTGACGGCGATGCCCTCGCGTTCCATGCGACGGAGCGCGCTCCGGATCGCACGGACTTTCTCCCCGTGGGTGGCGTTCGCGAGGAGCCGGAACTTGTACCCGTGCGGCGGCTGGATGAGTCGGGAGACCGGACCCGGAGGGGGCTCGCGGACCGACACGGCGTCCCCGAGATGAGTGTGCGCGTTGACGGGGGACGGCACCACGATCCCCCGAACGCTCGGCTCACCCCGCCGTCGGCGTTCGGCGCCGATTGCGCCGACCTCGACGACCTCGCCGTGACGGAGCCGAACGTATCCGGGGCGGGCTCCGTCGACGTCGAGTATCGCCCCCACGACCAGCATGGCGCGCCCCGCGGGAGCCTTTCGGCGGCTTAAGCCGCGCTCCGGGTCCCCCAAGCGATAAGGGAGCGAGTGGCTCACCCGGCTCCGTCGAAGATGACGGGAGCGGTCGCCGACCGACCCCGGGACCTGCTCGTCTCGGGACATGTGAACATCGACCGGTTCCTCTCCGTCAGCACGTTCCCCGAGGCCGACCGTACGGTTCCCGTTCTCGAGCACCGGGCCGAGCTCGGGGGAACGGCCACCAACCTCGTCCGGGTCGCCTCGCGACTCGGAGTGGCGACGGGCCTCGTCGCGCGGGTGGGAGATGGATTTCCCGGAGAGTACCTCGCCGACCCCGAGGCGAGCGGGGTCGACATCCGTGGGGTCGAACAGGTGCGGGGAGTCCCCACCCCGACCTGCTATATCCTCGAGGACGAGCGAGGGGTCCAGCGGACCCTCATCGACCAGGGAGCGATGTCCCACGCGCGGGGCGCTCCGTTGCCGGGGAGCTGGATCGAGGAGTATTCCTGGCTCCACCTGACCACGGCGGACCCCGAGTATCAGTTGCGACTGCAATCCTTGGCCCGAAAGCGAGGACTTAGGGTGGCCGCCGACCCGGCCCAGGAGATCCACTATCGTTGGGACGCCCGATCGTTCCGCGAACTCCTCCGCAGCTCGGAGCTCTTCTTCGGCAACCGGGCCGAGGTCGCCCGGGCGCTCGAGTTCCTCGGGAGCCGCTCGACGAAGCGGCTTCTCGAACTCGTGCCGCTCGTGGTCCGGACCGAAGGTCGGGTGGGAGCGACCGCGTTCTCCCGGGCCGGCACCGCGCACGTGGACGCGGTCCGCCCGGCCCGGGTCCGCACCCTGGTCGGCGCCGGCGACGCGTTCCGGGGCGGATTCTACGCCGGTTGGTTCGCCGGCCAGCCGCTCTCCCGGTGTCTCGCGGCGGGGGTCCGGAGCTCGGCCCGGTGGATCGAAGGGAGGAGGTAGGTCCGCCCGATGGAGATGCATGCCTTCGGCCGGTTGACCCCGGTCGACGTCGCTCGCCGGCGCCTTCTCGCTGCGACGCAACCGATCGACCGGGTCGAGAACGTCCGGGTCGAGGGAGCGTTCCAGCGGGTCCTCGCGGCGAACGTCCGAGCCCCGGTTCCGGTCCCGGCGTTCCCTCGGACGACCTGGGACGGCTACGCCCTCCGTAGTCGTGACACCCGGGAAGCCTCGCGGACGAAGCCCGCCCAGCTACGGGTCGTCGGGGAGGTCTTCGCCGAGCAATCGTACCCGGGGGTCCTTCGGACCGGCGAGGCGGTGGCGATCGCCACCGGAGGGGCCATCCCGCGCGGCGCGGACGCGGTCGTGATCTTCGAGGAAGTCTCGCGGAGCGACCGCAACGTTCGGGTCTTCCGACCGATTCCGAAGGGCGACCGGGTCTCTCCTCCGGGTCACGATTTTCCCCGGGGCGCGCTGTTGGCCCGCAAGGGCGACCCGCTCTCGGCACCCGCCCTCGGCGCCATCGCCGCCTGCGGGGTCGCGAAGGTCGCGGTCTACGCCGCCCCCCGGGTCGCGGTCATCCCCAACGGCAACGAGCTCCTGGCCCCGGGCGCACCGCCGCGCCTCGGTCGGATCTACGAGAGCAACAACGCCACGATCGCGTCGGTGGTCCTCGCCGCGGGTGGGGTCCCCGAGGTCTACCCGCCGGTGCCCGACCAGCCGGACCTCATCGAGCGGGCGATCCGCTCGGCCCTGCGGCAGGCCGACCTGGTCCTCGCGACCGGAGGGAGCTCCGTGGGGGAACGGGACCACCTTCCTCGGATCCTGCCGAAGCTCGGCCACCTCCTCTTCCACGGCATCGCGGTGCGTGCGGGCAAGCCCACCCTGGCGGCCCGGAGCGGCCGGAAGCTCGTCGTGGGGATGCCCGGTCACCCGACTTCCTGCCTCGCGAACATGTACTGGCTCGTCCTCCCCGTGCTGCGACGTCTCGCGCGGCGACCGGGCCCCGGTTGGACCGACGGATGGGCGGTGCTCGGGAGCGACGCGGTCGCCCCGACTCCGGGCCTCGCCACCATCGTGCCCTTGCGGTTCGAGAACGGTCGCGCCTACACCACCTTCCGCGGCTCCTCGGTGATCACGAGCCTCGCGGGCGCGACGGCGTTCGCCCTGCTGCCGCCCGGCCGCCGCATCGTGCGTCGCGGCGAGCGGGTCCGCGTCCACTACCTCGACCCTCCGCTCGGTCTCGCCGGCCCGCGAGAGTGAGCTCGGGGCCCCGAACGGTTAAGGGGTCCGTCGCCTCCGTCGGCCGTGGCGCGCCGAAAGCTTGCGCTCGCCCTCCTCTCGATGGAGGGGACGAACTGCGACGACGAGCTCCGCGAGGCGCTCGGGTCGCTCGGTGCGAGCCCCGAGGTCGTGCACCTCAAGCAGTTCGAGGGCCGCGAAGTGCTTCCCGAGGACCGGCGCCGCCTCTCCGACTACCAGGCCCTGTTCGTCCCCGGCGGCTTCTCGGCGGGGGACTACGTCCGGGCCGGCGCGATCTTCGCCGCGCGCGTACGGGCGGCGATCGGAGGAGAGCTCGAGGAGTTCGTGCGGAGCGGCCGGATCGTGGCCGGGGTCTGCAACGGATTCCAGGTCCTCACCGAGCTCGGGCTTCTGCCGGGCCACCCCGGGGGGCATCTCTCGCCCCCCGAGGCGGCACTGATGACGAACGACTCCGGCCACTACGAGTGTCGCCCGACGTTCGTCGCGTGGGAGGGAGGGATCTTCCCTCCGCTCCAGGGCGTCCCCAAGGGCACCCGCTTCCTCTTCCCTTCGGGCCACGCCGAGGGGAAGCTCGTCCTGGGGAGCATCGAGCTCCGACGCGCGGTCGAGGCGAACGGCCAGGTCCTGTTCCGCTGGGTCGCGCCCGACGGCTCGCCCGCGAAGTATCCGTGGAACCCGAACGGCTCCGAGGGGAACATCGCCGGGCTCACGAATCCCGAAGGGAACGTTTTCGGTCTCATGCCGCACCCCGAGCGGGCGTTCTTCCGGGCCCAGACGCCCGACTGGACCCGGGGCGGGTCGGCGGACGGGTTCGCGGACGGCGAACGGTTCCTCGACGCGGTGCTCTCCTACGCCGAACGGCACGTCTAGCGCGCGCCGAGCCGAAGCCGCCAGACCTCGAGCCGCTCTCCTTCGAGAGCACGGGAGTCCGCCGTTTCGACCGTTCCACCGCGCGAGGTCCATCGGTGGCGGACCCGCTCGAGCGCACCCGGGTCCTGCCGAGACGAGACCACCACGAACGCGTTCCCGTCGGGGAGCAGGTGCTGGTCGAGGTCCTCCAGGAGCCGGGCGAGCACCCGGCATCCGTCCGGCCCGCCATCGAGCGCGAGGTTCTGCCACGGGTCCGGGTCGCGCTCGTCCGGCCGAGTCGGGAGGTACGGCGGATTCGAGAGGACCCGGTCGAACTGTCCGAGGCCGTGGGCGAGGTCGGTGCGCACGGGCGAGACGTCGAGCCCCTCGGCACGGGCGCGCGCCCCGAGCCGTAGCAACGCATGGGGGTTGAGGTCG
>Ga0187769_10002512_pt1 | contig 10744 bp, 8 predicted proteins | sample 0116_SJ02_MP02_1_FD_133140 | JGI IMG/M metagenome (GOLD analysis project Ga0187769, IMG submission 133140) | Tropical peat soil microbial communities from peatlands in Department of Meta, Colombia - 0116_SJ02_MP02_10_MG | ecosystem: Environmental > Terrestrial > Soil > Wetlands > Peat | place... | reverse complement strand
CTCAGCGGCAAGCTCTCGTTGGTCGGGCCGCGGCCGCATGCGGTCGAGGCCCCCACGGCGAACCGGCTGTGGGAGGAAGTGGTCGATGGCTATTTTGCCCGCCACCGCGTGCGCCCCGGCCTGACGGGGTGGGCGCAGATCAACGGCTGGCGCGGCGAAACCGACAGCCGCGAAAAAATCCTGCGCCGGGTCGAGCACGACCTCTATTACATCGAGAACTGGTCGATCCTGCTCGATCTTTACATCGTGCTGCGCACGCCGTTCGCGCTTATTCGCGGCGAAGGCGCCTATTAATGAACAGCCGGGCTCTGGCCTTTGCCCCCGAACCGCGCGCCGTCGGTTCGGGAGCGCTCGCACAACGGCTGTTGAACTTCATCCTATTCGTCACCGTACTCTTGAGCTGCCTCGCGTTCATCGAGCCGTCGCCGCACGACGTGATGATGTTCGTATTGCTCGTCGCATGCGTCTGGGCCCACGTTGCCGTGGACCGGAAGTTCACGCCGCTCATTTTCTTGCTGATCCTGTGGCTCATCGGCGGTGCCATTGCCTTGATCAACGTCGCCGACGATCAGCTTGCGGTGCAATATTTCGGCACCTCGGTCTATCTCGCTTTAGCCGCCGTTATTTTTGCCTGCCTGTTCAGCGACGGCGATTTAACCCGGTTGTCGCTGATGAATCGCGCCTATCTCATCGCGGCGCTGGTTGCCGCGAACACCGGCTATATCGGCTATTTTCATCTGCTTCCCGGCGCCAATGTCTTTCTGGATCTGGCCGGCGCTTCATCCGGCGAACTGGCCCGCGTCAGCGCCACGTTCAAAGATCCGAACGTGTACGGCCCGTTCCTGATCTTTCCGCTGATGATGCTCATCCTTGGCTTTCTGTCGCGGCCGACGGCAATCCGAACCGTCCTGATCGTGCTGCTGGCCGGCGGCGTGCTCTTGAGCTACTCGCGCGGCGCCTGGATCCACTTCGGACTATCGGCGGTGACCGCCATCGCGCTCGCCTTTTTATCGGCGCCGGATCGGCGCATGCGCACGCGTGTCCTGGCCTTCGCTATCGTCGCAGCGGTCGGATTGCTGATCGTGTTCGCCGGACTGATGTCGGTCGACTCCATCCGCGAAATGCTGGCGGAGCGCGCCAAGGTGTTCCAGCCCTACGACACCGGTTCCGGCGGACGTTTCACGTTACAGCAGCTTGCCTTGAGCGTGATTTTGGAAAATCCGACCGGACTCGGTCCGCTGGTATTTTCCAATCTCCACGGTTCGCAGCAACATAACGTCTATTTGCAGGGTTTCCTGGTGTACGGCTGGATCGGCGGCGCCGCCTACCTGACGCTGATCGCCGTCACGCTCGCTTTGGGCCTGCGCCATTTCCTCCAGCGCACGCCCTGGCAGCCCTATCTGATCGCCGCCTATGCAAGCTTCATCGGTGAAGTGGGCGAAGGTTTCATTATTGACACCGACCACTGGCGCCACTTTTTCTTGCTGCTTGGGCTGGTTTGGGGCTTGTCCGTGGCGACTATCAACTACAGCCGAAGCTATGCCAACCGCAGATCGGCGACCGCCGTCTCTTATTAGGCGCCGTCGTTCGCCTGCATGTTGAACACACCGGCTAGCCTCGTCTTCGGCGCCGCTTCTCTCGCGGCAACCGGCGCTTCGGCGGGTTCGGATTGCCCGAGAAGCTGCCAAATCTCCTCGATCCAGCCCCGGACCAATCGCTTCTTGTTCTCCGTCACTGCGCTGAGCGCAAAGCAGCAAGCCAGCGTGCAGCCAACAATCGAAAGATTGATCCAGAACGGCGACGCCTGCTTCACGCAGAACATCGCGCCGAACAAATACAGCAGCGGATAATGATAGAGATAAATCGACAGTGTCGCACCGGCGATCCAGCGCACCGGTTTGTCGATCTTGCCCAGCGCCGGAGCCAGGTAACGCTCCAGCGAAGCAAATGCGTAGATATTGCAGGCGACCAGCGCGCCGAAGAGAATGGCCGGGATAAAGATGATCGAGAACGCGAGATAGTGCGGATCGATCAGCGCCTCGGTTCGCTCGCGAAGCTGCAAAACGCGATCGAGCGCAAATACGCCAATGACACCGGCCGGCGCTAAAAACATGGGGATTGCAATATAGGCCGGGAGCCGCTCGCCGGACCGCATTCGCCGGTAGACCGCGACGCCCATCAGCCAGACCGGGAACAACAGCCAGATTTTCGGGCCCATCACGGCGACGACACCGAGGCCGAACACCCATCCGGCGCGTCCGCGAATGAGCATGACGCAGCCGAACGCGGCGTAATACCACCACTCATAGCACAACGACCAAAACGGATCGTTCGACAGCGGACGCACGTCGAGGAACCAGATCTGGTTCAGAAACGCGCCCGACATGGCGAGATGCTCGAACGGATGCGCGATGAGGTTCGGCCAATCCTCGATCGCCGCGTAGATCTGCGGATAGACGGCGTATCCGATCCGGTCGGCAACAAAAGTCAGCGCCAGAGCCGGCAACGCGACCGACCAGAGCCGGGCGAGCCGGTTGACGATGAAGACCTTGAAGGTCTTTTCCTTGGTCGCCGCCGTCCAGGAAATCACGAAGCCGGACAAGACGAAAAAGATGATGACGCCGGGTGTGCCGGTATGACTGAAGGCGCGCTGCAACCAGGCCCCGCCGAACTCGTTGTTCGAGGCGTGATAAAACAGGACGAGAAGCGCAGCGGTGACGCGAACGAGATCGAGATAGATCGAGAGCCCCGGACTCAAGTTCTGACCGAGGAGATGCGCGGCGTCTTGAGCGATGCGCGATCGGCTTCCTTGCCGGCGCAGCACGCGAGGCAGAGATCGAGCAGAATTCGCGCCGTCGAACGCCAGGTAAATTGCGCAGCGCGCGCGCGGCCCGCCTCGATCATTTTGATCCGCAATCCGGCATCATCGTGCACGCGGCACATCAGGCCGGCGAGCGCGTCGACATCGTCCGGACCGCATTGCAGAGCGGCATCGCCGGCTACTTCGACCAGCGCCGGCTGGGTGCTGATAATCACCGGACAGCCGCAGGTCATGGCTTCGATCGGCGGTAAGCCAAAGCCCTCGTAACGCGACGGAAACGTCAGCGCCAAAGCCCGCTCGTAGAGCGCGCGCAATTCCGCGTCGTCGACGTGACCGGCCTGAATGACGCCGTCCATATTGGCGGGACTGATTATCCCGCTGTTCCAACCGTAGCGTTTGCCGGTGAGCACCAGCGCCGTGTCGGGCAGAGCGGCGCGATGAAAAGCCTCGATCAGGTTCTCGACGTTCTTGTTCCTGCCGATCCCGACGGTGAGAAAAAACTTGCGGCCGGCCAAGCCGAGCCGCTCGACGATCGAACGGTCCGGCGACACGTCCGCGAGATGGTCGCCACCCTCGAAGCACACCGGCATTCTGCCGTCATCGAGACCGTACCACTTGCCGAGCTCGCGGCGGGAAAACTCCGACACTGTCACCGCGCACTGCGAGCGGCGGCACAGGTTCGGAATTAGAAAATTGTAGACCGCGCGAAAGCTCGGCGAAAAGTTCCGCGGAAAGGCGCGCACCGTGGCGTCGTGCACCACCACCATCTGATGGCGCAGCAACAGCGGCCCGAGGATGCACAGGTTGACGAGGAAGCGGCCGCGCGTATGCAGCGGCAGTTCGATCTGTTCCCAAAAATAGCCGCGGCCGATGCCGCAGTGACGCACCGGAATGTGCCGTAGCGAATAGGCGCGCGCGCCGCTAGGCGCAAGAATTTCGATATGCCCGTCGAGCGAAGCATAGTCGCCGCTGCCGATCAGCGCATCGATGGCTTTGATCGCCTCGAACGCGAAGCGCTGAACGCCAGTCATGGGCTGGGTCAGAAAGCGGCCGTTGATGACGATGGCAGGCTGCATCGGGCTTGCACTTGAAACGGCCGGCCGTGCGTAGCGTTTAAGCGGGCCGATCTTCAGGACTTGTTCACGATTTGGTTAGCTTGAGGCCCTTAAGATCGCGTTACAGGGAACCGGCCACTTTCCCGCTTAGTGGAATGCGATGCACGCCAATATCGGAGCTTTGCCCGAAGACCCCGCGCCGGTCGCCAAGCGGCGGGAGTGGCTGATTTCGATCCCGTATCTGTTCTTGCGCGGATCGACCGCCGGCGCCGCGCTGGCCATGGGCTTCGTGCAGACCTTCGTGCTTGCGCGCGTGCTCTCGCCCGAGCGGTTTTCAATTTTCATCGTGATCGGCGCCATCGGCTATTCGCTGTGGGTCACCGATCTGGGGCTCGCCAAAATCCTGTTCGTCAATTTGCGCGGCCCACATCTTGCCGGCCGTCGCGACGAGCACGCGGCGCGCCAGGCGACCGCCGTCATTCTGCTTTACGGCCTGCTCGCTCTCGGCGCATCGCTGGCGTGCTTTGCGATCGCGCTCATGCATCCCGCCTCGACGGTACGCAGCGCCGCCGAGCTGTCGCTGTTCATGCTTTACGTCACGCTCAATCTCGCGTGGTTTTCGCTCCGCACCATCAGCATCTCGGTCGATCTTTTCATCTATTACGAACGGCTCGAATTCGCGCGCCGCGCGTTCAACATTTCGATGATGCTGTCGATGCTGATCGGCATTCCGCTGTTGGATTTCCTGATTGGCTCAAACGTGTTGTGGGCGGCCCTGGTCGCCGCCGCGTCGGCAAAACTCATTCAACGCGGCGCGCTCACAGCAAGGCCGAGCAATTTCCCGAGCGACCTGATGTCGTTTCTGCGCATGAACAAGCACGCGATCGCGCGCAGCAGCACCGGCGCGCTCGGCGGCATGTTCGTCGCCAGCTTTCCCTATTACATCGTGCCGGTCTGGTTCGGGCTTGGCGCCGCGCCGATCATCGTCGAAGTCACGTTCCGCATTTTCCGCGGGGCCTGCGTTATTTTCGCCGCCATTTGCGATCTCGCGGTGCCGGGGCAAACCCGCGCGGTCGCAGCGCATGACTCCGGTCGCCTGATCCGCACCACTCTGCTCGTCGGCGGGCTGTGCTGCATACCCGCCGCCGCGGCGTCCGGACTATTGATTTTCGCAGGCCCGGATTTTTTCAAATTCCTGCTGCACTCCGCCGCCGACGTTCCGCCCGCCATGGTGCCGGTCATCGTCGTGCTGCTCGCGGCAAGCGTGTTGCAAATCGTGTCGGAAGCGCTGCTGCAATATTCCGGTTTCTTCCGCAGCCTCGCTTATAACGGCGCCGCAGTCGCCGCGGCGATGGTCGTCATGACGGCGATTGCGATCGTCGCCAAATTCGATCTCGTGGGGTTCCTTGCGGCCTATTCCGTCGTCTACGCGGCCGGAGCGATTTGCCTGACTGCCGCCGCGGTGCTTGGCCCGATCCGCGCCGCCGGCGCCGTCCCTGCCGACCGCAGCCCGTCGCCCGATGCGCTTAAAACAACCCTAGCCGCACCGCCAACGCAGCCAGCCATATCAGGCCGGTCAGACACAGCGCGCAGAATACCGCAGCCGAGCCAAAATCCTTGATGCGGCGGATGTCGTTGTTCTGTTCGAGCGTGACGTGATCGGCGAGCTTCTCGATCGCCGTATTGAGAAATTCAACCGCGAGCAAAAACAGAAGGACGCCGATTAGGGCGAGGTACCACCTCGCGCTCGGCGCCACCCAGAAGCCAAGCAGCACCGCCACGACAAACAGCACCGCTTCATCGCGTAGCGCCGACTCGGTTGCGAAACCGTCACGAATTCCGCGCAGCGAGTTGAAGGTGGCGTAATAAAGCCTCTTCAAGAGAAAATCCGATTGTCCTGGGTGGTCGAAAAAGAATCGCCGCCACTTTACGTCGCGCCAAGCCGATGCGCGAGCGCCCATTGCACAATCGGTTAAGGCTCGTCCCGAGCCGGAATGGCGCTAAATCGGCGCGGCAATACATAAATCGCCGTGTGGTCCGCAAAGCGCCATCGGCCATGAGGGCGCGGATTATCGGACGTTGGTTGCTACGCGCCGCGGGTGGATTTGCCCGCGCTGTCTTAATCGGCCCCGCTAAATGTCCGCGGCTGATTTCCTTACGTGCCCGGCGCCGACACGGCGCCGGACAGCCCCAGCGCGCAGCATTCACTTCTCGATCATCCCCCAGCCCGCATTTTGCCGAATGGCAGGGACCGTGCTAATAGGAGAAACCCTTGATTTTATTAGCTCGGAGCGTAGCGCAGCCCGGTTAGCGCACCAGTCTGGGGGACTGGGGGTCGCGAGTTCAAATCTCGCCGCTCCGACCATCTTCTCCTTGATATTCGCGTACATCTGACCCGGTCGTGTGCTTCGGGCCACCGATGCTGGCCCCCTCCCAGCCAGCATTTCTTGAATCATACTTGTTACCCACGGGGAATCCCCTCCGGTTCAGAAAAAATCAGCCGCGCTCTAGCCCCCGCGAAAGCGCCGACGGGAGCTGGAGCAGGAAGCGCAGGAGCGCGAGGCGGAGAAGGAGGCTGCCGCCGCTGCAGAAGAGCTCACGCTATAATAGTTTCCAGCTCGAGACGGCGGCATTAACCAAAAATGGCAACGACCTCGTAAGGAACTCCGACGGCGACGCGCCCCTGCCCTGCCGGCCGGAAAGGCCAAGCAAGAGCAAGGATTTGGTAATGCGCGCGTAATATTTTGCCCGCATGAGGGACACCCTTCACCCGGTGTTGAGCGCAGAGCACGCCCAACCGAAGATGGGCTCCGAGCGCAACTTTGGTCTCGTCTTCGCGGCGGTGTTCGTGCTCATGGGCGTTCTGCCGCTTGTGCGCACGGGCGAGGTGCGGCTGTGGCCGCTCCCGATTGCTGCGGTATTTCTCGCTGCCGCTATGGTGCGTCCGCGGGCGCTCGCGCCGCTGAACCGCCTCTGGTTCCGGATCGGAATAGTGCTCGGCAAGGTCATGACGCCCCTGGTGATGGGCGTTCTGTTCTTCGTCACCTTGACGCCCATCGGCTTGCTCATGCGCCTCTTCGGCAAGGACCCACTGCGGTTGAAGCGCGAACCGGCCGCCGAAAGCTATTGGCTCGAGCGCTCGGGGCCCGATATCACCGCGCAATCACTCAAGGATCAATTCTAGGAGCAGGACGCGATGTCGTTTCTGATGGAGCTATCCCGTTTTCTCGTCAGGCGGAAAAAATATTGGCTCATTCCGGTGACGGTGTTCATGGTGGTAATCGGCGGCCTCTTCGTCCTGAGCCAGGGATCGGTGTTGGCGCCGTTCATCTACACCGTGTTCTGAGCCGATAAATGCGCATTTTGGGTATCTCGGCGTTCTATCATGACAGTGCCGCCGCCCTCGTCATAGACGGCGAGGTCGTCGCCGCCGCGCAGGAAGAACGCTTCACCCGGAAAAAGCACGACGCGGGCTTTCCGCGTCATTCGGTCGATTACTGCCTCGCGGAAGCCGGCTGTCCGCTCTCCAAAATCGATCTCGTGGTCTTTTACGAAAAACCGTTCTTGAAGTTCGAGCGCCTCTTGGAGACCTATCTCGCCTTCGCGCCGAAGGGCTATCGATCCTTCGCCACCGCGATGCCGCTATGGCTTAAGGAGAAGTTGTTCCAAAAGGATTTGCTCCGCCGTTCCCTCGCCGAGATCGATCCCGAATTCGAATCGAACACCAAATTGCGATTCGCCGAACATCATCTCAGCCATGCCGCGAGCGCTTTTTATCCGTCGCCGTTCGAGGAGGCGGTGGTTTTGACGCTAGACGGCGTCGGCGAATGGGCGACTACCACGGCGGGCATCGGGCACGGCAACACGCTCGAGATCCGCAAAGAAATCAACTTTCCCCACTCGATCGGGCTGCTTTATTCCGCTTTCACCTATTATACCGGATTCAAGGTCAATTCCGGAGAATACAAGGTCATGGGGCTCGCTCCATACGGCGAGCCGCGCTTTAGGGATCTGATCCTGGCGAAACTCATAGACCTCAAGGAGGACGGGACCTTCCGCCTCGATCAGTCATACTTCGACTATTGTACCGGCCTCGTCATGATCAACAGCCGCTTCGCCGAATTGTTCGGCCAACCGGCGCGCCGTCCGGATCTGGATCCGCTTGAACAGTTTCACATGGATGTCGCCGCCTCGATCCAGGCGGCGACCGACGAGATCGTGCTCCGCCTCACGCGGACGCTGGCGCGCGAATATGGAATCCGCAATCTCTGCCTCGCCGGCGGCGTCGCGCTCAACTGCGTCGCCAACGGCAAGATATTGCGCGACGGCGCCATTGATCGGCTCTGGGTCCAGCCTGCCGCCGGCGATGCGGGCGGCGCGGTGGGCGCCGCGCTGGCGGCGTGGCATATCGAGCTCGGCAAGTCGCGCGTCGTGAATGGTGGCGACGGGATGAAGGGCGCTTATCTCGGGCCCGTTTATGCGCAGTCCGAGATTGACCAGCGTTTGTCCGCGTCCGGTGCGGTGTTCGACAAGGTTTCGGACCAGGAATTGATCGACGTCACCGCTCGAGCGCTCGCTGACGGCAGGGCGGTCGGTTGGTTCCAGGGCCGCATGGAGTTCGGTCCGCGCGCGCTCGGCGCCCGCTCTATACTGGGCGATCCGCGCTCGCCAACCATGCAAAAAATGCTCAACCTCAAGGTCAAGTACCGCGAGAGCTTCCGTCCGTTCGCGCCCGCGGTCATGCGCGAGGACGTTGCCGACTGGTTCGAGTTCGACCGCGACAGCCCCTATATGCTGATCGTCGCCGACGTGAAGCGCGACCTCAGACGCGAGATGACCGCAGAAGAACGTCAGCTTTTCGGCATCGACAAGCTAAACGTGGTGCGCTCGAAGATCCCGGCGGTCACCCACGTCGATTATTCGGCACGCATTCAAACCGTGAATGCCGACACCAACGCGCGCTTCCATGCGCTGCTCGCCCGCTTCAAGGACATCACCGGCTGTCCGGTGCTGGTCAACACGAGCTTCAACGTGCGCGGCGAGCCGATCGTGTGCACGCCCGAGGACGCGTTCCGCTGCTTCCTCGGCACCGAACTCGATCTCCTGGTCTGCGGTAACGCAATGCTTTCGAAGGATAGACAAACCGTCGACAGCAGGGCCTACCAGTATGAATACGATCCGGACTAGTCGCAAAAGACGTTCGCGACACATGACGGAACGTTCGCCGCCAGCCGGCACGCTTTTGTTGCTATGAAAAGCCGAGCGAGGGGCCGCGGCCGTAAAAGCCGTCAATTCGCGTAGTTTGTGGGCTGACGCGTTCCTTGCAAAAACAGCGATAGCACTGCATTCGCATCCAGCAAAAATTCGTCCCAAAATTTTGCCGGCATCGATTGGTCGCGCCATTCGACATTATGAGCGATGGCATCCGCTCCCAACGCGTCACGTTGACGCCGCCAAATAGCCTTTGCAATGTCTTCGCTACTAGGCAACGTCGACGACAGGATCAAAGGATAAATTTGAGGCGCCTTGGATGTTGAGCGAACAGGGGCGCGGAGTAACGAGCTGGCCATCTGCCGGTGCGATCCTTAATCGCGATTAGACGACCGCATCCTAATTGCGAACGTGGAATTTGTCGCGGTTAAAATGGTCATAAAGTAAATCCTCGCATGGTGGGAGCGTTTTGCGCGCGGCAAATGAAAACGGCAGCCGGGCAACAAACATTGCGCCGCGCAATTAACCCGGCGGCGATTGTAGTTTACGTCTTGGCCTCCCTCAAAAAATCGCGCGCGCGAATGCGGCCTAAGCACTCCTTCACTTCCGTAAAGTACTTTCACGGTGGCATGGACAGCGCCGGACCACGCGATCAAAGGCGAATGATCATCCTGCATTAGGGATAATTGGGGGTTTCCTTCGTCGTCGCTCCTTCGTTTTGTTATTCTGCACCGGCTGTTTCACCGCTCACGGTCCGGGAGTCTTGCTATGTCAGTCTACGAACGCAGCCTCCTCCACCGGCACGAGAAAAAGACCCTCGTGCTCGTCAATCTGCTGTTTCTGCTGCTGATCATCGGCGCAGGCGAGGTAATTGCACGGTTCTACACTCAATACTCCCTCGGCTATTACACTGACACACGCGTCATAAAGGACGGCCTGCTGCAATATCCCTGGGGCGTGTTACCGCGGAATTCCTACGGCTTCAACGACGAAGAATTCGACACGACGACCGCGAAGCCACGCGTCGGCTGGTTCGGCGATTCCGTTGCGATGGGTCTTGGCGCTGGTTATCCGTACCGGATTTCCGATATTGTTCGCGCCCGCGTCCCGGATATCGCGACCTGGAATTTCGGCGGCCATTTCGGCGGCGAGCTCGACGAAGAAAGCATCAAGCACGCGGCGGAGGAATTCAAACTTCGCTATGCAGTCTATGTGATGAATCTCAATGACATCATCCCACCCATCGAGTCCGAGACTGCAGGCCATTCTGTGGTCTATTATGGCACTCATTTTGTGCGCGCCTCGATCGACTATCTGCGGGACCGCAGTTATCTCTACAACCGCGTCCGCACCGCGATCAAAAATATCTTCCAGCGTTACGGCTACGAGGCTTCGGGTTCTTACGCCTACGAGCTCTGGCCCAACCAGGCCGACCGGGTTTTCAGGTATACGGCCGACCGCGTGAACGTGCTCGCCCGCGATCTGCGCAACAAAGGCGTGACACTTTGCGTCGTCATCGCGCCCTACGAAATGCAGATTTCGAAAGATGCGGCGCGCGTCTACACCTCACTCGGCTTTAGATGGGAGGACGGCTTCACGGAAGGCTCTGCGCAGCGCAAGATCATTTCCTATTTGGATCCGGATATTCCAGTCTATG
>Ga0187769_10002511_pt1 | contig 10745 bp, 6 predicted proteins | sample 0116_SJ02_MP02_1_FD_133140 | JGI IMG/M metagenome (GOLD analysis project Ga0187769, IMG submission 133140) | Tropical peat soil microbial communities from peatlands in Department of Meta, Colombia - 0116_SJ02_MP02_10_MG | ecosystem: Environmental > Terrestrial > Soil > Wetlands > Peat | place... | reverse complement strand
CCGGCGCGGTGAGCACCAATGCCGGCGCCTTCGTCTCGGGCCAGAACACTTTTCAGGTCGGCCGTCCTTACATCAACGGCAATCGTGAACAGACCAGCAACTACATTCTCGACGGCATCGATAACAATCAGCACGACAACAACGAGGTGGCCTACTCACCCAATCCTGACGCTATTCAGGAATTCAACCTTATTACCCAGAATCCTTCCGCTGAGTTCGGCAACTTCCTTGGCGGCATCCTGAACGCGACCATCAAGTCCGGCACCAACTCCTACCATGGCAGCGCCTTTGAGTTCTGGCGCAACGACAAGCTCAACGCCAACTCCTGGAGCAACGGCCTCACCACCCCCGTCACGCCGAAGGAAGCTCTTCATTTCAATCAGTTTGGGGTCACCTTTGGCGGCCCGATCATCAAGAACCGCGTGTTCTTCTTTGCCGACTATGAAGGGCAGCGCTATCCAACGATTTCACCGCAGACCGCCGTGGTCATGAGCCCGGCCGAGCGGTTGGGAAATTTCGGCGAGCTGTGCACCGATGTCCCCGGCGCAACATTCAACAGCTCAGGAGTTTGTTCCGACACCGGCGCTCAGCTCTACGCGCCATCGGCGAGCGCCGGTCCGGGCAGCAATCCCCCCACCAATCGTGTCCTTGTTCCGTTCAACAACCTGACCGCGGCGGCTCCGCTCGGCGCGGGCCTCACCCTCAGCACCGCGGCGATGAATATCGTGAATTCTTCGCTGTACCCTACCGCGCCGGGAAACATCCTGACCTACACCCAGACCGAGCTCAACAGCTTCGACCAGGGCGACGTGAAGATCGACTACACCCCAAGCGACAAAGATCGGATCTCGGGTCGTTATACGCAACAGTCGGTCCGCAATCCCACTACTGAGACCTTCCTGTTGGCCAACAACGGATTCACCAACTTCAAATACCCGCTGCACAACGGAGTCCTCGATTGGACCCACACCATCAATGCCACCATGCTGAACGATTTGCGCTTCGGCTTCAGCTATTTCCCTGTCAGCCAGAGTTATTCCAATCCGGCCAACGAAAATCTTCCTTCCACATTTGGAATTCCGGGTTCGCCCGTTCCTTTCATGCCTGCGATTGAGGGCCTTCTTAACGGCGTGGCTCCCATCGGCAATAATCTCTCCGCCGCGAACGTTTTTGCCGACACCGTTCTCCAGGCCGGCGACACCCTGCTGAAAACCATGGGCAATCACGATTTTCACGTAGGCTTCCAGTTCAACAAGTATTACGACAACTTCCTCTATCCCGGCAATGAAGGACTCGCCGGATTCTTCTACTTCAATGGACAATACACTTCCCTGAACGGTATACCAGGTGCTATTGGCGGTGGGTCCGGTCTGGCCGACTTTATGCTTGGACTTCCCCAAAACTACGGTATCGGCGCCGGCACCGGCAACCGTCACATGCGCAACAACGTGTATGCGGCCTACGCGCTCGACAACTGGCGCATCCGCAGCGACATGACCTTGAACCTGGGTTTGCGCTGGGAGCTGTTTACTCCGCGCGCTGCCGCCGACGGCAACGAAGTCAACTACGATCTCTATACCGGAAACCTGATCTTCCCCAACTCCAACAACGAGGGCACAGGTTCGGCGCTCTACAAACAATACAACGGCATCACCAACTTCGAGCCTCGCATCGGAATCGCCTGGCAGCCGCGATTCGCCAGGGAAACCGTCGTCCATGCGGCGTGGGGCGTTTCCAATTTCTTTGAAAGCAACGGCGTGAACAACCTGCTCACACAAAACCCCCCGTTTGAAACCGCCCACAACGTCACCTATCTTCCCGCCACCAATCTGCCCGCCACTACGCTGGACCAAGGCTTCTCCGGCTTTCCCACGGGCTGCACCCTGGCGCTGGCGCAGGCATTGTCCCCGCTGTGCTTCCAGGGAACCAACATTCACGCCTTCAACGTGAATCTGCGGCCCACGGTGCACTACCAGTGGAACCTCAGCATTCAGCACCAGTTCGGCAATTCGACCACATTCCAGATTGGTTATGTCGGCCAGAATAACGAGCATCTTTCCAACATCGTTAATCTTAAGCAGGGAATCCTGAACCTCGATGGCACTGTCTCCCCGAGCCCGTTCCTTGGCGGGGCTGCGAATCCCGCCAGCCTGCTCAATCTGGTCGGTCAGGGTCGTTACACCACCTCCAACGCCGTCGGCAACTACAATGCCCTCCAACTCATCCTTCAGGAGAGGCTCGCTCGCGGCTTGCAGGCGCAGATCAACTACACCTGGTCGAAGTGCTTGACCGACTCGCCCGGCTTCTACGGCCAATACGGCGATAACGTAGTCACCGAGGCACAGACCATCGGCGGCTGGGCTTTTCCGCAGAATCCCTACAATCAAATCGGCGACTACGGCCGCTGCGCCCAGAACGTGGCCAGCAATTTCAACGGGTATGCGGTTTATGAACTGCCGTTCGGCCGCGGTAAACAATTTGGCAACGGAATGAACCCCATCGAGGACGGCGTGGTCGGCGGATGGCGACTTAGTACCGGTTTCGTCTTCCACACCGGCTTTGCCCAGACCATCTTTGCCAGCTCCGACACATCCGGTACGGGAGGCTTCTCCACTCGCGCCGATTGCGTACCCGGCGTATCGTCAAGAGTCCCGATGACATTCGACCCGTCAAGCCTGGGAGTGCATTTCCTGAATCCAGCCGCGGTCACAAATCCCGCGGCCGGGACCTTCGGCGACTGCCCGGTCGGAGCCTTTGATGGTCCGGGCTACTATTCCGCGGATCTCGGCCTGGGCAAGGACTTCCGGCTCTTCGAAAGCCACTCGCTGGAGTTCCGCATGGACGCTACCAACGTCGCCAACCATCCCATCTTCAACTTCGGACAAGAATACAGCGGGCAGCACACTGCCGGAGCATCCAACTACGGCGAAATCTTCACTTCCCAGGGATCACGGCAGATTCAGCTAGCGCTGCGGTATCACTTCTAGAAACTTCGCCATCTCGGGGGCAGTCAGGAGCCGGTTACGGAATCCGTACCGGCTCTTTTCTCTCTCCTGAAAGGGGTGGGGGCCCCGGGCGGAGTCGAACCGCCGACCAACGGTTTAGGAAACCGCTGCTCTATCCAACTGAGCTACGGGGCCGCCGCGACTCAGCTTCATTATCTCACGTCAGTTTAGCGGGGCAGGAACGACGCGAGAGTCGTGATTCGGTGTCCCGAAACTGTCCTGTAAGGGTTTAAGAGACGCATTCTGTTCAAGTTTGCCATCGCGTTGCGAACGTCGTCCGGAGCCGTCTTGATGTAGTACGTCAAACTGTAACAGTACGGCAAATTGTTTGGTATTGCGCTCTTGCCTGACCCGAGATAGAATGTTGGCGCTCGCTATGCTCGTGCCCAACCCCCGCGCGGGGCTCCTGTAGTCCGCGTCTGCCTCGTCTCTCACGGGTGTATTGCCGGACATCCTGATTTTGCAAGCACCTTTGAGGCCGGCTTTTCCGCGAAGCGCGCACAGAAGATCCGGGGGACAAAATACTCATCGGCCGCCAACGTTCGCATTGGCTTGAATGTAAAGAAGGGGAGACGTGACGAAGCTTAAATCAGTAGTCGTGATCGGCATCTCTTTTTGGTTTTGCGCTGCGACGGCGGTCGTTTGCCGGGCGCAATTCCAAACCATAGGCAAGTTCACCGGCAAGAATGGATCAGGCCCGGAGTGGGAAACTCTCGTGCAGGGCACCGATGGGAACCTCTACGGCACCACAACGCTCGGCGGAGCCTCCGATAAAGGAACAGTCTTCAAAATTACCCCGAGCGGCAAGCTGACCTCGCTTTACAGCTTCTGCTCGCTGGCAAACTGCGCGGATGGCAATGGTGCGTTTTCGGGGGTGTTACAAGGCCTCGATGGGAACTTCTACGGAGTAACTGCATTTGGCGGCGCAAATGGAGACTATGGCACTGTGTTCAAGATTACTTCTAAAGGTGCACTGACTACGTTGCATAGTTTCGCTTCGACGGATGGGGCTGAACCTTTTGGCCAATTGATACAGGCAAGCGACGGGAACTTCTACGGAACGACCCTCATCGGCGGAACAACTAACAATGGGACGGTCTTCAAAATCACTTCCAGCGGCGCGCTCACGACTCTTTACAACTTTTGCTCTCTGCCGAACTGCACCGACGGTCTCTGGCCGCACGCTGGCGTGATACAAGGCTTCGATGGAGATTTTTACGGGACAACCGAGGGTTCAGATTCAATCGGCGGCAATGCCTTCAAATTGACGCCTGGCGGCAAACTCACAACGCTGTACACTTTCTGTGCCCAGACCTCCACTACCTGCACTGGGGCCAGCGCTCCCTATGGGGCTTTGGTGCAAGCCACAAACGGGAGCTTTTATGGCACAACCGTTTTGGGGGGCGCCGACGCCGAGGGCACAGTTTTCAAGATTTCGCCGGCAGGCGTGCTTACCGTAATCTACACGTTTCTGAATGACGGCGCTGACGGCGCAACCCCCGAATCAGCGTTGATTCAAGGCAACGACGGAAACCTCTACGGGACAACCATCAGCGGTGGACTCACGGGCAGCGGCACGCTCTATCAGCTCACGCTCTCGGGCGAACTCACTTCGATTTATAGCCTTAATTGTGGGGTGGACTACTGCCCAGATAATTCGAATCCCTACGGCGGGCTGGTGCAATACACCAGTGGCGTCTTCTACGGCACCACTTATCAGGGCGCTGGCACGGTTTACAGCTTCGGCTATAACCTCTACGCGTTCGTGGCAACCAGGCCAACCTCCGGCAGGGTGGGATCGAAGGTCGTTATCATCGGCAGTCCTTTGAAAGATACAAATTCAGTCACCTTTAACGGAGTCCCGGCCAACTTCACCGTGGTGTCGAACACGGAAATCACGGCCACGGTGCCCGAAGGCGCAACCACGGGATCGGTCGAGGTGACGGTTCCCGGCGCGGAATATAAGAGCAATATTCCATTCCGGGTAACGCAGTGAAGTATTGGGGATTGACGCATGCCCAGCAACCCAAGTAGCCGGCATACAATCGGCAGCGGACGATCGGTAATCGTCTCAAACTGTTTCAGATTCTGGGCGGACCATCCGACCGCATAGCTTTCCTGGCAAGTGGAGCGAGAGTCTCAAGAAATCGCCGGATCATATTGAGATCGGGTTCGGAGGTCTCAGTGAACACATGCCGACTCCCATGCCAGGAGCCAGGAATGCTGCTGCCAGCGAAATATTCCAACATTCGAGGCCAGTTTGCCCGCCACGCCGCAAATGATTTACCCTCGCCACAGTCCATCATGAATCCAACTCGCGCCCACTCCAATCCCGCGACGAACCGCTTTTCCCATGCCATGCGCCGGGAGATTTACGAGCAACCCCACGCCATTGCCAAAACCGTCGATCAGCATTTGAAGGACGACATTCTTTTCCCCGGCGCGCTGCACACCATCGAGAGCGCGCTTCTCACTTTCGAGAAGCTGATCATTGCGGCCAGCGGATCAAGCCGCCACGCCGGCCTGGCCGGCGAAATCATGATCGAAGACCTTTCCGGCGTCGCCGTCGACGTGGAATACGCCAGCGAATATTGTTATCGCTCCACTCACGCCGCCGTCGATCCCATCGTCATGGTGGTCACGCAATCCGGCGAAACTGCCGACACCATCGCCGCCCAGCGCGAGGCGCTCACCCGCGGGGTGAAGACCATCGCGGTCTCCAACGTGGCCGAGGCCACCATCCCCCGCGAAGCCAGCGCCGCCTTGATTACCGGCGCCGGCCCCGAACTCGCCGTCCCCGCGACTAAGAGTTTCACCACGCAAGTCACCGTTCTGTATCTGATGGCGTTGTTCCTGGCGCGCAAGCGCGGCCGCATGACCTCCGAGGTCACGCGCTCCTACCTGCAGCGCCTGTTGCAGCTTCCCGAAGCCATCGAGCGCAGTCTCCGGGGCTGGGACGATCTCGCCGAGCAGTTCGCCGAGAAGCAATTCCGCGCGGAAAAATTCCTCTATCTCGGACGCGGCGTCCACTACGCCATCGCGCGCGAGGGCGCGCTCAAGCTCAAGGAAACTTCCTACGCGCACGCCGAAGGCTATCCCGCGGGCGAGTTGAAGCATGGGCCCAACGCGTTGGTCGATGAAAACCTTCCTGTCGTCGTGCTCGCCACCTGCGACCATCGCGATCCCGACTCGGTATTGCGCTACCGCCGCACCCTCGACGTCATGAAGGAAGTCAAATCCCGGCACGGCCGCCTGGTGACGGTGGCCACCGAGGGCGATCGCGAAATCGCCGCCATCGCCGACGATGTATTCTTTGTCCCCGTCGCTCCGGAACTGCTGCTACCCATCGTCGAGGTAATTCCGCTTCAGTTATTCGCCTATCACGTGGCAACGAAAAAAGGTTATAACGTGGACCGCCCACGAAATTTGGTTAAAGCTGTCGTAACCGAATAACCTCAGGCTGTTAACTTTTCACCACGGAGACACGGAGTCACCCAAAACGCCTAATAGCAAACGTGAAGCGAGACCAATTTTGGTTTTCCTCCGTGCCTCCGTGGTCAGAGATTTTTTGAACCACACTATGCCCAGCCCCAGCCCCACCACCCATCTCGATCTGCAAGCCGTCGCCAAGGAAATCATGCGGCAACGTGGCTTCGAACCCGATTTCCCACCCGCCGTTCAACAACAATTAGCGGCGTTGCACACTCATCCTCCGCAAATTGCCGCCGGGAAAAACGTGCGCGACCTGCGTAACCTTCTCTGGTCGTCCATCGACAATGACACCTCGCGCGACCTCGATCAAATCGAAGTTGCCCAGGCCATGCCCGACTGCAATGTGAAAGTGTTAGTCGCCATCGCCGATGTCGACGCCTTCGTCCCTAAGCTCTCCCCTATCGATCGGCACGCCGCTACAGAAACCACCACCGTATACGCCGGGGTCCGAAACTTCCCCATGCTGCCGGAAGAGCTTTCCACGGACAAGACTTCCCTGCTGGAAAATCAAGACCGGCTGGGCGTGGTCGTCGAGTTCGTGGTCGACGCCGGCGGCCATGTCACTTCCAGCAACGTCTACCGTGCGCTGGTTCGCAATCACGCGCAACTGCAGTACAACTCGCTGGGAGCGTGGCTGGAAGGCGCCGGCCCGGCTCCTGCCAAGGTTGCCGCTTCCCCCGATCTGCAGGCCCAGCTTCGACTGCAAAATGCAGTCGCGCAGAAGCTGAGGGACCAGCGCTTTGAACACGGAGCGCTCAGCCTTCAAACCAACGAACTCCAGCCGCTGGTATTGGACGAGCAAGTGGTCGACGTGGTGAAGCAGCAGAAAAATCACGCCACCGAGTTGATTGAGGACTTCATGATCGCCGCCAACGGCGTGGTGGCGCGCATGCTCGAAAAAGTTTCATCCCTGCGCCGTATCGTGAAGCAGCCGGAGCGCTGGGACCGCATCGTCCAGCTCGCCGCGGAACACGGCGAAAAACTTCCCCCGGATCCCGATTCCGGAGCCCTCAACGAGTTCCTGCTCAAGCGTAAAGCCGCCGAGCCCGATCATTTTGGCGACCTCTCGCTGGCCGTCATCAAGTTGATTGGCCCCGGAGAATATGTCCTGGAGCGCCCCGGCGATCCCTCGCCCGGCCACTTCGGCCTCGCGGTGCAGGATTACACGCACTCCACCGCTCCCAACCGCCGCTTTCCTGACATCGTCACCCAGCGTCTGATCAAAGCCATGCTCGCGGCTCAACCCAATCCTTACTCCGACGCCGAACTGACCGCTATCGCCGCCAACTGCACCGAGAAGGAAAACGCCGAGCGCAAAGTCGAGCGCGACATGACCAAGCGCCTCGCCGCCGTAGCCATGCAGAATCGCATCGGCGCGATTTTAGACGCCGTCGTCACCGGCGTCACCGACCATGGAACTTTCGTCCGCGCGCTGCAACCTCATGTGGAAGGACTATTGGCGCAGGGAGCGCAAGGGCTCGACGTCGGCGACAAACTCCGCGTCAAGCTGATCCGCACCGACGTACAGCACGGCTTCATCGACTTCGCCCGGGCGTAGTGCACCATCACGCCAGGATTCTCAATGTGACTCAGCGCTGCAATTTGGATTTTGACATCCACACGTTGGCATCACGTAAGCCAATACCTTTCAACCACAAGGCCAGCTATCCTTAATCTAGGAGTTCGAGCGGAGAAAGGGCGGGAGTCTTTCTGCTGGCATGGCGCAATTTCGCTTGCGGCGTGATGATTGTAATTCTGCCTTGGTCCCTCCCTGCACAGAACACCGGCCGTGCCCTGCTTCACAGCGACGGAGGGACCTGGCTGAATGGAAATCCCGCGCCCGAAACCTCCGCTATTTTCCCTGACGCTCTCATCCAGACCAAGAGCGGCCACAGCGCCAAGATCGATGTCGATGGATCTGCCGTCACGGTCCTGCCCGAAACGCTTGTGCAATTCGAAGGCGATGAGCTCGTCCTCGAACACGGCAGCCTGCAACTGACCACCGCGCGCGCGATGAAAGTGCGCGTTAACTGCATCACCGTAATTCCCGTAACCCCGGATCGAACCCAATACGACGTGACCGATGTCGACGGGAAAGTAACAGTGATGGCTCATAAGAACGACGTCAAGATCCGCTACAACGGCGCAATTACTCGACGGTCCAAGCAGGCGGCATTCTCAGACGTGATCGTGCGGGAAGGCGAGCAATCAACCCGGGAGGAACGATGCGGGCCGGCTGAGAAGCCCGGCGACGGCATCCAGGCCAAAGGAGCATTCCTGGACAGCATCTGGGCCAAAAGCGCTGGAATCGCCACCATAGGTGTGCTGACCTGCTGGGCTCTCTGCCGTGGCGACGACCCTATCAGCCCTTCCAAACCATAACCAATCACTCTGCAGTCGTGCCGCCCTACTGGCCGCTTGTCGCGCCGGTTTTCGCCTCAGCCCGCAGCGCTGCGGCGGCCCGGCGCCCCGCGCGCAGAAGATACAACATATAAAAAACGATCGCCAGGTTGCCCACAAACACAGCCGAGCGGAGGAAAGTAACGCCGCGCAACAGTCCCCGGATTTCCAGGGGCAAAAGCAAAGTTCCGGATCCGAAGGCAACCCACTCGGCCCAGGTGCGTTGCCGCCACAGCCCATAGCCTTCGGCAAAACGCAATGCGGAGTAGGAGAATGCCAGCCAAGCCGCCGCCCACAGCCGGGCGTCCGTCAGGCGGTCGGCGAAATCAAGAAAGACCTGCGCCGAATGCCGGTCCGTGCTGATGTGCAGCAAGGCCAGCACGCTTTCCGCGATCACCCAGGCATTCTTGTGGACCAGTAGAACCGCGCTCAATCCGATCAGCAAAACCAGAATGCCTTTCATCCATTCGAAGGACGCGACCAGCCGCAGAAGACGCCGCTGCGCGGGAGGGAGGCCGGATTTCGTTGCAGGCGAGGACATGCCGCGGCGCAAATAATTCTCAGAGTACCACGGCTGCGCCGCGCTTTCCCTTTCCGCGCGGCCAAAAGTGCGTAACTAAAGTGATGCTCAGCGTTTGCCTGAGCGCACCGCCGCCCGCAGCTCATTCACAATTTCCTGCGATGCTCTGATCGCTTGCGCGTGCTGATGCACATTGAAGGAAATCGCGCCCACGCGCGCATGCCCGCCGCCGCCGTAGCGCTCGCAAATCTTCGCCAGATTCACCGCCGGCTCCTTTGGCGCCCACGGATTCGAGCCCACCGACACCTTCACGCGGAAGCTGCTCTTGCTCAGCCCCACGCTATAAATAGACTCGGGATGGAGGTAGTAAGGAACGAATTTGTTGTAGCCCTCGAGATCCTGGTCCGTAATGTCGAAGAAGATCGTGCCATCCCTGCACTCGGTCCGCTGCCTCAGGATTTCGATCGAAATTTCGTGGCGCCGGAGCAGTGGCGGCAACAGCGGAGCCACAAAGCGCGCTTCCAGAATCTCCGCCAATGGCTGGGCGGCCAGTAGCGGAATCAGGTTCGGAACGAACCCCTGGTCCGGCGCCGATTCGATCACCATGGTCAACTTCATGGCGGGCGCTTGCATCTCCACCGCCGTCTTGGCGTCGGAATAAAGGGCGCCGTCTATCACGTCGGTCCAATGGACCAGATCGGCCAACGGCTCAGGATCGAAGCCAAAGCGCTGCTGCCCGATCATCGCAATGAAGCTGGTACAAGATTTGAATGCCGGATCGTAAAATTTCCGGTTGCTCTGGTCCCGCTCAAAATGCGCCGCGTCCGCCGCAGAGAGAAACGCACTCTCATGATGGTCGAACCACCACGTGATCTTCGGCGAACTGGAGTACTTGAAGTCGACGATGGCATTTTCGTCCCCGTCGAAATGGGATTCGTCAAACAGCGCCCCGGCGCGATGCAGCAATCCGGAAAACTCAAACTCTACATCGCTGCGGATGCGCTCGCGGTAAAAGCGGGAGAAGAGCGCCGCCGAAGACGCTCCATCGAAACACTTGTCGTGATAAAAGACCTTGACTCTCAATCCATTCCCCAGTTCCCACAAATTTTCCGCCGCCCGCACTTCGGGCCAGACGTAATTCCGCCGCGGAAGTAAAAGCTAATAGGAATGACAGCTTAGGCGAGGAATGTCAAGCGTCACACGCTGGTGGAAGAGCCTACCCACATCGTATCCCCCTAACGGAGTTGAAGTGTGTAAGTGAGAGACGACGGAGCGAGCTGGCCGGACGGCTCCGACTGAGCCGGGAGGCCAGCGAGCGGCGCTACTAT